>Ga0207706_10004357_pt1 | contig 13297 bp, 10 predicted proteins | sample KBSC53metaG_FD_184318 | JGI IMG/M metagenome (GOLD analysis project Ga0207706, IMG submission 184318) | Corn rhizosphere microbial communities from Kellogg Biological Station, Michigan, USA - KBS C5-3 metaG (SPAdes) (version 2) | ecosystem: Host-associated > Plants > Roots > Rhizosphere > Soil ... | reverse complement strand
GCCATGTTCCGGCAGCAGTTTGCCGGAACACTGGAAGACCTGTTTGAAAAGGCTTATTATTCCCATTCCCTGGGACACCGGAAACCTGATTCGGAGGGATTTGATATTATTATAAAGGAAAATAATCTGGACCCGCGACACACCCTGTTTGTAGATGACGCCCTGATAAACGTCGAGGGTGCGGTCAGGGCCGGATTAAAGGGCCTTTACCTGCCTCCGGGCATTTATATTACGGATATCCTGTGGGGGGTGGACTGATGATGGATGACGATTGTCGGCCAACGGCGAACGGCGAACGGCGAACAGCAAACGGCAACCGGCTAACGGCCAACGGCCAACGGCCAACGATTCACAATCAATTACTTAACTTCTTCAAAATCAATATATTCCCCGACCTTCCCTTTGGGCTTTTCTGCCGGTTCCTTTTGAGGGCCGGGCGGGTTTTCTGAAAACCCGGACTGCCGGGAACGAATATCGTTGAACTGACGGCGCATCTGGCGGCTGGCCCGGATAAGGGGTACCACAAAACCGGCGATGAACCGGTAGAGCAGGTAAATCAGGAGGATTTCAACCAGGTAACTCATGGTATAAAATTAATAAAGGAAGAACAAAGCCCTTGTTAAAACACCAGGCTGCCTTCCGGTGTTCATGAAAACCGCATTTTTGGAAAAAATAGAATAAATACTTTAAATTTGCATCCGGTAAGTGAATCAACAGGAAGGGAACGCAATCGTTCCCTTCTTCTTTTCTTATATGGATAAGGAAAATCAGATGGAAACGGTGAAAAAGCTGGTTGAAGACATCCTGACGGATGAACCGGCTTATTTCCTGGTCGAACTGAGGATTAAACCTACTAATAATGTGAAGGTTTTCCTGGACGGTGATTCGGGTATTACGATTGAAAAGTGCGTACAGGTAAACCGGAAACTCTACCGTGCCATTGAAGAAAACGGAATCTTTCCAACAGGTGACTTTTCACTGGAAGTGTCTTCTGCAGGGCTCGATGAACCGCTTAAATCCATCCGTCAATACCGGAAGAATATCGGCAGACAGGTGGAAGTCCAGTTAAACGACGGAACCCAGAAAGAAGGAAAACTGCTTGAATTGACGGAAGACGGTATCGTTCTGGAAGTGTCGGACGGAAAGCCTTCCCAGGGGAAAAACAGGAAGAAAGAAATCAGTACACACAGTTTTTTGTTTAATAATATAAAATCAACTAGGATTCAGATTGTTTTTTAACTGAATTAAAAACGACGGCTATGGCAAGTATCAATTTGATCGAAGCTTTCCAGGATTTCAAGGAAGCCGAAAATATTGACCGCCCAACGATGATGAAAGTGGTGGAAGACGTATTCAAAACCCTCCTGCGCAAAAAATATGGCAGTGATGAGAATTTTGATGTAATTGTAAATGCGGAGAAGGGAGACCTTGAAATCATGCGCAGGCGAACGATTGTTGAAAATGGTTCTGTGGAAGATCCACTGGCGCAAATCGCCTACAGCGATGCGATTAAGATCGAGCCTGACTATGAAGTCGGTGAAGACATATATGAAGAAGTCGAAATCCTTGATTTCGGGCGCCGTGCGATCCTGGCTGCGAAACAAACCCTTGCCAGCCGTATCGGTGATCTTAAGAAAAATGTGCTTGTAAAGAAATATTCCGAAAGGGTGGGAGAGATCATCAGTGCGGAAGTTTACCAGGTATGGAAAAAAGAAATTCTTTTGCTGGATGAAGAAGGAAATGAACTGATTCTTCCGAAATCTGAACAGATTCCGCAGGATTATTTCAAAAAAGGAGAAAGCATCCGGGCCGTGGTAAAGAAGGTGGATATGAAAAACAATTCACCCGTGATCATTTTGTCAAGGACCAGCCCCTCTTTCCTTGCCAAGCTGCTGGAAATTGAAGTGCCTGAAATTTTTGACGGGTTGATCGTGATAAAGAAAATCGTCCGCGAACCGGGCGAAAGAGCCAAAGTGGCCGTGGAATCATATGACGACCGTATCGACCCGGTGGGCGCCTGTGTGGGTATGAAAGGGAGCCGCATTCATGGTATCGTGCGTGAACTGAAAAATGAAAATATTGACGTCATCAATTTCACTAACAATACCCAGCTCCTGCTGCAGCGCTCACTGACGCCTTCCAAGATTACGAGTATGGATATAGACAGCGAAAAGATGCATGTAAATGTCTATTTAAAGCCTGATCAGGTTTCCCTGGCCATCGGACGCAAAGGCGTCAATATAAAACTGGCCCAGGAGTTGACAGGATATTCCATAGATGTATTCCGCGATAACGAAGGGGAAACCACAGAATTCGATATCGATCTGGATGAATTCAGCGATGAGATCGAAACCTGGGTTATCGACGAGCTTAAGCGGATTGGCTGTGATACCGCACACAGCGTACTGGATCTTACGGTAGAAGAACTCGAGCGCAGGACTGACCTGGAAAAAGAAACCATTGAGGAAGTGCGCCGCGTGCTCAAAGAAGAATTCGAAAAGGAATAACCGGTAATCATGTTACTATGATACGGGTTGTTCTTTACTATACATTACCAATCAAAGCGTGACGGAGGGTCCATGAACGGCCCGGCCGGCTCATGGACTCAAACTATATGGCAGAAACGACAACACCCCGTTTGATGGCTGCGGCCAAGGAATTCAACATCGGCAAGGAAACGCTGGTGGATTTCCTGCTGGGCAAAGGATTTAGTAAAGATGACCTGAAGCCTACTTCCAAACTGACGGACGAAATGTACCGTTCCCTTCAGCTGGAATTCCAGGGAGATAAAGTTGCCAAAGCCAAAAGCAACCAGATCGATCTCCCCAAAGGCAGCGTCGAAGCCAAACGGAAGAAAGAAGAAGAGACCGTTCTTTTCCGCAAAGAAGTGCGGAAGCCGGTAAAGGAAGAGCCTGCCCCCGTAGAAGAGGTTAAGCCCGTCGTCCGGGTGGAAGAGCCGAAAAAAGAGCCGGAGATCACCAAGCTGGAGGTTCCCGATATTGAAGGGCCGAAAATCATCGATAAGATTGACCTGTCCGCCATTGATTCTTCCACGCGCCCCAAGAAAGCGCCAAAGAAAAAGGAAGAACCCGCACCGGTTCCTGAGGAAAAAACGGTTGTCCCCGAACCTGAAGTCAGCGAGCCCGAATTGGAGGAGGTCAAAACCGATTCCGAGGCGACCATCGAAAATATACAGGTAGACAAACTGGAAGGTCCCCGCATCCTGGGGAAGATCGATTTGCCGGCTGAAACAGAAAAGCCAAGGACTTCCGACGAAAAAAGAAAGAGAAAAAGAATCCCGATCGAAAAACGGGACGGAGGAGGGAAACCTTCCGGAAACGGTGTACCCGTCCAGCGCGATCCTTCCCGTCCGGGCATTAAGCCCATTCTTAAGAGGGACCAGCGTAGCAGTCCGGGAGCCGGCCGTCATGCCACTACACGGGAACAGAAAGAAATCGACAAAAAAGAAATTCAGGAAAAGATCCGCGAAACCCAGGCCAAGCTGGCCGGTACAGGTGGACGCGGAAAGAGCAATAAAGCCAAATACCGCCGCGCCAGACGCGAGGAAAATGCGGAAACAGCCAGCGGCGAATCGCTGGAATCCAACAAGCTCCAGGTTACGGAATTTATCAGCGTCAGCGAACTGGCTAACCTGATCGACGTAAGCTATGCGGATATCATCAGCAAGTGTATGAGCCTGGGAATGATGGTTTCCATAAACCAGCGGCTGGAAGCAGACGTGATCGAACTGGTGGCCGGAGAATTCGGATATACAGTGGAATTCATCGGGATTGACGACGCCATGGACATGGAAGAAGAAGAAATTGAAGACAGCCCCGAAGATCTGCAGCCCCGTTCCCCGGTTGTTACCATCATGGGACACGTCGACCATGGTAAGACATCGCTTCTTGACTATATCCGTGAAGCGAACGTGGTGGCCGGTGAAGCAGGTGGTATTACCCAGCATATCGGTGCCTACCAGGTGACTACCGCCAATGGAAAGAAAATAACCTTCCTTGATACGCCGGGTCACGAAGCCTTCACAGCCATGCGTGCACGCGGTGCGAAAGCAGCGGATGTGGCGGTCATTGTCATTGCGGCTGATGACGCCATCATGCCCCAAACCAAGGAGGCTATCTCGCATGCCCAGGCAGCCGGTCTGCCGATGGTTTTTGCGATTAATAAAATTGATAAGGACGGTGCCAATCCTGAAAAAATAAAAGAACAGCTTGCCGGGATGAACCTGCTCGTGGAAGACTGGGGCGGCAAATACCAAAGCCAGGAAATATCTGCCAAGAAGGGGCTTAAAATTGACCTCCTGCTTGAGAAAATATTGCTGGAAGCCGAAATCCTCGATCTCAAATCCAACCCCGACCGGGAGGCGACGGGTACGGTCATCGAAGCATCCCTCGATAAAGGACGCGGCTATGTTGCCACCGTCCTGGTTCAGGGTGGAACCCTGAAAAGTTCCGACCTGGTGGTATCAGGCCAATATTTCGGTCGCGTCAAAGCCATGTTCAATGAAAGGAATAAAAGAATTGACGACGCTCCGCCTTCCTCTCCGGTGCTTATCCTGGGTCTGAACGGTGCACCGCAGGCCGGCGAAAAATTCCGTGTATTCGAAGATGAATCCGAAGCCAAGGAAGTCGCCAATAAGAGAGCCCAGCTCGCCAGGGAACAGGGTATCCGTACGAAAAAGCATATTACGCTCGATGAAATCGGACGCCGTCTGGCCCTTGGCAACTTTAAAGAACTCAATCTCATTATCAAAGGGGACGTGGACGGATCCGTGGAGGCGCTCAGCGATTCGCTGCAGAAACTTTCCACAGAAGAAATCGCCGTCCGCGTTGTACATAAGGCCGTCGGCGCGATTACAGAAAGCGACGTGCTGCTGGCCACCGCTTCCGACGCTGTTGTCGTGGGCTTTAACGTCCGCGCCTCCGGTCAGGCTTCGCGCCTCGCCGAAAATGAGGGCGTACAGATTAAAACCTACTCCATTATCTATAATGCCATCGAGGAAGTAAAAAGCGCGATGGAAGGGATGCTGGAACCCAAGATCCAGGAAAAAGTCGTTGCGAATGTCGAGATCCGGAACGTATTCAAATTCGACAAAGCAACGGTGGCAGGCTGCTACGTGCTGGATGGAAAAATATACCGGAATTCCAAAGTCCGCCTTGTTCGCGATGGCATAGTGATCTATCCGGTCGGCGAAGGTTCGACAGCCGAGCTCGCTTCTCTGAAAAGATTCAAGGACGACGCCAAAGAAGTGCCTTCCGGCATGGAATGCGGACTCACCATCAAGAACTTCACCGACTACCGCGTAGGGGATATCGTGGAAGCGTACGAAGAAGAAGAAGTAAAGAGGACGCTGTAGGGGGTTGATGGTTGACAGTTGACGGCTAACGGCTAACGACCACCGGCCAACGGCCAACGGCTAACGGCCAACGGCAATGGCCGGCTGTCCCATCAAACCGGAACAATATTTTGTTAAATCCCCCACGCAAATCCGCTAACGGATTGATTGAGTGTATTTTTGAATGATCCCGTTTATGAAAAGATTATTTTTTGCTGCGTCTTCATTGCTTTTTTCCCTGGCCGCTGCGGCCCAGCAAAAAGTGGTAGCCGATAAGATCGTGGGCATTGTAGGAGATAAGATCGTTCTGAAATCCGAGATCTTTATTGCAAACGAAGATATTAAACGCCAGGGCGGACAGGAACAGGATGAATGCACTATCCTCGACGGTATGCTTGTTCAGAAGGCGCTCGTACTTCAGGCGGAGAAAGATTCCATCCCGGTCACGGAGGAGGAAATCGATGCTGAAATAGACCAGAAGATCCGTTATTTCATATCACAGTATGGCAGTAAGGAAGCCCTGGAGCAAATTGCCGGCAGATCCGTTTATCAGATGCGGGAGGAGTTCCGTCAGCCGATCAAGGAACAGCGAATGGCAGCCGGCATGAGGGCCAAAATTGTGGAAGGAATAAAGATAACGCCGACGGAAGTAAAAGAATATTACGACAGGATCCCCAAAGACAGTCTGATTTACTATGAATCTGAACTGCAGATAGGTCAGATCGTGGCATATCCCAAAGCAAGCCGCGATATGGAACTACTGGTGATTGATGAGCTGAACGAATACAAGAAGGAAGTGGAAAGCGGAAGCAAGCGATTTGAAACGCTGGCTTCACTGTATTCAGATGATCCGGGAAGCAAGGACAAAGGCGGAATGTATCAGGTTAACCGGCAGGAAAAACAATGGGATCCCGTATTTCTTTCTGCGGCTTTCAGGCTGAAAGACGGACAGATTTCTCCCGTCATCAAAACAAAATTCGGATACCATATCATCCAGATGGTAAGCCGCAACGGCGACGACGCCATCATCCGTCATATTCTCAGGATTCCACAGATTACACCAGCTGAAACCGCTGAAGCGGTTGCAAGGCTGGACTCAGTACGGCAACAACTCGTCAAAGGCAATATTCCATTCGGAGAGGCCGTATCTAAATACAGCGATGATGAGTATGCCAAATTCACGGCCGGCATTCTCATGGCCCGGGATGGTTCAAACTACCTTAAAATTGATGAGCTGGACAAGGAAATGGTATTGCTCCTGAAGAATACCAATCTCGGTGCCGGACAATATTCGCAGCCTACGGCGTTCACCGACGAAAGGGGTAAGAAAGGCGTACGCATCGTCTACATTGTTTCTAAATCAGATCCTCACAGGGAAAATCTCAAGGACGATTACAACCGCATCGCACAAAGAGCGCTGGAACAAAAAAAGAACAAAGTACTTCAGGCCTGGTTCCAGAATAAGATTTCGAACTTCTACATCATGATCGACGGGGACTACAGGAATTGCAGCAACCTTAATAAGTGGCAGACCAAACAGTTTACGGCCGGAAATTAACCTGCGTCAACTAATCAGGCATTAACGGAGAAACTTTTTTGTCGTTTCCGATTCCTCTGTTATTTCGTTAACTTACGATTAACTGGCTGACCCCTTTCAACCGGATCGCATACCCCGAAAACGAAGAATGCCATGACCAGCATACTAATTGCCGATGACCATAAACTCATTAGAGAGACCTGGTCTTTCATACTAAGCCGTGACACCAGATTTTCAGTTATCGGCTGCTGTTCCAATGCAGAAGAGGCCGTAGTTACCTGCGGGGAAAAAAACCCTGATGTCGTGCTCATGGACATCAACATGACGCCTTTTTCAGGACTCGAAGCCACCCGGCGGATCCGTACAAACTCTCCCAATACCCGTGTCATCGCGATTACCATGCATGCCCAGGCCGGATATGCCAGGAAAATGCTGGAAATGGGCGCCAGCGGTTACGTGACAAAAAATTCTTCGCGTGAGGAAATGATCAATGCCATCGTGGAAGTAGCGAAAGGAAATGTATTTGTCTGCGATGAGATCAAAGAAGCTTTTTCTGAAGACACCCGGGAAGATTCAGATTGCGCTCCCGCCTGCCAGCTCACAGACAGGGAACTGGCCATTGTAAACCTGATCCGGCTGGGTAGTTCTTCAAAGGACATCTCTTCCGAACTGAAAATCTCCATCAAGACGGTCGAAGTGCACCGCCATAATATCCTGAAAAAACTCAAGCTCAAAAACGCTGCTTCGCTTATTCACTTCATGAATACGCGCTACGTTTCCCTATGACCTTTTCCATTGATTTACAAGGCTTTCAATACGTAAGACCAGGAAACGAAAATCCCGGACCGGTTTTAACACGCCCCGTAGGCCCGATGCTTCGTCATTAATACAAAAATCGTTTACCTTTGCGCTTCATTTTCGCTTCGTGATCCAGGCCGGACGACGAATTTGAGCGGCGGGACTTCAACCGCTCTAAAAAAGAACAAATTGAGCGACGACATTAAACATGAATGCGGGTTGGCATTCATCAGGCTTCGCAAACCTTTCTCCTTTTATCTCCAGAAATATGGTACGGCACTGTACGGCTTGAACAAGCTGTATCTGCTGATGGAAAAACAACACAACCGTGGTCAGGACGGTGCGGGCGTCGCCGCTGTAAAACTTAATATTGAACCCGGTCACCCCTTTCTTCACCGGATCCGCAGCAATAATAACCAGCCGATAGCGGAAATTTTTTCCAAAATTCATGAAGAGGTTAAGGACCTCGAAAAATACCAGCCGGACATTTCCAGGCACCCGGGTCTTCTCAAGGGTCATATTTCCATGATGGGTGAACTTCTTCTTGGACACCTGCGCTACGGCACCCAGGGTAAAAACAACGTGGAGTTCTGTCATCCCTTTATTAAACGACATACCATTCCGGCAAGGAACCTTGCCCTGGCGGGCAATTTCAACCTGGTAAATACCGATGAGCTTTTTGCCCTGATCAATATTGAACCCGGAGAATTTCAAAAGCAAAGTGATCTGGCCGCCATGATGGAGGTGATCCATCATTTCACCGTACAGGCAGATGAAGAAATGCCGGGCGACCTCAATCTTCATAAAATACTCGGACGCGCCCTGCCGCTCTTTGATGGCGGCTTTACGGTAGGAGGACTTATAGGCAACGGGGACGGATTTGTTTTCCGGGACGCGCACGGAATCCGGCCGGCTTACTATTATGCCGATGATGAAATCATTGTGGCCGCATCCGAGCGGTCTGCCATTCGCACCGTGTTCAACGTAGGCGAGAATGAAGTGCTGGAACTGATGCCCGGTACAGCCATGCTGGTGAAGTCTGACGGCCGTTTCTCAGTGGAGCAGATCATCCCTGCAAGGGAAAGAAGGGCCTGCAGCTTTGAACGCATTTATTTCTCCAGGGGCAGCGATGAAAAGATTTATCGCGAAAGAATTGCCCTGGGATATAACCTGAGCGAGCAGATCCTTACGGCTATCAACCACGACCTGAAGAACAGCATCTTTTCCTTTATCCCCAATACCGCCGAAGTGGCTTTCTATGGGCTCTGGAAGGGAATGGACGACTATCTGAAGCAGGTCATGATCCAGCGGATCATTTCATGGGGAACTGATATTTCAGAAGATAAACTATCGCAAATGATCAACCGGAAAATCCGGATTGAAAAAATTGCGATTAAAGACGTCAAGATGCGCACTTTCATTACCGCTGATGCAAGCCGGAATGAAATGGTGCAGCACGTCTATGATATCACATATGGAACCGTTCAAAAAAATCAGGATACCCTGGTGGTAATTGATGATTCCATCGTCCGCGGAACGACCCTGCGTGAAAGCATTGTCCGTATGCTGGCCAGACTGGAGCCGAAAAAAATCATCATTGTTTCAAGCGCACCCCAGATCCGTTATCCCGATTGCTATGGAATCGACATGAGCAAACTGGGGGACTTTATTGCCTTCCGTGCGGCCATAAACCTCATGCACGAACGCGGTAAGGAAAAATGCCTCACGGAGATGTATGAACATTGCAAGGAACTGGAACGTACCGGTCAGCTGCATTCCGAAAATGTTGTTCGCCAGCTATACAAACCGTTCACCACCCAGGAAATCTCCGATAAGATCGCACAACTCATTACACCCCCGGAAGTCGGAGTTCCGGTTGAAGTAATTTATCAGACCATTGAGTCGCTCCACAAAGCCTGTCCGACCAATACCGGCGACTGGTATTTTACCGGAAATTATCCCACGCCTGGCGGCAACCGCGTCGTAAATAAAGCCTTCATCAACTATATAGAAGGTAAGAACGTGCGCGGATACTGATTACCCTGATCATTTCCATTCCTGTAAGTTCAGCCATTGTCATTTTGTTAGAAGGATCCAAGTCATTCCCGCAGTTGCTACAGGACGACTGTTCCGGCTTATAGGAATCCCTTCCTTACTTATATGAATCCCTGCCTTATAGGTAAGAAAAAAGGTCCTCCGCGAAGGGAGGACCTCTAAAATGATTTCCTATGGTAAGAAACTAACCTTTCTTGGTTTCGAGGAGGTTGAAGAACTGATCCAGCTGTGGCAGGATCACGATACGGGTGCGACGGTTAGCAGCACGTCCTTCCTTGGTATCGTTGGTCATCAGCGGCACGTATTCGCCACGACCTGCAGCGGTCATCTTTGCCGGCGGAATTCCGTACGTCTTTGCCAGGATGCGAACAACGGAAGTAGCGCGTTTGCAGCTCAGATCCCAGTTGTCTTCTAAATCCGGATGACCGCGGTACACTTTGTTGTCGGTGTTTCCTTCGACCATAAATTCTACATCCGGCTGATTCTTCAGTACGGCAGCAACCTTCGCCAGAACGTCTTTAGCGCCCTTGGTTACTGTGAAACTTCCGCTCTTGAAGAGCATTTTGTCCGAGATGTCGATGAATACGACGCCTTTTTCAACCTTGATGTTTACGTCTGAATCATTCTGGTCAGCGACTGCTCCTTTGAGATTCATGACGAGCGCCATGTTGAGAGAATCCTTGTGTGCCATCGCAGACTGCAGATCGCGGATGTAAGCGTCTTTAGCGCCGATGTTTTCAAGTGATTTCCTGATGCTTTCAGCCTGTGCGCCGGAAATGACAGACATGTCTTCCAGTTGTTTCAGGGCCTGTGTATTGTTTTCCCTCAGGAAAGCAATTTGCTTGTTCAGTTCGTCTATCTGTGACTGTAAGCCTGTTTTTTGCTTGGTAAGGTCAGCGGTCTGATCGTTACAATTTTTCAGCTCTCCCTGGAGTTTGGCATATTCGGCGCTCAGTGAGTCGAAGCGACCCTGCCAGTGAGCCTGCATTTCCTTGAATTTTTTAGTACTCACGCAGGAGAACAGCAACAGTGACGAAACGGTAAAAAGTAGAAAATACCTAAGCTTCATAAGAATCATTTTAAGAGAAGTTAATGAATAATCGATGGTAGATTAAAATATATAACGCTGACAGCAATTGTTGTACCAATCCTGTGCCAGCACGACTTTTATTTGAACAATACGGTTTTGATGAATACGAGATCGGGATGCATAAGGTAGGTCCGTTGACCGGGTAAGCAGCTCTGCGGAACGAAGATATGCGAAAAAACAATTTTCCCTGCAAATCTGCCATGAAAATTATTTGCAGCTCCTTCCCAACTAAATGAATTGCTTAGCTTTAGTCCCCAAATTCGAGATACATGAAGCTTGCTTTAAGTATTATCCTGCTCACTGTTTTACTATTGGGTTCGTGTAAACTCATGCATTCCGACCGGTCCATACCCGAAAATAAAAAATTCGCCCGGCTGCTGAACGACTACTACAACGACAGGATGAAATATTTTCCTCTGGAATCCACACAAAACGGAGAAAGCCGGTATAACGATCAGCTCCCTGTGGAGTTTACGGACAGCTATCTCGACATCCTCCGGATGTTTTTTGGGCGCTACCGCGATAAAACACTCGAATTTGAACGGGACAAACTGAATGCAGCCGACCAGGTCAGCTACGACATTTTTATCCGTGAAATGAACATTAACCTGGAGGCCATTGATCTGCATATTGCCATCAATGTGGTGGCCATGCCCAATGTCCAGTATATGCCCTTTAACCAGTTTGAGGGCATCCCCTTATCGCTGGGCCAGATGGGCAGCGGAAGCGGTATCCAGCCATTTAAAACGGTAAAGGACTACCAGGACTGGATCAAAAGAGCTTCTGCTTTTCAGACCTGGACAGACAGTGCCCTCGTTTACTTCCGCCGGGGTATACAAAATGGATATGTTCTTCCCCGTTGTCTCGTGGAAAAAATGATTCCTGAAATGAGGGAAATGGTGAAATCCGACATCAGCCAGAGCATTTTCTATACACCGCTTACTCAAATGCCAACCTCTTTCTCAGAGGACGACAAAACAAAGATCCGCGCGGACCTGTCCCGCTGTATATCTGAATCCCTTATTTCATCCTATAAAAGACTAGCGGATTTTCTGGAAACAGAATATTTGCCGAAAAGTCGCGCTACTGTTGGATTCTATGCGCTTCCCCAGGGCAACAAACTCTATAATTTCCTGATCCGTTACTGGACTACCACAAACCAGCCGGCGGATGAAATCTACGAGACCGGCCTTACTGAGATAAAAAGAATCCGGACGCAAATTGAAGCGGTGAAAAACGAAACCGGTTATAACGGGAACCTGCAATCGTTTTTTGAATTCATGAAAACCGATCCGAGGTTTACGCCTTTTAAAACACCCGAAGAAGTGCTGGCCGCGTATAAAAAGATTGAAGCCACCATTGAACCGAATCTGCCGGCTTATTTCGGCAAGGTGCCGAAAATGAGATTCGAAATCCGCCAGACGGAGGCCTTCAGGGCGGCCAGCGCCAGTGCGGAATATGTACAGGGCGATTCGAACGGCACCCGGCCGGGAACATTTTATATTCCCATTCTTGATGCCACGAAGTATAATGTAACAACTGGCATGGAATCCCTCTTTCTTCATGAGGCGATACCGGGGCATCACTACCAGACCGCCCTGCAAATTGAAGACACGCTCCTGCCGCGCTTCCGCAGGTTTGGCTGGTATGGTGCGTATGGTGAAGGCTGGGCTTTATATGCCGAGTCCCTGGGTAAAGACCTCGGCCTGTATCGCGATCCCTATCAGTACGTTAGTGCGCTCAGCAATGAGATGCACCGCGCCATACGCCTCGTCGTTGACGTGGGCATGCACCGGAAAAAAATGACGCGCGAAGAAGCTATACGTTTTATGATGGAAAATGAAGTGATCAACGAACAGAGAGCCGTCGCTGAGATTGAAAGGTATATCGGAAACCCGGCACAGGCACTGAGTTATAAGACAGGTGCCCTGATGATCAGCGGTCTCAGGAAACGTTATGAAGCTGAACTGGGAAAATCATTCAGCCTTAAAAACTTTCATGACGAAGTACTCTCCGGCGGATGCATGCCGTTGGAAGTGCTGGAAAATAAAATGGATGCCTGGGAAATGGCGCAATAACAGATTCTTCGTTTGTTGATGACCGGTAGCCTATATCAGTATACTTTTAATTTTCCGGTTTCATAGATCGGAAGTACATTGGCCATGTTCGGCGTAAGTCAATAACGGATATCTTTTTCCAAACCAAAGCCCATTAGCCGGTGATAATGTGATGCTTCATTTTTTTTCATGAAGCCGAAAAGATCTTTTTCCGCTTTTTTATAGATCGTTTCCGCAAGATGTGAAGAATCACAATTGATAGAAAAATGTTTCCTGATATTTGAAATAGACGTTTTCGCCTGGTCCAGTGTATGAATCGTACTATCAGGCAGGTATAAATGAACTTCAGGGTCTGAATCGAGTTTAAACATACCTTCGGCGTCTTCCATTACTATTTAAAGCAAAAT
>Ga0207706_10004356_pt1 | contig 13298 bp, 13 predicted proteins | sample KBSC53metaG_FD_184318 | JGI IMG/M metagenome (GOLD analysis project Ga0207706, IMG submission 184318) | Corn rhizosphere microbial communities from Kellogg Biological Station, Michigan, USA - KBS C5-3 metaG (SPAdes) (version 2) | ecosystem: Host-associated > Plants > Roots > Rhizosphere > Soil ... | reverse complement strand
GCCACCGAAATAAGGGCCGGAACACTTGCGTCACGCGGACGCTGCGAAAGCGCGAACACCGCCTGCTCTCGCACTTCCTGGTCAACACCATTGTCGACAACAATGTCGTTCAGTCCGCGAGTTGCAGCTTCGCCGGCGGCCTGGCCGAGCCAGAACACCGAGCTGTTTCTGGTGTTGCGCGGAATGTCGGCGTTGCGCGCGATCTTGATGAGCTCCGGCCAGATGACCGCGCTGTCGGCGATCGTTGCGGGAAAGACTGCCTTCTCTCCCATGCTGCCCCTCTCCGTCCTGGCAACGGACAGTAGGTAGTCCGCCGCTTCTCTCGCGGATACCGTGCCGAGGTCAACGACATCCGACCCCGCCGGCCGCCACCTGCCACCGACATAGAAGCGGAGATCGCTGATCTCCCCGTTGCTGCGATCTATGACTACTCGCCCGGGGCCCATGCTGCACTCGCTCTCCCATTCGATGTCACGCGACGTTCGCCTGTCGTCGTTCCACGTCGTCCGGCCATGTCCACCCACGTGCCAGATCGAGTTTCCACTGCCACAGATTCCCGGTCTCGATGCAAACGACATCCTGACGCTGCCGTTGGCGACGCGAGCGACTCTGCTCGCGATGCTCTGGGCCGGCGCAGCAGCCGCGCCGGCCAGAGCGGCGAAGGCAACCACCACTGCCTTCGCCACGAATGTTCTCCTGATTGTGTTCATCTGTTGATCAGATCCATGAGGAATTGCTGCACGCGCGGATCACGAGACTGACCGAGCCAGAAGATTGCTTTTTTGCGCAGCTCGGGATCTTTCTCGTTCTTCGCGATATCGAACAATTTGTCCATCGCGGCCCGATCGCTCTGGCGCTGAGAGAGCACGAAGATGATCTGCTCCTTCATCTCGCTGTCGCTGGCGCCCATCCGGTCGTACAGCTGCGCGAGCTCAGGAATCGCTACGCCTGACTGGCCCGCCCAGAACAACGCCTTTTTTCTCAGCTCGATGTCTTCTTTTTGATTGAGCGCGATGCTCATCAGCCACTGCTCGTTGCCTGCTCCGCGCTGCTGGGACAGCGAGAAGAGAACCTTTTCCTTCAGGTCCTGGTTGTTCAGTCGCGAGTAGAGCGTGCGCAGGAACTGGGTGTTCTCCGATGAGCGGTTCTGACCCAGCCAGAAGATCGCTTTGTCCCGGAGTTCCTCGGACTCGCTTTCACGGAGGGCGAAGTCACGCAGAATCTGCTGGGCGCGGTCCTCACGCTGCTGGGATAGCGCGAATAGCGCTTTCTCCTTGATGTTCTCGTCGCCGTTCCCTTTGAGAATCTCCTCGAGCAGCCCAGTCGAGCCGGGCACCTGCGAAAGCCAGAACACAGCCTTTTCGCGAACGTCCGAGCTTGGATCGGAGCGCGCAACATTCATCAGGATGGTCGCCGTCTCGTCGGTTCGCTTTTGCGAAACCAGGAAGACCGCTTTCTCACGCAGACCCTCGGAGCACGCGTCGCGACGCTCGAGAACTTTCTTGAGAATTGGCATCGCTCGATCGGCGTCCATGTTCATGAGCGCCTGCAGCGCCATGATCCGGTCGTCGTCCTCGTCGTCCTCCGAAGGGCAGCCGCGCTGCTGCCCCGGACGAATCGTCCGGGTCTGACCAGCAGTTACATCTGGGTCTGCCGCTTCGCCGATATAGCCTGCGCACGACTCGTCACCGCGCTTGGCCAGCTCACCACAGACCCGAGTGTACAAAGTCGCGCCATCAGCCTTCCAGACTTTGGCGTCCTTGTCCTTCAGTTTGTTGAGTGCGCTGCGCGCGGACTTGAGGTCATCGTCACCGCCAGCGCGATAAAGCGAGTAGGCCTCGTAGTAGATCGCCTGACCTGCATACGCCGACTGGGGATAACGCTCTGGAATGCGGTGGAAAATCTCAGCCGCGCGCTTGTAGTCGCCGCGCGACATTGCTTCACGAGCGAGCCGGTACAGCGAGTCGGCCGGATCGGCCTTTGCCCACGGTTCCGGAGCAACAATGTCTGCCTCGTCGTCGAGCGAGATGAATTCGGCGACTGCCTGCTGGTTCGCGCCGCCAACCTGAAAAGGCGCGAAGCTGGAGTTGTATGTGGAATGGCTGGCGGGATTATCACCGATCCCGATCGCCGAAGAAATAATTGCTGCCGCTGTGAGTAGTGTTCTCATTGTCATTGAAAGGTCCTCAACTACCACGCTGCGCGCCCGCGGGAATCGCGGTGCGCAGCCTCGTCATTACATGGTCCTGCTGTAGCGTCTTCTCGATCAGATCGCGATCCTGTGGCGTGCTTCCGGGCGATAGCTGAACGATCTGCACCAGCACCAGCTCCAGATCTTCCAGCAACGGACGACGCTGCGGATCGTCGGCGATCGGTGAGTCCAGCAACAGACGCGTGTTGCTCAAAAGCTGGCGCGCCCACTTCCCGAGCTGCGCGTCCATCTGCTGGTCCGTATTCGAGCGCGTCCTGAACGAAGTCAGAAGCGCTTCTGCTTCACTGAGGTGTTGCACTGCGGCGAGCTGATCCGCCCTTGACGACCTGCCCGCTGGCAAGCCTGTCGAGGCTACCGCCGCCGGATTGCGGTCAACGCCAGGCGCGCTCGAGCGACTCGCATTTGGCTTGGCCGTGGCGACCGCGTTCGACTGTCTGCTCGCTGCGGCTGGCTGCCTGCCTGCAGTCGTCGAGGGGCTGCCCGTCACAGCGCTCGGATTCGCATCCGAGCCAGTCGGGGTCTGCCCATTCACCGGTAGTGGCGACACGCCCGGCTGTCCACCTGGAGCTGCCGTCCACCGTCCGATGCCGACACCCGTCGCGACGAGCAACATCGCCGCCGCGGCGGCGCCCAACCATACCTTCGTTCCGAATCTTCGCTGACTGACGACGTAAGTCGCGCCGCCACCATAGACCACCCGCGGACCGGCCGAGCGCTTGGCCTGGATTGCCGCCCACATCTCGTCCCGCGGCACGCGGGCGGGGGGCGTGTTGTAGTCCTGCGCCGTCTTCTTCAGGAATGATTCGAATTTGTCTTCAGTCATGACACCCACTCCGGTGCAAAATCCGCTAGCAGTACGCGCAGCTTGTTCCGCGCCTGAAACAGGTGGGACTTCGACGTTCCGACCGGAATGTTGAGAGTCCCGCTTATTTCTTCGTGCGTGTAGCCCTCGACGTCATGCATCACGAAAACCGTCCTGTATTTGTCTGCCAGCGAGTCGATTGCTCTCGCCAGCCGTTCCTTCAGATCCGGCTCAGCCTCCGCCCGGGCGAAAGCCGCCGTACTTCCTTCCTCGATTGGAGCTTCCCTGCTTCTCTGCCGCTTCGTCTTTCGCAAACCGTTCAGCGTTACCGACATCCCGATCGAATGAAGCCAGGTCGAAAGCGATGATTCACCGCGGAAGCTGCCGATCTTCTCAAAAGCCCGGATGAACGTCGCCTGCGTGTAATCCCGCGCCATCTCGTCGTCCCCGGACAGTCGAAACGCCAGCCGATAGATACGGTCGACGTACGTCTCGTACAGCTCACGCTCCGCAGCCGCATCGCCGGCGACCACCCGCGTGATCAGTTCGATATCGTTCACCAAGCCTGGAGATTCGTAGGCTACCATATTCATCGACGCAATTCTGACAACGGATCCCTGAAAAGGGTTGAGGTTCTACTACATACTAAGAAGTACCAGCCGGCGGCCTGCGGCTGCCAGTCGGCGGCTGCGAGCGCCGACGGGAGCGCCTGCATCAATAACGGCTCGGAGCAGCCGGCCGAGGGCAGCCGGCCGCCAGCTGGTATTTCTTGTTTCTTCTATTATTCCACCGTAGAAATCACTCAACAGCTGAATGCAATACACAACTCTCGGATCGAGCGGTCTAGAGGTTTCACGCATTTGCCTTGGTTGCATGACCTATGGAACGCCGAAGTGGCGCCCCTGGGTCCTCGACGAAGTCGATTCCCGTCCCTTCTTCAAAAAGGCCCTCGACCTCGGCATCAACTTCTTCGATACCGCCGACATGTACTCGATGGGCGTGAGCGAGGAAGTCACCGGTCGCGCCCTGCGTGAGATGGCGAACATGGAAGAGATCGTCCTCGCCACAAAAGTGCATTTCCCAATGGCCGACCGGCCGAACATGGCCGGGCTGTCACGGAAGCACATCGTCCAGGCATGCGAGGCGAGCCTGCGCCGGCTGGGTATCGAAACCATAGATCTTTACCAAATCCACCGCTTCAAGAGCGCCGTCCCGATTGAAGAAACCCTCGCTGCTCTCGACCACCTCGTCGGAAAAGGCAAGGTGCGATACATCGGCGCCAGCTCCGGATACGCATGGCAGATGGCTCGCGCCCTCAGCGTCTCGGAGCGGAACGGCTGGGCTCGTTTCATCTCGATGCAGAATCACTACAATCTCGTTTATCGCGAGGAGGAACGAGAGATGATCCCACTCTGCATCGAAGAGGGGATTGGCGTCATACCGTGGTCACCGCTTGCCCGCGGCCGCCTTGCGCGGACTACGCCCTCACCAGCTTCGGGAACGACACGCGCAGACTCTGACAGCTACGCCGTCGATCTTTACGATTCGCCCTCGGATCAGAACGTGATCGAGGCCGGACGCAAGGTCGCGAAAGACCTTGGCGTGGCACCCTCTGAGGTCGCCCTCGCCTGGCTGCTCCAGAAGCGCGGTGTCGCCGCGCCGATCGTCGGCGCTACGAAGATCGAGCACCTCGAGAGCGCCGTCCGTGCGCTCGACGTCAAGCTCAGCGACGACCAGGTCAGCGCGCTCGAACAACCTTACCAGCCGCACGCCGTTCGCGGCCACTGAGCAGCAGTAGTTCGCGGATCACTCGCGCGGCGCGATCCGCCGGGGCACGTGCAATGCCATTTGTTTGCCTCACCAGTTGTCGCAACTCCAGAGTCGGGCGACTCTCCCGGAGCCGACAGTCACAAGAGCAGCAGAGGCAAAAATGGGCATCGAAATCCAGCGCGAGATGGGGAACGGCACCCAAGCGCCGGTGCGGTCGAAGGGCCGCCAGAATCGGGTGCGAGCACGCGTCGGGGCCGAAGCTTCCGTTAAGGAAGCGCCACGGCACTACACTGAAACCTACGGCAAAGAGAAAGACGCTCTAACCAGTTTCCTCGGCTGGTTCAGCGTCGGACTCGGCGCCGCCGAACTTCTCGCGCCGGATCTGGTGGCGCGCGTCATCGGCGTCGACGAGGAAGAAAACCGCGGGCTCCTGCGAGCGTTCGGAGTGCGCGAGTTGATCGCCGGCGTCGGCATCCTGACCCGACCACGGCCCACCTATTGGGTCTGGAATCGTGTAATAGGAGACACCATCGATCTCGCCGCGCTCGCTCGCGCGATGCAATCGGATGACAACGATCGCGCCAGACTCACCGCTGCAACGACAGCGGTGCTCGGCGTTACCGCGCTGGACGTCATCACCGCAATCTCGTACGCCCGCGGAGTTCCTCCTGCGGGCGGACGCGCGGGTCATGACGAAGGCAGCTACCAGATCCCCGAAACGGTGGATGGAACACAGCTCCTCAGCGCGATCATCACCGTGAACAAGCCAATCGAGGAAGTCTACGCCTTCTGGAAGAATCCACAGAACTTCCCGCTGTTCATGCAGAATCTCGAGTCCGTTAAGGTTTCGAGTCCGAGCCGGGCCCACTGGAAGGTTAAAGCTCCGGCCGGACTCTCGATCGAATGGGACGCCGAGCTCATACAGGACGAACCGAATGAACGCATCGCGTGGAAATCGGTCGGCGATGGAGAAGTGATCAACACCGGCACCGTTCGTTTTCGGGCGGCAACAGGAAATCGCGGAACTGAGGTAGAGCTGGAAACTCAGACCAAGCCGAAAGGCGGCCCACTCGGAGCGAAGATCGCAAAGTTTCTGGCGGCTGTGCCCAGGACTCAGATGATGAACGACCTCCGGCGCTTCAAACAGCTGATCGAAGTCGGCGAAGTGATCAAGTCGGACGCCAGCGCGGTTCCGGGAATCCATCCGGCGCGCCCGCCGAAGTACAACGAGATGGAGGTCTGAGCGATGAGAGCTACCTGCTGGGAGGGGGCAAAACACATCAAGGTGGAGAGTGTCCCCGATCCCAAGATTCTCAACAGCAACGACGCGATCGTTCGCATCACCTCCACCGCGATTTGCGGATCCGACCTCCATCTCTTCAATGGATTCATGCCGACGATGGAGCATGGTGACATCCTCGGCCATGAATTCATGGGCGAAGTGGTCGAGGTTGGGCGCGGCGTCAAAAAACTGAAAGTGGGTGACCGCGTCGTGGTGCCCTTCCCCATCGCGTGCGGTGCGTGTTGGAGCTGTCAGAACGGTCTGACTTCACTCTGCGAGAACAGCAATCCGAATGCGTGGATCGCCGAGAAGATGATGGGCCATTCGCCTGCGGGTGTGTTCGGCTACTCGCACATGCTGGGTGGGTTCGCCGGCGGGCAGGCCGAGTTTGCGCGGGTGCCATTCGCCGATGTCGGTCCGCTCAAAGTGCCCTCTGATATATCCGACGAGAAAGCTCTTTTTCTCAGCGACATCTTCCCGACCGGATACATGGGCGCCGAGATGTGCGGCATCAAGCCGGGCGACACGATTGCTGTGTGGGGCTGCGGACCCGTCGGGCAGTTTGCGATCGCCAGCGCGAGACTGTTGGGAGCTGAAACCGTGATCGCAATCGATCGTTTCCCGTACCGGCTGCGGATCGCGCGCGAAAAAGCCGCCGCCGATGTCACGATCAACTACGAGGAGACGAACGTACTCGAGGCGCTCAAGGAGCTAACGGGCGGGCGTGGTCCGGACGGGTGCATCGATGCTGTCGGACTCGAGGCCCACGCACCCGGACTTCAGGGCTTTTACGATCGGGCGAAACAATCGATGCGGCTGGAAAGCGACCGCATTCCCGCGCTGCGGCAAGCGATCATGGCCTGCAGGAACGGCGGAACAGTTTCGATCATTGGAGTCTACAGCGGATTCGACGATAAATTCCCACTCGGCTCGGTGATGAATCGGTCGCTGACAATTCGCACCGGTCAGTGTCATGTCCATCGTTACATGAAGCCTCTGCTCAAGCACATCCAGAATGGAGACATCGATCCGAGCTTCGTTATCACACACAAGATGCAGCTCGAGGACGCACCCGTGGGCTACGACATCTTCAATCACAAGGAAGACGAGTGCCTGAAGGTGATTATGCGCCCGTAGGTGCCTGGAGAATGTTCGGCCGAGCCTTGATTCTCCGTTGCCCCAACTGCGGAGGGAACGGGCTCTTCACCGGATTCTTCAAAATCAAGGAGCGCTGCCCGAGATGCGGTATTCTGCTCGAGCGCGGCGAATCCGATTACTTCCTCGGCGCGTACACACTCAACCTCATTGCGGTTGAGATACTGCTGGCGCTGGGGTTACTGATCGTGATGGTGATGACATGGCCCAACCCGCCCTGGAACGGACTTCAGTGGGGCGGGTTGGCTCTGTCGCTCATTGGGGCCGTCTTCTGTTATCCCTTCGCCAAGACGACCTGGCTGGCCGTTGACCTGCTAATTCGTCCGCCGCACCGCGAGGATTTCGTTACTCGCGTGAAATGATCTACTCGCCCGCCGCGGGCGCATCGGACGGCGACGGCATATCCGCGATGTTGATGTCGATCGGCAGTCGGACGCCATTGTGGGTCTCGACGATGTCGAGCACTCCCTGCCAGACCTGGGCGAATGCGTGGCCGACCTCGGATGGATCCTTGTCCGTCGCAAATCCCTGAGTGCTCGCGATCCAGAATGGCGGATCGACGGTGACACCGGCGGTGGTCAGCACTTTTTTTACGTCTGCGTAGATCAGAGTCGCGTTGTAGCTGTGCGCGTAGTATCCGGGCCGGAACCGTCCATCCTCTACCACGCGCTGCGTCCACGCCTGGTAATAGTCGCGCATAGCCTTCGGAACGTAGTCCATGCGCTCGATGTCGAGGAATATTGTCGTTCCGTCGGCAAAGCCTTCCGCAGCGGTCTTGGCGATTGCGTCGTTTGCGTCCTTCACTCCGCGATCGGCGCTAACCAGCTGCGTGGAGCACGTGGCGCCGCGTGTGGCACGAGGCGCAACCATAACTCTCACCGGCACCCTCTTGTTGACGTAGCGGGTTACACGCTTTCCGCTTTTCGTCTTCACGGTTTGCTTGACCCGCTTCGTGACGTATCTCGTGACGGCGACTTTCTGACCGGGAGTTCTGCCCCACGTCTGCTGTCCGACGTAAATGACGGCCATCCCCCAACCCATGGAGGAAAGAGTATCGCGCTTTCCTTCCCAGGAGTCGTCGTTGTGGCACGGTGCGGACAAGTAGTAGCCAACCCAGCGATACGGCTTGTCGGCGGCGAGCCAGGCGCGCATTGCGTCGTCGCCAGGGTACGAGAAGGTGTCGAACCCAAGGTGTGGGCCCGGCTCCGTCAGGTTCACCGCGATCGAAGCGGACGCCGAAGTGACCGCGTCGGCCAGAGACACATCGCCGATGGGTGTACCCGTGCCCACGACCAGACCGGCCGTGAGCAAAGCCAGGATCGAACGCCATTCAATTTTCGGCATAAGCGTCTCCGGCTTGGGGTGTAGGTCCAGGCTGGTTCGATCTGGCGTGCATCGATCCAGCTTCAATGTAACCCGAACTCAGTCCCGCACTGATTTGACTGGATTCGAGGTCCTGCGTTAAAGGACTAGCCCAGAGAACCGCTCCTACACCCTCAACCGGGATCGTTCCTTCTGACCTAAGCTCATGTCTCGTTTAGGTGACAACTCACTTTGAACCGCAGAGCTGGAAAGGGGTAACTATAGGAGCGACAAGCGCTTAGCGAAGTGGCACGAGTTGGTATTCCTAATGCCACTTACGGCGCCCAACCTCTTCAGTGGAGTCGCTTATGGACCACCTGCGACGCTTGATAGGTCTCTCTGGAGTCCTATCGTATTTGGCAATACCCGCCAGCCTGGCTGCCCAGGTTGGAGGCGGCGTCGGCTTTTTTGGAGCAATGGAAAACGCCGAACCAATAACCAGAACCCTCGGCGGCATCTCGCTCAGTGTCGGGACGCCGTTCGTTGGGATTCGAGGCAGCGGAGCTCTCGGGATCTCGAGCCTTGGAGGTCAGTCAACCTTCCAGGATGCGTCAGACCTGGTCTGGGCGACGAACGCTGACCTGATGCTTGGCCCCGTCAACGCCGGCCTGGGCGAGGGATTCATGCCCTACACCTTTGTCGGCCTCGGCATGGAAAGCAGTGCGCAACCGCTCCAGTTCACAGACGCGATTCGAACCTGGAGCTACGGCGGCGGCATCCAGCTGGGTCTGGGAAGCATTTTTTCGGTGAATGGCGAGGCTCGCTGGAAGAGACTCGCAGCGTCGGCGACTTACGCTGATTCCCAATTCGTCCGCAACATCGAATATCGAATCGGTGTGGGATTCCATTTTGGCGGAAGCCGCTCTCGCTCCCCGCTATATGGATCACGAGGCTCCAGCGCGCCAACCCGTCGCACTTCCAGCAACCCGCCGAGTGCCCCGCGGCAGCGATATCCGTCCGGCACGACGTGGCCCGTAAGCAATTCGACCTCGTCGAGCGCCGCAGCTCGCAGGGTGATATCGACCGGCGAGCAGTACATCGGAGTGCCCTATCGATATGGCGGGACGTCTCCACGAACTGGTTTCGACTGCTCCGGATTCGTGCAGTACATCTACGCCCAGCAGGGGGTCGACCTACCCCGCACCTCGCGTCAGATGGCGGGTGTGGGCACCGCCGTCGAACCGTCCGAGCGCGCTCTGGCCGTCGGCGACCTGATGCTCTTCTCGCAGGGTGGTCGGATCAGCCATGTGGCGATCTACGCTGGTAACGGCCGGTTTATTCACTCCTCTTCGAGCGGTCACGGGGTCCGATACGATAACCTGGCCACGAACAGGGGCCGATGGTTCGCGGACCATATGGTTGCCGCTAGACGAGTTGTGGGTGACGGCCGCATATTGGTGAACGCGTTTGCCGGCTCGGGTACGGTCAGAATCGCTTTCGATGGCTTTGATCCTCCGGACAGCGCCCCTCCCGTCCCTTCAAGATGACTAACCCAAAGAAACCCTTAGTCGATTTGGAGAAGGCACACCCGACCGTCGTCGATTCACTCGACGACGCGTCGGGGGTGGGGGACGACGCTGCGCCGATGGCGGTACGAATCGGCGATCTCTGGAGCGACTTCATCAGGGTCGCCGACCAGGCTCGTGATCCCGAGTCCCCAAGAAAATCGAATTCCGCGCTACCCATCCTCGATGAGATGCGCGGGATTCTACAGTGGGATTAGCTAGGCTCGGGCTTTCGGCGGCGCCGACGGCGTGATCCGTTGTGCCCGGGCGGCTGGCCGGAGTCTCCCTCGAGCGGGATGTCGTCATCCCCAGCTCGCAACCACCGCAGCACACTCTCTATAGCGGCCTCGTCGGTGAGGCGCGTTCTAACGCGGGCCGGTGTCGATCCGAAGACGCTGACCCAGTGCTGTGAGAAAATGCGCGAGGTCTTGTATCCCAGCTTGATTGAGACGTCGAGCACCGAGTAACCCGGATCCCGCAAATAGCCGAAGCCGCGGAGAACCTTGGCGGCGACGAGGAGCCGCTTGGGCGAGCCGAGCTGCGCCGCGTCGAGGTTCCTGTAAACGCTGACGATGGCAATTCCGGCTTCCATCCCCAGGTCCAGCGCGCTGGCGTATCGGTGTGGCTCCTCGAAAAGATTCTCGACGGTAACCGCGAGCTGGCGGGGGAGCTGGGCCAGTCTGTCTTTGAGAGCTTCGATGACGTCGTGCGTCAGGGCATTTCCTTCGAGCCGCTCGACCCTCTCCCTGAACCCTTCAGGCGCGTCGTCGAAGCGGTGAAGGACGACCTCCTTCAGTCCCAGGCGACCCAGTTGGGCGACCGCGCTGAATTGCGGTGCGTGCAGGGTCACATAGGCGATGAGGGGAAGCGACGGATAGCGCTTAAGCAGGGTGGCGACCGCGCCGACGTTCATGATGCCGTCAGCCGCCGGGTCCAACAGCACGATACTGACCGGCTTGCGGCGGATTACCGACTCCAGCTCCTGCCATGACGACGCTACGAAGAGCTCCGGCTCGTCAGCGAACACGTGCCTGACGTGCGTCAGCAGTCGAGCGGGGAGGAACACCGCAACGCTCACAAGCGGATTGAGCGCATGATCCAAGGAAAGTGGGGCATCAGGCTCTGCAGCGCGAGTGGGAGGTGATAAGAAAAGCGCTGTTTCTGATAGGAAACAGACATTTTCTGATAAGAAAATGCCATTTCGGGGACTCCCAATGCCCGTACGTTGACCTTTGGTCAGTACGGGACCAAACCCATCCAACCCCTCTCAGGAGTTTTCCATGATCCGCCGCAGACTTCTTCTCGCTGTCACCGTCATCGCTTCCTTCGCCCTTGTTGCTTGCTCGGATATGACGGCGCCGAGAAATGACACCTGCCCCGTCACGAACGGCGGAAGCACTCTCTGCAAAGGGAACTAGGGCCAAGGCAGCCGGGATGGCTGCCGGGTGATTTTTACGCGGCAGCCACCGTCGTCTTGCGGAGCTCGGAGACGGCCCGAACGACAGAGCCAACCTCCTCTGGAAGCCAAGCCGGCGGAGGCGTGAATTCCTTGGTCTTCTGCGAGGCTTTAACCGCAGACATCGCTGTCTGAGCCTGGAAGGACACCTGGTGAAGCTGATTCGCATCTGCGAATGCAATCGCCTCGTGAAGCGCTTCTTTTGCCGCGTCAGTGCGGCCGAGACGGTTCATCCCCTCACCAAGGAACAGGAGGTAATGGGATCGGAGCCAGGGGCCAAGCGGTATGTTGGCGAGCTCGCGTGCATAAGCGTCAAAAGCTTCCGGCATCTGATCAATTGAAGCAAGCTCCATCAAGTTGACCGTAGCCGTCGCCCGGACGTGCCTGCTTTGAGTGGTCGCGGCTACTACCAGATGCGTGTCTCTAGCAGCATCGCGCAGCCCGATTTCAGTGAACAGCGCGGCGAGATCTTCGAGGACGAGATCGCGATCGAGCGGGTTGGTGGTAAGGTTCAGAGCGTCATAGGCGAGCTTGATCCCTTCCGCGAACTCGCCCTTACGCTGCGCGAGCGCCGCGCGGCTGTGGAGAGCCTCGGCGTGGATCTCGGTCATGCGCTCGTCAGCGCTCTGGACGATAACGTCTTCCAGAATGGTTTGCGCCTGGGGGAGGTTTCCTCTTGCCATGTACGTATGGGCGATGCCGAGCTGCACCTTCAGAATACCGCGACGGTCGCCCACCGTGTCGGCGATGTAGGCAGCCTGTGAATACGCGCGTGCAGAAGTCTCCCAATCACCGTCCCGCCTCGCCGATCCGCCGACGGCCACGTTGGCTTCGATGGCCAGGCCCGGATTCTTGTTCGGACGGGCAATCTTTGCCACGGTTGCGTAGACATCAGTGGCGAGACTCCAGTTCGCCTCATACGTCAGCACACGGCCGTACGCGAGGAGCGAAGCACAGACGACCTCGTCGATTGTCGCGCGATTCGTGGCTTCCTCGAGCACGGCAATAAGGACCGCGCGAACGGGATCGCCCTCACCGACGTCCTCGATCGCAGCCCTCACGTTGTGCAGCTGCGCCCAGTTGGACGGGTCGATCGAAGCTCTGTCCTCGACGTATGAATCGACCAGGCGCAGCACCGATAGCCCGGCGAAAACTGAGCGCCAGGACGCACTGTCCTCCTTCAGCATACCAAGTGTATCGAAGTAAGCCTGATGCCGGATCATGGTCCTTTTTGGGCCGATTTAGGTGCCTCAAAAATGCCACTTTTGACCCGGTTTAGAAATGCCTGTTTCATATCACCGTAGGGTCGTTTTCATGTCACCTTATTTGAGTTAAGGCCATTTATACAGCCTTAACGTCCCGAAGGAATTCGGTCCCTCAGTAGTCTCCTGGCGGGGTCAACGGACCAATCCGCCAGCGAAAACCACCAGGAATCAGCCCGGGTTTCCCCTGTTTCAAAGCGCCTGTGTATACCGACGATTTTGCGCGCCTCGTATAACCAGACCGCCGGGGCGTCTTCGTTAATCACGCGAAAGGCGGCGGTAAATAGCTCGCGCGCGTGGCCCGGATCTGCTTTCAGGGCGCTATCGAGCAATGTATCAAACGCCGGATTGCTGTAGCCACCGTAGTTGACCCCGTTCTTTCCGACACCGGAGCTGCTCCACGCGTCCCGGATTCCGTCAGGACTGGACGACATCGTCCACGCATCGAGACTCGCATCGAAGTCCCCCTTCTGCTGCCTCGCGATCATCGCC
>Ga0207706_10004347_pt1 | contig 13306 bp, 10 predicted proteins | sample KBSC53metaG_FD_184318 | JGI IMG/M metagenome (GOLD analysis project Ga0207706, IMG submission 184318) | Corn rhizosphere microbial communities from Kellogg Biological Station, Michigan, USA - KBS C5-3 metaG (SPAdes) (version 2) | ecosystem: Host-associated > Plants > Roots > Rhizosphere > Soil ... | reverse complement strand
GCCGATCGCAGTCATCCGCTCCAAACCGCCTGGATCGCCGCGCAGGTGCCGCAATGCGGCTATTGTCAGTCCGGGATGATCATGGCGGCAGCGGCGCTGCTGAAGGCCAAGCCGCGGCCGACCGATGCCGATATCGACGCGGCGATCACCAATTTGTGCCGTTGCGGCACCTATGTGCGGGTTCGCGCGGCGATCCATGCGACGGCGGGACGGACATGATCGGACGCTATTCGGTGGCGGTGCTCGCCGCGACGAGCGCGCTTCTGGCTGCCGCCGTCGCTGCACGTGGCGGTGCAGCCGGCCAGGACGATACCCACGCCCGCTCGGTCGCGGCCTTTACGGTGATGGACCGCGTGCTTACCAGCCCGCGTTGCCAGAATTGCCATACCCTCACGCAATTCCCCCGGCAGGGCGACGATCGCCACCCGCACCGCCTCAACGTCGTGCGCGGTGCCAATGGGCATGGCGCGACCGCGATGGCCTGCATGACCTGTCACGGCCGCGCCAACAATGCCGCGAGCGGCGTGCCGGGCGCCGACGAGGACTGGCACCTCGCGCCGTTGAGCATGGGCTGGGAAGGCTTTTCGCCGGCGCTGCGATGCGCGCATCTCAAGGACCCGACGCATAACGGCGGCCGCAACGGCGCGGCGATCATCACCCATCTCGGTACCAACCTTGTCACCTGGGCATGGCGGCCGGGCAACGACGCGCATGGTCGCCCACGCACGCCGCCGCCGGTCGACTATGCGGCGTTCAAGGCGGCGGCGGCGACCTGGGTCGCGACCGGTGCCGCCTGCCCCGTCGCTGTACGATGATGCGATCCGTCATGCTTGCCGCCGGCGCTGCCTTGGTCGTGCCTTATGCCGCAGCCGCGCAGGACGCACCGCAACCCCCGGCGCCTCTACCGCCAAGGATCGACGATTTCCCGATCAAGCTGCTCCGGTCCGATGAGGATTATGCACGCCTCGGCGGGCAAAAAGACCTGCGCTTTCCGCTCTCACTCAAATATGTGCCGCTCGACCGCGACGCCGGTGTGTTCGCCTCGTTCGGCGGCGAATATCGGCTCAAGAGCGACAGCTATTTTCTTCCCGATTTCGGCCGTCGCAACGCAGCGGATTTCACCTCGATCCAGCAGCGCTTCCTGCTGCACACCGATCTTCACCTCGGAGGTGAGGTCCGCTTGTTCGTTCAGCTCGGCGCCGGCACCGAGTCCGGCCGGTTGCCCGGACCACGGGTCGGCGATCGCGGCGACCCCGATCTGGCGCAGGCCTTTGTCGATATCGGCTTCGGCGCGCAGGCTCGCCGCTGGCGGTTGCGGATCGGCCGCCAGGAGGTCGCGCTCGGCCGCTATGTCGCGATCCGCGAAACCACCAATTTCCGCCGAACGTTCGACGGGGTGCGGATCGACGGCGCGGCGGCCGGATTCAATGTGATCGGACTTGCTGCGCGGGTGACACGCAACAAGACCGCCGCGTTTGACGATGACGGCGACCCGGGCGACTATATCTATCTGCTCCAGGCCGATCACGCGCTGCCGCTCAAGGGGTTCCGGCTCGGCATGACCGCCTATCAGCGCGTCAATCGTCGGCCGACCTATTCCGTCGGTCAGGGAGTGGAACGCCGGCGCTCGCTTGGTGTCCGGGTGTTCGGTGCCCGGAACGGCTGGGACGTGGACGGCCAGGTCAGCTACCAATTCGGGCACCTCACCCCGGCCGGGCAGCCGAACCTGGCCATCTCCGCCTGGGGCGGCGCGCTCGAGGGCGGATATACGCTGACGACGACGTGGAGGCCGAGGCTGGCATTTCGGGTCGACATTGCCGGCGGTGATGCCGATCCGAACGATGCCCGGCTCAACACCTTCGATCTGCCTTATCCCAATCTGTCCTATCTCACCGACGCGGCCTTGTTCGCTCCGCGCAATGTTCGCGACATCCAGCCGTTCGTCACAATATCGCCGACCGCTCGCTTCTCTTTGACGGCGGGCGCGCAGTTCCTGTGGCGGACGACGACCGCCGACGGGGTTTATTCGCCCGTCAACATACAGATCCTCCGCCCCGGCGGCACAGCACATTATGTCGCGACGCAGCCCTATGCGCGGGTTACTTGGCACATGAACCATTTCGTCGACCTGCAAGCCGCTGTCGTTCACGCAATGCCCGGCGAGGCTCTCGAGGATTCGCAGGCCCGCAAAGCGCTGGACTATGTCGCCGCTTCTGCTTCCGTACGATTTTAAGTCGGATGCTGAGGTGTGACAGTCCGCTGAATCCTTGCCTGGCGCGGCTTTCGACATTGGCGGTGACACCTCGACGAGAGATATCGCGCCACCAATCGTTGCACTTGGAGACTACGGCGCGATCCGCGCAGGGCTCACCCGTTCGGCGCGATGGCCCGAGGGCGGCGACCGTCGCAGCATGCCAGTCTTTCGATATCCGCGCTTTCCAGCCGGCAGAATTTCCAGTCCACATTGGCGGCAATGCCGGCGCGGCGGAAATGGTCGATCGCAGGCTGATTGATCGTCTGCACCCGCCACTCGACGCGATCGAGATTCTTATACAGCGCGAGCCGGCAGATTTCCGCGAGCAACGCCGACCCGATCCCGCGACCGCGATGTTGCGGCCGGACGAATACGTCTTCGACGAAGATCGTGGCTCGGCCGATAAATGTCGAGAAACCCGGATAGGACGCGCAATAGCCGGCCGCACGGCCATCCCAGTCGGCAATCAGGAAGTTGCAGGCCGGATGGGGCTGGTTCATCGCCTCGGCAAGGTCGGCCGCGGTCGCCACCATCTCGCCCGGTATGCTTTCTTCGGTCGCGAGCTCAGCGATCATGGCAACGAGTATCTCGGCATCCCGCGCGTCGGCGGCCCGGATCGACAGACGGTTGCGATCAGTCACAGCGGTGCCGCAGCGCCATGCCCGACCGCGCGCCCGTCGCGCGGCCATCCAGGACCGCGATCTTGCCGTTGACGATGACATCGTCGATGCCGTCGGGAGCGAGCGTCGGATGATCCCAGTCGGCCCTGTCGCGCACCTTGGCATAGTCGAACACTGTGACATCGGCGCGCATGCCTTCGCGGAGCAATCCGCGATCCTCAAGGCCCATGCGCTGCGCCGGCCAGCCGGTCATCTTGCGCACCGCTTCTTCGAGCCCGAGGACATGCCGGTCGCGGGAATAGACCGCCAGCGCGCGCGGGAAGGTTCCGTAAGCGCGCGGATGCGGCAGGCCGAGCGCGTCGATCTCGCCGAACTTTGCCGCCGACGCGGCGTCAGTGCCGATGCTCGTCCAGGGCTGGCGCAGCGCGAGTTCGATGTCGCGCTCGTCCATGAAGAAAAACAACGCCATCGCGCGGTTGGGCAAGGCGCCTAGCAGGACATCCCATGCGACGTCGGCCGGATCCTTGCCGAGCGCGCGGCCGATCGCCGCGAAGCTTTGGCCGCGGAACTTGTCGTATTGGGGGTTGAAGGCGTTGGCGAGCACGACATGGTCCCAGCCCCCCGATGCCTCGACCAGATTCGACCAGCCGGGTTGCGAGCCTTTTGCCACTTCGGCCTTGAGTGCCGCGCGGGCAGCAGGGTCGCGCAAGGCTTTCCATGCGGCCTCGGCGCCGCCCGTGAACACATGGCCGGGCACGGTGATGTCGAGCCCGGTCCCTCCGGCAGTATAAGGATAGAGGTCGGCGGCGATATCTACGCCACGATCGCGCGCAGCCTGGATGCGCGCGATCGCCCGGGGCATCAGCTCGCCGAAACCCGGCGCATAAGCGGCCTTCAGGTGGAAGATCTCGACCTTGACCCCGCCTCGCTCGCCGATCGCGATCGCCTCGTCTATCGCGGAGAGGATATTGCCGCTCTCGTCGCGCATGTGCGTGGCGTAGAAACCGTCGCACCGCCCGGCGACCTTCGCCAGCGCGACCAAGTCGTCGGTCGTCTGGAAACTCTCCGGCGCATAGATCAGCGCACTCGAAATACCGAACGCGCCTCCCGCCATCGCCTTGGCGACCAGCGCCTTCATCGCCTCCATCTGCGATGGCGTCGGGCGGCCGTCGGCGTCACCCATCACCTTAACGCGTGCCTGTGCGGCGCTGTAATAGGTGCCGAAATTGACCGCGATGCCCTGACGCTCGAGCTGCGCGAAATAATCGGGCAGCTTGTCCGGCTCGACCGGGGTGCCGCCCTCGCCCGCGATCAAGGTCGTTACCCCCATACGCAGCTTGTTCTCGGCACCGCCGCTCTTGAGCAGCACTTCGCCCGACTGATCCATCATGTCGATGAATCCCGGCGAGACATAGCGTCCGGTGGCGTCGATCTCGGTGGCGCCGCGCCCCGTCACCGTGCCGATCGACGCGATCCGCCCGTCCTTGATCGCGACGTCGGCGCGCACCCAGGGATTGCCCGCGCCGTCGAGGACATGGCCGTGCCGGATGACAATATCGTATTGCGGCGCTGGCGATGCACCGAGCAACAACAGCGAGGCGGCGAGCGGAAGCAGTCTCATCGGGCGGTTCCGACCGGTTGGAAAAGGAGATCCTGATAATCGTAGCTGAAATCGGCGATCGGCGAGACCGCCTTCATCGTCACGCGATCGACCTTACCCTCGGCATCGAGCGCGAACGTGACATATGCCGGCTCGAGCGACTTGTCGTCCAAGCGGGTGATGAAGGTGTCGTACTGATAATGTTCCAGCCGCCCGCCCATCCGCGGCGTCGACTTGAAGTCGATCGTCAGCTGACCGCCCGCCTCCCCGACCGCAATGTCGCCATACCAGGGATCGCGATAGGTGCCGGTATAGCGCGCGATCGGAAGTGAGGGCCCGACCTTGGCGGGCGCAGCCGCGGCGGCGCGAACCAGCTTCAGCGCCTCCGCCGCGCGCTCGGCCTTGAATTTCGCCAGCTTGGCGGGCCAATCGTCCTTCGGCTGGTCGAGATAATAGTCGAGCAACTCATACATCAGGCCCCGAACGACGTCGCCATCCTCGCTGTTCACCTCGATCGAGAAGGCAACGTTCTTCTCGGGGATCAGCACCACGGCCGAAAGGAACCCAAATACCGCGCCGCCGTGCCACACAATCCGCGCCCCGTGATAGTCCTGCACGTCCCAGCCAAGTGCATAGGTATAGAACATCGGCTGAGTCGCCTTAAGGTAGTCGGGCCGAGGCGCGATCGGCTGGAGCAGAACAGGCTTCCACATCTCCTCGTGCGCCGCTTCGCTGAACAGCCTCCCGCCGTTGGGCAGCCTTCCGCCGGCGAGTTGCAGCGTCAGCCATTTGGCCATGTCGTTGGCGCTGATCGCGAGGCCGCCAGCAGGCGCCGCGTTGCGCGCAAGATCGTCACGCTCGCCCAACACTTCCTGCGTGCCGAGGCCACGCAATCCGCCACTGAACCGGGCGTGGGGAAAGGCGCGATCGGCGGTTGTGAAACGCCGCTCGTCGTCGGTCGTCGAGGTCAGCATTCCGGCCGGCTTGAGCACCTGCTCGCGCACATAATCTTCCCAAGTCTGGCCGGTGACTGCCTCGATCAGCTGACCTGCGACCATATAGAGGACATTGTCATAAGCATAACCGCTGCGGAAGCTCGTCGCGGGCTTGATGAAGCGCAGTCGGCGCACCGCCTCGGCGCGCGGGATGTTGCTGCGCGGTGCGAATAGCAAGTCGCCCGCACCGAGTCCGAGGCCGCTGCGATGGACCAGCAGATCGCGGATCGTCATCTCGCGCGTGACCCAGGAATCATACATCTGAAAGCCGGGCAACCGGTCGGTGACCTTGTCGTCCCACGAGATCTTGCCGGCATCGACCAGGGTAGCGAGCGCCGCCACGGTGAAGGCCTTGCCGGTCGACCCGGTCGGGAAGATCGTGTCGGCATCGACCCTGTCGGTCGCGCCGAGCTTGCGCACGCCCCAGCCGCGCACCAGAACCGGCTTGCCGTTCTCGACGATCGCGATGGCGATACCGGGAACGCCGGCGCGCTGCCTGACCGCATCGACGCGAGCCTCGAAACCCTTGGGGGGCGCGGCGAGCGCGGGCGACGCGACGACGACGAGCGCGAGCAATACTTTTTTCATGCGACCTCCAGGGGCAGGCGCCGCCGTCGGATCAGCCGCAACAGGCCGATGGTCAGGAGCGGCAGGACATAGACGGCGAGCAGTGCATAAGCGAGCAAGCGGTAGCCATTGGCGATCAGCGCGACGAGCCCGACCCGGTCGGCGAGCAGCATGCAAGTCGCGAGCAGGATCAATGCGAAGAACAAGCGCAAGCGCCCGCTGAGCTCGGTGTCGCGACCGCTTCGCCATGCCGCGGCGATCCGCTCGTTGATCGCGTGCACCGCGCCGGTGCCGCTCTCGAGCAGGGCCGCGAAGATCATGACCTGGAAGACGAGGTGGAATAATGGGCTGCCCAGCCTGACTAGCAGGAAATCGGACGGCAGTATTTCGGTAGCGATGCCCGGCATGAAGGCGCTCATGCTGAGGAAGAACAGGATGGCGGGCAGCATTGCGAGCGGCCCCGCCACCAGTCCGGCAATGACGGCGTCGCGCGGGCGGATGAAATGGCGCGTGACCGGGAGAATAACGACCGCGCCGACGATGTTGTAGGCGGCATAGGTGATCCCGCCGGCTGCCCAAGGCAGGGGCTGCGCGGGTGCCGCGAAGGCAGCCCCGATGCGGTCGCCGAACTGCGTCAGCGCGAGGATGAGGAAGATGGCGTAGACCGCGTAGAGCAGGATCGAGACATATTTGAACAAGCGTTCGACCGACTCGTTGCCGAAGGTCGCGACCCCGGCGATCGCCAGCATCAGCGCCAGCGTGCCGAGGATCGGCGGCACGCCGAGCACCGCATGCGCGATCGCCCCGGCGGCGGCGCCGAACACGGCAAGGATCAGGACCACGAACAGCAGATAGGTGATCTCGAAGATCGGCCAGAACCGGCCGAGCAATGCGCGAAAGAACGAGCGATAATCCTCGGCACCGGTGGCACGCGCGAACTCGAACGTCACGACGCACACCCCGCTCCAGATCAGCATCGCTAGCAGCATCGCGGCGAGCCCGCCCCAGGGGCCGGCCGGCAGGAAATATTCGGCGAGCTCGCGGCCGGTCGCATAGCCGCCGCCGATCACTACTGCCTTGAAAGCGAGACCGGGGAGCAGGTAGCGCTGAAACCAGCTAGGCGTGCGCGTCATCCCGCCGCTCCCCGGCGTGCCGGCCTATGTGCCGTAGCGGTCAGCCCAGGCATCGGTCGATCAGTTCCTCGAATCGCGTTCCTCGGCGGATAGGATCGGCGCAGGGCAATCCCAGGCGCTCGCTTTCCAAAGAGAGCAAGCGTGCCGCCTCCGGCTCGGAAAAGTGCGCGGTGTTGAGGCTGACGCCCGCGCAACGGATCGCGGGATTGGTGAGCCTGCCGAGATCGAGCGTCACCGCGATGATCCGCTCAATCGTGGGCACCGGGAAATCGGGCAGGCCGAGCATATGCCGCCGGCCGGGTTGATCGCAGACCACGAACAGATCGGGCTGGCTGCCATGGAGCAGGCCGAGCGACACCGCCGCATAAGACGGATGGAGCAACGACCCCTGCCCCTCGATAATATCCCAATGATCGGGCGCCGCCGCAGGACTGAGGATTTCGGCCGCGCCTGCCTCGAAGTCGGCTGCCACCGCGTCCATCGGCATGCCGCTACCGGCGAGCAGGATGCCGGTTTGCCCGGTGGCTCGAAAATCGCTGTCGATCCCGCGCGCCGCGAACGCCCGCGCGATCGCCAGCGCAGTATATTTCTTGCCGAGCGCACAGTCGGTGCCGACGGTCAGCAATCTTTTGCCAGAACGCTTCTGCCCGCTCCCGACGGGCAAATGGGCCGGAGGGCGGCGCACGTCGATCAGTCGGCGACCGAGCGCCGTTGCCGTGGCGCGAAGCTCGGGAATGTCGCCGAGCGTGACGTGAAGCCCGCTGACCAGGTCGAGTCCCGCCTCGAGTGCTTCAACGAGCAACGGAACCCAGGCGGGCAGGATGATACCGCCTTCATTGGCGACGCCGATGACCAGTGCGCGTGCTCCCGCCGCATGAGCCTCGGTCGGCCGCATCGCCGGCAAACCGACGCTGACCGTCCCGCCCGGGCAGCGAAGTTCGCCAATACATCGCTGGCGCGCCCATTCGTGCAAACCGAATGCCGTCTTGGCATAAGCCGGTTCGGTCGTGTCTCCCAGGAACAGCAGATAGGGCTGAGGAATGGCCCCGTCTGCCGATCGCTGCGTCGCCGCAGCCGCGCTCGTGTCGCCCAAAGCGGGATGTGTGGCCATGGCGTCGGTCCGCCGTTCAATAACCGACGGTCAGGCTGAGTCCGATCGTCCGCGGTCGAATGAACGACGTGCTGACCGCGCCGTTGGGAATGCTTCCGAACCCTGATTGGATCGCGCTGACATCGACGATGCCGCGGGCATTCGTCAGGTTGCGCGCATAGATTTCGAGCGTCGCCTTGCCGAAATCCAGGCCCGCACGCAGGTCGACGACGTCATAGGGCGGTATCCGGCGCTGGCGTCCGTTGGTCGCCGCATAGCCGGGATCATAATCGGTGATCTGTTCACCCACCACACGGACTGTGCCGCCGACGAACGCCTTGACGGTGCCGACAAGCGCCCATTGATAATCGCCGCTGAGGTTGACCGCGACGCGCGGCGTGTAGGGAAGCGCATCACCCTTGCGCCCGCCGACCGCAAGAAGGTCGGTGTCCTGGGTGAGATGCGCGTCGGTATAGGCAGCATTGGCAGCGAAAACGAGGCCGTCGGTGGGGCGCGCGGTGATCGTGGCCTCGAACCCCTGACTGATGGCCTTGCCGCCGTTCGTGTTGACTCCGGTGTTATTGATCAGCTGGAATAACTGGATTCGGCTCCAGTCGATGCGGAAGCCGGAGAGGTCCACGCTCAGCGCGCCGCCCAGCATGTCCGCCTTGATTCCGGCTTCGTAATTGATCGTCGAGTCGGACTTGAAGGTCAGCGGCGTGCCCGGGACGAACGGGACCGACACGACATTCGGCCCGCCGGGCCGATACCCCTTGGCGACCCGCGCATAGAGGGCGACGTGCTTGCTCAGTTCGAAGCGCGGGGCGATCGAATAGGTGAAGACGTCTTCGGACGAGTTCAGCGGCGCGAACGTTGCGACGGTGCCGAGCGTCTCAGCGTTTTGCTGGCCGCTCTGGCTGTTATGGGCATAGCGCCCGCCAAGCGTCACGTCGAAGCGATCGGTGATATGCCAGGTGACGTTGGCGAACCCGGCATATTCGCGATATTTGGAATCGAGCCCGGTGGTCTGGAGCAAGGCGAACGGGCCAGTCGGTTGGTTGTTGGCCGGATCATCGACGTTGAAGTGCGTCGCGATGAGCCCGGTCTCGCGTGTGTAATAGCCGCCGACGAGCCAATCGATCGTCGATGTGCCGTTCGATGACAGCCGTACTTCCTCGGTAAACTTGCGGATCCGGTTCTGCTGGCGGTTGACGAAGTTGCAGAGCGGAAGCGTCGCTGGACAAAATGCCCCGAAGCCGGCGACGCGACCGATATAGGTCTCGTCGAACAGGAACCGACGGTCGAGCGTCGCATAGCTGCTGACCGACGTCAGCGTGGCGAAGCCGAGATCGAGCCCGACCGTGCCGCTGTAGATCCGATAGTCGGTGCGGCTACGCTCCGGCTCGAACAGCGAATGGCTGAGGCGGCCGTAGAACGGCTGATAGCTCGCAGGATCGGTCTCGACGCCGCTCGATGAACGCGCGTCGATCTTCTGGACGTTCGCGGTGAGCTGGATCGACAGATTACGCGTCGGCGCGAACAGCGCCGATACCCGGCCGCCATAGACGTCGTTGCCATTGATGTCGTTCTTGACCAGCGAACCGGCGGTGCCGATCGAATCGACATAGCCGCCAACCTTGCGATAATAGCCCGTCGCACGGATCGCGAGCGTGTCGCCAAGCGGCAGGTTGACCACCGCCGCACCGTTGTAGCTCGCCTCGCCCCCCTTGGTGGTTTCGACGCCGCCTCTGGCCCGCAGCACGAGCGCCTTCGTATCGGGTGCGTTGGTGACGAATTTCAGCACCCCGCCGAGCGAGCTCGCGCCATAGAGCGTCCCTTGCGGCCCGCGCAGGACTTCGATCCGGGCGACGTCGAACGTGTCGAGATCGGCGGCCAGGCCAGAACCGTTGACCAACCCGCTGCTCGACCCGAACGGGACGTCATCGACATAGACCGCGACGGTCGCGCTGACGCCGCCGGTATTGACGCCGCGCAACACCAGACGGGCGTTGCCTGGCGCCGGTTGCTGGAGGCTGAGCCCGGGGATCAGCGCGACATAATCCTGGAAGCTGGCCGCTTGCTGACGCTCAAGCACGGCCTGGGAAACGACCGAGACCGACTGCGGCACATCGCGCAGGGTCTGCTCGCGCTTTTGGGCGGTGATGATGATATCGTCGAGGCGCTCGTTAGTGGCGCTTGCCGAGGGAGCCTGGGGTTGCGGCGCTGTGGCCTGCGCGCGAGCCCCAGCCGGCGCGCACAGCGCGACCATGCTGGTGGACAGCAACCAAACCGTGTGCCGGTTCGTGAGCAAAGGGAGTCGCATGGCCTGTTTCCTCTCCATCAAGACGAGATCGGATCGCTGGCAGCGCCAAACCGCCTGACGATCGCCCGGCGTGCCCAGTATCTGCCGCGTCGCGGTCTTCATTGTTGGCGCTTGTTCCGACGTTGGTCGACCAATGTCAATCCTGATTAGGACATTTTATCCCAATCAGAGAATTTGTCCTGGATTCATATAACCGGCGAGGGCTGCCGTGCGGCGTCCTCGACCTTCACCGCCGATGCATCGAGCAGCCACAGCAGGACAGTTGCAACCAGCGCGAGCACGGCGAGGAGGGTGAAGAATACCGCATGCGGCACCACGCTCCACAACATCCCGGTGAACCCCGCGGCGAGACTGCCGCTGAAGATCGCGAGGAACCAGGCAGCGACCGTGGTCGCCTCGAAGTTCGCTGGCGCGAGCCGCGCGAACAGTCCCAGGCCGGTCGGCAGGATGAACAATTCGCCCAAGGTGAAGATAGTGAAGAACAGCACCAGCCAGACCCAGCTCGCGACATGGCCGGACGCGGCGACCTCGACGCCCGCCAGCAGCAGATAGGCGCCCGCGACGATTGCCGCTCCCGTCGCCATCCGTCGCGCCGGCGACTGGTCGCGCCCGCGCTCGGCACGCCGCCGCCACCAAGCCAGCAATGGCGGCGTGAACAGCATCACCATCAGCGGGTTGAGCGATTGGAACCACGTCATCGGAATCGACCAGCCGCCGCCGACATGACGGTCGATACCGCTGTCGGCCCATAAGGCGACGGTGTTGCCGACCTGCTCGTAAGCCGCGCGGAAGATCGTCACCGAAGCGGCGACCGCGAAGAGCAGGAGATAGAGCCGGCGGCGCTGTCCAGGGTGCGGCCGATGCCCCGATGCGGTCCTGGTCGATCGTGGGGCTTCGAGAGGAAGATATCGACCGCCGGCCAGATAGATTATCAGCCCCAGCAGCATGCCGATCCCGGCGGCGTTGAAGCCGTAATGCCAGCCATAAAGCTCACCGAGCGTGCCGCACACCAGCGGCGCGAGGAAGCCGCCGATATTGATGCCGACATAATAGACGTTATAGGCCCAGCCGCGGCGCGGATCGTCGGCGGCGTAGAGGTCGTTGACCTGTGCCGGAAGCGTCGGCAGGAACAAGCCGTTACCGAGCGCGATCGTGGCGAGCGCGGGGAACAGCAATGGTGGGAATGCCATCATGAAATGGCCTACCGACATGATCACCGAGCCGATGATCACCGCGCGCTTGTTGCCCAGCCAGCGGTCGGCGATGATGCCCCCGATCAGCGGCGTGAAGTAAGCGCCGGCGGCATAGGCGCCGTAGACGAACGATGACGCGCCCTGGCTGAAGGCGAGTTGCTTGGTCATGTAATAGACCAGCAGCGCGCGCATACCGTAATAGGAGAACTGCTCCCACATGTTGGTGAGGAACAGGATCGTCAGCCCCGGCGGCTGGCCGAGCCAGCGCCGCTCGTGCAGCGCGGTCACGCGAGCGCGGGGACGCCCCGCCCCCACACGGTCTCGGGGCACCAGACCGCGCCGTCGCGATACTCCATCCCCGGTTGCCGGTCGGCGCGCAGGAAGATGGGTCCGTCAAGGTCGACCAGATCGCAGATCTGCCCAAGCACGAATGCCGGTGCCATGGCGAGACTGGTGCCGATCATGTTGCCGACCATCACGCCGAGCCCGATGCGGCGCGCCTCGGCGGCCATCAGCAGCGCCTCGGTCAGCCCGCCGCATTTGTCGAGCTTGATGTTGATCACGTCGAACCGGCCGACCGCGCCGGCAACATCGTCCAGCGACAGCACGCTTTCATCGGCGGCGATCGGGATCGGCGAGACATAACCGTCGAGATCGGCTTCGCGGCCGCGGGCGAGCGGCTGCTCGATGAGCGACACGTCCGCCTTCTGCATCGCGGCAACCAGCGCATCGAGATCGCCGATGACGAAGCCCTGATTGGCGTCGACGCCGAGCCAGACGTCGGGCCGCGCCGCGCGTATAGCGGTGACCCGGGCGATGTCGAGCGCGAGATCGCCAGTCAGCTTGACCTTGATCGCGCGCGCATGGTCGTAGCGCTGCGCTCCTGCCGCCATCGCCTCCGGCGTGTCGGCGCCGAGGGTGAAGGTGGTGAGAAGCGGGTGCGGCACGTCCTGCCCGGCGAGCACCCAGGCGGGGCAATCATTGCTTGCCGCTTCGAGGTCCCACAAAGCGGCATCGATCGCGTTCCGCGCCCCGCCTGGCGGCAAAAGGGTGCGCAATTCGTCCCGCGTCACGCCGGCCTCGACCGCATCGCGCGCACGCTCGACATGGTGGAGCATCTGCGCGACGTCGTCGCCGGTATAATAGACGCCGGACGCCTCGCCGCGCCCGGCAAAATCGCGATCCGACAGCGTTACGACGAGCACATCGGCGGAGTCGAAGGTGCGGCTCGCGATCCGAAAAGGCGCCGACAGGCGCAGCGATTCGACCCGAACGTCGAGAGTCAGGCGGGACATCAGAATATCATCGTGAATGCGAGGAGGCCGAAGACGATCGCGGTCCACAACGGGATCGCGGCGGCAAAGACGAGCGACAGGCTCCAGGTGCGCGCCTCCCAAGACGCCGGCGCGCGCCAGGCGAACCAGGCATTCCAGATCATGACCGCAAGCCCGCCGACAAAGGCGAACAGCCCGGCGACCTGGAGCAGCCAGAGCCAGCCGTCTATTTTCGCGGTGAGATTGTCGATGTCCCC
>Ga0207706_10004345_pt1 | contig 13309 bp, 11 predicted proteins | sample KBSC53metaG_FD_184318 | JGI IMG/M metagenome (GOLD analysis project Ga0207706, IMG submission 184318) | Corn rhizosphere microbial communities from Kellogg Biological Station, Michigan, USA - KBS C5-3 metaG (SPAdes) (version 2) | ecosystem: Host-associated > Plants > Roots > Rhizosphere > Soil ... | reverse complement strand
CAAAAAAACTTTTGCAATACGAACCGTATAAAGAATTCTGCTTAACGCTTTATGGAAGAAAGACAGCATTGATGATTATCAGGAAACACAGGTTGTGGGAATATTTTTTGGTACATACACTCCGGTTTGAATGGGATGAAGTGCATGAAGTGGCGGAACAACTTGAACACGTAGAAAGCAAAAAATTAGTGGAGAAACTGGATGCATTTCTTGACTTCCCAAGATTTGATCCGCACGGCGATCCTATTCCTGACAGCAACGGAAAGATGAGTATTCAGCATGAAGTGAATCTAATTAATCTGCCTTTTAATAAACAGGCTGAAGTTACATCTGTGCGCAGTCAATCAACAGAGTTGCTTGAATTGCTGAAGCATAAGAACATCAACATCGGAACAAAGCTTGAAGTAAAAAAGAAATTTGATTTTGATAATTCTATTGAAGTGAAGATGAAAAATCTTTCGCCTGTTACAATAAGCGAGCAACTTGCAAAAGCTTTATTTGTAAGGGTTGTAGCTTCTTAAATATTTGAATGGAAAAAATAAAGTTGAACGAAATGGAATTTCAGAAAAGGGTTAGAGTAATGATAATAAAAGAATAAATGGTTGAAGTGAGTGATCCTTCAACAAGCTCAGGATAAACTGTACAAAAGCCTGATAGTAGTAATGCAGTTCGACTGCGCTCACTACTAAGTAAAAAAAATTATTTTTTACAAAAAATGATGATGCAATAAATGTTACAAAGATTTCATACTGAAACATCATTAAGCGAAGTGCATGAAACCATTGATGCGACAAAGCACAGACGCGGCATAAGAAAGATTTTGCCTTATTTAGGGCCGGCATATTTAGTAAGCGTAGGATATATGGACCCCGGCAATTGGGCAACAGATCTGCAAGGCGGAGCAAAATTTGGCTACACATTGATATGGGTTTTATTAATGAGCAACCTGATGGCGCTGCTATTACAAGGATTGAGCGCAAGGCTTGGCATAGTAAGAAGAAGAGACCTTGCACAAGCTAACCGCGAAGAATATCCGCCGCTGGTAAATTTTTGCTTATACATTTTAGCAGAGCTTGCCATCGCCGCCTGCGATCTTGCAGAAGTGTTGGGAATGGCGATAGGTATTCATTTGTTAACAGGTCTTCCGATATTATGGGGCGTTTGTATCACCGTGCTGGATACATTGCTGCTGTTGGTTTTGCAGCGATATGGCATGCGCAAGATGGAAGCTTTTATCCTTGCATTGGTAGCGATAATCGGGTTATCATTTCTCCTTGAAATAATTTTTGCGCAACCGCATTTTGGCGATGTGGTAAAGGGTTTTGTTCCATCAGCTTTAAGTCATGAAGCGTTGTACATAGCTGTAGGAATTATTGGTGCAACGGTAATGCCGCACAACTTATATCTCCATTCAGCGCTTGTGCAAACACGAAAAATAAAGACAGACACAAAAGGAATAAAGCAGGCTTTAAAATATAATTTGATCGACAGTACTATTGCATTGAATGCTGCATTTTTTGTAAATGCTGCGATTCTTATTTTAGCTGCTTCTGTTTTTTTTACAACAGGAAATACAGATGTTGCAAAGATCGAAGATGCGCATAGATTGCTGCAACCTATGCTGGGCACAACTTTGGCGCCTTTGCTTTTTGCAATTGCATTGATTGCTGCAGGACAAAGCTCAACAATTACAGGAACGCTTGCAGGTCAGATTGTAATGGAAGGTTATCTGCGTTTGCGAATCAGTCCGTGGATAAGACGACTGATCACAAGATTGATTGCGATCATTCCTGCCGTATTTGTAATTCTTATTTATGGTGAGGAAAAACTTGACGCATTGCTTGTTCTAAGCCAGGTAATTCTAAGCATGCAATTAGGGTTTGCCATTATTCCTTTGATACATTTTGTGAGTGATAAAAAAGAAATGGGTCAGTTTGCAATAAAACTTCCCACAAAAATTATTTCATGGATCGTTGCAGCAATTCTTGTTTTTTTAAACGTGAAGCTTGTTGTTGGAGAATCAATGCAGGTATTTGGGCAAGGCGGAAATATATTTTGGAAGATCGTCGTTGCAGTTGGATGGATAGTGTTCTCATGGTTATTCATAACGATGGCCGTTCTTCCCGTTTTTCGTAAAAGAAAAGAAAAGAAAAGCTCAAGGATACACAGCGAAGAAAAAGCTTTACAATTGCCGGCAATACCGGTTCCCCGCAAAATTGCTGTGGCACTTGATTTCAGCGCTATTGATGAAAAGATCATTGCGCATGCTGTTGCTCAAAACAGAACCGATGCAAAATTTCTTTTGTTGCATATTGTTGAAACGGCTTCTGCAAATTATGCCGGTGCGTCATCAGATGATTATGAAACAACACAAGATCAGTTGCAACTTGAACATTATGCCGCACAATTAAAGAATATGGGTTATGATGTAGAAATTCGTCTTGGCTATTACAATCGCGTAAATGAAATTGTGCGTATAGTGAATGAAACAAATGCCGATCTGCTTGTAATGGGTGCGCACAGGCATAAAGGCCTGAAAGATTTTTTATATGGTCAAACACTTGACCAGGTAAGGCATAAGTTAAAGATACCGGTGTTGATAGTGAATTAAACCCCTAAATCCCCTAAAGGGGACTTATTAACGAATGAACATAAAAACAGTTTATACTATAAGAAATATTGCCAAAAGAGATAACAAACAACTGTCTCACATCATTCGTTCTGTGCTTTCAGAATTCAAGGCGAATAAGCCCGGCACTGTTTATTACGATCCTACAACAGATGATCTCTTTACATTGTTTCAAACTTCCCGTTCAGCGTATTTTGTTGCAGAGATGAATGATGAAATTGTTGGGGGCGCCGGAGTTTTTCCAACACCTGATCTTCCCGAAGGTTGTTGTGAGTTAGTGAAGTTGTATTTGTTGCCGCAGGCAAGAGGCAAAGGCGTCGGAAAGACTTTGATCGAAAAATGTTTTAATGCTGCTAAGGAATTTGGTTATACAACCATGTATCTTGAAACAATGCCGGAACTCAGCACTGCAGTGGGTTTATATGAGCAACTCGGTTTTTATTTTTTGAAAAGACCCCTTGGAAGATCGGGACATTTCGGTTGTGATATCTGGATGATGAAAGTGTTATAGCAAGAGTAGTAAGTAAATTTTTATGGAACCAACTTTAGTGCTGCTATGAACTTCCGTTGCGTCGCACTCTTATACTTCATTTCATTTATCAGCATGGTATCAATCATCATAAAACTATCAACAACATGATGAAATATTTCTTCCTGTTGAGCCTGTTGATTACAACTTGTAATGTTAAGGCGTTTGCACAGGAACAAATTCCCATTCAAACAGATCGTCCTGATCAAACTGAATGTCCTTTTATTGTTCCAAAAAAATATTTTCAAATTGAAAACGGAATTTCATTTGAGAACACTGATGATCTTAGTAACACATTTTTTCATCCATCCAGTTTAATTAAATATGGACTTACCGATATTCTTGAATTACGATTGATAATGGAACTTACAACGGTTACGTTCGAACAGGAAAATGTAACGGGAATAAATCCTGTTACAGTTGGTTTTAAAATAAACCTTATAAAAGAAAATGGTATTGTTCCAACCACTTCTTTTATCGGTCATCTGACAGTTCCTTATGTAGCAACATCAAAATTTAAATCTGAACATTATGAGCCGGCTTTCAGATTTACCATGCAACATACCTTAACAAAAAGGCTTTCATTCGGATATAATCTTGGTATGGAGTGGGAGAATAAAATGCACACATTTATTTATACTGTTACAAACGGATATTCCATTTCAGAAAAGGTAGGTGCTTATGTAGAGTTATATGGTTTTGCACCGCAAAATGAAAAGCCGGATCACAGGTTTGATGGAGGCTTTAATTATTTGCTTAATCAAAATGTTTTATTGGATGTTTCAGGAGGAGTTGGACTATCTTCAAATTCACCAAAATATTATGCAGCGTTTGGTTTTTCTTTCAGATTTAAAAGTTGAATACTTGATTCGTAGCGGAAACATTGTGTGAGTCTCTATCTTTTTGACGAATAAAGTTCAGAACGCATAAGTGAGTGACACAACAAACGATGCCATAAAAAACTATAGCTCGCCCACAAAAAATAAATATCAAAAATCAGTAGGAAAAAACTTAATCAGCAAACTGAACGGAATGAATCATCGGCAAATAATTATTGAGCACCTGCCAATTATTCCCTCTGTCGTTTGACAAAAACAAATTTCCTGTTGTGGTTCCAAAAACAACAGCATCGCCTGAAGTTGCGAGTGCATGACGATAAACAATATCAAAACAATTTTCCTGCGGCAAACCGTTTCTTAATTCTTTCCAGCTCTTGCCGCCATCATCTGTTCTGCAAATAAAAAGAGAACCTTTAACCGCAATGCGTTTTTCATCGCTGTTTGCAGGAGCAACCCATGCCTGTTCGGGATTATCTTCAGCAACCGCAATGGCAAATCCAAAATGCGCCGGACCACCTGTTTGTCCAACGTATTGCCAGTTCTTTGCCCCATCTGTTGTGCGGAAAATACCGCAGTGATTTTGTTGCCACATTGCATCAGGATTTGAAGGTGCCGCAACAACGATGTGCGGATCGTGACCAAGTTCGGCATAAGGATCAGGAAGAAAATCTGCACGCAAACCTTTGTTGCGAATTTCCCATGTTTTGCCTGCATCAACAGTTTCAAAAACACCGGCGCAACTAATGCCGATATAAATATGATCTTCATTGCGCGGATCAACAAGGATCGAATGAATGCCGGGCAGATCGCGTCCGCCACCAAACCAACCTGTTTTACGTGTAGGATGTTTCCATAAAGATTCCACCAATTGAAAACTATTACCTGCATCTTCACTCATAAATAATCCGCCGGGGTCAGTTCCTATCCATAATCTCGAAGAAAAATTTATTCCTCCGTGCGCCATTGCCCACATATAACGGGTAACTGCGGGCATACCATCTTTTACTTCTTCGCCTTCAGGATATTTGGGGGCTTCCACTTCTTCCCATGTTGCGCCGCGATCATTTGAACGATGCAATTTTACTCCCCAATGTCCATGATCAAGACAAGCCCACCATGTGCCATTACGCGAATCAGCATAGGCAATGGAAACAGGAACACCGTCGAAAGAAAGATTTTCCATTTGCCATTTTCCATTGTTGAAATGATAAGAGATAAAACCTTTACGTGTGCCGAGAAGAAGGGTTGGTTTCATATCTGCAAGTTTTGAGTTTTGTGTTTTGAGTTTTGTGTTATCCGCCGGATAATGCTTGTATGATATATATCTCGCTGTGCTCTGAAAATGAATCTGTCAATTTGGTTCTGTCGTTGATGATCGAGCCATCGATAAAAATATTTACATGCTTTCGCAGACTGCCTTGCTCATCCAAAACATAGCTGCACATGCCTGGATAATGTACTTCTATTTCGTGCAATATTTCAACCAAAGTATTTCCTTCAGCAGATGTATCTTTCAATTGAGGAAAGAATCTTTTCAATGCTTTGGTGAATTTTACAGTAGGCATTAAAAAAGTTTTGAGGTAAAGTTACGCAAGTAAATCATTTTTTTTATTGCGGAAGACTTACATTTAAAAGAGTGGCATGAGCATGAATTACCGGTTTACTTAATGAAAGTTGTGCTTTAGCAGATGTCCTTAAATCATTTGCATGAGCATGCCCATATAATCTCACGAAATAGGTGTGAAAAAATTTATCGTAAGCAGATAAATCAAATACTATGCAATCCGTATTTCCGTCAAGCGTTTGTGTTTGCACTACTGAGTTTTGGTTTAGAAATTTAATCTCGATTGCATCATACACAAGAGTTGGATTATAATCTTCTTCCTGTGATGTTTGATATGGACCATAGATGTGATATTGTCCGGGATCCAACGGCGCTATCTCTTCATTAGCATTTGAAATTGCTTGTTCCGCAGTGTTGCCGCTTGCAACACGTATGTCATAAGGGAATGCGTTTTTGCAAACGAAGCAATAAAATTTTCCGTCGCGATAACCATCTGCTGCCTCTGCTAAACGTTTGGCAAGGTCCGCAGAAAAATTAGGAGGATTAAGTTCTTGTGCCATAGGGAAATTTGTGGTTAAAAAATGATTGTATAAGTTTTGAAAGTTGAAAAGAAGCTTTAAATTATTCAATGAATTTAAATAATGCAAATTTTTATCAATTATAAAAATGCACATGTTCCGGCGCAGCTAATTCTAAGCAAGTTCTTTTGATTAATTTTAATACCGCAATACTCTTTGCCTTATGCGCAAACTAACTGCTATAATGTTTACCGACATTGAAAGTTTCACCCAACTTATGCAGCAGGATGAATCCGAAGCCATTAGCCTGTTAGCAAGACATAAACAAATTTATATTCAACATACAAAGCAATTTGCCGGACGTACGGTAAAATATTTAGGCGATGGCACTCTTACTATATTTCCGTCGGCAATTGAAGCAGTGAAATGTGGCATTGCTTTACAACAATCTTTTCAAAAAGCTTCGGTTATACCTGTTCGTATTGGCATTCATCTCGGTGATGTTATTTTTGAAAATAAAGATGTGATAGGAGATGCTGTAAACTTTGCTTCACGCATTCAAACAGCAGGCATTGCAGGAAGTGTTTTGATTTCTGAAAAAGTAAAAGATGAGTTAATCAATCACCATGAAATAAATACTGTTCCGGTTGGTATATATCACCTTAAAAATATTTCAAATCCTGCTCCGCTTTATGCAATCGTTGCTGATGGATTGAAAGTGCCTGACACTACATTATTACTAGGCTCGGAAAAAAAAGCAATACACCGGGTTACGCAAGAAAAGGATTCTTTTCTAAAAGCGAAAAAAAAATTAAGGACATTCCGAATAGGCGCTTCTCTTTTGATTATCTTATTATTGAGCATTGTATTGGTGCAGCTATTAAAAAATAAGGTTAATAGTCAAATTTCAAAAACCATTGCAGTACTTCCCTTTGAAAATATAAACGGTGAAGAGAAAGATAATTTCCTCGCTGATGGATTAACAGAAGAATTGATCACATTACTTTCAGCAAACCCGGAATTGAAAATAAAAAAAGTGCCGAAGGAAGTATTGCAGGGAAATACCCAATCAGTACTCGCAAATATTTTCAATCAAATTAAAGTAGGTAATGTATTGGAGGGAAAAGTTCAACATGATAAGGACAGTCTTATTATTTTCGTGACGCTGCATAATATTTCCACAAGCGAAATAATTTGGTCTAAAACTTATCGTCGTCAATTTAAAGAGTTAATGAAAGTACAGGAAAGTGTGGCTGCACAGATCGCTGAATCACTAAATACAAATTTTACAAAAGAGGATATACAAAAAATTGCTGTAAAAAGAGCGCCTGATCCAGAGGCTTACCTGCTATACATGCAAGGACGCTATGCACAAAACCTGCGCACACCGACTTCAATGAGAGATGCCATTTTTTTGTTTAAAAAAGCATTACAAAAGGATACTAATTACGCATTGGCGTTTTCAGGTATAGGTGATAATTATACATTGCTGGTTGATAATGGTTATATACCTTATGATTCAGGTGCGCCTTATGCGCATGATGCACTTGAGCGTGCTTTTATATTAGATTCTACATTGCCTGAAATAAGAGCTTCCCGGGCAATTTTTATGAGCAGCCTCGAGGGAAAATATGCAGAATCTTTAAATGACTTGAAACTTTCAGTTAAACTCAACCCCAATTATGCCGCTGCCCAGCAATGGTATGCCGTAGAGCTTGCCGCGAACAGTCAATTTGATTCTGCTCTCGCACATATTGATAAGGCGCTTGAACTTGAACCGTTGTCGGAAAGAAAATGGTTACTGAAAGGTTTAATACTTGAATTTGCCCGAAGGTATAAAGAATGCCTTCAATTGCTGAATGATTTCAGGAAACAGTTTCCTGAAAATACCCAATATCTTTTGCAAAAAACAGAATGCTTTTACTGGATGAGACAACCCGATTCTCTTTTGCAATACGCAAGCTTAATTCACAATTCTGTAAATGATTATGAATTTTGGAAAGCAGTGATAAATGATGATAAGAAAATATTACAAAAACATCTTGAAGAGAAGTCTTTGCTTGCGCCTTTAGATGATGAAACGTTGGCTACTTATTATGTATTTCTCGGGCAAAACCAAAAAGCGTTAGATTGTTTGGAAGATGCATATTCCAGAAAAGAATTCAGTTGGTTAAAATTTTTAAACGTGGCGCCCATGTGGGATCCCCTAAGAAAAGAGCCGCAATTTCAGAACCTTCTTTTAAAGTTGGGATTTAATAAGCGAACAAAAATTGTTGCATAATTAAGTTGGAATGTTGAACGATAAACAAACCAGGGGAATCATAGTAATGTATGTTCGCTAAAATTATTCTTAAATTTAAAAGCAATTATTCTTTATTTCTTCAATCTGCACTATGAGCCAGCAACGCCAATTGGCTGCTATTCTCTTCACCGACATTGTTGGCTACACAGCTCTTATGCAGGAGAACGAACAGAAAGCTGTTGCACTTATCAAACATTATAATTCCACTCTTGAAAAAAATGTTGCAATACATGAAGGCAAAGTTTTGAATTATTATGGAGATGGAAGTTTGTGCATTTTTTCAAGCGCTCTTGAATCTTTGAATTGTGCAATTGATCTGCAAAGAGAGTTGCAAACCGAACCTGTTGTTCCTCTTCGCATCGGTTTACATATCGGTGAAATATTTTTTGAAGATGGTAAAGCATTGGGCGATGGTGTAAATATTGCTTCTCGCATTCAATCATTAGGACAAGCAAACACGATTTTATTTTCAAAAGAAATTTTTGATAAGATCAGAAATCATCCTGAGTTTAAAGCTGTTTCTCTTGGACAATTTGATTTTAAAAATGTAGATGAAGCGGTTGAAGTTTTTGCATTGACAAATGAAGGATTGATTGTACCGAAGAGAGAAAAGATGGAAGGGAAGTTGAAAGAGAAAAAAAAGAAAAATGTTGTTCGAAGAAATATCATAATTACCGCATTGATTTTAATCCTTGCTATCACCGCTTATTTTGTTTACTCAAAATATTCCAAACAAGTAAACAGTGAAGTGGCAAGGACTATTGCCATTCTGCCTTTTAAGAATGTAAGTGTAAACAAGGAAGAGAACGAACCTTTTTGCGTGGGCATAACGCTTGAACTTCAGAAAAAATTAGAATTGCTTGGAGGACTTATTCCCATTGCTTCCCAATCAGTAGAAAAATATCGCGATACAAAACTTTCCATCGCAGATATTTCAAGCGAACTCGGCGGTGTAAAATACATTGTGCAGGGAAATGTGCTGCGCGATAATAATAAAGTAAAAGTATTTGTTTCACTCACTGATGCCGCTACTGATAAAGAATTATGGAGTGATGATTTTCCGGGTGAAGTAAAGGATATTTTTTCTCTGCAGGAGAATATAGCGCAGCAGATCGCCTCTGCGTTACAAGTGAAAATTACGCCTGCTGAAAAGTCCCGCATCAGCAGGGTAGCCACAGAAAATACTGCGGCTATTGATGCTTACAATGAAGCGTTAACTGCTTATATAAAACTTGTTTCAGCAGTTCATGCTTTGTATTGGGATTCTTTGCCTTCAAACCCGCAACTTTATTCTGATTATTTGAATACGCTTTCTCTTTGCGATAATGCTATTCACGCCGATCCTTCAATGGCAGAAGCTTATGTTTTAAAAGGGCAAACATATATGTACAGAATCAGCGGTTGGGCTGATTCTAAAGGCGAGAGAGTTTTAGATAGTGTAAGAACATTGGCGAATAAAGCACTTCAAATTGATGAATCTTCAGCTGATGCTTATTTGTTATTATCCGGGTGCGTTAATTCGGACGATTCTGTATATATGTATCTTGAAAAGGCGCTTGCCATTAATCCAAACAATTTTGACGTGAACAGGGAATTAGGTGGCCGGTACGCGTGGTACAATCCTGAAAAAGCTATTCCTCTTTGCAAAAAAGCAATTCGTCTGAACCCGGTTTCTGTTTTTACACCTTTCGTTTATAAAGACCTTGGATGGGCTTATCATACTTGCGGTGATTTTGAGAAAGCGGAACTGTACGGCAAAAAAGCTGTCGAGCTGTCAAACAATAATTCAATTATTCAGACGGAAGCTCTTCGATCCCTTGTAATTACCTATCATCACTGGGGCAAGCCTGATTCAGTTATTAAATATTCAAATGAATACTTAAACCGCGAACCAAACGCATTGTATGAAATAGCAGAAACATATTGTAATTTAAAAAATGACTGTTGTAAGGCGGCGGAGCTATACGCAGAATTATGGCACCGTTACCCTAATCACGCTAATTACAATCGGTGGGCGGTTGCTTTAATGACCTGTGGCAAGATGGAGGAAGCGAAAGAAAAAATAAAATTGGCTGAACAAGAATTTAGACACAGAGGCGACACTACGAGTTACGATTATGCAGGTCTTTGCGCACTTAAAGGTGATAAAGAAACCGCCCTCAGATTGCTTAAAAAATGGAGATGGGATTGGGGCTCTCCTTATCTTATTCAGCACGACAGGTTGTTTGATAACATTAGAAATGAGAAAGAATTTAAAGAAATTGTGCAAAAAGCGCTTGATGAAAAAGCAAAAGAACGGGGAAGAATACAAAAAAGCGAGAGCGAAGGGAAATTATAAATGATGCGGGCATAAAATAAAAACACATCGTCAAAACAAAAACCTTACTCCTTATTCTTTATATACACCAACTTAATTCCTCCTTTATCTGTTCCGCGAATATCAATTTCAAATTGAGGTAACGATTTAATCAGCGGTGTTAATTTTTGAAAACCAAAATTGCGAGGATCAAAGTTTGGTTGCTTCTTCAATAATAAATTGCCAACATCACCAAGAAATGCCCAACCGTTTTCATCGGCAAGATCGTCAATGGTTGTTGCAATTAATTTTATAACAGATTTATTTATTTTTTCAAAACTTGGTTTATGCTTTTTCTTTTCTGCCTTTAGATGATGTGTTTCTTCCGTTTCGCTTTCTTCCGTAATAATTTCGAGGTAGATAAATTTATCACAGGATGCAATAAGCGCATTGGGTGTTTTTCTTTCGCCAAAACCATACACTTTCATGCCTGCTTCACGCAATCTTGTTGCAAGACGGGTAAAATCACTATCGCTGCTTACAATGCAAAAACCTTCTACTCTTCCGCTGTACAAAATATCCATCGCATCAATGATCATTGCAGAGTCGGTTGCATTTTTTCCCTGAGTGTAACTGTATTGCTGAACAGGTGTAATTGCGTGTTCAAGCAAAATGGTTTTCCAACCGCTTATATGAGGTTTCGTCCAATCACCGTAAATTCTTTTGAATGTCGGTGTTCCATATTTTGCAACTTCTTCCAGCATATCTTTTACCGAATGATAGGGAATATTTTCCGCATCAATCAAAACCGCAAGTCGTATTTCTTTATCTGAATTCATAAATTTTAATTCAACTAAAAAGTTCTTTTAGTAGATCATCTTTTGTTTTGTTGAAATGATTTGCAATATCACTTAAAATAGCAGACAATGTACCGATTTTAATAGGATCGTGATTGGGAATTGTTATATGATGTTCTCCTTGTTGTATAGTCGTTAATCTTATGTGACTTCCTGTTTGTCGTGTGACTAGATAGCCTAAGGGTTTAAGATGTTTTATTAATTGTTGCGCATTAATATCTCTTGGTAATTTCATGCAGCAATAATTTCATCCTTCACAATATGAAGACGAATAATTCTTTTCTTCTCATCATCAAAATGGCAATTAACAGCGTCTTTAACTGCTTCTCTTAACTGCTCCATTGATTCTGCTTCTGTGTAAATAGATGCATTCAATCCTTTTGCTGTGTATCCACCTTCCGGACTTTCCTCTACAAGAAATATTATCTCTTCCATAAAGCGTTTTTTACAAATTTACACTTTCTGCACCTTAATAAAATAAAAACCCCGCATGCAAAACATACAGGGTTAAAATCGTTCTTAATTATTTTATTTTCCCAACTTCTTCTTCAAATTTTCATCAAGCACATCTAAAAATTCTTGTGTGTATAAAAAGTCTTTTCCATGTTCAACTTTTGGTTTGATGGTGATGGCAAGATCTTTTGTCATCTTCCCGCTTTCAACCGTTTCAACACAAACATGTTCAAGTGCAAGACAAAAATCAATCAGCTCCTGGTTGTTATCAAGCCTGCCGCGAAACTCCAAACCTCTTGTCCATGCAAAGATAGAAGCGATGGGATTTGTTGAAGTTGGTTTTCCTTTTTGATGTTCACGATAATGGCGTGTAACTGTTCCATGTGCGGCTTCTGCCTCCATTGTTTTACCGTCAGGTGTTATAAGAGTTGAAGTCATTAAACCCAATGAACCGAAACCTTGCGCAACAGTATCGCTCTGCACATCACCATCATAATTTTTACAAGCCCAAACAAAGTTGCCGTGCCATTTCAGTGCACTTGCAACCATATCATCAATCAAACGATGCTCATAAGTAATGCCAGCTTCCTCAAATTTTTGTTTGAATTCATTTTCATATATCTCCTGGAAAATATCTTTAAATCTTCCATCATATTTTTTAAGAATGGTATTTTTTGTTGACAGATACAAAGGCCATCCTTTCATCAATGCCTGGTTAAAACATGCATGTGCAAACCCTCGTATGCTTTCATCTGTGTTGTACATTGCAAGTGCAACTCCGTCGCCTTTAAAATCATATACCTCATATTCCTGCGAATTGCCATCTTCACCTTCAAACTTTATAATGAGTTTTCCTTTACCTTTTGTTACAAAATCTGTCGCACGATATTGATCACCGAATGCATGACGACCAATACAAATCGGCGCAGTCCAGTTAGGAACCAAACGTGGCACATTCTTGCAAACAATAGGCTCACGAAATACAGTGCCATCAAGAATGTTACGAATTGTTCCGTTAGGGCTTTTCCACATTTGTTTTAAATTAAACTCTTTTACACGAGCTTCATCGGGAGTGATGGTTGCGCATTTAATACCAACACCGCATTGTTTAATTGCATTGGCAGCATCAACAGTAACCTGGTCATTGGTTTCATCGCGATGTTCAATACCAAGATCGAAATATTTTATGTCAACATCAATATAAGGAAGAATGAGTTTGTCTTTTATAAATTTCCAGATGATGCGTGTCATTTCATCACCATCTAATTCTACTACAGGGTTGGCAACCTTTATTTTCTGACTCATGTAAATAGTTTTTGGTT
>Ga0207706_10004344_pt1 | contig 13310 bp, 13 predicted proteins | sample KBSC53metaG_FD_184318 | JGI IMG/M metagenome (GOLD analysis project Ga0207706, IMG submission 184318) | Corn rhizosphere microbial communities from Kellogg Biological Station, Michigan, USA - KBS C5-3 metaG (SPAdes) (version 2) | ecosystem: Host-associated > Plants > Roots > Rhizosphere > Soil ... | reverse complement strand
TTCAACACCGCTGTCCGCCATCAGCGCTCATTGGACAGAACGGGCGGATTGAATAAGGGAGAGTTTCTGGCTCATCGTAACGTTCATAGGAGCGAAGATGAGACAGCAAACCCGACCATTGAAGGAACCGGCTGAGAAGGTTGTCCAGGACATCCGACGGGCGACGCGCAAGCATTATTCGGCCGAGGAGAAGATCCGGATCGTGCTGGAAGGTCTGCGTGGCGAGGACAGCATTGCCGAGCTGTGTCGCCGCGAGGGGATCGCGCAGAACCTGTACTATCGCTGGTCGAAAGACTTCCTGGAGGCTGGCAAGAAGCGCCTGGCTGGCGATACGGCTCGGGCCGCCACCTCGGACGAGGTCAACGATCTGCGTCGCGAGGCCATGGCGCTCAAGGAGGTGGTTGCCGATCTGACCCTGGAAAACCGTGTTCTCAAAAAAAGCGTGACGGGGGATGGGGAGGACGGCGAATGAGATATCCGGCCGCAGAGAAGCTGGAGATCATCCAGCTCGTCGAGCAATCCCATCTGCCGGTTCGGCGGTCGTTGGAGCAGATCGGAATCCCAAGATCCACGTTTTATCGATGGTGCGATCTTTATCAGACTGGAGGGCCAGAGGCGCTGGACGATTGCAGCCCTCGGCCTGATCGGGTGTGGAACCGCATCCCCGATGACGTCCGCGCCCGGATCGTCACATTGGCCCTCGACGAACCTGAGCTCTCACCCCGTGAACTGGCCGTGCGCTTTACCGATGCCGAGCGCTACTTCGTGTCGGAAGCCTCGGTGTATCGCCTGCTCAAGGCCCACGACCTGATCACCAGTCCGGCCTTCATCGTGATGAAGGCCGCCGACGAATTCAAAAACAAGACGACGGCGCCGGACCAGCTTTGGCAGACCGACTTCACTTACCTGAAGGTGACCGGTTGGGGTTGGTTCTACTTGTCGACGGTTCTTGACGACTTCTCTCGGTACATCGTTGCCTGGAAGCTCTGCACCACGATGAAAGCCGAGGATGTCACCGACACCTTGGAGTTGGCTCTGCAGGCATCGGGGCTGGACCAAGTCAACGTGGCACATCGGCCTCGTCTGTTATCCGACAACGGGCCGAGCTACGTCTCGGTGGAGTTGGCGGCATGGCTCGACAAACAAGACATGCCGCATATCCGCGGCGCGCCCTATCATCCGATGACACAGGGGAAGATCGAGCGCTGGCATCTGACGCTCAAGAACCGCATCCTGCTGGAGAACTACTATCTGCCCGGCCAGCTCGAGGCTCGGATCGAAGCCTTCGTCGCCCACTACAATCACCTGCGCTACCACGAGAGCATCGACAATCTGACGCCGGCCGACGTCTACTTCGGACGCGGTCAAACCATCCTGCTGGAAAGAGAAAGGATCAAACGCAAAACCATCCAACACCGACGCTTGCATCACAAAACTCACGCAGCCTAAAATCAAACCGGATGCGCCAGAATCTCCCTTAGATTAGGATGCCTCCTGTCTCAAAATCTCTGACGACGGACAGGCTAACGGACTGCGACGCCTTCCGCACCGGAGGATGATCTCCGAGTGAGCAGTTTCTCTTCAATCTCTTGCTGGATCGTCCGAAGCCATTGTTCGGCGCGGGCTGCTCGGTCTCGCCAGTGCTCAACCTCCCTCGCCATTTGCTGTGTTCGGTCTTCGGCCGCTCTGAGTTCCATGGAAAGCTTGTGTGCAAGACTCATGGCCCGATCGCAGTCTTCTTTTGCCAAGTCGGCCGCCGTTCGAATTTGCGCAACGATAGCCTGTCCTGCGTCGTCCAGCTGAGCAACTCTATTCGGCGCCTTCTCTTTGGGCGCAAATTTGAGTACTTGCTCAGATGTCTCTGTCTCACGCTGATTCATGACTAAGCCCCTCTCACTCCGTTCGGGATCGCGATCTTTACCGGCGCGCGTCCGTCATAATGTAACCATACCAGAAACTGGCACACGAGTCCGCAGGGCCGTCATCCGTTCCGGGGATCGGACCTTTCGAGACTCAGCAGGCAAATGCCCTCGGCTCCTGCGGGCGGCCGAACGAAACGCAAGCCGAGGCTCTTCACGGCAAATTACCCTCGGCCAGGATAGCTTGGATGGTGGATCACCGACCGCGCCGGATGAATTCCAGGATTTGGCGGCCCAATGCATCGTCAGCTGTATTGAATTGGCAGACCATCGAAAGGTGATTGTGCAGCTCCATACGCGTGAAGCGCGGGCATGCGCGGTCCCGTTCGCATAAGGCGCCAAACAGCAGAGCGCCTTGCGTGTCAAGGTCTGGGTTGTCGTACTCTGAGATGACGATGAAGGTCGGCATCGGTTTCGCCGCCTTGACATAATTGATGGGCGACTGCGCGGGATAACGGGTCTGGTCCGTCCCGAAATAAGCTTGGAAGTTCGTAAGATTCGGATCGTCGGGTTTGGGGGCGAAATAGTAGCGGCCGCTCATGAGTACGACGCCCGCGATACCCGCGGGGTGCGATTGCTCGGTCTGGAGCTTTGCGGCACCTGGTGGTAGCGCGGTCTGGAGCCGGGCTCGGATGCAGTGACGGCTGCATATGCAGTGACCCTCGGATATGGCGGTAGGGACAGCTCATTTCGGCTGCGTCGCTCTGCTCGGCACCCGTATCGTTGCGTCAGGCAGCCAGCTTTTGTCGAATAGCTCTTTGGCAATGACATGGTCGATATGCGGGCCGATCAGCTTTTCGTACGCAAGGGCCACCTGAAGGTATTCGTCTTTGCAGTCGTCGGCTCGTTCCTTCGGCAAATGTGCCTCCTCCACCATGTCGCCAAACAGTTGCGCATCGGCGCCGTAGGCAATGCACAGCAGATTGTAGAAGCGTTGCGCGGGCGTGCCATGCGCGTCGGCGAATTGCTTCAATGCCGGCGGTGCGGTTGCGGCGTCCACCTCAATCTTGTACGCGTAGGCGGTGCCCCCAATCAGTCTGCGCGCCTCGATCTTGCCGAGATGCAGCATGATGTAGGCCGACACTTGATCGGCAGCGTCTTCCTCGCGCCCCAACACCGGGACCTGCAGCATATCGAACATAGCGTGGGCGAATTCATGCAGGCAGGTGTCGAACAAGGGACCCACCAGAGCGTCGACCGCCGTGACACCAGCCGGTGTCGTTTCGGGGGGGATGGCCTTCCAGAGTTGGTCTATATATTCATAACATACCACTATCATGTCGTTTTCATATGAAGCGTCGGGATTACCGTCGCATCCTTCTACCTTCACCAATAAGATGCGAGGCAGTTGAAATGGGCTAAGGAATTCCTGCAATTTTTCGAGGAAGCGGAGTTCTTTCAAGTGCTCGTAAATCGGCTGATGCGCAGCATCCTTGGGCGCCACATAGGTCACGCTTACCCGGCTGCCTCGCGCGGACGCGGCCTGCACTGTCGTCACGATCTCGGATACGAGGACCGTCCAGGTGATGACCAACACCAGGACCGCTTTCATCACATTCTCCTCGACTTGCAATAATCAACCTCTTGGAGCCCGTTGCCATTGACGCCCTGCGCGTAACGGCGCCTGATCGTCGGGTCAGCAAGGTCGGCAGGTTTCGTTCCCTTGAGAATCTTGTCGATGTAGAACGCTGCGCGGCACCAGATGTCCTTAATGTTGGCGTCGTACGACATAAGCCCTCCGTCGCTCACAAAATCACGCACGCCATATACGGCGGGCAGTCGGTGGGCAGCCGCAAAACTCACGATTTCACGGGGTGGTGCCCTGGGGAACGACGAGCCCACCGCAGTCGAGAAGGCGAAGGCGGCTGGTCTGAGCTTGAGCACCGTCAATGCACCGAAGGCTTGGCATTGAGTCCTGCGTCTTCCGACGGGAGGAGGGAAGCTGTGCTGCTGCACGCGCCGGCGGCCGCTCACATCGGCTTCTGGAATTTGAGCACGAACTCGTCGACCGCCTTGCCGCTCGGCGGTTGGATAGAGAAGTCGCGCGCATCCTCGGGGTGGCGCCAGAAATCGCCTTCGGCGACGAGTTTGAATCCGGCAGCCTCGACTTCGCGGCGCAGCGCGCTTTCCTCGATGCGGTGGAGGCTCTTGCCGACCGATGTGCCGGCGCCGGGTTTCGCGGAATGGTCGGCGATCACGAGCATTCCGCCGGGCCTGAGCGCCGCGTAGAGCTTGCGGTTCATCTCGGCGCGCTCGACCGGCATGTAGGTGGTATCGTGGTAGAAGAACAGAAACGTGATGAGGTCGAGGTCGCGTACGTCGGCGGGCAGCGGATCGTCGAACGGCCGCGCCAGGCTCACGATGTTCTTGCCGCCCGGCGTGTTCAGCCGCGCCTCGAACCGCGTCCTCGCGCGCTCGCCGATGTCCGCGGGATTTTGACCGTAGACGACGCCACTCGGTGCAACCGCGCGCGCCATCAATTCCGTGCTGTAGCCGCCGCCTGCGCCCATATCGAGCACCTTCATGCCGGGATGCGCGCCGGTGAAGGCCAAGAGCTTGACCGGGTCGCGCCGCTTGTCGGTCTGCATGTCCGCTTCGGTGCGGTCGGGCGCGGCAACGATGGCGGCGTAATCGGGCGCGCGATCCTGCGCCGTCGCTGCAGTCATCGCCAAGCAAGCGCTCAAAAGAGCGGCAATGGTCAGACAGCCTGTCATCAAGCAACACGGCCTTCGCAGTTGAGCTTGTCCGGTCATGTCGTTATTCCTTCGGTTGCAACCAGGTTGGGTGGCTCCCTCACGATAGACAAGCCTGCCCGCTTTCCGTCCGTCGGCGCCCCCATGTACGTATTATCCGTATGGGCCGCGCGCCGCGGATGCGCCGCCCTCCTGACACGCTGTCGCCGGCCGGCTGCACTATGCGCCGCTCGGACAAAAGATTTTATCACGCCTGTGTGAACGTTTGCCGGTGAACACTTCGTGGCAGCGTAATCAACGCGAGCGCTTCCAGACAGCTGCGTTGCTCTGAAGCTACTTGAAGGATTGTGGTCCCTTAGCGGCGTCAATTATCCTGATCCACCTCGGTCGAAGCCGGTGTAATTTCGGAAACGATTATTTTTTCTTGGTTGCACGACGGGTGCAATTGGGAGACGGCGTCTCAAAAGCTCCGCAACGGCGTGACGGGACCCGCCGGCGCTTCAGTTGGGGCTCAGGCGATTGGGTACGCCCTGCTGCCCTTCTTTGCGAAAAATGTTCTTATTTCCGCCTTCGTCGGGTCCCGGAAGGGGTGCTGGCTATTTCCTGCACGGGCGGTGCCGGTCGGGTTGGGGAACTGCATGAAATGGCGAGTAAGCATTCGTTAACGACCGGCAGGCACGCTTCCCGTGCGCGTTTTGATGCTGGGGAGGGAAGCATGAGCTTTCACGTCGTGCGTCACGAGCATCCCACCATCTTTGTAGTGAACCGCCAAACATACGAGACCTACCGATTCACTATCGGCGATGATGTAGCCCTCGCGCGTGTCGGCCCGCCGTCCGACTTAGCTGAAGCGCGTCGGACGGCCATTGCGTTCTTAGCTCAGAGGGAAAGAAAAAACCCTCCACGTTGAAGAGGGGCGCGGTCACGTCACCCGCGCAATCGCGAACTCTGCGCAGGCGGCGTTCGCTAGCGACCAGCATTGAAAATACGCACACCCTTCGAGAGGAATGCTTTGATTACGGTCACAGTGCGTCGGCTAGATTGCGGGTCCTGAGCCATGGCTGGGGGCGTTGGGATGAATGCCGCGAAGTACGTGCTGGCAGGTGGTCTGGCCGCTGTCGGCCCACACAAGCCGGCGGTTGTGAATGGCGGGGAGTCCACAAGCTACGGCGATCTTGCGGTTCGTGTTAGCCGCTTCGCGGGGGCACTGCGCGAGGCTGGCATGAAACCCGGCGACCGCGTCGCCTTGTTTATGCTCGATCACGCCGACTTGGTGTCTATTTACCTCGCCATCATCGCCGCGGGCGGGGTCGCCGTCGCGGTCTCAACGCGCGCCACGGGCGATGATCTTCGGCACATCCTTGCTATTATCCGGCCTTTCGCCGTCATCGCCGAGAGCGACTTCGCGCCCGCGGTAACGACCGGCATAGGGCCGAATGCAAAATTATTTCTCCGCCAGCGCCATCTGCGGTCGTGGATGCAAAGATCAGAGACGGAGTTTGTGCCCTGTGTCCGCAGGCCGGACGATCCGGCCTATTGGGTGATGACGTCCGGCACAACCGGACAGCCTAAGGCGGTCGAGCATCGTCATGACAACGTCTTTGCTTGCACCGACTATCTCGTGCGTGGCCTCGCTGCCACCTCCGCGGATCGCTTCTTCCCGACCTCACGCCTCAACTTCGCCTACGCGCTTGGTGCGATGTTCGGCGCTTTGCGTCTTGGCGCGACACTCATCTTGCATGAGGGCTGGCCAACGCCGCCATCAGTTGCCGCGACGGTGGAACTCAATCAGCCAAGCATCGTTCTCAGTGTCCCGACGCTGTTCCAAAGGCTTTGCGAATGTGGCTCTCCGTCGAAATTGGCATTCCGCGCTGTGCGCTGCTACGTGTCGGCGGGCGAGCGGCTTCCGCCCCAGGTCGGGGCCGAATGGGAAAAGGCTTCGGGCCGGCCCATCATCGATGCGATGAGCTGCTCGGAGTTGGTACACAAGATTTTCGCCAACACGCTTTCCGCGCGTCGCGCGGGATCGTCCGGCCGTCCGGTACCGGGCGTGGAGGTGCGCCTGATCGATACGGACGGGTCAGAGATCACACAATCGGGCCGCAGCGGCCAACTCGAAGTTCGCGCGCCTTTTCTCTGCGCCGGTTATCGCCTTGACGATACGCAGTCACGCGCGGCCGCTCATCGGCCTACTTCGCGCTTTCGCGGCGAGTGGTTCGTCACTGGCGACGAATATCTACGCGACGAGGACGGTTTCTATCACCACTGCGGTCGCAGCGATGACATGCTCAAGACCTCAGGGCTTTGGGTCTCGCCGTCTGAGATCGAAGATATGCTGGCAGGGATTCCCACGGTCAGGGAGGCTGCGGCCGTTTTGAGAGAGGGTGCGGCCGGGTTATCGGAAATCGTGCTCTACATCGTCGCGACATCAAGCGCGGAGGGCGGGGCTGCGATTGCGGCGGCGCGCGCCCAGCTCACGCGCAATCTACCGGCATTCAAGCTTCCGCGCCAATACGCGCTCGCTGCTCAGCTGCCGCGCACCCCCAGCGGCAAAATTCAGCGCTACAAGCTGCGCGCTGAATTACAGCGTTCGGCTTGAATTGAAGACATGGCCCCTTTTGCTGTGAGTAGCTCGAACGTGCACGTATCCCGCTCGGCCGATAGGTTGAAAAAATCCGACGGCGATCCCCACGGACTTGACTCCTCAGTTGGCGGCCTCACCGTCTGACCATGAGCAAGGCAATACCTAAAGAGTGTATGGCTCTTCTAAAAGAAGCCAGCGAGATGTCAGCGAAACAGGTTGCGTGCCTGGTATCGCTGGAGAAGAGGTGCCAGCTGAAACGATAGTGCCGGGTGCGAAGGAATATATCTCGGAGACAATCGACGACCCAGAAGCAATTTGCGATCCGGAGATATGGGATACATCAGGATTTGCGCTGGTCCTTTCGTGGCTGGCACAAAAATGGAATCAAAGATGCCGCAAGTTCACCGGCCAACCAGCCCGGCAGATGGTTTCGACCGAAACGGTGACTTGCCGCGGTGAAATAGCCTTTTGGGCGAAGTTGAAGGATAGACATTGAGATCAATCGAATAATTATATGATCGAGAGGGCGTCTCGCTTTCACCGCCTGGCGGACCTCCCAGGAATCCCTGGACGGAATATGCCGGCCGGTCGGAAAATCCGCTGGACAACGCCAATAGGTCGCGCGACATAGTTACTCGCAAAAGTGGCGGCAAGTGTGCGCTCAGTAGATGGTGAGACCGCGTCTTCAGTCGCCCGTATCCGACCAAATGTTCCCAGGGGAGAAATCCTTATGACTTCCAGTCTTTCACGCCGCACACTCATTAAGGGCGCGACCGGTTCAGTGCTGCTCGCCGGCGTCGGCACGCCAGCGATCGTGAAGGCGCAGGCTGACGCCATCCGAATTGGGCATCTGACGCCGCTGACTGGATTTCTAGGGCCACTCGGCGAATACGCGGTGATGGGCGTGAAGCTAGCCGCGGAGGAAATCAACAATGCAGGCGGCGTGATGGGCCGGAAGATCGAGCTCGTCATGGAGGACTCGGTCAATCCGCAAACCGCTTCCGCTAAAGCCGAGCGTCTGATCGAGCGCGACAAGGTCGCGATGATCATTGGCGAGATATCTTCGGCCTCCGGCCTCGCGATCGGTCAGGTAGCGAACCGGATGAAGACGGTGTTCATCAATACGGGCTGCAATTCGGATGCGCTACGCGGCGCGAGCTGCAATCCGTACATGTTCCACATCGAGGGCGCAAACTCGATGTACGTGATGGCAGTTGGCCAATACCTGCTGCGCGAGAACATGGTGCAGGGAAAGAAATGGTACTCGCTGACTGCCGACTACGCCTTCGGTCATGACCTTCTGCGCGTTGCCAAGAAATTCATGGGGTCGCACGGCGGTCAATTCGCGGCCGATGAGCTGGTGCCGAGCGAGGCCACTGACTTTAGCCCCTATCTTTTGAAGATCCGGCAGTCGCAGCCCGACCTCGTGGTGTCGAATCTCGCCGGCAATCAGATCACGAATTTCATCAAGCAATATTCCGAATACGGGCTGAAATTCCCCGTCGCCGGCTTCGGCTTCGATACGGTGGTCGCGTGGGGCGCGGGCAAGGGCAACTTCTCTGGTATCTGGCCGCTGGTCTGGCACCACCTCGTCGATACGCCGAGCTCCAAAAAATACGTCGATGCATTCCAGAAAAAATATGGCAAGCTGCCCGACAACCAATCGTGGGGCGATTACAATTCGCTCAAAATCGTCGCACAGGCGATGACCGACATGAAGTCGACGGACCCGCAAAAGCTCGCCGAGCATCTGCGCAAAGGTCCGAAGTTCGACGTAATGAAGGCGCGCGAGGCGTATTTCCGCGCCTATGATAACCAGATGATCATGGAGATGTACGCGGTGCGGGCGAAAGATCCAGCCAAAATGAAGGACCAATGGGACATTTACGATGCGCTGGGAGCCGTCCCTGGTCCGAACGAGGACATGGAAACGATCGCCCCGCCGAAAGACGGCGCCTGCAAGATCGGCTGATCCATTTGAACTCGATTGCGTGATTGTGGACGGCTTTGCGGCGTCTGCAATGACGCTCGACTTCTTCAGCACCGAGTCATCCGCGTGCAATTCGTCTTCATCCTCGAGCAGGTTCTCAACGGACTGTTGGTCGGTGCTTATTACCTACTCATCGCGCTCGGCCTTTCGCTGATCTTCGCGCTCGGCGGCATCGTCAATCTCGCGCATGGCGGTTTCTATGCCATTGGCGCCTATCTGGCGGTGATCCTGGCGAACCGCATCGGCTTCGCAGGCGCACTGGTCGCTTCACCGGTGGTCGTCGGCTGCTTCGGCATCATCATCGAGCGGCTCCTGTTTCGCCGCTTTTACCGCTCGGACCCGATCTTGAGTCTGCTGCTGACCTTCGGGCTGGCGATGGTGATCGAGCAGGGGCTGCGGATCGTCTTCGGAGCCTCGCCGCTACCATTCTCGATCCCGCCTGAGCTGCGCGGCCAGGTATTCGTCGGCGACTTCATCTACCCGCGCTATCGCCTCGTCATCCTCGGCGTAGCGATCGGAGCCGTGGTCGCGACGTGGTTCATCGTTTATCGCACCGCATTCGGTCGCGTGGTGCGGGCGGGTGTGCAGAACCCCGATGTCGTCGGTGCGCTCGGCATCTCGCTTGCGCCCTATATGACGGCAATTGCCGCGCTCGGCGTGGGGCTTGCCGGCCTTGCCGGCGTGCTGCTTGCGCCGATCTCCGGCGTCCACCCGGCGATGGGCGCGGAGATCCTCACCGCCGCTTTCGTCGTGGTCGTCATCGGGGGCTTGGGTTCGTTCTGGGGCGTCATCATGGCTGCCATGCTCGTAGGCGTCGTGCGTGGGGTCACGATTTACTTCAATCCGTCCTGGGGTGAAGCTTCGATGTATTTCGTCATGGCGCTTGTCCTGCTGCTGCGGCCGCGCGGGCTACTTGGCGAACGCATCGAGAAGTTCGAGTAGCGGCGATGCGCGAGAGTCATGTATCTCTCATCGTCGCTGCTTTAACACTAATTATCCTTCCGTTTGCGCTCGATTTTGCTGGCCTTCCGCTGCGCTCTTCGATCGACGTGGTGGTGTTCGCAATCGCCTGCATGGGGCTCAACATCCTCGTCGGCCATACTGGTCTCGTTTCCTTCGGCCACGGAGCCTGGTTCGGGCTCGCTGCCTACGCCGCTGCTTTGAGTCAGCGTTACTGGTTTCCCGGCACTATCGCGATGCCCGCGCTATTTGCGATAGCATTTGTGGCGGTCTCCGCCGCTCTCTCGGGCGCGCTGATCCTGCGCCGCCGCGGCGTCTATTTTTCGCTGCTGACGCTGGCGTTGACCGCGCTCCTGTTTGCTATTGCCTACCGCTGGACCGAGTTCACAGGTGGCGAGAGCGGACTTGGCGGCGTCACGCGCGCGACCGTGCTCAACGTCGATCTCGAGCGCGACGCCAATTATTATTGGGTGGTTGCCGCGATCGGAATGGCGGTCTGCATCTTGCTCTGGCGCTTTCACCGCGCGCCGGTCGGCAGTGTGCTCGTGGCGATCCGTGAAAACGAACAGCGCGCACGCTTCATCGGCTATCCAACCAACCGCTACAAACTGATTGGCTTCGTGTTGTCGGCAACGGTGGTTGCGATCGCGGGTACGCTTTCGGTCTTCAATCACCGCTTTGCCTCGGCCGAGCCACTCGCTATCGCCTTCTCGGGCGAACTCATCGCCATGGTGGTGATCGGCGGGATGCGAAGCTTCCTGGGGCCGGCGCTTGGCGCCCTCTTCTTCATCCTGTTCCGCGAGTTTCTGTCGATCTGGACGCCGGATTGGCTGTTCTATTTCGGGCTGCTGTTCATCGGCTTCATCGTGTTTTCGCCGACCGGGCTCGTCGGCGTTGCGGGGCGGCTGTTGGCCCCGTTCCGGGCGCCCGCCATCGAACCGGCCGCGATGGCCGGCCGTCGGACGGCGGAGGTTTCTCCGCTGCCGCAAGCATTGGTGCAGGCCATTGATGGTGGCCGCCTTGTGCTCGCGGCGCGCGATCTGGACAAGAGCTTCGGCGGCATCCATGCGGTGCGGGGCTTTGATCTTTCGGTACGCGACCGCACCTTGCACGCCTTGATCGGCCCGAACGGGGCGGGCAAGACAACCGCGTTCAATGTGTTATCTGGCCTCTACCAGCCGGAGCGCGGGACGGTCGAGCTCGAGGGCGAATCCGTCGCGGGGCTGAAACCTGAAGACATCACCGCGGCAGGGGTCGGCCGCTCGTTTCAGATTACCAACCTGTTCGTCGGCTTGAGCGTTGAGGAAAATATTCGCCTTGCCGTTCAAGCGCGATCGCCGATGCGTTACGCGATGTGGCGTTCGACCGTTGCGATCGCCGATATCAACGCGGAGACCACGGAACTTCTCGGCTATCTCGGTCTTGCGGGCATCGAGCGCGCCCAGGCCGCTTCGCTTTCCTATGGTGGCCAGCGCCTGCTCGATATGGGGCTTGCCTTGGCGACAAGACCGAAAATCCTGCTGCTCGATGAACCGCTGGCCGGGCTTGCGGTCGCCGAGCGCGAGCGGATCGCAAATCTGGTCAAAACGATCTCATCGGAGATTCCGGTGCTGCTGGTCGAACACGACATCGACCGTGTCTTCCGAATTGCCGATCACGTGACCGTCATGAACGACGGCGCCGTTCTGGTCGACGGCAGCGTCGAGGACGCGCGCAACAACGAGAAGGTGCGAGAGATCTATATCGGCTCCGGCGCTTCCGCTGTCGCGGCCAAAACCCGACTGTCTGCTGCAAGCTCTCAATCGCTGCTCGTGGTGGACAGAGTGGATACCTTCTATGGAAAGAGTCATATTCTCAATGCCGTGTCGCTTGACGTGCGTGAGCGCGAGATCGTTGCCTTGCTCGGCCGCAACGGCGCCGGAAAATCGACTTTGTTGAAGACGCTGATGGGGATCGCGCCGCCGGCGGCCGGCGCGATCAGGCTCGCCGGCGACGATATGACCGGCCGGCCCTCCGACGTGATCGCGCGAAACGGCGTCGGCTACGTTCCGCAAGGCCGCGGCCTGTTCGCGGGGATGACAGTTGCGCAAAATCTGGAGCTCGGACGCCTCAAGCGACTAACTGGGGCCGGAACCCATTGGGACGAGGAAAAAGTCATCCAGTTTTTTCCGCGACTGGGGCAACGCTGGCGCACACCCGCGGATTTTCTGTCGGGCGGTGAGCAGCAAATGGCCGCCGTTGCGCGCGCGCTCGTCGGCGACGTGCGGTTGCTTTTGCTGGACGAACCGTTCGAGGGGCTCTCGCCGGCAGTCACCGAGGAGCTGTTCGAAGCCTTCGACAAGCTTCGCGCCGAGATCGCGGTGGTGATCGTCGATCATCATCTCGACCTCGCTTTGGCTTTGTCCGACCGCACGGTGGTTTTGGAACGGGGCGCGGTGAGCTGGCGCGGCGCCTCCAATGAGTTGCGGGACGATCTCGCATTGCGCCGCAAAGTGCTGTGGCTGTGACAGGTGAATCAAGGGAGACGCAATATGCCGCGGGTCGCCGTGATCGGAGCAGGTTTGATCGGCCGTTCCTGGTCGATCGTATTTGCGCGCGTTGGCTGGGACGTGGCGCTCTTCGACGCTGCGGCCGATGCGATCGAGCCAGCGTGCGCAATGGTGGCCCGCGGTCTTGCAGAACTCGAGGAGCACGGCCTTATCGATGATGCGAAAGCTGCGGCGAAGCGCGTGCGGATTTCTTCTTCGCTCGCCGACGCACTCGACGGGGCAGGCTTCGTCCAGGAGAACACTGCTGAAACGATGGACTGCAAGCGCGCGGTATTCGCCGATCTCGACCGACTGGCGACACCCGATGCGATCCTGGCCTCCTCCACCTCCACCATCGTCGCGAGCCTCTTCACCGGGATGAAAAAGAGCAGCATACCGCCGAGGAAGCTCACCATCTCGGGCGTGGTGCGATGGGCAAAGAAGACGTAGATAATGAGCAGACCCAGGCCGAACATCGAGATCGTCTCGATGACCGGGTTGATCAGTTCCCGCGCGCGGACACTCTTGAGCGTGGCGTTGATGAACGTGCCGGCCATGGTCTGGAAACGCCCCGCCTGCTCGGCTTCCAGGTTCAGCGCCTTTACGACCCGGATGCCGAGCAGGCGGGGCGTTTCC
>Ga0207706_10004342_pt1 | contig 13312 bp, 15 predicted proteins | sample KBSC53metaG_FD_184318 | JGI IMG/M metagenome (GOLD analysis project Ga0207706, IMG submission 184318) | Corn rhizosphere microbial communities from Kellogg Biological Station, Michigan, USA - KBS C5-3 metaG (SPAdes) (version 2) | ecosystem: Host-associated > Plants > Roots > Rhizosphere > Soil ... | reverse complement strand
CGATGCCGACCGCGTGATGCGCGCCGCGATGTCCAAGCTGTTCCGCGAGCAGCCCGACGTACGCGAGCTGATCAAGCTGAAGGCGATCTACGAGCAGCTCGAGTCGATCACCGACCGCTGCGAGGACGTGGCCAACCTGATCGAGGGCGTGGTCCTCGAGAACTCCTGATCCGGCGCGATCGATGGAAACGCTCCAGATCAGCTTCTGGGTCGTCGCGATGCTGGTCGTGCTGGCCATCGCGTTCGACTTCATGAACGGCTTCCACGACGCGGCGAACTCGATCGCGACCGTGGTCTCCACCGGCGTGCTGAAGCCGCAGCAGGCCATCATCTTCGCCGCCTGCTTCAACTTCATCGCGCTGTTCATCTTCCAGCTCAAGGTGGCGGCGACCGTCGGCAAGGGCATCGTCGAGCCGGGCGTGGTCGATCACCATGTGGTGTTCGGCGCACTCATCGGGGCCATCACCTGGAACGTCGTCACCTGGTGGTACGGCATCCCGTCGAGCTCGTCGCATGCGCTGATCGGCGGCATCGTCGGCGCCACGATCGCGAAGGCCGGCGCCAGCAAGCTGATCGCCGGCGGCATCATCAAGACGGTGGTCTTCATCTTCGTCTCGCCGGTGCTGGGCTTCGTGCTGGGCTCGCTGCTGATGGTGGCGGTGGCCTGGCTCTTCCGGCGCACCTCGCCTTTGAAGGTGGACAACTGGTTCCGCCGGCTGCAGCTGGTATCGGCCGGCCTGTATTCGCTCGGGCACGGCGGCAACGACGCCCAGAAGACCATCGGCATCATCTGGATGCTGCTGATCGCCGCCGGCTACTCCAACGCATCGGACAAGCTGCCGCCGCTGTGGACGATCTGGTCCTGCTACATCGCGATCGCGCTGGGAACGATGTTCGGCGGCTGGCGCATCGTCAAGACGATGGGCCAGAAGATCACCAAGCTGAAGCCGGTGGGCGGCTTCTGCGCCGAGACGGGCGGCGCGATGACGCTGTTCATCGCCACCGCGCTGGGCGTGCCGGTGTCGACCACCCACACGATCACGGGCGCGATCGTCGGCGTCGGCTCCACCCGGCGCGCCTCGGCGGTGCGCTGGGGCGTGGCGGGCAACATCGTCTGGGCCTGGATCTTCACGATCCCGGCCGCGGCCTTCGTCGCCGCGGTCTTCTACTGGGTCAGCCTGACGCTGTTCACCTGAACGCTCACTGGCTGATCTTGTGCGCTTCTTCGATCTGCCATTCGAAGAAGCGCTGCCCGCTGAAGGCGATCGTGGCCATCAGCACGCCGGCCCCGAGCATCAGCGCCGCGATGACTCCGAGCACCGGCGCCCAGCGGGTGCCATGCACGGCGGAGCCCGGGTTGTGGCGGGTATCCCACTTCTCGTCGGGCGTCAGCCCATAGAGGATGGCCATCAGCATCGCCTGCGCGATCATCAGCCCGAGCAGCGGGATCAGCAGCCACGACAGGTGGTCGTCCTGCCCCAGGTCGAACACGCGCTGCACGCCGTACAGGCCGATCAGCGTCGGCAGCGGGTGCAGCCACCCCCACGCATCCCTGAAGCCGAAGAGGTAGAACCGGTGCAGCCCGAGGCTGCCGCCGATCACCGCGATCCACGTCGCCAGGGTCTTGGACCGGTAGTGCTTCAGCGATTTTGCGTTCATCGTGTACAGAATATCTTCTACACGAGTTTATAATGGAGGGTTTTCGGCACTGGCTCCATGGGATGGGGCGTATCTACGGGGCCGAATCTTCCCGAACTGCCAGCCTCGCGGTGTCTCCCTGGTGCGGCGGTCGCTTCAAAGACTCAAGGAAAACATCATGGTCGTGATTCGACTGTCTCGTGGTGGCGCCAAGAAGCGCCCGTTCTACAACATCGTCGTCGCTGATTCGCGTGAGCGCCGCGACGGCCGCTTCATCGAGCGCGTGGGTTTCTACAACCCGATGGCCTCCGGCGGCGAGCAGCCGCTGCGCGTCGCGATGGACCGCGTGACCTACTGGGCAGGTGTCGGCGCCCAGCTGTCGCCGACCGTGGCCCGCCTGGTCGAGCAGTCCAAGGCCGCCGCCTAAGGCGCCTTGCCAGCCGTTCGTTCGACCATGGCCACCCATGCGAGCGAATCCGGCTGGCCCGACGATGCGGTCGAAGTCGGCCGCATTGCCGATGCCTGGGGCGTGAAAGGCTGGATCAAGGTCCAGCCTTATGCCGCCGAACCCCAGGCGCTGCTCGCCGCACGCGAGTGGTTCCTGCAGCCGCCCGAGGGTGATGGGGCCGTCCGGCCCGGTGCCCGCGTGGCCAAGCTGCCATCGCGGCTCCAGATTTCCAGCTCACGCCGCCATGGCGACGGCGTCGTCGCCAGTGCCGAGGAAGTACCCGACCGCAACGCCGCCGAGGCGCTGCGGGGCGCCCGTATCTTCGTCTCGCGCAGCACCTTCCCGCGCGCCGATTCCAGCGACGAGTTCTACTGGGTCGACCTGATCGGCCTGTCGGTGGTCAACCGGCAGGGCGAGTTGCTGGGCCAGGTGAGCGGCCTGGTCGATACCGGCCCACACAGCGTGCTGCGGGTCGTGTCGGCCGATGCCGAGCCGGTCGAGCGGCTGATTCCGTTCGTCGCGGCCTATGTGGACGACGTCAGCCTGCCCGAGCGACGCATCACCGTCGACTGGGGCCTGGACTACTGAAGTCAGCAGCGCGCATGCGCTTCGACGTCATCACGCTGTTTCCCGATCTGTTCACGCCGCACCTGCAGCTGGGCGTGACGCGCCGCGCGTTCGAGGGCCGGCAGGTCGACGTGCGGCTGTGGCCGCTGCGCGACTTCGCCGAGGATGCCTACCGGCGGGTCGATGACCGGCCCTACGGTGGCGGCCCCGGCATGGTGATGCTGGTCGAGCCGCTGCAAAAGGCGCTGGCAGCGGTGCGTGATGCACGTGCCGAGGCCCAGCCAGCACCGCTGGTGCATTTCACGCCCACCGGGCGCCGCATCGATCAGACCCTCGTGCAGGAGCTCGCCGCGAGCCCCGGCGCCGTGCTGCTCTGCGGCCGCTACGAGGGAGTCGACCAGCGTTTTCTCGATGCCGAAGTCGACATGGAGCTCAGCCTGGGCGATTTCGTGCTGTCCGGCGGTGAACTGCCGGCGCTGGCATTGCTCGACGCGGTGGCGAGGCTTCAGCCCGGGGTGCTGAACGACGCACAGTCGCACGAGCAGGACAGCTTCTCCGATGGCCTGCTCGATTGCCCGCACTACAGCCGCCCGGAGGTGCTGCAGACGGCGCAGGGCGCGCAGCCTGTGCCTCCGGTGCTGCTGTCGGGCCACCATGCGCAGATCGCGCGCTGGCGGCGGGAGCGTTCGCTGGAGCTGACGGCCCGCCGCCGGCCCGATCTGATCGCCGCCGCGCGCGCCGCGGGAAAACTGACCAAGGCGGACGAGAAGTTTCTCGCCGGACTTGGGCTATAATGATCGGCTTTTCGATCCTCTGCTGGGTGAATGAAGCGCGAACGCGCGGATCCCCTACACACGCCGGCACGATCACAGGAGAACCTCAGTGGATCTGATCCAAACCCTCGAGCAGGAAGAAATCGCTCGCCTGAACAAGACGATTCCGGCCTTCGCCCCCGGTGATACCGTGATCGTCAACGTCAACGTCGTCGAAGGCACCCGCAAGCGCGTGCAGGCCTACGAAGGCGTCGTGATCGCCAAGCGCAATCGCGGCCTGAACTCCAGCTTCATCGTGCGCAAGATCTCCAGCGGCGAAGGCGTGGAGCGTACGTTCCAGCTGTACAGCCCGCTGATCGCCTCGATCGAAGTCAAGCGCCGCGGCGATGTGCGCCGCGCCAAGCTGTACTACCTGCGCCAGCGCAGCGGCAAGTCGGCCCGCATCAAGGAAAAGCTGGCTTAAGGCCTCGGCCCGAACCAGATGCAAGCCGCCTGAGGCCACCCGCCCAGGCGGCTTCGTCGTTTTCACCCCATGCCTCAAAGCTTCGATCCCCAAAAGCTGCCGGTGATCGGCACCGACGATCATCTGCCACCGGTCGTCCCAGGCGAGCTGCATCCGACCGCATTGCGCCAGCGCTTCGCCACGCCCCCGCAGTGGTCGCCCGAGATCGCGGCCGAGCGGCGCTTCAACGATCGCGAGCCGGCGCATGCCAGCGTGCTGGTGCCGCTGGTGCTGCGCGATGAATTGACGGTGCTGCTGACGCAGCGCACCGACCACCTGACCGACCATCCCGGCCAGATCAGCTTCCCGGGCGGCCGCGCCGAGGACTACGACGTCGATGCGGTCGCCACCGCGTTGCGCGAGGCCAGGGAGGAGATCGGCCTGCCCCCGGAGCAGGTCGACGTGCTGGGCACCTTGCCGACCTACACGACCGGCACCGGCTTCATCGTCACACCGGTCGTCGGGCTCGTGCCGCCCGGCTTGCCGCTGCAACCCGATCCGTTCGAGGTGGCCGAGGTGTTCGAGGTGCCGCTGGCCTTTTTGATGAACCCGCGCCACCACCGGCGCCATGTGGTCGAGTTCGGCGGGGTGAAGCGCGAGTTCCTGTCGATGCCGTGGGACCTGCCGGATGAGCAGGGCGGCGCACGCCGCTATTTCATCTGGGGCGCCACCGCCGGGATGTTGCGCAATCTTTACCGCTTCCTCTCGGCCTAGACATCGCCCGTCGGTATCATCCGCGCCGATGAGCTTCCTCGCCGTTCTGCTGGCCCTGATGATCGAGCAGCTGAAGCCGCTGCCGCGCGACAACTGGGTCCACGATTCACTGATCTCCTGGGTCGGCTGGACCGGTCGCAACTTCGACGCCGGCAAGGAGCGCCACGCCTGGGTCGTCTGGTGCGTGACGGTGCTGTTCCCGGCGCTGGTCACCTTCTCGGTCTATCTGCTGATCGCGCATTTCACGCTGATCGGCGGCCTGGCCTTCGACGTCGCGGTGCTCTACCTGACGTTGGGCTTCCGCCAGTTCAGCCACTACTTCACCGACATCCGCGACGCGCTCGACGGCGGCGATGAGCTCGAAGCGCGGCGCCTGCTGGCCGAATGGCGGCACCTCGATGCGAGCGAATTGCCGCGTACCGAGCTGCTGCGCCATGTGATCGAGCATTCGCTGCTGGCTGCGCACCGCCATGTGTTCGGCGTGTTCTTCTGGTTCGTCGTGCTGTCATCGGTCGGCATGGGGCCGGCAGGCGCGGTTCTGTACCGGATGGCGGAGTTCGCGAGCCGCTACTGGGCCTTCAAGAGCCGGGCGCTGCAGGCGCCCGCCAACGAGCGGCTGATGGCCTTGTCGCAGCGGCTGTTCAGCCTGGTCGATCACGTTCCGGCGCGCCTGACGGCCTTCGGTTTCGCCGTGGTCGGCAATTTCGAGGAAGCCATCAACGGCTGGCGCCGCGATGCCAGCCTGTGGAAGCACGAGAACGAAGGGGTCATCCTGGCAGCTGCCGCCGGCGCGGTGGGAGTGCAGCTCGGCGGGGCGGCGGCGCCGGGCGTCACGCCCGATCGCTCCAAGACCTTCGAGGCCGGCGTCACGCCCGAGACGGTGGGCTCCGCGGGCTCAACATCGGGCATCCCCCCGCAGCAGGGGCACCTGCAGAGCATCGTCGGCCTGGTGTGGCGCTCGGTGGTGCTGTGGATGATGCTGGTCGCGCTGCTGTGGCTGGCGCACCTCGTCGGTTGATCACCAGCGTTTCTGCGTCAGCTCGTCGTGGATCTCGTTGTAGATCCGGTAGCGCGACGGGCTGATCTCTCCCCGCTCCACAGCGGCCCGCACGCCGCAGCCCGGCTCCTGCCGATGCGTGCAGTTGTAGAAACGGCATTCGCGGACGTGCGCGCGCAGGTCGGGCATCAGCATCGGCAGCTGCTGCGCCTCGATGTGCCGCATGCCGAACTCCTGGAAGCCTGGCGAATCGATCAGCGCGCTGGTGCGCGCCTCGTCGATCCAGTACCACCGCGTGGTCGTGGTCGTGTGGCGGCCCGAGTTGAGCGCCTGCGAGATCTCGCCGACCTCGGCGGCCGCGTGCGGCACCATTCGGTTGATCAGCGTGCTCTTGCCCGTGCCGCTGGGGCCCAGCACCAGCGTCGTGCGGCCTTGCAGCTTGGGCGTGAGCTGGGCCATCGCGCCGTCGCGATCGCCTTTCAACGACAGCTCCATCACCTCCTGGCCCATTGCGCGGTAGGGCACGAGGCGCTCGCGGGCGAGTGCGGCAGCCGGCAGGTCGATCTTGTTGAGCACGATGCACGCGGGTATGCCGGCGCTCTCGGCCGCGATCAATGCGCGGCTCAGCTGGCTTTCGCTGAACATCGGCTCGCCGGCCACCAGCACCATCAACTGGTCGAGGTTGGCGGCGAACGACTTGGTGCGCCATTCGTCCTGCCGGAACAGCAGGTTGCGGCGCGGCTCGATGTGCTCGATCACGCCTTCGTCGCCGGCCGGTTGCCAGCGCACGCGGTCGCCGACCACGCAGTCGCTCTTCTTGCCGCGCGGATGGCAGATCAGCCGCTGGCCATCCGGCGATTCGACGATGAAATGGCGGCCATGTGCCGCCACCACGAGGCCGAGGTCGAGTTCGACGGCCTTGTTCAACCCAACTGTCCTTCCAGCGCGGCGAGGCGTTCGGAAGCCGGCGGGTGCGAGTAGTAGAAGCGCACGTACAGCGGATCGGGTGTCAGCGTCGACGAGTTGCCGTCGTAGAGCTTCAGCAATGCGTTCTTCAGGTCACGGCCGCTGGCCTGGGCGCAGGCATATGCGTCGGCCTGGAACTCGTCGCGGCGCGAGAACTGCGCCAGCACCGGCACGATGAAGAAGCCGAACACCGGCACCGCCAGCATCAGCAGCAGCAATGCGAGCGCGTCGTTCGGCGCGCCGCCGATGTTGGGATGCACGCCCAGCCCGAGGTAGAACCAGCTCTGGCCCGCCAGCCAGCCCAGCAGCGCGAGTGCGCCCAGGCTCAGCGCGAACATGCCGAGCATCCGCTTCAGCACGTGGCGGTACTTGAAGTGGCCCAGCTCATGCGCGAGCACGGCCTCCATCTCCTCGGGGGTCAGCGAGGCCAGCAGCGTGTCGTAGAACACCACGCGCTTCGAGCGGCCCAGGCCCGTGAAGTAGGCGTTGGAATGGGCCGAACGCAGGCTGCCGTCCATCACGAAGAAGCCCTTCGCGGTGAAGCCGCAGCGCTGCATCAGTGATTGCACGCGGCCTTGCAGCGTGGCGTCTTCCAGGGGCTCGAACTTGTTGAACAGCGGCGCGATCCAGATCGGGTAGATCAGCATCGCCAGCAACTGGAAGCCGGTCCACACGCACCAGGCCCACAGCCACCACAGACCGCCGCTCTCGGCCATCACCCACAGGATCAGCGCTGCCAGCGGCAGGCCGATCGCGATCGTGAGGCCGGTCATCTTGAGCGTGTCCTTCAGGTACAGCCGCCAGGTCATGCGGTTGAAGCCGAACTTCGCCTCCAGCCGGAAGGTGCTGTACAACTCGAAGGGTAGGTCCAGCAGCGACGAGATCACTCCAAAGGCCACCAGCAGCGCCAGCTGGTACGCCATGCCGCTCCAACGGCCCGGCACCAGGGGCATCACCGTATCGCGTACCGCGATGTTCAGCGCATCCAGCCCGCCGAGCAGCGTCCAGCCCAGCAGCACTGCCGTGCTGAAAGCCATCGAGAGCAGGCCGAAGCGGCCGCGCGCGATCGTGTAGTCGGCCGCCTTCTGGTGCGCCTCCAGGCTCACGACGCCCTTGAATGCCGCCGGCACCTCGTGCCGATGCTGGGCCACATGCCGCATCTGGCGAGTGGCCAGCCACAGCTTCACCAGCAGCGAGGCCACCAGCACGGCTGCGAACAACAAGGACAACTGCGAGGCGTTTTGCATGGGGCGGAGTGTAGAAGGGTCTGCGGCGCGCAGGGCCACCCTGCGACAATGCCGGCCGCTCCCTCCATTTCAAGACGCAAGGATTCCCGATGGCCGAGACCGTCACTTCGCTGCCGCAGCACGAGCAAAACCTGATCTGGATCGATCTCGAGATGACCGGCCTGTTCCCCGAGAAGGACCGCATCATCGAGATCGCCGTGGTGGTGACGGATGCGCAGATGACCAAGCGCGTCGAGGGCCCCGTGTTCGCCATCCACCAGAGCGACGCGACGCTGGACGCGATGGACGCCTGGAACAAGGGCACGCACGGCAAGAGCGGCCTGATCGACCGGGTGAAGGCCTCCACGATCGACGAGGCGGCCGCCGAGGCCGCGACCATCGAGTGGCTGAAGACCTTCGTGCCCAAGGGCAAGTCGCCGATGTGCGGCAACTCGATCTGCCAGGACCGGCGCTTCCTGGCGAACTACATGCCGAAGCTGGAAGCCTTCTTCCACTACCGCAACCTCGACGTCAGCACACTGAAGGAGCTGGCGCGGCGCTGGAAGCCCGAGATCCTCGGCGGTTTCGCCAAGGCCCAGGCCCATACCGCGCTCGCCGACATCCACGAATCGATCGACGAGCTGCTGTATTACCGGCAGCACTTCCTGCAGGCCTGAGCCGGAAGCCGGCACGGATTAGGGTTTTTTCGGAATCCTGGTTATAATCGCGGGCTGGCTTTCAGAGCCAGTTCGTTCATCCCCTCTGACCTCTTCGATGCTTCCCGCGGATCCTGCCGCGCGGCTTGTCTCGAATTCCCCTGTGGAACCGGTTGGCGGCGATGCCGTCGCGAGGACCGTTCCACCCCCGTGCTGCGCACGGGACAGCGCATTCCTTTCAAAGCGACTTCACCCTGGTGAGCCGTGTCGTGCTCGCCTGCGGGTGCCGTTGGGCCTGCCGTTGGCAGGCCGGGGCCCGCCTTGTTCGAGAGAGAAGAGAGTCATGAGTTTCGAATCCCTGGGCCTGAATCCCGCGCTGGTGCGCGCCGTCGCCGATGCCGGCTACGAGAACGCCACCGAAGTGCAATCACAGGCCATTCCGCCGGCGCTCGAAGGCCACGACCTGCGCGTGTCTTCGTCCACCGGCAGCGGCAAGACCGCCTCGTTCGTGCTGCCGGCACTGCAGCGCGTGCTGGCCGCCCGCGGCGACAACACCAAGCGGCGCGAGAAAGGCGTCGTGCAGGGCCCGCGCGTCCTCGTGCTGACCCCCACCCGTGAGCTGGCGCTGCAGGTCGCCAAGGCCACGATGACCTATGGCCGCCACGTGCAGGGCCTGCGCGTCGCCACCGTGGTCGGCGGCGTGCCCTACGGCGCCCAGCTGAAGGCACTGCGCGGTCCGCTCGACGTGCTGATCGCCACGCCCGGCCGCCTGATCGACCACCTCGGCAGCGGCAAGGCCGTGCTCGACAACATCGAGATGCTGGTGCTCGACGAAGCCGACCGCATGCTCGACATGGGCTTTATCGAAGACATCCACCACATCGCCGAGCAGACGCCCGAAGCGCGCCAGACGGTGATGTACAGCGCCACCTTCGCCGGCCACGTCGGCCGCCTCGCTGAAGAGCTGCTGAAGGACACGGCGAAGACCATCGCCGTCGCTTCGCACACCGACACGCACGAGAACATCGAGCAGCGCCTGCACTGGGCCGACAACGGCCAGCACAAGGATGCGCTGCTGGACCACCTGCTGACCGAGAAGGACATGGAGCAGGCGGTGGTGTTCACCAGCACCCAGCGCGATGCCGACTGGCTGGCCGACCGCCTCGCCGACATGGGCCATGCCGTGGCCTCGCTGCATGGCGGCATGCCGCAGGGCCGCCGCAACCGCGTGTTGCAGGGCCTGCGCATGAAGCAGCTGCGCGTGCTGGTGGCCACCGACGTGGCCGCCCGCGGCATCGACGTGCCGACCATCAGCCACGTGATCAACTACGGCCTGCCGATGAAGGCCGAGGACTACGTGCACCGCATCGGCCGCACCGGCCGTGCCGGCCGCTCGGGCCTGGCGGTGACGCTGGCCGAGCGCCGCGACCTGCTGATGATCAAGCGCATCCAGCAGTTCACGACGCAGCAGATCCCGGTGGCGCAGGTCGCTGGCCTGGAGCCCAAGCAGCCCGAGCCGCGCATCTTCGCCGGCGCGCCGCATGGCCGCCCCGGCAACGGCGGCAAGTCGTTCGGCGGCAAGCCGGCCCACCGTGGTGGCAAGCCCGGTTACGGCGGCAAGAGCTTCGCGCCGCGCCACGATGGCTTCCCGCCGCGCCGTGACGACGGCTTTGCGCCGCGCCACACCGAAGGCTTCGCCCCCCGTCAGGGCGAGGGCTTCGGCCAGGGCCAGCGCCCGCAGGAAGGTGGCTTCGGCCAGCGTCGTCACGAGGGCTTTGCGCCGCGTGGCGGCGAGGGCTTTGCCCAGCGCCAGGGTCGTGGTGCGCCGCACGAAGGCGGCCGCAACGACCGTGCGCCGTTCGACCGCAACGCCAATGGTCCTCGCAAGAGCGGCGGCGGCTTCGGCAAGCCGCAGCGTCCGCGCCAGGGCGGCTTCGGTCGCTGAACGCGTCCCGTGCAACGGAAAGGGCCTGCGATCGCAGGCCCTTTTTCATTGGCGACGCTGAAGATCTCAGGCCTGGAGCAGCTCGACCTCGAACACCAGCGTCGCATTGGGCGGGATCACGCCGCCGGCACCACGCGCGCCGTAGCCGAGCTGGGGCGGGATCGTCAGCACGCGCGTGCCGCCGACCTTCATGCCTTGCACCCCTTCGTCCCAGCCCTTGATCACCATGCCCGCGCCGAGCGAGAACTCGAAGGGATCGTTGCGGTCCTTGCTGGAATCGAACTTGCGGCCGCGGTTGTTGGCGGCGGCGGGGTCGTGCAGCCAGCCGGTGTAGTGCACGCGGACCTCGCGGCCGGCCTTGGCCTCGGCGCCCTGGCCGATCGTGGTGTCTTCGTATTGCAGGCCCGAAGGCGTGGTGGTCGTGGTCATCGGCGTCGGCTCCGAAAGTAGGGAAAAGGGAAGCCGCGCATCATGCCATCCAACGCGCCCGCCACGCTGTGACGGCCTGTGCCAGCCAGTCGGCCTGGTGCTCGGCGGGCGGCACCAGCAGCGCCAGCGCGGCGGCGGCTTGCTGCAGCGCCGCGAGCGGGTCGGTCAGTTCGAGCGGCGGCGCGCCGTGCTGCTTGGAGAGTTTCTCGCCGCGCGCATCGAGCACCAGCGGCGTGTGCAGGTAGAGCGGCGGCGGCAGGCCGAGCAGGCGCTGCAGGTGGATCTGGCGCGCCGTGTTGTCGGCGAGGTCCTGGCCGCGCACGACATGCGTGATGCCCTGCTCGGCATCGTCGACCACCACCGCCAGCTGATAGGCCCAGAGGCCGTCGGCCCGCTTGATGACGAAGTCGCCGACCTCGCGCGTCACGTCCTGTCGCTGCGGGCCCAGCCGACGGTCCTGCCAATCGATGACCAGCGGGTGCGCATCGTCGCCGCAGCGCACCCGCCAGGCCCGGGCGACCCGGCCGCCGAGACCGGCGCGGCAGGTGCCGGGGTAGACCAGCTCATGGTGCCGCTCATGCGGATGGCCGGCGGCCAGCAGCGCCTGCTCGATCTCCTTGCGGGTGCAGGCGCAGCCGTAGGCATCGCCCTGGGCCTGCAGTTGCGCCAGCGCCTGCCCGTAGCGCGCGCCGCGCGCCGACTGCCACAGCGGTGGTTCGTCGGGCCGCAGGCCCAGCACCTCGAGCTGGCGCAGGATCTCGCGATCGGCGCCGGGGACGCAGCGCGGCGTATCCACGTCCTCGATGCGCACCAGCCAGCGCCCGCCCTGCGCGCGCGCATCGAGCCAGCTGGCGAGCGCAGCGACCAGCGAGCCGGCATGCAGCGGCCCGGTGGGCGACGGCGCGAAACGCCCGGTGGGCCTGCCGCTCATGTCAGTCGACGGTGCCCGTCAGGCCGGCATGGTGCTCCAGCAGCGCGCGGCGCGTGGCCGGGCTTTCGAGCTGGTTGAGCCACCACTGCAGTGCCAGCCCTTGCGGCGCCTTGCGGGGCTGCGGCGTGGCAGCGCTCCGCCAGGCGTATGCCATGGTCGCGCGGCGGCGCTCGCGCATGACTTCCTTGACCACCAGGCGCCCGGCGCGGATATGCTCGCGCGCCACCGGCTCCGGCACGAAGCCGCAGCCCAGGCAGCGCACCTGGGCCTCGATCTTGGCCTGCAGGCTGCCGACCGTGAACACATCCTGCCCCGGGAGCAGGTTCACGGTGCGCGGCGACAGGCGCTGGGCGCTGTCGGCCACCGCGATCGCGCGGTGCTTCAGCAGCTCGGCATCGCTGATGGGCTCTTCGTGGTCGGCCAGCGGGTGGTGGGGCGCGACCGCGAACACGAAATCGACCTCGCCCATCGGCCTGGCCTCGAAGCCGATCGGGACCTGCACATCGCTGAACGCACCGATCGCCAGATCGGCATGGCCCGACAGCAGCGCATCCCACACGCCGGTCATGATCTCGGTGCGCAGCCGCAGGCGGGTGCCCGGCCCGTTCTGCTGGCCCTCGGGCCGCAGCGCGAAGAAGGCCTCGCACAGCTCGAACATCGTCAGGCGTGACAGCGCACCGTCGAACGCGATGGTCAGCTGGGTCTCCCAGCCGGTGGACACGCGCTTGACGCGGTTGGCCACCGCTTCCATCTCGGCCAGCAGGCGCCGGCCTTCATTGAGCAGCTCCTCGCCGGCAGCAGTGAGCTGGGCCTGGCGCGAGCGGCGGTCGAACAGCAGCACGTCGAGCGCGTCTTCCAGCTGGCGCACGCTGTAGGTCAGTGCCGAGGGCACCTTGCCGAGCTCGCGCGCCGCTGCCGCGAAGCTGCCGGTGCGGGCGATGGTGTCCATCATCGCGAGCGCTTCGGGGGTGAGGGCGTGGTGTCGGTCGGGCATGGCTTCATCTTATTTGAACGGTGGTTTCAAGGCGGCGCGCCGTGCCCGGCCGCCCGCTTGCCTACAGTGATCCGCAAGGAGAAACCCCTGCCATGCTTCAGATCCATCGCGCCGAAGACCGCGGCCATGCCGACCACGGCTGGCTCAAGTCGCAACACAGCTTTTCGTTCGCCGACTATGTCGAACCCTCCCGCATGGGCTTCGGCAACCTGCGCGTGATCAACGAAGACCGCATCGCCCCGGGCACCGGCTTCGGCACGCACGGGCATCGCGACATGGAGATCGTTAGCTACGTGCTCGAGGGTGCGCTGGCCCACAAGGACAGCATGGGCAACGGCACCGCGATCGTGCCCGGCGACGTGCAGCGCATGAGCGCCGGCACCGGCGTGCGACACAGCGAGTTCAACCATGCGCCCGACCAGACCACGCACTTCCTGCAGATCTGGATCCTGCCCGACGAGGCCGGCATCGCACCGGGCTACGAGCAGAAGCATTTCACCGACGACGACAAGCGCGGCCGCCTGCG
>Ga0207706_10004340_pt1 | contig 13312 bp, 11 predicted proteins | sample KBSC53metaG_FD_184318 | JGI IMG/M metagenome (GOLD analysis project Ga0207706, IMG submission 184318) | Corn rhizosphere microbial communities from Kellogg Biological Station, Michigan, USA - KBS C5-3 metaG (SPAdes) (version 2) | ecosystem: Host-associated > Plants > Roots > Rhizosphere > Soil ... | reverse complement strand
TCGCTCGCGATGACGTACGGCAGGATGGCGGCGTCGAGGGTGTCGGTCTTGCCCGCGGGATGGCTGATCTTTCCCTCCAGGCTGTAGCCGCTGCCGGTGATGGTGTAGCGATCGGTCGGATCGAGCACCTCGACGGCGGTCATCTGATTCATCGTCAGCGTTCCGGTTTTGTCGGAGTTGATCGCCGATGTGAAGCCCAGCGTCTCGACGGACGGCAAGTCCTTGACGATGGCTTTCTGCTTGGCAAGCTCAACACTGCCAAGCGAGAGCACCACCTGGACAACCATCGGAAGAGCTAGCGGGATCGCCGCGATGGCAAGCGCTACGGCTGTGGTGAAGAGCATGGTCCACGACTGCCCGCGATAAAGCCCGAGCGCGAACATGATGATCATGGTTATGCCGGCCGCCCCGACGATCCACAGCGTCAGGGTGTTCATCTGCTTAGTGAGAGGGGTCTCCTCTACCGCCGTCGCCGACAACATGCCGGCGATCTTGCCCACCTCAGTTTGGCCCCCAACGCTGGTTACGATCATGACGCCACTGCCGTGGGTCACTGGCGTGTGCATGAACGCCATGTTCTCTTGATCGCCAGCGCCAAGATCACTATCAGACAAGGTCTCGGCGTCCTTGGCAGCCGGAACACTCTCGCCGGTCAAGGCAGACTCATCGATCTGCAATGAGCTTGACGAGACAATCCGCCCGTCGGCGGGAACCTCATCCCCCGCCGCGATCAAGACCACGTCGCCGACGACCAGTTGCTCCGCGGGGATCTCTGCTTCAACCCCGTCGCGCCGTACCCTGGCGGTCGCCTCCATCATCGACTTCAGCGCATTCATGGCGCTCTCGGCCTTGCCCTCTTGACGCAGACCAGTGATCGCGTTGATCAAGCTGAGCACGAATAGCACGATCGCGGTACTCCACTGCTTGATCACCAGCGAAACCACGGACGCCGCGACGAGGATGATCTGCATGTAGCTCGTGTACTGGCCGAGCAGACGACGAAGCCTGGAGGGCGGCTTCTCCTCGGGAAGCGCATTCGGGCCGTCGCGTTTCAGGCGCTCGGCGGCCTCTGCGACGGAAAGGCCCGAGTCCACGTTGACACCGAGCCTGGTGGCAACATCTGCCGGCCCGAGCGCGTACCAGCGCTGCTCGGCAGGCGCTGGCCGAGTGCTTGCACTGTCTGTCGTCGTCATCAGGACTTCTCGTTCTCCCCGTCAGTGTCAGCAAATGGATCCGCCGCCGCACCCGGCGGCGCTTGCGCCTCGAGAGTCTTCTTGATCTCCCGGAGGTTCTCCTGAGCAGCCTTGTCGATCGTCGGATAGCGCGGGTCGATGTCAATCAAGGCGTTGGCGATCACCGCGCCAGCAGCTATCCGGGCATACCACTTACGATCGGCGGGAATCACGTACCAAGGTGCCCACTCGGTACTGGTATGGGTCAGCGTCTCCGAGAAAGCCTTCTGATACTCCTCCCAGTACTCACGCTCGCGTACGTCGGCTGAGGAAAACTTCCAGTTGTGATCAGGAAGATCGATGCGTCGCAGGAAGCGAGTGCGCTGCTCTTCTTTCGACAGGTTCAGGAACAACTTCACGATCTTGATCCCGTTGTCGGTTAGGGTGCGCTCCCAGTCGTTGATCTCCTGGAAGCGACGCTTCCACAGTCCTGGCCCACGACTGTGAGGTGGAAGCTTCTGACGCTCCAGCACCTCCGGATGAACGCGGACGACAAGCACCTCTTCGTAATAGGACCGATTGAAGATCCCGATCTCGCCGCGCCCCGGCAGCCGCTGCGCGTATCGCCAGAAATAGTCGTGATCAAGTTCCTCGCTCGAAGGCACCTTGAAGCTATGCACGGAAACACCCTGCGGATTGACCCCGCTCATGACGTGCCGAATCGTTCCGTCCTTGCCGGCGGCATCGAGCGCTTGCAGCACGACGAGCACACCATCGGTGTCCTGGGCATAAAGCCGGGATTGATACTCAGCCAGCAAGTCAATGCCACGCGCCAGCAGATCTTTGCCCTCCTTCTTGGAGGCGGGGCCGCGCTTGAACGCCGGGTCGAAATCCTTTGCCAGCGACACCTTTGAACCTGGCTTGACGCGGAATGGTTCGACGAAATCGGCTATCCGCTGCTCGCGATCTGAAGGCATGTCTTGCTCCTCTCGCCACAGACCGCCAGCCCAGGCCTGGATCAGGACGATCTCTTCAGCGGAGCCTATCCGTGGGAGCGCCGATGCGTGCCGCGACCCGCATCGTTGAATGGTGCCGCCCTCCGCACGACGAACGGCGCCGGTGATGATTCTGCCGACATCGAACACGCAGAGTACGAGACGACGGCTGGGGAAACGTGTGAAATGACCCCATGGACATCGCCGCGGTTTCGCTGATCCTCGCAGCGATATTTGCGTGGGGAGTTATTTCCGCGCGAGCGGCAGTGATCTCGACGCCGATCTTCTTCGTCGCGATGGGCCTCCTCCTGGCCGAGGGGCTCCGACAGGTAGAGCTTGCGCCAGATCCACACTCGACGAAGATCATTGCCGAGGTCACGCTGGTCTGGGTGCTGTTCGCAGATGCTAGTCGCGTACGGTTCTCGGACCTGCGAGAAGACTTCGGGCATTACGTCCGGCTCCTTGCTATAGGTCTACCGCTAACTACCGCATTGGGAGCGGCCGCCGCGGTCACCGTCCTCGGCCTCGGCCCGTGGTACGCGCTGCTCGTGGGCGCCGCCCTAGCCCCCACCGATGCAGCTCTGGGCTCGGCGGTCATGTCGGATCGCCGCGTTCCCTATCGGGTGCGGCAGACGCTCAACGTGGAAAGCGGACTCAACGACGGAATCGCCACTCCAATCGTCACTGTGGCCATCACAGCAATCGCCGCCGAGGCCGGTCTTGTCCACGGAGGTGCCGCGAATGGTTTGACCGGTTTGGTTTTGGGCGCGCTGACAGGTGCGGTGCTGGGCGCATTAGGTGGCATGCTGCTGCGTTCTGCCGGCCGGCGCGGCTGGGGCTCGGAAGAGTTCGCGGGCCCATCGGTCCTGGCACTCGCACTGCTCGCGTACCTTTGCACGACGCTGGTCGGTGCCAATGGTTTCGTCGCCGGCTTCGCGGCGGGAAGCGCATTCGGCGCCTTCGCTGGCAGAGGGGAAGAGCGCGAGGTTTACTACGTCGAGCAGACCTGCGGTCTTGCGTCGATGATCTGCTGGCTGCTCTTCGGAGCGATCGGTGTTCCGACTATCGCCGAGAGCTGGAACTGGCGAATCCTTCTTTACGCCCTGCTCAGCCTGACCGTGATCCGGATGCTCCCGGTGGCACTGTCACTACTGGGCGCACGGCTGGACTGGGCCACGGTGTTGTTTATTGGCTGGTTCGGACCGCGGGGACTAGCCTCAATCGTCTTCGCATTGTTGGCCCTGGAAGATCTCCACGGCGTACCCGGGCCGATCGATGAGGTGGTCGCGACAATTGGCTTGACAGTCCTGCTCAGCGTTCTGCTCCACGGACTGACCGCGCTACCGCTGGCGGGGCGTTATGCATCCAGCCAGCAGGCCGATCAAGAACCAGCCGAGCATCCAGAGCCAGCGCTGCGTCGGTTTGTGAGCCCATCTCGAAAGGCGTTCTGATTTAGCCCGTCGCGAGTGAAGTCTTCCTCACCCGGCGGCTCTCGGGGACGCCCATCCCCGTACGGTCGGGGCGGCGTCGCTCGCCAGCAAGCTTCAGCGGTTGGTTGACAACGGGGCGCCCGAGCACCGTGTGCCATAACGCAATCACCGTCGACTTGTCCGCAACCCGTACGGTGCGCGCGGCGGGAGATCGTCCGGGTGCCGTGCGCGGCAGCCTGACCGTCAGCGCACCGGGACGGATGATGAAGCGCAGCGGTGGCTGGAGGGTGAGGGCCTCTCCGTCGACGCCGATCTCCACCGGTTCGGCGGAGCGCACCTCGAACTCGGAGGCCGTCCACTCGTTCCAGCTCGGAAAGTGCCGAGCGCGGCCGGCGGCTTCCAGCGCGGCGAGCTTTTTGGCCTCCGTAGCGGTATCGACTCGTACGAACGCGATCCCGAGTACGCCACGGTCGATGCGCCCGCGGGTGCCTCCGCCGCGCAGGTGGGCAAGGTCATACGGATTGTTCGACACGAGCAGCAGCTGGGCAGTGGTCACCGCCTCCCCCGACGGCAGTGTGAAGCGCAGGTCGAGCGGCATCGCTTCCGGCCCCAGCAGCTCGGGCAGCATACCGGCCACCGTCTGCATCTTGGCGTCTCGGTAATCCGCCGACTGGACGATGGCTGCGTACACGCCCATCGAAGAATTGTTGACGAATACGCGTCCGTTGACCTCGGCGAGATCGACCACCGCGTCGACGCCGTCATGATAAGCATGCAGGGCGCCGCGAACGTCGTCGCGGTCGATGCCAAGGTCCAGTGCAAAGTGGTTGCGCGTGCCAGCGGGGACGACGACGAAGGGGATACGGTGCTGGCTCGCGACCGAGGCGACGAGTGCCTGCGAGCCATCCCCGCCAGCCATCCCGAGCAGGTCGGCACCGCGCGCGACGGAGTCCTCGGCCAGCTGGCGCAAGTCGTCACCTGGGTGCAGGACGATGGGCTCGATGCCGCGCTGCCGACACAGGTCGACCAGCCCGAACCGCTCAGCCTTGCCCCCACCGGACTTGAGGTTCATTAGCAGGACCGGGTGCCGCGGATTGGGCGCGCGCTCGATGGTGAGCGCTGCCGCGGGCCGGTGCAGCGCGTAGCTTGCGGCAGCGACCGACACCGCGGCAAGCCCAAGCCCGACCGCGAGCACGATAAGACTCTCGCTTATGATCACCACCACCACGAACGCGACTAGCGCAAGCGCCGCGACGCCGACAGCAACGGCACGGGCGAGGCCGCGTCGGGACAGGATGTACCACGCGGCGATCACCGTGACCCCGAGCGTGACCACGCTGGCAAGCAGGACGTACCAGTTATGGATCGCTGATATTGCGAGGTAGACCAGCGCTGCGATCAGCGCCGCCAGTGCAACCGTGGCCGCGAGTCGGCGCAACCGACTGGGCTTGACGACAGTGATGTTCGCGGTCATGGCGTCGTCTCCGGACTCCGCCAAATGGCCCCTGTCTGTCGTACGTATTCGGCGACGGCCTCATCGAGCGTCCGGAAGAAGTGCGCGGGGTCGATCGTGCGGGTGAGCTCGTACCGCTCGATCTTTTCGCGTACCGGATCTTTCATCTCCGCGAAGACCAGCGACACACCACGGTCATTGAGCCAGAGATCCAGCTCGTTCAGCATGTCGGAGGCGGTGGTGTCAACGTCGGTGATGGGCTCAGCGGCGATGATGAGCCAGCGGAGACCCCTGCGCTGCTCGGCGATCTCTCGCATTGCCTCACCGAACTTCCGCGCATTGGCGAAGATCAGCGGCGCGTCAAAGCGGTAGACGACCAAGCCGGGCAAGAGCTCTGCGTTGGGATACCTCTGGATGTCGTGCAAACCCTCGATGCCCTCGACGCGGCCGAGCACGGCATGGTGCGGCCACCACGTACGGCGGAAGACATTGAGAATGGACATGCCCACGGCGATGAGGATGCCGGGCAGCACGCCGAGCAAAGCAACGCCCAGCAGCGCGATGATCGACAGCCAGAACTCCGTCCGACGCTGCCGCCACAGCCTCTGAGTACCTGCGATGTCGGCCAGTGAGAGTGCGGCGGCGATGACGATAGCGCCCAACGTCGGCTGCGGTACATACTGCATAGCCCCGGTGGCGAAGACCAGGACCAAGGTGATTACCGCCGCTCCAACGATGCCCGTGATTTGGGACCGCGAGCCGGCCTGCTCCGCGACCGCCGTACGCGATCCGCTAGTGCTGACCGGAAAGCCCTGAAAGAAACCGGCGGCGATGTTGGCCGCGCCAATGCCGATCATCTCCTGATTGCCGCGCACCTGCTCGCCACGCCGGGCAGCGAACGCCGATGCGGTGGACATGGTATCCGCGAGCGCAACGACCGCGATCGCGATCGCTCCCAGAAGAAGTGGCGGCACATCGCTCCAACTGACGCTCGGAACGGTGAAGGGCGGGAAGCCCTGGGGGATCAGGCCGACCGTGTCCACGCCGCGGTCCTCCAGGTCGAACGCGTTGACGGCAATCGCGGCAAGAACCACGACGATGAGGACGCTCGGGACCTTGGGCAGCAGCCGGTTCAATAACAGGATGCCGGCGAGAGATGCGACCCCGAGGACGGCGGCCGTCGCGTTCGCCTCGCCCTGCGAAAGCCCTAACACGAAGGCCTGGGCCTCAGCCACGAGTCCGTCAGCGTCCACCGAGAACCCAAGGAGCTTGGGCAGCTGGCCGATGATGATGGTCAGCGCTAGCCCGTTCATATAGCCGATCTGTGTTGGCTTGGACAGCAGGTCCGCTACGAATCCGAATTTGGCCAGCCCGGCAGCGACCATGATCACGCCCACCAGCACCGCGAGCAGCGACGCAAGTGCGATGGCCCGAGCAGGGTCACCACCCGCGAGCATGAGAGGGAGGATCGTCGCCGCGATCATCGGACCAAGGGAAGAGTCGGGACCGAGCACCAGGATCCGGGACGGCCCGAAGACGGCGTAGCCGAGCAGGCACAAGATCGAGGTGTAGAGCCCGGTCACCGGCGGCAGCCCGGCCAGGTCGGCGTACGCCATCCCCTGCGGCACGAGTAGCGCCGAGAGGACGAGTCCCGCGACGATGTCCCTGGGCAACCACGCCCGTCGGTACGACGTGACCAGTGCGAGACCGGGCAGATACGCCCTCCATCCGGGCGCAGGGATGGCCACCTCATCGTGGGACCGAGTCATCAATGCGAAGCCTAGTGTGCGGACACTGCGCTAGGCCGCCGGAAAATCTCGATCAGAGACGGACACCCCGCTCAAGTTCTCGTCGACACACTGGCCACATCATCGTGACCAATGTCGCCCGATATCCGACGGCTAGGTCGGCTCCAGCCCGGTGTTGTCGGCGGTCATAGCCTCTTGTGCCTGTACGGCTCGGTGGACGCTGCCGTGGATGTGGTCGGGCCCAATCTGCTCCAGCACTCCATCCCGGTCCAAGGTCGCCGCAACCGCTGGCTTCACCCGAGCAAGCCTGAGGGTGAGCCCGGATTCCTCAGCAAGCCGCGCGATTTCCGCCATCTTGGCCGAACCCTGAGAGTCGACGAAGTTGATGCCCTCGCAGTCGAGCACGATCCCCTCGAGCCTGCGGGATGTGTCCATGACGTCGCGGATCCGGTCTTCAAGGGCGTCGGCCGTGGCGAAGAAGAGATCGCCGTCGAGCCTGACAACGGCGATACCGGGAGGCTGCTCGTCCTCGGGGTTGTTCGAGACGTCCCGGTAGACCTGGGTGCCAGGCTCACGCCCAAGCAGGGCGATGTTGGGACGTGTGGTCACGGCGATCAGCCACAGCAGCGAGAGTGCGATGCCGATCATGACGCCGGCGAGCACACCAAAGACCAGGGTTGCCAAAATGGCGATCACTGCGATCCAGAAGTCGAAGCGCTGAACCCGCGCCATTCGCCGCATCTCAGGGACGTTCATCATGCCCATCACGACTGCCTCGATGATCACAGCGGCGAGAACTGCCTTCGGCAGATTGGAGAACAGCGGAGCAAGTATGAGCAGCGTCAGGAGCACGGTTAGCCCCGATGTCAGTGATGCCAAGCCGGTCTTGGCACCTGAGTGATCGTTGAGTGAGCTCGCCGAAAGACTGGTCGACACGGGCATGCCTTGGAAGAGCCCGGCTCCGGTGTTCGCGAGCGCCTGCGCCACCGACTCCTGATTGATGTCGATTTGATAGTGGTGCTTGACCGCGAAGGCTCGGGCATCGCCAGCAGTCTGTGAGAAACCGATCAGCATCAGCGCGAATGCTGCCATCGCCACAACGACGACGTGGTCCCACAGCAACCCGCCATCCGGAACCTCGAATCGAGGCAGCCCTCTCGGCACCTCGCCGACAAGGGCTACGCCACGAGGGCCTAGATCAAGAAGCCAACTTGCCAGCAGCCCACCGACGACCAGCACAAGTGCCCCGGGAACACGTGGGGCGAAGATACGGAGGCCGAACACCACGACCAGCGCGACGATCCCGACGAGGAGCGTCAACCCGTCTGTATCGCTGAGGTTGCCGACCCATGAGAACAACTCCTGTAAGGAGTTCGACCCGGTGACCTTGGTGCCGGTGATCTTGGGGAGCTCGCCGATCACAACGTCCAGGGCCGCGCCGAAGAGAAACCCGGTCACGACCGCACGAGACAGGAACTGAGCGATCCACCCCAACTTGAATACGGCGAGGAGAAGGAATAGCGCTCCCGACGCCAAGGTGATGCCGGCCACGAAGGAAGCTACTTCTTGTTGGTCGGTGATCCCAGCCGCAAAAACCGCACTCGCGGCAACAGCGGCGAGACCTGAGCTGGGACCCATCGAGATTTGTCGGCACGTCCCGAAGATCGCATACAAGATTGCACCGGCTGCTGCTGCGTAAAGGCCGTTTTGCACTGGGATTCCGGCAATTTCCGCATAGCCCAGATTCTTGGGGACGATCAGGGCAGCTACGGTCATTCCTGCGATCAGATCTCCACGCAGCCACCGCCGGTCGTACGACCGAAGCCACCCGAGGATGGGCACCAGCCGTGGGCCTAACTGGCCTGAACCCGTACCGTCAGTGCGTTCTCTCAGCTCCTCACTCACGGCCGTGCCCCCTTTTTGTCGCAAGGACCAAGCAGCCATCGTCGGCCATCTTCACCCCAGCCCCTGCAATGAACTGCATCGACAGCTTCCTCGCGATTTGAAGACGATGATGTCACCGCATCGCGTCGGGCGTAACCAACTTCGACGCGTCGGGGTGATCAAGATTTCAGTGGGTTAAACACATTCATGATCGACGTGTTGACCACGACCACGAACGTCGCCGCAGCGTGGCTGGCGGTCGGTTCATGCGCGATCCCTCGGTGGCGCGCGATGCTCGTCCTCGGTCATTGAAGCTTCATTCAAACTCGGACCTGGGATCGCCGGACGATTCTCCTCGATCGCTTCGGCTCCGCATTTTTGCCGCTAACGTGCACACATCCATTCACCCGCAACGGGTGTGATTACCAACGCCCGGTGCGCCACGTACCGTTCATCTACAGTCGAGTCAGACCCAACAGAATTGAGGCAAGACACCAATGGCAAGCACCCAAACTGTCAGCCCTTGGGCCCACGGCATCGCCGTCTTTGCCGGCGTCGTGATGATCATCGGCGGGGCTTTCCAGGCCCTCGAGGGCCTCTCGGGCATCGTGCACGACAAGTACCTCGTCGTCGCGCCCTCCACGATTTACGCTTTTGACGTCACCGTCTGGGGCGTGATCCACCTTCTCGTCGGTCTGGCGTTGCTAGTGATCGGCATCGCCCTGCTACGGGGCCAGACCTGGGGTCGCGTCGCAGGCATGTTCGTCGCCGCGGTCTCGGCCATCCTCAACTTTGTCTGGCTGCCGTACTCGCCGTTATGGGCGATCATCGTTATCGTCGTCGACATCCTCATCATCTGGGCGCTTGCGTCCTACCTGCGTCAACCCGTGCCTACGGCACCGCAGGACAGCCAAGCTACGGTGTCCTGACCTTCCCTACAGGATGGCCCTGAGCCGGCTCACGATTCGTGCTGGGCTGCGTTCTGAGCAGACACGGCAACGATTGCCCTACCCGTTTGTCAGCGCGCGCAGCTGACGCGCATTTGTTACTGCGTGCCCGTATCCGTCGTTGTTGAAATAGACGAAGACGCTGTGGTGTTGTCGCTGCCACTCGCGGATGCGGTCGGCCCACCAGTGCAGATCGGCTTCGCCGTACGAGCCGGCGTAGAGGTGACCATGATCAGGGCCGTGGAGCCGCACGTAAACCGTTGTCGAGGTGGCTCGCAGGACACAGGGCAAGCCGGCGCCACTCATCACCACATAAGTTGCCTGGTGCCGGCTCAACAAGTCGAAGACGGGATCCACAGCCCAGCTGTGGTGCCGGAGCTCGACAGCGACACGCATCCATTCCGGCAGGCCACGCAGGAAGTAGTCGAGCCGGTCGTCATCACGTTCCTGATCGGGCGGCAGCTGGACCAGCAAGACTGCGCGTCGCTCCCCCAGTTCGTGCCAACAGTCCACCAGCCGAGGGGTCCATGTTTCCGGCCGATACAAACGGCGGCCGTGGCTAAGCCCGCGGGGCGCCTTCACACTCATCCGGAATCCCGACGGCAGCCGATGGCTCCATCCTCGAAATGTCTGCTGCCGCGGCCACCGGTAAAAGCTCGCATTCAGCTCGACGGTGTCGAACTCCTCGGTGTAGCGGCGGAGCCGGTCGCTGGGTGCCAGCGAGGGCCCGTACAAGACGGTGTCCCAATGGTCGTAGCTCCATCCCGACGTCCCGATCCGGATGTCACTCATGCCTCCCCCATCGACGGCCGCCAAATGCAGCACCCAGCGATCTCGAATTCTCACCGCGTGCGAGGTGAAACCGAAGGGTAACCTGCCCTGCTGACGCCTAGATCCGATCGCACACACTCGAAGACTGGGGCCCGAAGGTGAGATTTCACGATCGCGCGACCGCTCTCCTAGTAGTCACGGTTGGGTTGTGCTTGGCCTTGAGCGCGTGCACCGCATCTCCTACGGGTGAGCCGACCGCCCCATCATCTGCGGCCGTCAGCAGCGCCCCGACATCCGCCTCATCGGTCGCTACTCTGGAGAAGATCATTGTGATCTTGAATGTCCGTTAGATCTCGGCAAAAGCTCGTTGCCGCGGCGTTCCTGGTGGGCGTGCTTGGGCTATGGCTGATCGTCAGCGGACGTACGGGGTCCCCGATCGGTGGAGGATCGGCCGCGAAACCGTTGTCTACGGCATCATCAACGCTCACCATCGATATCACCATTGCCGATGGGAACGTTGACCCAAGCGGAGAGCAGATCCAAGCCTCGGTGGGTCAAGGGGTGATCTTGAACGTGAAGAGCGACATCGATGAGGAGTTGCACGCCCACGTGGGCCTCGACGGCTACGTGCTCAGGGTTTGGGGCGGCCAGACGACAACAGCAGGGTTCAGGCTGCGTGGCCCAGGCAGTTTCGTAGTGGAGTCGCATCGCCTTCGCAAGAGGATCGTGATATTGAACGTGCGTTAGGTCTGACGGCGCCCAACTGGAAGCTTCGACGCATCGCTATCCCTCGTCAAACATGTAACTGTGCTGTTACGCTTTTCGCCATGAACGTGTTCGCGGCGGTCTCGGATCCGGCCCGCCGGGAGATCCTGTCCGCCCTAGCCCGTGGCGATCTCAGCGCCGGCGAGGTTGCAGCGCTCTTCCCCATCTCCCGGCCTGCCGTCAGCCGCCACCTCCGGGTCCTCCGGGAGGCCGGCTTGGTCCGAAACGAACTCGTCGGCCGACGCCGGGTCTACCGCCTCGACGTGGCCGGGCTGGCTCCAGTCACGGGGTGGCTGACCACTCTGACCAGCAGTGCCACTTCCGCGTCCGGTGATTGGTCAGGTCGGCTCGACGCGCTGGAGACCGAAGTACGCCGCACCCGCCGGGAGCGGCGCTCAGCATCACGACAAACGCAGAAGGAGACCGCATGACCCCCACCCCGACCGGCCAGGTGATCCCCACGGCAGCTGGCCGCGATCTTGTGCTGGAGCGCGTCCTTCCGGGGTCCATCGACGACGCCTGGGCGAGCATCACTGAGTCGGACCGGCTCGCGCGCTGGTTCTGCACCTGGACCGGCGAGCCACGAGTCGGAGCCACCCTCGAACTGACGCTGGTCGCGGAGGAGGGCGATGCCACCTTCCAGGCGGAGATCCTTGCCTGCGAGCCGCCGACCCACCTGGCCGTGAGCACCGGTGCCTGGCTGCTTGAGTCAACCCTGACCCCGATCGACTCGAACCACACCCGTCTGCGCTTTGTGCACCACCTCGACGAAGAGGCCAAGTCCGAGGAGGTCGGCCCCGGCTGGGAGTACTACCTCGACGCGCTCACCGCTGCCATGACCAGCAATCCCATGCCGGACTTCAACGACTACTGGCCGAGCCTGGCCTCCGCGTACGCCGATCGGACATGAGGAGGTGGATGCGGTTGCTTCTGGCGTACGGATCACCTGGACGCAGATTCCAACGCACGTGCGGGGTGGCATAGAAGCCATCATCGGTGGTGGAGCGGTAGTCACGGCCGTTTCGCAGTCGGGCGGTTTCTCGCCTGGTACTGCCGACCGGGTGGTGACCGCGGACGGGCATCGGGCTTTTGTCAAGGCGGTCAGCACCATCCACAATGATCAGAGCCCGAGCATGCACCGAGCCGAGGCCCACGTAGTCGGTCAACTCCCGTCCAATTCCTACGTGCCGGCGCTGCTTGGCACCTACGACGACGGTGCGTGGGTCGCGCTGGTGTTTGAAGACGTAGCTGGACACACCCCGGCTGTGCCATGGAACGCGGCCGAGCTCGAGGCTGCCATGACCGCACTCCAGCAGATGGCCGAAGCTTTTACGCCTAGTCCGGTGCCTGGCTTGCCATCGGTGACGAGCTCCTACGCCACCGCCTTCGGCGGCTGGGAACGAATTCGTAGCAATCCCCCCGCGGATCTAGACCCCTGGGTGCGGAGCCGTCTCGACGGCTTGTGCCGGCTTGCTGATCATGGCCTAGGCTCCCTGGCCGGCGGAAGCCTCCTCCACGCTGACATCCGCGCCGACAACCTGCTTATCCGGAGCGACGGGACCGTTGCAGTCGTGGACTGGCCTTGGGCCTGCAACGGAGCCGCCTGGTTCGACCAGCTCCTGCTGTGCGTAAATGTCGATCTCTACGGCGGCCACGATCCCGAGAAGCTGACCGTGCATTACTTGGAGACCGTCAACCGCGACGACATCACTGCCGCCCTTGCGGGTGTTTGTGGTTACTTCACCGACATTGCCCGGCAGCCGCCTGACCAAGGCCTTCCCACCGTACGAGCCTTCCAACGAGCGCAGGCCGAATCGACACTTAGCTGGCTCCGCAGACGCCACCCAACATGAACGTTGAGGTCGATAAGCAAAACGCTCCCCCGATGCTGTGTCGGCACGGTCGCCCTCTGAATGGCCCTGGAACGCGTCATTCATTGACGAGCCTTTCCACGACTAGCTGGTCACTTTGACGAGGAACAGCCAGGCGTTGATCACGCCGCCCAGGAGACTCGCCGCAGTCGCGGGGATCAGCCAGTACAAGCCACCACCGGCGTTCAGGAGCAAGGTGAGCCCGGCCACGCCAACGAGCACGGCGGTGATCAGGTTAGGGGAGAACTTTTCGACGTAGCGGGCCACGCCCTTATC
>Ga0207706_10004338_pt1 | contig 13314 bp, 10 predicted proteins | sample KBSC53metaG_FD_184318 | JGI IMG/M metagenome (GOLD analysis project Ga0207706, IMG submission 184318) | Corn rhizosphere microbial communities from Kellogg Biological Station, Michigan, USA - KBS C5-3 metaG (SPAdes) (version 2) | ecosystem: Host-associated > Plants > Roots > Rhizosphere > Soil ... | reverse complement strand
GCTCTAGTTCGCTGTCCCAGCGCGCATGGCTGCCGGGTACCAGCATGAAATGCCGTTCCGATCGCAGCGGCATCCGGACATGCAAATTGCACAGTTCACCCAGCAGTGCCCGCTGCCTGGTTTCATCATAGCTCATATATTGTAGATCACGATGCCAGTACGGCCGCCGGCGGCCGTCGAGAGGATTGAAAAACATCTGGGTGCCGTGAAAATAGAGACTGTCACCAAACACGGCCGTGAGAAGATCCCATAACGCGCCATCGGCAAGCGCATCGAAAAAGATGCGGCGTTCACTGTCGAACGGCGGTTGGAAGTATCGAGTCGCGGTAAGACCGGTACTATTGATCAGGTCATGCTTGCGCGCTTCTTCGGCATGCTCCTGCAGCCACTGTGCATGGACCGCTGGCCGATCGCGACGAGGCGCGAGACGCTTTCCGGAGAAAGCAGCCGTCGCCGCAGGACAAAGCCGTCTTTTTCATACGTTGACCATAAACGCATCGATGCCCCTGAACCCGGAAACGGAAAACTACAGGCGCGTGGTGCAACGCTTCGGTCCCAGGCCGACCGGCCAGACCGCTGCTGCCGCTTTCCGTTGAACGCTTCACTGCCTAGATAAATTGCCCGGAGTCGTTCGACGCTTGGCTGTCGGAGCAGCCTTTTCACCGCTCCGATCGTCTGGAACTTTGCTCCGAAGAACCGATCGGCGGCGAAGATCGGGAGATTGTCTGGTGATCCTCGGATAAACCATGGGTCAATCGCAAGATCGCATCCGCCTTAACGGGCTTTACAATGACATCATCAAAACCGGCTCGCCGAGCCCGATTCACGGTTTCGTTTCCGCCTAAACCCGTGACAGCGAGAACCACGATGTTCCCCCCACCGGGTTGCTCTCGAATCCGCCGACAAGTCTCATAGCCATCCATACGAGGCATACTCAGGTCCAGCATAATAATTTCCGGTCGGAAGCTCGCTGCGAGTTCGATCGCTTTGCTGCCGTCGTTGGCCGCGGCGACTTCACAACCGAGAGTTTTAAATAGCTTAGCATATACGGTTGTGGTCGCTTGATTGTCATCGACCAACAAAATCCGGCGGCGCACGGGCGGCTCATAATCGTTGACGTCCAGCGAATTTTTTTCATCCTCTCTCGGCTTTACCAAAGGCAAGCGCACGATGAACTCGCTCCCTTTGCCCAGGCCATCGCTGCGTGCCTCGATGGTCCCGCCGTGCAGCTCAATGAGACGCCGAGCTAACGTAAGTCCAATTCCCAGGCCGCTCGCGATGGATTCGAGCGGCGGTTGTGCCTGATAGAATAAATCGAATAGATGACGCAGAGTTTCTTCGCTGAGACCGATGCCATTGTCCGCGACAGAAACAAGCGCAGTGTCAACATCACGACTGACATTGACCCTAATTTTACCGGCCTCCGGCGTGTACTTAGCGGCGTTTCCCAACAGATTGGCGAACACCTGTGTGAGCCGCACGCGGTCGCCATATAAAAACAATTTCTGCTGCGGCAGGATCGTTTCCAGGTGAAGATTGCGTGTAACGATCAAGGACCGCGTTGCGTTTAATGCATCCTCGAGAGCGTCCGCCAAGTCCAGCTCTTCTTTACGCAGCTCGAGCTTATCGAGGGTAACCCGGGAAACATCCAGCAAATCATCGATAAGTCGACCCATATGATTGACTTGCATGTCGATGATGCTGCGCGTTTCATCGGAGTCCGGACCGGACACTCCGAGAACTTTTAAAAGATCAACGGCGCCTCGAATGGCATGCAGTGGATTTCTCAGTTCGTGGCCGAGTACCGCCAAAAACTCGTCTTTTCGCCGGTCGCTGTCCCGGAGAACCCTGACGTAGTCCTGCAACTGCGCTTCCATCTGTTTGCGCTCGGTAATATCGATGTCCATGCCCGTAAAGCGCGTCCGCCTGCGCTCTTGATTGCGTTCGAGGCGACCTACACTCGCCAGCCAGCGTTGTCCGCGCGTGGGGTGGTCAATGCGGAATTCTGTGGCCCAATCGGTGCCGGACTTGTACAGCTGCCGGATCGCGTTGTCCACACGATCGCGGTCTTCTTCAACGATGCACTTAAGCCAACGATCAAAATTCAGCCCATCGCTGTCGGGAAAACCGTAGAGATCATAATACGCGGGCGAGAAATACATCTCGTCACTCACGAAATCAAAATCCCATATTCCGGCCGCGACGATCTGCTGTGCCAGCGATAACCCGTCCAAAATGCGTTGCCGATGCTCCTCCGCCCTTTTGCGGGGCGTGATGTCCAGGTAAACAGCGATCGTTTGTGTGGGCTGATTGTCCTCATCACGCAGGAGCCGGACCGCAGCGTTCACCCAGATTAATTTGCCATCTTTCCGCAAAAAACGGATCTCACGGAGAACTTCGTCTTTACGTCCCTCCAGAATCGGCAGGAGTCCACCGAGAACATCCGTGCGATGCATGAGATCCCTGGGCCTCATCTGCAGCAATTCGGCCTCTGAATATCCGGTCATCTCACAGAAGCGCTGGTTGACCCGGGTAAAGATGCCGGTTGTAGCGCTTGCCTGCGTCTGGCCAACCACGGCGGCCTCGAACATCGCACGGAATTGCGCTTCATTTTCGCGCAGCGAATTTTGGGCGCGTACCATGGCGTCGATATCCGTTATCGCTCCCACACGCCGGAAGATCTCGCCATTTTCGTCTCGCACCGGCACACTTCGAACCAGCATCCACCGATACTGCCCATCCACCCGCCGAAAACGCATGCGCTGCTCGTGCATGAGATCCGGGCTCTCTTCGGCAACCGAGCGGCTCCTGAACCTCTCGAAATCCTCAGGGTGGAGCGCCTGCATCCAGCCATCGCCGGCGCTTTGCTCAGGCGTTAGTCCGGTGTATTCGTACCAAGTATCGCTATAAAAATATGTGCCTGTCTTTGAGGATCGTTCATATATGATCGACGGAACGGCTTGCGTGAGCAGTCGATACCGTTCTTCGCTCGCGCGCAACCGTTCTTCACTTTGCCGGACCGCAGCTTCCTTTTTTCTGGCCGTGGTCAAAATCACCGCTGCGGCGCAAAGAATTGCCGCCCATAGGCTCCGATTGAACAGCGCATACAATAAAATGCCGCCCGGACGTGATACGGCAATTTCCACAATGCTGAACAGAGATCCCATCACGGCAACGATCCATATGACTCCAGGTGGCGATTTTGACATCCTAAATGCAAGCCACAACGGAACCGCATATAACTCCCAGATCCCGAACCCCAAAGGAACCCAGATATCGATCAGTAAAATCCCTACCGTCAGTAGAATGATGAAACTCGAGCAATAATTTCGTTGCAAGATGGATTGGCTCATAGCTTGATCCTCCGTCGACGCAGATCAAACGGAGCTAAACGTGTAGACTTGTAGTGATGAACACCGCGACTGACAAGCAAGACCGCCGCACACAGAACGGATACTGCTTTGTGTAAGCTTGACGCATCAAAACCGCGATGCATCGACAGCTACTGCTTGATGGCGGATCTTAGGGGGATCAGAGGGAACGTCTTGCGGCATCGTGCGGTCCCCAGTTGCGGGCGCCAAAGTAACCGCGAAGCAAGGAAAAGCGACGGTAACACAGTGAGACAATTATGTAAACTCACGGACGACCCAAATGTCGAACTGAGGCGCATTCAGACGCGCCCCCGAGCATCAAGAAGCTGCTCGTCCACGAGAGACAAAGTGAAATGAAACGTTTGGCCGGACGGACCGAGCGACTATCGCGTTTCGCAGAGAGGCAGTAGCCGACACCATCAGAAAACTCTGCGGCGCATTACGAAGTTGCGCTTCAACTAGACAAATCGATCGGCCCGCCCCTTTTAACTGCGACTGGCATCGAATGTTTTCGAAATGTTATAAAAATCAAAATCAGAACGATCGAGCTCACGACTCAGCGCTGTATCGTTGTCGGGACTAACGTGCCAAGAACCGCAGCCACAATCGCGCCACCGGCTTTTCGCATTCCAGCCCTTCTGCTGATCGCCCTCATGGCGCATTCGGTCGGATGTGCGCGCCGGTTTCCGACGCCCGAAGTCACTCGGATCAAGGCCGTCAATCCCGCCGAGCTCCAGCAATATCTATTGTCCCGCAAGCCCGATGTCGCGCAATTCAGGTTGCGTGGGCCTTTTGCTGTCACCGTGCGCAGAGACATGGAGATTCCCGTCGTTTCCGGTCCTACGGTGGAAGCGGATTTATACTTGTGCGCAGTAGCCCAAAAAGCTCCCCTGGTCATTGTGCTGCACGGTCACAACAATTCCAAGGAGGACCATGCCTTCCAAGCGATGCACTTGGCCTCCTGGGGCATGCATAGCCTTGCCCTCGACCTGCCCAAGCGCGGGCCGTGGATAGCGAACGGCAGAACGCTTGCCCAGCTCGTCGATACCATTCATCGGACCCCACAGCTCGTCGACAGGCGCATGGATCCCGAGAGGATCATTCTCGTGGGTCACTCGTTCGGCGCCACTGCCGTCGCGACGGCATTGGGCGAAGGCGTCCCCGCTTTGGGAGGCGTCCTGCTCGATCCCGCGGGCATCGGCCGGCAATTGCCGCAGTCGCTCAAACGGATCACCGTTCCGGTGATGGTGATCGGTGCGGACGAGGACATCCGGCCGACCCGTAATCGCGGGCAATTTTTCCGGTTCATTCCTGCCAGGATCGGAGAGATTTCGATACGCGACACGCTCCACGAAGATGCCCAGTATCCGAACGAACACACGCTGCGCGGATTCGAGGACGACCCCGAAGACACTGAGGAAGCGCAAATCGCCTTCGTGAGCGCACTGACCGCCTCCGCTTTCAGCCTTGCCGCGACCGGCGGCATCGACTATGCCTGGAACAGCTTTGAAAACGGCTTTAACAACGGCGTGTTTTTCAATGCAAGGAGAAAATGATTATTATGCGCTCAGTCAAATCCTGGGTGAGAAGCTGCAACAGCGGTGGAATACCGTTCGCCCTTTTGTTCGTCATTCTTCTGCAGACGCGAGCTGGTTGGTCACAGGAACTCGCTCCACCGAAACTCGATGAGGAATTCGGCAAGCAGGAAAAAATTTACCGCAGCCAAGGCGCCGACGTTCCGAGCGGCTACGTCACCGGCCGAGGGCTCTCGGAGTACGCCGAGCTTCTTCCCTCCGGGTTCTGCGACGCGCTCGCCAAGCTGGGCAGCTCGGATCGTTGGCTGGATATCGGAGCGGGCTCGGGGCAGGCGATACTGGACTACTACGCATCGGAAGCCGCGCCGAGTCAAAAATGCAGCGGGTCCGCGCAGAAGGCGCAAGCGGTCGCGCTCTCTATCGAGGATCGCCGGACGGATAAATGGCGCGAACAGGCCGCGCGTGTCGGTGATGACCGAATACGGTATCTCTCCGGCAAACGTCTGCGTCAGTATTCCGTCGAGGAGCTGGGAAAATTTCAGCTTATTTCCGATGTGTACGGCGGTTTCTCCTACACTGAAGACTTGTCCCAGTTCGTCGCTAAAGTACTGAGCTTCCTCGAAGTCGGCGGTGCCTTCTACACGCTCGTGCCAGGCGTACATTTAGAGCATGCCAAGGACAAGCTCGGCATCTTGTATCTGACCGAGCTGGAGGATGCCGTCGGCCGCCCCGAGAGAGTCTGCTCCTGGCTGAAGAAGACCGCGTGCACGCAAGTCACCTGCGAGTCGAAGAGCGACTGGAAAAGACCCACCGAGCTGATAAACATCCGGAAGGTTTGCAGCGATGTTTCGGTTCCGCGCCTGAAACTATGGGAGTTCGAGGCAGGATATCCTCCCGGGAGGCGGTTCCAACTGGAGCCGTAGGATCACGGCGCATGTCAACTCCATCACACCAGTACTGCGGTGTTCATACTTGAAACGATCGAGCGCAAGACAGCAGGTAGATCTTTTTCATCAGCCTGCGTTAGCAGTAAGAGAATCAGCATGAAAATCAAGCTGCTTCTGGTCGCCATCCTTTATATTCTCGGTACCAGTAGTTTTGCCGCAGCCAACCCTTTTGATGATGCGAGCGCTGCGTACGAGCGCGGCGACTATGTTCAGGCGGTCAAACTTTTTCGCCAGCTTGCCGAGCAGGGACACCAATGGGCGCAGAGGAGATTGGGTTCGATGTATGCAGAGGGCAAAGGCGTGCCGCAGGATTATCAGGAAGCTCTAAAGTGGTATCGCCTCGCGGCAGCGCAGGGAAATACCCCGGCGCAGTATAGTCTCGGTCTGGCGTACGAAATAGGACAAGGCGTGCCCCAGGACTATCAGGAAGCGGTAAAGTGGTATCGCATCGCGGCGGCGCAAGAAGACGAATGGGCGCAGACGCGGTTGGGTTCGATGTATGCAGAGGGCAGAGGCGTGCCCCAGGATTATCAGGAGGCGCTAAAGTGGTATCGCGTCGCGGCGGCGCAGGGATATGCACCGGCAGAGTACAGTCTCGGTCTGGCGTATGAAAAAGGGCGAGGCGTGGGGCAGGATTATCAGGAAGCCGTGAAGTGGTATCGCCTTGCGGCAGCGCAAGGAAACGAATCTGCCCCGGTTAATCTGGGGGTGATGTATACGAAAGGGAGAGGCGTGCGGCAGGACTTTGTGCGTGCGTATGCCTGGTTTGATGTCGCTGCCGCAGAATCGAGCGGTGATTTTCGAGGTACGGCGACAAAGAAGCGCGACCGAATTGCAGCAAAAATGACAGCCGAGCAGATTGGAACCGCGCAGGAGATCGCACGGCGCTGTCAGGAGTCGAAGCTGAAGAACTGCGAGTAGGCCACATGCATGCGCCGGTTATGAGCTCATTTTTGTTATGCGGCATCGGGATCAGCGTGAAAAAAACTGGCGCGCGTTGTCGTTCAGAATCTTGGCTTTGATCGCGGCGCTCAGATCGCTTCGTTCCTGGAATTTTTGCAACGAATTGGGGTGACTCTCCGAATGCGGCATATCGGAACCGAGCATGATCCGGTCTTCACCGATCAATTTCAGCGGCTCGCGTAAATCTTCGTCTTCTTCGCAGATCACGTAAATGTTGCCGTCGCGAAGAATCTCGCTCGGTTTGGTTTTCGAGTGACCGAAAGCGGGATCGTTTTTAAAAATGCCCTGCCCCATGCGCCAGTAAGAGTCCATGACATGCGTGAGCCAGGGCAGCCATTCGATGCCGGCTTCGGCGAAAGCGAAGCGCAGGCGGGGAAAGCGCTCGGCGACGCCCGTGCCGACAATGGCAAGAAAACCCATCAACAGCGATGCTCGGTTCGAGAACGCAATCGACATGAAAAGATTTTGAAACAGACCCGTAAATATGGGGCTTTCAAAACCGATGTGAACGTAAATGGGTACGCTCAATCGTTCCGCTTCCGACCAGAACGGGTCGAACTCGCGACTATCGAGAAGCTTGTCGCCCGCCATACCATGAATCTCGACCGCTGCCGCGCCAAGCGCTTCGACGCGCTTGAGCTCCACCAATGCTTTTTCGATGTGCGTCAGCCGCAGCATCGCATTCCATTTGAGCCGGCCGGAGCTTTGCTCGCACATTTCGTCAACCCAAGTGTTATAGGCGCGGCAGAGGGCATACTCGAATTCGACGTCGGGCGAGAGGGTGGCGTTCAGCAGCGTGGAATTGATGATCTGCGTGTCGATGCCAAATTTATCAAGATCCCGAATTCTCGCATCGATATCGCTTAACTCCTGACTCCCGATTGAAAAGGGCTTTTCCCGGGCATGGCGCGAAGTTGCGGGCGTGCCGAACAGCGACAATCCCTTGCCGCTCGTGCGCGGAACCACGGCACCGTCAATCAACCAGAAAGAATTCTGTCCCAAAAGCGCGGGTTGATCTTCCAGCGTGATCGGAATCGGTCTGCGCCGGGCAAATTTTTCATCCAAGTGGTTCCACGTCTGCGCCGACTCCTCTACATGCGAATCCGCATCGAACGTCATCAAGGTAATTCTCCCAAATCAAATACTGCGATCAGAGTAATCCTCCCGAGGTGAGAAGTGCAACGATGCCAAATCCGGTGGCCTCTTTTTTTCCGGTTTGAAAGATGAAATAAAAAGTTTCTGTTTCAATCCAAAACCTTGCCGATAAGGACCGCACCCATGTTGGAGCTTTATCACAATGACATGTCGACCTGTGCTCAAAAAGTCCGTCTTACGCTCGCGGAAAAAGGGCTTGCGTGGGAGAATCGCCATCTCGATCTCAGGGCAGGCGATCAGCAGAAACCCGAGTATTTAAAGCTCAATCCCAGAGGAGTCGTGCCGACCATCGTCGACAACGGGAAAGTCGTGCGGGAGTCCACGGTGATCATGGAATACCTGGATGATGAGTACCCAAATCCCTCTCTCCGCCCAGCGGATTCACATGCGCGAGCACAGATGCGATTGTGGACCAAGCGGCTCGACGAGGGCCATCACGATATCGCAACTGCCACCCTCAGCATGGGAACCGCCTTTCGTTTCCAGTATCTCGATAAGGGACAGGAGGCGTGCGACGCTCTGATCAATAAAATACCCGATCCGCTCAGACGCGAGCGGCGCCGCGACATCATCTATAACGGCGTAGAGGCGCGAGAATTCAAAACCGCCGTACGCATGTGGGAAGCGCTGCTCACGGACATGGAAAGAACCCTCGACGGCGGCCGTTGGCTAGCGGATGACACCTATTCCCTCGCGGACGCGGCTTATACGCCCTACCTCACTCGACTCGATCATCTGAACCTGCTCGAGTGGATTGCAAAACGCCCGCGTCTCGCGAACTGGTACGAACAAGTACGCGCTCGGCCCAGCTATGACAGCGCAATCAGACGATGGGAAAACCGTGCGTATATTGATCTGATGAAGACAAAGGGGGGTGAGGTCTGGCCGAGAATCAAACGGATGATTGACGAGCTATAAAACCGCCAAATCAGAATCAGCTCATTAATCCGTCGTTGTAAAAGCTTTTCGGCACAAAATTGAAGAAATGGCCTGTGCCCTCGATAATGCGCTGCGCATGCGGCGTGCCTGCAGGAATGTTCACTCCGACCGGGCTCTCGACGACCATTTTGTCATCGCGGATCCGGAACTCGATTTTGAGGCCGGTCAATTCCGGGCCGGTGCCGATCGCAATATGTTGCGTGTCGCAGTTGTGCCGGTGCATATCGACGTAGTTCGCTTGGCTCGGTTCCACCGCGGCGACGCTGCGCACCACGGTGTAGAAGTTGGCCTCGGGCTTGAGCTTGCCGTCAACGAAGACGTAACGCGTTCCTGGCGCCGCATCGGTATGGTACTTGATCTCGGTTGTCGGTCTCGCTTCCGGCGAAAAAATGTAAGCGGCATAACGCGCAAAGTCGCGTTCGCCTCGAGCAACATCGAACGGCTTATCCTCATGAGTGTAACCGCGGCTCCGAAATAAAACCGTCACCGTACCTGCGCCGCGAGTCACTTTGTACTCGTGCACTGCGCCGGTGGGTATGTAGACACACGCAGGCGAAGCAATCTTGTGCGCTTTTCCTTCGAAGATAATCTGACCTTCCAGCCCGGTCAGATCCGGGTGATTGCCGATAAAATAATAGAACTCGTCGGTATTGTGGCAGTGCGGCACCTGATAATCGGGGACCGGCGAAGGCAAATCTTTAGCTTCGTGAATCGCGACGTAAATATCGGCATCGGGATGCGAATCGCGATTGATGAATATGTGACGCTTTACCGGCAGCGCGCTCAATTGGCGCAGCGGCCGTTTCTCCTCATGCTTGCCGCCGAGCATACCGGGCCGCGCTTTGACGATGTATTTCGCTAGGTCCATAAATGTCCTCTCAAATTATTATTGCATCCGATCCTACCCGGATGTGTCGAAACCAGGAATGAGGGGGATTTCTACCGTTGGTCTGTGCGCCGAGCGCTTCGAAAAATCTCCCCTTGCCCTCTTTTCTAAAGAGGGGTGAATCGCTGAAGTTTGCGTGACCGACAGAAATCAAAAGCGACAACCTCGGTTGATACCGACAAGATTGGCGATAGCGTTTACGACTCGCCCATAACTTTTTTCATCCGCTCGAGAATGTCCGGCGGCTGATTAATGACCTCTTTGGCCAAGACCTCCAATCGTTCGCCGCTCACCGGTGCAATTTCCCATTGACGCTTCTTTGCCTCGGCGAGAAATTCGGGATCTTTGAGCATGTTCATGTATGCATCGCGGAGCAGCTTCACACGATCCGCAGGGATGCCCGGCGTTGCCAGAATCGGCCGGCCGAACGCGCCCGGACCAAGAACCACTCGCGCCAGCCGTTTCTTCGCATCCACGCCCTTTTCCTGGTCCATTAACTCCCAGATCGTCGGCGTGTCGGGCAAGCGGTGATTGCGCTTATCGCCGGTTTGCATCAGGAACCTGACAAAGCCATTTTTGGCCCAGGTTCTGCCCGGCTCGCGCCCAAAAAAAGCGCTGATCGTCGTGCCCCGGCAATGGACCTCGTTTTTCTCCACAGCTAGATCCACATCAGCGGCTCCCGGGTAGCCGGTCACCACATTGATCCTGGCGCCGAAGATTTCCTCGATCAACTTGGGTATGTAAAATCCCGTGCTGCCGACTCCCGAGGCGCCGCAGCGCAGCGGTTCGCCTGCCTTGCGTAGATCGAGCAGCGTTTTGTACGGCTGATCCGAGCGAACGAACAACAGCTCGTCGTTTTCTTCGGGCGTGCCGATCCACGTGAACTTGGTCCAATCGAACTGCACTTCTTTTCTGCCCAGGAGCTGAGCGAAATAAATCGGCGCCGTCACCGCCCCCAGGGTAAGGCCGTCCGGCCTGGCCACGCTGTAAACATAATTCGCAGCCGTGACCGACCCGCCACCCGGCATGTTCTGCACGATGATTTCCGGTCTGCCCGGGATGTGCTTCGGCAGATAATTCGCCACCACACGGGCATAGAGGTCGCTCGCCGCGCCGGCGGAGGCGCCGACGACTATTTTCATTTGCTTACCTTTGAAAAAATCGCTCTGCGCGATGACGTCGGAGCGAGCCACCCACAGCAACAAGACAATCAACCATGCCATTTGCATGTTCACTATCTATCTCCGTTTTGGATTTGTCGCGTAGGTTGCTTCGAGCTTGCTTAGCTCCGTCATGCCGGTTGCGTCCCACGGCAATTTTCCGCCGCCAGTAAACGGCGTTCCGCTGTGCGCCGCGGCGAATTCGTCCCACGCGCCCATGTCTTTTTTCTTAAACTTCTGAAAAAAGGACCAGGCCGCGGTTTTGAGCACCAGGTCCGGTAGAAAAGTGTACCATGCGGCATTGAGCCCGAGCGCTGCATGCTCGCTGAGGGTAAGGGCGCGCGGCAGCTGGCCTTTCATCGCCGAGAACGGCCCTTTCACTATCTTGCGAGCCCGCTTGATCTCGTCGATCGAGTGCGGCGATTCGAATTGCACCCAATCGACGCCACCTTCGGTTTCATAAAGGCGCAGCCGCCGCAATAACTCATCCATGCCACCGTTAACGGCATTGCGCGCGTAGCACTGCGCCATAATCACGAAATCGCGCTCGATCTCATTCTTGGCGTCGACCGCTACACGATAGCGTGTGATTGCGTCTTCGCGGCTCACAATGGAAATGCCCGCCGACCCGGTGCGTCGCTTCTGGTCCAGCGGCTGATCGTCGAGTCGTAAGCCGGCCAGTCCCGCTTCGATACACTCTTGCACCAGACGGCGCACGGCCATGATGCCGCCATGACCGGTATCGCCGTCCAGAATGACCGGTATTGTCACCGCGCGCGCGATCCATTGGGCAAACTCGAGGCACTCCGTCATCGACAGAATGCCCAGATCAGGTTGCCCGGTGTAGTTGCCGCCGGTAATGCTCGTGCCGACGAAACACGCTTCAACGCCGTTGGCCTGCATGATCTTCGCGTGAAAGGCGTTGGGCGCGCCCAGTACCGCCAAGACTTTGTTTTTGCGCCCGAGCAGCTGGCGTAATTTCCTGCCCGGCGTCATGCCGAATACCGCCGGTAATATTTTACTGCGTTGTCCCAGAACAGTTTGCGCAGATGGTCGGGTTTCAAGTTCCAGCCGATCACCGTCTCCACTGAAACGGGAAACCAGCTCTCGCCGTGTGGGTAGTCCGAGCCGAACATGAGAATATCCGGTCCTAATAGATCGATGACGCTTTCAGTTATCTCTGCGCCTTCGGACACTTCGATGCTCTGAAAATAACGACCGCTGGTCACATAGCCGCGAACGGTTTCTTTGAGCGGCGGCAATGCTTCGGGACAGAGCTTGGTGTGCTCTTCCAGTCGATTCACCCACACCGGCAACCAGCCATGTCCCGCCTCCAGGGTACCGACGCGAATATTCGGGTAGCGGTCCATAATCCCCGCACCGATAATGGCGGCCATATTGCGCTGGCCGCACCAGGGATGCGCGGCGGAGCGCTGCAGCCAGAGGTTATCCCAGGAATCGAGACCACCCGGCGCATAGGGTGGCATAACGGTGAACGTGTGCAGAGCAATGGCTAAATCGTGCTCTGCTGCGGCTTGCCAAATTGGTTCGAGGTCCGGGTGATCGAGCGGGAACTGGAAAGGCGCATAGACAAAAATTGCCAGCGGCCAGGTCTCTTTGGCTGCGCGGTGCAATTCCGCCAGCGAAGTTTCGACGTCGCGGGCAGACACCAGGATCACTCCCTTCAAGCGGTCGGGAAAAGCGGCGCAATAGTCGGCCATCCAGCGATGATAGGCTTCGTAAACTGCGCTCTCGAGCGCCACGTCATCGATGGTGGTCCAGCAACCGAACCAACCCGAAGGCAGCATGAGATTGACATCGATCCCCTCGATGTCCATGTCCTTTATGCGAACGGCGGGATCGCGCTCACAAAGCGGATCCGGTTTGCCGTGCTGATGGCGCCTGTAGCCGCTCATGTATTCTTTTTTTTCCGGCGCGGCGTCGCCACTCGAACCCAAACGGCGCTTGTAGGAGCGCTCGCCCATTAAGTAAGTGACGGCGCCATCTTTATTCTTGGTCCGGTAGTTTTCGTAGGATGCCAGCTTGACGCGAGCGGAACTCGGCATGCACGGTTCCAAGAGTTCCGCATCGGGCCTGACATGCGTGTCCGCATCGAAGATTTTATAGCCATTACGTGACATGGGTGGCTCCTCGTCTTTGTAAGAGCAATCACAGTCGCTAGCCGTAAACCGACAAAGTGTCAAGCTCTTTTGCGGTAGTGATTCAGTCTGATGGGGCGAAATGCGGATCCTTCGCTAACGCCAGACTGTGTGAAAACTCCTAACAGGGTTTTAGTATCTGAATGTGGGTGAGAGAGCAAGAATTTCATACTCGGCAGAAATGAATTCGTGTAGAGTG
>Ga0207706_10004337_pt1 | contig 13314 bp, 12 predicted proteins | sample KBSC53metaG_FD_184318 | JGI IMG/M metagenome (GOLD analysis project Ga0207706, IMG submission 184318) | Corn rhizosphere microbial communities from Kellogg Biological Station, Michigan, USA - KBS C5-3 metaG (SPAdes) (version 2) | ecosystem: Host-associated > Plants > Roots > Rhizosphere > Soil ... | reverse complement strand
TCCAGCGACTGCGTGCCCCGCCGTCCCGAGCTCGCTCCACCGTCGCCTGAGCGTTCAAAAAGCGCTCTGCCGCCCAGACTCCTAGCGCTTGCGCGCCAGCGTGATCCCATCCCCCAGCGGGATCATCGACAGGTCCACCCGCTCGTCGCGGTGCAGCTTGCGGTTCAGCGCCTGCAGCGCGAGCGTCGCGGCGTCCTGTGATTCGGTCGCCACGTCGCCGCCCCACAGCACGTTGTCGATCATGATCAGGCCGCCCGGGCGCAGCAGCTCGAGGCAGCGCTCGTAGTAGGCGTCGTAGCCGGGCTTGTCGGCATCGATGAAGGCCATGTCGTAGCGGCCGGCCTCACCTTCGGCCAGCCGCTTTTCGAGCGTCTGCAGCGCGGGGCCAAGTTTCAGGTCGATCTTGTGCGCGACGCCGGCGGCCTGCCAGTAGGGGCGGCCGACGCGGGTGTATTCGTCGCTGATGTCGCAGGCCAGCAGGTAGCCGTCTTCCGGCAGCGCGAGCGCGACGCTGAGCGCGCTGTAGCCGGTGAATACGCCGATCTCGATGGCGCGGCGCGCGCCGATCAGCCTGGCCATCAGCGCCATGAACTGGCCCTGCTCGGGCGCGATCTGCATGTTGGCGTGCGGATGCTCGGCGGTGGCCACGCGCAGCGCGGCCTGTTGCGGATGCTCGCGCAGCGAGTGGGCGAGCAGGTAGTCGTAGAGGGTGTCGTCGAGGTCGAGGGTGCGGCGGGACATCAGGCCTCCTGGTGTGCGGGTTCGCAGGTTGCGGTAGTGTCGGCGCTTTCGAAAAATCTGCAGGAGATGTCCCGATGCTGCGATGGCTTTGGCTCGCCGCGCTGGTGTTCGCCCCGTTCGCCGTACCGGCGGCGGAGGCGCCGCCCCACAAGGCGCTGCATGCGCTGTTCGACCGCGAATTCCAATGGGCGTTGAAGGAGTTCCCGGAGTACGCCACGCATATCGGCGTGAGCGACCACGACGACCGGTTCACCGACCATTCGCCTGAAGCCCTTGCGCGGCGCCGCGCGCACGAGAAGGCGGTGATCGCCGAGCTGCAGGCCATCGACCCGCGCCGGCTCAACACCCAGGACCGCATCTCGCGCGCGCTGGCGCTCGAGCAGTTGCGGGAGAAGCAGGAGGCCAACGCGCTGTATGGCGCGCTGCCGTTCGAGGGACTCGACGGCTGGCTCTCGGTGTCGTCGACCGAGGGGCCGCAGCACGAGCTGGTCGCGCTGGCCAAGGAGATGCCGTTCCGCGATGCGGTGGGCTACGAGCGCTACCTGAAGCGCCTGGCGGCGGTGCCCCGGCTGCTCACCCAGCTGACGGCGCAGATGCGCGAAGGCATGCGTTCGGGCTGGATGCCGCCGCGCGAGGTGATGAGCCGCGTGCCGTCGCAGTTCGAGCCTTTCGTCGTGGCCGATGCGGCGGCCCATCCGTTGTTCGCGCCGTTCAAGTCGTTTCCCGTCGGCATGAGCGAAGCCGACCAGGCGCGGCTCGATGCCGCCGGCCGCAAGCTGATGGCCGAGACGGTGCAGCCGGCCTTCGCGCGGATGAAGCGCTTCATCGAGCAGGAGTACCTGCCCGCCTGCCGCGAGACGCTGGGCGCCTCGTCGCTGCCTGCGGGGCGGGCCTACTACGCGCTCGCGGTGAAGGCCAACACCACGACGACGTTGACGCCCGAGCAGGTGCACCGCATCGGCCTGCAGGAGGTGGCTCGCATCCAGGCCGAGATGGACGCGCTGATCGCGCAGCTCGGCTTCCACGGCACGCGCGCCGAGTTCATGCAGAGCCTGCAGAACGACAAGCGCTTCTACTTCACGCAGCCCGACGAGATGCTCAAGGCCTACCGCGACATCGCCAAGCGCGTCGATGCCGAGCTGCCCAAGCTGTTCGCCGAGTTGCCGCGCCAGCCCTACGGCATCCGCGCGATGGAGGCCTTCGAGGGCGACAACGCCGAGCACTACTCGCCAGGCGCGCTCGACGGCAGCCGCGCCGGCTGGTTCGAGGCCAACGTCAACCACCTGTCGACGCGGCCGACCTACCAGATGGAGAACACCTTCCTCCACGAGGCGGTGCCGGGCCACCACCTGCAGAACGCCCGCGCGCTCGAGATCCAGGGCTTGCCGGCGTTTCGCCGCGCAGGCTGGTACGTGGCCTACGGCGAGGGCTGGGCGCTGTATGCCGAGAGCCTGGGGCCGGAGCTCGGGCTGTACCAGGACCCTTACCAGCGCTTCGGTGCGCTCACCTGGGAGATGGTGCGGGCCTGCCGGCTGGTGGTGGACACCGGCATGCATGCGCTCGGCTGGTCGCGTGCGCAGGCGCTGGGCTACCTGATCGAGCACACCGGCCTCGCGCAGGCCTTCGCCGAATCGGAAGTCGACCGCTACGTCGTCCAGCCCGGCCAGGCGCTGGGCTACAAGATCGGCGAGCTGAAGATCAAGGAGCTGCGCGACCGCGCCCGGGGCGCGCTCGGCGAGCGCTTCGACATCCGCCGCTTCCACAACGCGGTGCTCGACGACGGCGCGCTGCCGCTGACGGTGCTCGAGTCGCGCATCGACGAGTGGATCGCGGGGCAGAAGCGCATGGCCGCCGCCGCGCGCAGCGGCGTCAGCGCCGGCGCAGCAGCAGGCGCAGGCCTTCGGCCGGCCGCAGCGTCACGTTGAGCCGCGGCATGGGCGCCGGTGCCTGCGGCGGCAGCGCGAAGCGGAAGCGCTGCAGCAGCAGCGCCGCGATCAGCGTCATCTCGATGGTGGCGAACATGCTGCCGATGCACACCCGCGGCCCGGCGCCGAAGGGCAGGTATGCGCCGCGCGGCATCTGCTCGGCACGCTCGGGCGCGAAGCGGTCGGGGTCGAAGCGCTCCGGCTCGGGGAACCAGCGCGGATCGTGGTGCACCGCATACGGCGTGATGCGGACCATCGCGCCGCGCGGTACGCGCCACCCGCCGATGGTCACATCCTCGATCGCCTGGCGCGAGAGCAGCGCCGCGGCAGGCGGCCGCAGGCGCATCGTCTCCTTCAGCGTCTGGCCCAGGTAGGCCAGCTGGCCGACATCGGCGTACGTCGGCTCACGGCCGCCCAGCACCTCGTCGACCTCGCGCGCGGCGCGCTCGGCGATCTGCGGATGCGCCGCCATCGCCCAGCCCCACCAGGTGAGCGCGGTGGCGGTGGTCTCGTGGCCGGCGAGGAAGATGGTCATGCACTGGTCGCGCACCTCCTCGTCGCTCAGGCCCTGGCGGTCCCCTTCGTCGTCGCGCACCGAGAGCAGCATGCCCAGCAGGTCCTGCTGCTCGCCCGGCGCCGCGCGGCGTTCGCGCACGAAGCGCCGCACCAGCTCGTCGAGCAGCTTCAGCGAGCGCTCCTTCTCGCGCCGCCACGGCAGCATCCACGCGGGCGGATCGAACGGGAGGTACATCTCGCGCATGCCGGCGTGGCTGATCACCTTGACCGCCTCGGCGGCGGCGGAAGCCTCGGGCACTGTGCCGAGGCTGAACATCGTGCGCAGGATCACGTCCATCGTCAGCAGCGTCATCGCGCCTTCGAAGTCCAGCGGCTGCGATGCGCTGACCGGCAGCGCATCGAGGGCCGGCGCGGCGGCGGCCACCATCTGGCGCGCATAGCCTTCGAAGCGCTTCGGCCCGAAGCCCGGCTGCAGCATGCGGCGCTGGCGCTGCCAGGTGCCGCCTTCGGTGGTGAGCACGCTCTGGCCGTGGGCCTGCGCAAAGACCTCGATGCCGCGCTCCCAGCGGATGAACGACTTGCCCTTCTCGACCAGCACCTCGCGGATCAGGTCGGGATGGTTGACGCTGTAGTCCTGCAGGTGGCCGAAGCGCATGTACACCACGTCGCCATGGCGGCGGTGGTTGTCCTGCACGACACCGAGGTAATCTTTCAGCAGGCGGTACAGCAGGCCGAAACCGAAGAAGAAATCGCGCGGGCCGGGCGGCCGGCGGCGGGAGGCAGGAGTCAGAGCGGCGGTGGTCATGGCGCCACTGTGCCGGCCGCGGGCCGGCGCCGTCTTGAACCGAAACGACAGGGACCGCGGGCGCAAGCCGCGCGGAGTAGGATGCGGTGCTTCCCTTCTTCCGCATGGATGCCTCTCTGCATGGCCCCGCCACGGCCCGCCTCGTGGCGCCCCGCGTCTCGCTCGCTTCGTGCGTGCGCGCCTGCCTGTTGCGCAACACGATGCACCGGCCCGAGCTGCCGCGGGAGCAGCGGCTCAACCGCTTTCCGGCCTCGCCGCATTGCAGCCTGACCTGGTTCATCCAGGGCACCTGCGTGATGGTCGATCCCCCGCCCGAGCTGCCGCCGCGGCCCAGCCCGCCGGTGCTGTTTGCCGGGCCGCAGGAGCGGCCCACCATCAGCTACAACCCGGGGCAGGTGCACGCATTCATGGTGCTGTTCTTTCCGCAGGCCATGCATGCGCTCACCGGGCTGGACATCTCGCGGCACGTCAATGAATTCAGCCTGATCGAGGACGTGCTCGACGCCGGCTGGCAGGCGATGGCCCGCGAGGTGAGCGCGGCACCCGACGATGCGGCGCGCATCGCTTTGCTCGAGCAGTTTCTCGAGCCGCGCTGGCAGGCTGCACGGGCACGGGGCGCCGCGCCGGGCCACCTGATCGGCGACTGGGTGCAGGCGCTGAGCCTGCATGCCGCCACCTCGAGCTGGGGCCGCAGCGTGCGGCACCTCGAGCGCCGCATCAAGGCCTGGGCAGGGCAGCCGATGCGCCGGTTGCGCCGGCTGAGCCGCGCGGAGCATTCGTTCCTGCGCACCCGCGATGCGCTCACAGCGGGCGATCCGGTGGCATGGGCCGAGCTGGCGGCCGAAGACGGCTATTCCGACCAAGCGCATCTGTGCCGCGAGGTGCGCGACATCACCGGCCACAGCCTCACCGAGCTGGCGCGCGCGGCGCGCAGCGACGACGAGAGCTACTGGGTCTATCGCATCTGGAGCTGAAGCTCAGCGCCGCGCGAAGAAACGCAGCAGGTCGCCGGCCAGCCGCTCCGGCGCCTCTTCGGCCATGTGGTGGCCGCAGGGCAGGCCATGGCCGTGCACGTCGTCGGCCCAGGCGCGCCAGATCGGCAGGATGTCGCCGTACAGCGCCTGCATGTCGTCCTGCTCGGCCCACAGCACCAGCAACGGGCAGCGCACGCGCCGGCCGGCGGCGCGGTCGGCCTCGTCATGCCGGCGGTCGATGCCGAGGCCGGCGCGGTAGTCTTCGAGCATCGCGTGCACGGTGGCCGGGTCGTGGATCGCGGCGCGGTAGTCGGCATAGGCTTCCTCGCCCATGCGCTCGGGGCTGTTGCGGTACCAGGCCTCGGGGTCGGCGAGGATCGCGCGCTCCGGCTTGTCGGGCTGCGCAAAGAAGAACCAGTGCCACCATGCGGCCGCGAAGCGGGCATTGCAGCGCTCGAGCGCCTCGACGATCGGCACCGCATCCATGATCACCAGCCGCTCGATCGCCTGCGGGTGGTCGAGCGCCGCGCGCAGCGCCACATAGGCACCGCGGTCGTGGCCGACGACCGCGAAGCGCTCATGCCCCAGCTGCCGCATCAGCGCGACGATGTCGGCCGCCATCGCGCGCTTGGAGTAGGTCGAGTGGTCGGGCACCGTGGGCGGCTTGGACGACTGGCCGTAGCCGCGCAGGTCGGGGCATACGACGGTGTGATCGGCCGCGAGCAGCGGCGCCACGCGATGCCAGGTGACATGCGTGCGCGGGTGCCCGTGCAGCAGCACCACCGGCGGGCCGGAGCCGCCGTGCCGCACGCGCAGCCTCACATCGCCGACGGGGATGGTCTCGAGGGTGAAGCTGGGGAACATCATGCCGGCCTTGCCAGCATGCGGCGTGCCTTGCGTCAGCGCAGGCGCTTTTCCATGAACACGCTCAGCGGATCCTCGGCGTAGTCGCCGAACGGCCCGCGGCGCACGAAGCCCCAGCGCTCGTACAGCCCCAGCGCTTCCGGTTGCAGGATGCCGGTCTCCAGCATCAGCCGGTCGCGGCCGCCCTTCAGCGTCTCGTGCTCGAGGAATTGCAGCAATTGCTTGGCGGCGCCCAGGCCGCGGCACTCGGGCCGCACGTACATGCGCTTGAGCTCGGCATAGCCCGGCTTCAGCACCGACGCGGCACAGCCGATGGCCTCGCCTTGCGCATCGCGCGCCACCGCGAACAGCACCTCGGGCTGCAGCAGCGCCGACAGGTCGAGCAGGTGGTTGCTCTCGGCCGGGTACAGCGGGGCCTGGTAGGCGTCGAGCGCCTCGATCAGCGCGATCACGTCGGGTTGGTCGGGGCGTTCGAGCGCGATGCGCAGGGCGGGAGTCATCGGGCATCTCCTGGCAGAGGGGTCTTGCGGGCGATCACGAGGTAGTGCGCGGTCGTGCGGCCGCGGTTCTCGAAGGCATGGCCCGCATCGAGTGCCATGCGGGCGCAATCGCCGGGGCCGAGGTCCAGCGCGTGCTCGCCGACCTCCAGGTGCAGCTCGCCCTGCAGCACCAGCACCTGCTGGTCGTAGCCGATGCCGCGCACCGGCGCATAGGGCACGCGCGCGCCCGGCGGCAGATCGATCGCGACGACCTCGATGTCGGTGTCGGCGCCCGGCGGCGAGACGAGTCGTCGCAGGTAGCCGGTCTCGGGATCGCGCCACAGCAATTGCGCGTCGCGCCGGTTCACCGCATGGCGCGGTGCCTGCGCATCGGTCATCAGCGCCGACAGCGTGGTGCCCAGCGCATCGCTCAGCTTCGCGAGCAGGCCAGCAGTGGGGCTGCTTTCGTGGCGCTCGATGCGCGAGATCATCGCCCGGCTCACCCCCGAGTGGCCGGCCAGGTCTTCGAGCGACCAGCCGCGGGCGGCGCGCAGTTCCTTCAGCCGCTGGGCGATGCGTTCTTCGATGTCCATCGTTCTACTATACAAGATGGAAATCTATTTTATGAGATGAGAATCCTGCACTCGAACAGGCCCTTGTGCAATCGCATGTCCGAATCCGGCGCGACGCCGATGCTCGCGCTGACCAGACTGCAGACCAGCGTCAACATGGAGAACACGCGATGCATGTCGCCAGCGAACCCGCGATCCTTTACTTCGGCACCCCGGTGGTGCTGCTCAGCACCGTCAACGAGGACGGCTCACCCAACCTCGCGCCGATGTCGTCGGCCTTCTGGCTCGGCTGGCGCTGCATGCTCGGGCTGGGTGCCCGCTCCAAGACCGCGCAGAACCTGATGCGCAGCGGCGAATGCGTGCTGAACCTGCCCTCGGCCGACATGGTGGGCGCGGTCGACCGGCTGGCGCTGACCACCGGATGCGACCCGGTGCCGGAGCGCAAGGCGGCGGTGGGATACCGCCATGTGCGCGACAAGTTCGGCGCGGCCGGCCTGAGCCCGATGGCCTCGGAGACCGTGGCGCCGCCGCGGGTGGCGCAGTGCCCGGTGCAGCTGGAGGCGGTGCTGGCCGGCACGCACCGGCTGGCGGCTGACGATCCGCTGCAGCATGGCCACCTGCTGAGCTTCGAGGTGCGCATCCAGCGGGTGCACCTGGAGCGATCGATCCTGATGGAGGGCCGGCCGGATCATGTGGACCCGGACAAGTGGCGCCCGCTGATCATGAGCTTCCAGCGCTTCTATGGCCTGGGCGAGGGGCAGGTGCGGGATTCGCGGCTCGCGGGCATCCGCGAGGGGTGGTATCGCAGCCCGGATGTCGACCGGGCGCGGCAGGCCGTGGCGGCCGCCGCGCCGGCCTGAGGCTCAGAGCCCGGCCATCGCCGCGAGCGTGGCGGTGTCCACCGCGCCCGAGACGTTGCCGAAGACCCCGGTCTTGCCGTTCTTGTAGACGATCAGCGGCACGCCGTCGGCGCCCAGCTTGTTGAACAGCTCGGTGTTGGCCTGCACCTTGGCCAGCACCTCGGGCTTCAGCGCCGGGTCGACGGCGATGCCGCCCTTGCGCTCCAGCACCGAGGCCTCGTTATGCGCCATCGCCGCGGCGGGGTCGGTGGCCGAGAGGATGGTCGCGCCCTGCGGTGCCGAGTTGCGGCCCAGCAGGCCGATCGGCATCCACACCACCTTCAGGCGCGAAGCCAGCGGTTTGGCTGCCTCCCACAGGTGGGCGCAGTGCGGGCAGGCCGGGTCGAAGAACACATAGACGGTATGGGCCGCCATGATCGGCCCGACCGCGAAGCCGCTGCCCTGGGCCGCGAGGCTGTAGGCCTCCTGCGGCGCGACCTTGGTGGAGGGCGGCTGCGGTGCCGCGGCGGCGGGCGCGGCGGTGGCCGGCTTGTCCTTGCAGGCGGCGGCCAGCATCAGGCCGGCCATCGCGGCAGTGAGCAGGATGTGGCGGCGGTAGGGTGAGGAGGGTGTGTTCTTCATGAGTGCGTGCGCTGTCGGATCCAGGCGTCGAGCTTCGTCTCGAGCATCGACAGCGGCATGCTACCGCCCCCCAGCACCTGGTCGTGGAAGGCGCGGATGTCGAAGCGCGGGCCCAGCGCCTGGCGGGCGCGTTCGCGCAGCGCCAGGATCTTCAGCTCGCCGACCTTGTAGGCCAGCGCCTGGCCGGGCCAGGCCATGTAGCGCTCGACCGCGCGGCGCGCGGCCGGCTCTTCCGAGCCTTCGGTGTCCATCATGTAGCGCATGGCCTGCTCGCGCGACCAGCCCTTGGCGTGCAGCCCGGTGTCGACCACCAGCCGGATCGCGCGGTGAAGCTCGTTGAAGAGCCGGCCCATGTAGGCGGTGGGATCGTCGTAGACGCCGAGATCGCGGCCCAGGCTTTCGGCATACAGCGCCCAGCCCTCGCCGTAGGCGTCGTACCAGAGGAACTTGCGGAAGCGCGGCACCGCCAGCTCCTGCTGCAGCGCCATCTGGTAGTGGTGGCCGGGCTGGCCTTCGTGCAGGAAGAGGGCGGTCATGCCGGTGACGCGGTATTGCGCCGGGTCCTGCACCACGGTGAAGAACACACCGGGGCGCGAGCCGTCGGCCGCCGGCGGCACGTAGTTGTCGGAGGCGGTGTCGCGCCGCATCGGCTCGACCGCGCGGATCTCCAGCGGGGCCTTGGGCGCGCGCTCGAACAGCCGCGGCAGGTTGGCCTTGATGCGCTCGTTGAGCTTGCCGTAGGCGGCCAGCACTTCCGCCTCCTCATGGAAAGGCCGCAGCTCCGGCCGGCTCGAGAAGGTCTTGAAGAACGCGTTCAGCTCGCCCTCGAAGCCGAAGCGGGCCTTCACACCCTCCATCTCGCCGCGGATGCGCGCCACCTCCTTCAGCCCGAGCGCATGGATCTCCTCGACGGGCAGCGTGGTGGTGGTGGAGTCTTTCACCATCGCGCGGTACCAGGCCGCCCCGCCGGGCAGTGCGCCGAGGCCGGCGGTGTCGCGGCAGCGCGGCAGGTAGCGCTCGGCGACGAAGTCGCGCAGCTTGCGTACGGCCGGCTCCACCCGCTCGGTCACAGTGGCTTCATAGGCGCTGCGCAGGCGGGCCTGGTCTTCGGCGGACACCGCCTCCGGGAACACCCGGGTGCCGGCGAGGAACGGGCTCTGCGCCCGGTCGGCCGGCAGCATCGCGTCGAGCTGGGCCTGCACGCGCTGCATCAGCACCTTGGGCTGCACGACACCGGTGGCCATGCCCTGCTCCATGTTGGCGATGGCCTGGTCGATCCATGCCGGCAGGTGCTGCAGGCGCGCCAGGTAGTGCTCGTAGTTGGCGGTCGTCTTCATTGGCTGCGAGCCGTTGCCGCTGGCCCATTGCGCCAGGCGCACCGGCACGCTGTCGAGCTGGTGCAGCGGCAGCAGGTGCGACGGGAAGGCCAGCATCGCGAGCCGCTCCTCGGCTTCGTAGCGCAGCAGGTCGTAGGTCAAGCGGTCTTCGCGGCCGAGCTTGCGCGCATCGATTGCGGCCAGCGCCTTCAGCGTGCGCTGGTAGAGCGCGCGCTCGCGCTCGCGGTGCTCGGGCGCGATGTCGATCTCGAAGGCGGCCTCGTAGGCGGGATCGCCGGCGTTCTCGGTCGCGGTGAGCGGAAACAGGCCGAAGTAGCCGCTGTAGAACTGCTCGGCCAGCGCGGCCAGCCGCTGCGAAGCTCCCGCCGGCGCGGCGGCCTGGGTGGAGGTGGCCGCCTGCAGCGGCGCGGAGTGCAGCGCCCCCAGGCCCAGCAGCAGGGCGACGGCGCAGCGCACGGCGAGGGGGGGATGGGGCTTGGGCATGGGGTGTGTCCGGCTTGTGGGGCAGATGCGGGAGCGGCAGGATGTCACGACTCGCGCTGCGATGCCGGCGCAGGGGTTTGCGGCCGCGCGTGCAATGCGGCGGCCACAGGCATAGCATCGCGAACAGGAGGCATGCCATGAAGCGTTGGGCCTTGTTGCTGCTGTGCATCATGCTGGCGGGCTGCGCGGATGCGCCGCCCCGGGTGGCCGAGGGCAGCCCCGCGCCGCTGTTCAGCGACCAGCGCTTCTCCCCGCCGGCGCAGCAGATCCGCGCCGCCGATGTCTTTGCGCTCAGCGACGAGATGCAGCAGTACCTGCGCACCGAGATCGCGCCGCTGGTGCGCAGCCGCGGCCGCCAGCAGGCGCTGATCGACGCGCTGTCGTCGCGCCGGCTGCTCAAGCTGGAGTACGACGCGGCGATGACGCGCAACGCCTCGCAGGCCTTCGCCGCGCGCTCGGGCAACTGCCTGTCGCTGGTGATCATGTCGGCCGCCTTCGCCAAGGCGCTGGAGCTGCCGGTGTACTTTCAGAGCGTGGTGCTCGACGACGCGGCCTGGAGCCGCAGCGGCGACCTCTACTTCGTCAGCGGCCACGTCAACCTGACGCTCGGCCGACGCATGCTCGACCGCAATGCCGGCTACGACGCGGCGCGCCTGCTGACCATCGATTTCCTGCCCGCCGAGGAGATCCTGGGCCAGCGCACGCGGCCCCTGGCCGAGGAGACGATCGTCGCGATGTACATGAACAACCGCGCCGCGGAGTTGATGGCCGCCGGCGAGGTCAACGAGGCCTACTGGTGGGCCCGCGAAGCGCTGCGCCAGAGCCCCGGCTTCATGGCGGCCTACAACACCCTGGGCGTGATCTACCTGCGCCATGGCGACCTCGCCGAGGCCGAGCGGGCGCTGAGCTTCGCGGTCGAGCGCGAGCCGCGCAATCCGGTGTCGTTGTCCAACCTGGTGCTGGTGCAGGAGCGGCTGGGGCACCGCGGCGAGGCGCAGGCGCTGCGGCAGCGGCTGGCGGCGATCGAGCCGTATCCGCCGTATCACTTCTTCCGCCTGGGTACAGAGGCGATGCAGGCCGGCCGCTACGACGCGGCGCGCGACTTTTTCCTGAAGGAGATCGATCGTGCGGCCTACCAGCCCGAGGTGCACTTCTGGCTCGCGGTGGCCTGCCTGAAGCTCGGCGACGTGGTGCAGGCGCGCAAGCACCTGGCCATCGCGATGGAAAACAGCAACACCCACACCGACCGTGACCTCTACGCGGCCAAGCTCGACAAGCTGAAGTCCTACCTCGCGCAGTAGCGGCCCTCTTTGCGTAGAGGAATTCACGTCGGGGCGCTGCAGGGCCGGCCCGCGCTCCAGATGGTCTTGCCGCCGCCGAAGACAGCAGGCATGCAGTACGCCACGCCGCCAGCCTTTGCCGCCGAACGCGGGATGTCCCGCGGCGCGTTCTGGCTGATGCTCAGGCGCGTGGCCGTGTTCGCGGGCTGCGTCGACCTCGTCTACCTCGTGGTGTTCTTCGGGCTCGGCATGCCGACGATGGCGCTGGTCAACCTGGTGAGCGTGAGCATGTATGCAGCGGCCTACGCGCTGCTGGGCCGGCGCCGCAACCGGCTGGCGGTGCTGCTGATGTGGACGGAGGTGCTCGTGCATGCCGGTGCCTGCACCATCCTGCTCGGCTGGGACACCGGCATTCACTACTTCCTTCTGGTCTTCCTGCCCGCGGTGGCCGTGAGCCGCTCGCCACGCCTGGCCATGGCGGCCATGGGCTTCGTGCTCGCCGCCTACCTGGGGCTGGACGCGGCGACGCAGGCCGTCCCTGCCAGCTACCCGCTCACCGCGGCGCAGACCACGGCCTTCCGCTGGCTCAGCATCACCGTGGTGTTCCTGATGTTCGGCTACACCGCGCGCTACTACGTGCGGCGGGTGCAGGACGCCGAGCGCCAGCTCGCCGAGCTGGCAACGACCGATCCACTGTGCGGGCTCTGGAACCGCCGCTTCTTCCTGCAGCGAGCCCAGGCCGAGCTGGAGCGCGCGCGGCGCTATGGCCACCGCCTGACGCTGGTGATGGCCGACATCGACCACTTCAAGCTCGTGAACGACCGCAACGGACATGCGGTGGGCGATCACGTCATCCGGCACGTGGCCGGGCTGATGCAGGCCGGGCTGCGCGCCAGCGACATCATCGGCCGCTGGGGCGGCGAGGAGTTCGTGATGCTGCTGCAGACCACCGATGCGGCCGAGGCTGCCGCGGTCTGCGAGCGGCTGCGGGCGACGGCGGAGCGCACGCCCTGGGAAGGTGGCTCGGTGACGATGGGCGTGACGCTCTCGCTCGGGCTGGCCGAAGTCGACCCCGGCCAGGGCCTCGAGCACGCGATCCGGCAAGCGGATGCGGCGCTCTACGCCGCCAAGCATGCGGGCCGCAACCGCGTGTGCGCGGCGGGCGGCGGGCAGCACCCGCTGCGCCCCGCATCGAAGGCGGAACCCGCCGTGCCGCTGCCGGTGTGAAAGCCGCCCTCTGCCTCAGCGTGCCGCCAGCCGCTCGCGCAGGAACGGCACCACTGCCTCGCTGACCGCGGCAGGGTTGTCGATCATCGGCCAGTGGCCGCTGTCGGGCAGCAGGACGACGCGCCGCACGTCGAAGAACTGGCGCTGCATCTGCGCATAGCGAGCCGACCCGAACGGATCGGCCTCGCCCCACACCACGAGCGCCGGGATGCGCCGCGGCGCCAGCACCTGGGCGATGCGCTCCGACAGCGCGCTCAGGTCGCTGGTGTTGCGATACAGCTTGAGCACGGCGGCACGCGTCTTCCTGTCGAAGTTGCGGTACATCTCCTCGACATACGCGTCGGGCAGCCCGCGCGGGTTGCCCTTTTTCATCGACAGCTTGAAGCCGGGCCGGTTGGTGATCGCCATGAAGAGCTCGCCGAGGATCGGCGTGCGCCAGATGCGCGCCGTGGAGTGCCAGCGATAGCCGGGCATCAGGCCGACGTTCATCAGCGTGATGCTGGCCACGCGGTCGGCGTGCTGCGCGGCCCAGCTCAGGCCCCAGGGTCCGCCGAAATCGTGCAGCACCAGGTGCACGCGCTGTACCCCCTCGGCCTGCAGCAGCGCCTCGAGGTAACGCGCGTAGCCCTC
>Ga0207706_10004332_pt1 | contig 13323 bp, 10 predicted proteins | sample KBSC53metaG_FD_184318 | JGI IMG/M metagenome (GOLD analysis project Ga0207706, IMG submission 184318) | Corn rhizosphere microbial communities from Kellogg Biological Station, Michigan, USA - KBS C5-3 metaG (SPAdes) (version 2) | ecosystem: Host-associated > Plants > Roots > Rhizosphere > Soil ... | reverse complement strand
GGGCTCACGGCGCTCGACGAGAACCGTCAGCCGGAAGTCGTCGATCAGAGCAAGGTGCCCGGAGCGAAGCTGCTCTTTTCACCACGAGTCGGGTTCAACTGGAATGCCGTAGGCGACCGCGCCACGCTGGTCCGCGGAGGGACCGGCATATTTACCGGGCGCCTGCCATTCGTGTGGGTCGGCAATGCCATCTCCAACCCGGGTGCGAACCCCAACCTGTATCCCACGGCGCCGCCGATCGAGACCGAGCACGGCTCGGTCCTGCAGCAGTCGTTCGACGTCAACGCGCTCGACCCAGACTTCAAGTGGCCGCAGACGTGGACCACTGATCTCGCCGTCGAACAGCAGCTTCCGTGGGCCTTACGCGGAACGCTCGAGGTGATGTACACGAAGGATCGGTACGCGCCGTACGTGCGGAACGCCGATCTCGTGGCGCCGACCAGAACGTTGGCGGACGGGCGTCCATTTTTTGGCGGCGCGGGAGCGAGCGAGCTCAACCCCGATTTCGGTGCGGGGATCTACGTGATGGACAACACCAGCAAGGGCTACTCGTTCAACGTGACGGCGCAGCTCCGAAAGACGTTAGGCACCGCTGGGAGCATGGGCCTCGGCTACACCTACACGGCGGCGAAGAACAACCTGAAGACGACCGAGATCGCGAGCGTGCTCTGGGCGAGTGAGCCCGTCAAAGGCGACCCAAATAACCCGGAGTTGAGCTGGTCGGAGTTCGGGCCGCCACACCGCATCGTGGGCGATGCCGTGTACACGAAGACGTGGTCGGCGCGTTTCAGAACGCAGTTCGGGGCGTTCCTAGAAGTGGCAGAGGGGAACCAGTACGGTGGCGCTGGCGGCAACCGCTACTCGTTCATCTATGCGGGAGATGCGAACGGAGACGGAGTCTCCGGGAACGATCTCATTTACATCCCACGCAGCATAAGTGATGCAAACCTCGTCGAGTACCAAGAGGGAATCAACGGACCCGTCCACACGGTGGAGGAGCAGTGGGCGGGGCTCGACGCGTTCATCAAGCAAGACAAGTATCTGAGCAAACATCGCGGCGAGATCGCCGAACGTGCCGGTGAAGTGAACCCGTGGTACAGCCACGTCGACCTGCGCATCTTGCAGGACATCGGCCTCTACTCGGGAGCGAAAAAACACGCCTTGCAGCTGAGCGTCGATGTATTGAACGTCGGGAACTTGCTGAACTCGGACTGGGGAGTGCGACAGGTGGCCAATCCGCTGGCTTTGTCGCCGATCGGCGTGGCGCCGGGTAACGCAAGCGCGGATCCAAAATTCATCTTCGGGGGAGCTCCGAAGTCGACATTCAGCAACGACCCCGGCGACCTCTCGCGGTGGAAAGTGCAACTGGGGCTGCGGTATTTCTTCAACTGATGACCCGCTGCCGCCCCAGCCATGATTCGACATGACATCGCGAGGAAGCTGCGCGACTTGTGAGTGATCGGCGGGTGGGTCGTTGGTAGTCGGCCATCAGTATTTCGCACGGATAATATTGACGCGTCCAATTACGCCCGGGTATAATTATGCCCGGGCGTAATTCGTATGGAGTACAACCATGAGCCAGTCGGATCGGGCGAGTTGGATCGCCTTCGCCGGAACGCACCGAATCAAGTTGGGGACACCGACCGACGTCGTACGAGCCGCGAAGCTCGCCGTCGACGGAGATGAGCAGTCCGTGCTCGTGTTCGACGATGCGAGCCGAGTCGTGGATATCGACTACCGCGGGGCGCCTGAGAACGTGATCGCCCGACTCGGCCTGGTCGACGACACGAGCACGCCGTCCAACGGCAACGGGAAACGCGAAGACTCCTCGCCCTACCTCGAAAGCCCGGCACCGCGCGGCCGCGGGCGTCCGAGACTCGGCGTCGTTGCGCGCGAGGTCACGCTACTGCCCCGCCACTGGGATTGGCTCGCGACCCAACCCGGCGGCGCGTCGGCTGCCGTTAGGCGGCTGGTCGATGCCGCGCGTCAGTCCAGCGTCGACAAGGATCGGATCCGCACGGCCAAGGAATCCGCCTACCGCTTCATCTCGGCAATGGCCGGGAACGAGCAGGGATTCGAGGAAGCGACGCGCGCGCTCTTCGCGGGCGACGAAACGCGCTTCGCCGCGATGAGCGACTCGTGGCCGCGCGATGTCCGCGACCACGCGCGCGCGCTCGCCCGGCAGGCGTTCGCCTGACACCGGGCATTACAAATCGCGCACATCCTTCGCACGCATCAGCGACCAACGGAGCACAGTTCCACCGCCTGTGGGCGAAAGCCCTCGTGTAACGTCATGCCACGCGCGGTCAGCCAGCCGACCGCCGGCCCCCGAATGACCAACCACGAGGACTCTCCCCATGCCGACTCCCTTCCGCACGCTCGTTCGAGGTGCGCCGCTCGCGGTCGCGTTCGCGAGTGTCATCGGCGCTAGCGCCTGGGCGCAGACCGCCAGGCTCACGCGCAGCGATCTCGTCGTCACCAGCGACTGGCTCGCGACACAACTCAAGAACCCGAAGCTCGTCCTCTTCCACATCGGCGAAAAAGGCGAGTACGACGCTGGCCACATTCCCGGCGCGCGGTTTCTGCAGCTTCAGGACATCTCCTCACCGATGACGCGCGACACGACCGCGCTCGCGCTCGAGATGCTCCCCGCCGACCAGCTCCGAGAACGCCTCGAGCAGCTCGGCATCTCCGACGACTCGCGCATCGTCGTCTACTTCGGCAACGACTGGCTGTCGCCGTCGACGCGAGTGCTGCTCACGCTGCAGTACGCGGGACTCGGGGCAAAAGCGTCGCTCCTCGATGGCGGCATGCCGGAGTGGAAGAAAGGCAATCGTCCGATCACGACCGACGTCCCGCCGCCACCGAAACCTGGCAAGCTCACCGCCCGACCGACGCAGCCGATCGTCGTCGACGCCGACTTCGTGAAGTCGCACATCCATACGACAGGCTACACGATCGTCGACGCGCGGAACACGATCTTCTACGACGGTCCCATTCAGGAGCCAAGCGCAACCAGCTCGATGGGGCATCCCATGCCGAAGGTCGTGCCGGGGCACGTGCCGGGTGCGGTGAACATCGTATTCGAGACCGTGTTCGACGACACGGGCCATCTCCTCCCGGAGGCACGCCTCCGCGAGCTGTTCACGCAGGCCGGTGTCAAGCCTAACGACACGGTCATCGGGTACTGTCACGTCGGCCAACAGGCCACGGCGATGCTGTTCGGCGCTGAGGCCCTGGGCTACGACGTGAAGCTGTACGACGGGTCGTTCCAGGACTGGAAGAGGCGCGACCTGCCGATCGAGAGCTCGCGCAAGGACTCGAAATGAGCGATGTCGCAACGACCGCGGCGGGCCAGCCGTTAGGCACGGCCGCCTCGTCGCGCGCCGAAGTCACTACGACGACGCGGGTCCGGGTACGGCGCGAGGCAGCGCCGTACGCCAGCCCGTACGTCGCCGGCGTGGGCATCGGAGTCGTATTGCTCCTCGCGTTCGTCCTCATGGGCCGCGGGCTCGGCGCGTCGGGCGCGTTCTCGAGCGTCGTGGCAGCAGCGGTCAGCACGGCGGCTCCGAGTCACGCGGCCGGCAACGAGTTCTACTCCCGCTATCTGAGTGACGGCGCGGCGAATCCCCTCAGGGACTGGCTCGTGCTCGAGATCATTGGTGTGGTGATCGGCGGTCTGGCATCAGCCGGTCTCGCGGGCCGCGTGCGATGGACGACCGAGCGCGGCGCGGGGATCACCGATCGCCGCCGGCTGGTGAACGCATTCGTCGGCGGTACGGCAATGGGCGTCGGCGCGAAGCTCGCGCGTGGGTGCACCAGCGGTCTGGGCCTAACGGGCGGTGCGACGCTCAGCGTCGGAAGCTGGTTGTTCGTCATCGCGGCGTTCGTCGGTGCGTACGCCACGGCGCCACTCCTGCGGAGGGCGTGGCGATGATCGGCGGGGCACCATTCTACGAATTCGGTCGCTTCGGCGAAGGGACGAGCCTCGTGATCGCCGTGCTGTTAGGCATCGCGTTCGGCTGGTTCCTCGAGCAGGGCGGGATGGGCAATGCCCGGAAGCTCTCGGGTCAGTTCTACCTCACGGACCTGAGCGTGCTCAAGCTCATGTTCAGCGCGATCGTCACCGCGATGCTCGGGCTGTTCTGGCTCTCGTGGGCGGGGCTGCTGGACCTGTCGCGCGTGTACGTGCCGGAGACGTTCATCGCGCCTCAGGTGGTGGGTGGGCTGATCTTCGGTGCCGGATTCGCGACCGGCGGCCTGTGTCCGGGCACCTCCTGCGTGGCCGCGGCCACCGGGCGCAAGGACGGGCTCGCGCTCATCGCGGGAATGCTCGCCGGGGTCTTCGTGTTCGGTGAGGCCTTCCCCGCGATCGGTCAATTCGCGGACAGTACGGGTCGTGGCGCCTGGACACTCCCCCAGGCCTTCGGACTCTCGTACGGCACGGTCGTGGGCGGCATTGTGGCAGTGGCGTTAGGCGCGTTCGCGGGGGCGGAATGGTTGGAGCGACGCGCCGAGCGCCCTGCCCGGCCCATGAAGGTCGTCGCATGACGGTGGACGCGCGCCGCCGCCCAGGCATCGAACGGGCGCTCGCGATCGTCGCCGTCGTTGGCGGAGCGCTGGCCGTTGTCGCAGGGAGTCCAACACGCGCGACACGCGGTTCCGTGGACGTGACCGAGCTCGCGCGGATCGTCGAGCACGAGGAGGATCACGTCACCGCCGTAGAGCTCGCGACGTGGATCCGGGACGACAAACCGCGGCTTCGCGTTCTCGACATCCGCGCGGACAGTGAGTTCGCCGACTTCCACATTCCCGGTGCCACGCGCGTGCCGCTGGCCGAGATCGCGCGCATGCCGCTCGATTCCGCGGCCACGTACGTGCTGTACTCCGAGGGCGGGACGCACGCGGCGCAGGGGTGGTTCCTGCTGCGAGCGCGAGGCGTGAAGAACGTGTTTTTCCTCCGCGGTGGGTTGTACGAGTGGCTCGAGCAGGTAATGAATCCGCGCGTCGCGTCCACGACACCGCAAGCCCAACGCGATTCGATCCGCGCGCTCACGCTCTGGTTCGGCGGCAAGATGACGGTCGTGGACTCGGCCAGTACGACGACGGTACCGAGCGTGCTGGATGGCGCGCTCTCGACGCCTCACAAGTCCGACACTCGCGAGTCCATCAAAAAGATCCGGAGGCGGGCGTGCTGAGCGCACCCTTCGCTCGCGCGGGCGGTGAGGCGGCGGATGCAGCGCTCGGAGGCGTGTCGATTGCCGGCGCGTCGTTAGGTGATGGCGTGCTTCGGGATGACGCCTGGTTCGCCGCGCTGCGAGCCCGCGAGTTCGGACGGTTGGACCGTTCAGGCGAAGCGTATCTCGACTACACCGGAAGCGCACTGTACGCGGAATCGCAGGTACGCGGCCATCTCGAGCTCCTCGCCGGATCGGTGCTCGGCAACCCACACTCGCAGAGCGTCGCGTCGCTTCGCAGCTCGGAGATCATCGAGGATGCCCGCCGCCTGACGCTCGCGTTCTTTTCCGCGGATCCAGGCGAGTACGAGGTGGTCTTCACGGCCAACGCGAGCGGCGCGATTCGCTTGGTCGCCGAGGCCTTCCGGTTCCAGGCGGGGTCGCGGCTCGTGCTCGCTGCCGACAACCACAACTCGGTGAATGGCATCCGCGAGCTTGCGCGCGCCCGAGGAGCGGACGTGGTGTACGCGCAGCTGGATGATGAACTGCGGCTGCAGGGTATGGATCGATCGCTTACGCGCGCAAATGCTCCGAGTCTGTTCGCTTTCCCGGCGCAATCCAATTTCTCGGGAGTGCAGCATCCATTGGGTCTCATCGACGCGGCGCAGAGGGCTGGATATGCCGTGCTGCTCGACGCGGCTGCCTTTGTTCCGACGAACGCGCTGCGCCTGGACGCCGTGCGGCCGGAGTTCGTGGCGCTGTCGTTCTACAAGATGTTCGGGTACCCGACCGGTATAGGCGCCTTGATCGCGCGCCGTGACGCCCTTGCCGCGCTCGTCCGCCCGTGGTTCGCCGGCGGGACGGTGGAGTTCGTGTCGACCCAGCATCGGATGCACATGCTAAAGACGGGTGCCGAGGCGTTCGAGGACGGCACACCGAATTTCGCGTCGATCGCTGCCGTGCCCGCCGGACTGGAGTTGTTAGGCGAGATCGGCCTGGCCAACGTGAAGCGTCGAGTCGGCCAGCTCACGGTGCATCTGCTCGCCGAGCTGGCGTCGCTGCGTCACCCGGACGGCCATGCAATGACGCGCGTCTATGGGCCAACGAACAATCACGCGCGCGGCGGAACCGTCGCATTCAATGTGCTCGACCGATTCGGGCGGGCCGTGCCCTATCAGCAGGTGGAGCGCGTTGCCCTCGAGCGTGGCGTGTCGATTCGGGGCGGCTGTTTCTGCAATCCCGGCGCGGCCGAGCGCGCATTCGGGTTCCCGGCAGGGGAATCGGCGGCGTGCATGGAGCGCGCTCGGCGCGAGGGATTCTCGGTGGAGAAGTTCGGTGAATGCCTGGGTGGAAGCGTCGCGGTGGGGGCGGTGCGGGCATCGGTCGGGATCGCGACGAACGAAGCCGACGTTGCGAGGCTGATCGAATGCGTTAGAGCGATGCGTACGGGGTCAGACTCCTGACGGACCAAACGAACGCGGGATCGCGTTCGTTTGGTCCGTCAGGAGTCTGACCCCCAACGAAGCGGAACGCCGCCCGACGAAGCTATTTCTTGCGAGTGGTCTCAGAGGACCTTCACGGTGAATTCCAGTCCGCCTTCGAACGGGAGCGTCATGGTCCGCAATCCATTCCGTGGATCGTGGACGAATGCGAAGTAGTCCTGATAGGCGTCGCGGAAGTGCTGCGTGTTGTCGCAGATGACAACCCCTCCGGTCCTGAGGCGCGGCGCAACGAGCTCGAGGGCCGGACGTGCCATCGCCGTCCAGATGTCGATGAGCGCAAAGTCGATCGGACCTTCCAAGCCGATCAACGTCTGACGTAAATCGCCTTCGCGGAGATCGATCAGGTGCGAGAGCCCAGCTTCGGCAAAGTGGCTGCGCGCGATCTTCGCCTTTTCCGCTTCGTGCTCCGTCGCGATGACGCTCGGCGTCTCTGTTTTCGCTTCCTGTGAAGCGGCGTTGTCACGCACCGCTGAAGCGAGAAACAACGTCGACACACCATACGACGTGCCTACCTCCACGATGCGGAGCGCACGCAGGGCCCGGCACGTCATGTAACAGAATTCTGCTTTCGGCCGATCGAGCGCAACCAACTTGTCGCGGAGGAATGCATGTATCCGGTCGTCGAACCAGTTCTCATTCGGCGATCTTCCCGCGGCGCGTTCGGCATAGTACGCCGCCATCGAGCTTCCCTGCGCGGTGTGCTGCTCGTATAACCGATCGAGCAAGGACTCGACGCGTGCGTCGAGGCGAACGCTGTTGGTCATCGGCTTACTCAGGATGCGCTAGAACGATGCGTGCGGGGTCAGACTCCTGACGGACCAAACGAACGCGCGTCACGCGTTCGTTTGGTCCGTCAGGAGTCTGACCCCCAACGTAGCTAACGACTCCCGAAGAAGCTATTTCTTGCGATAGTAGTAGAGGTCGAACGTCGGCGTCCACGTCTTGCCACTATCCATCGACATCTCACCGAACTGCCTAACGACGTCCGGCTTGACCGGTGTGAAGGTCATATGGAGTAGCGCCGGGCCCTGCGGCATGATCTGCTTCGCGGTAAAGCGCAGGCTTCCGTCGATCCATTCGCTCTCACGATACTCGGTTACGCGCCCATACTGATCCGTCCAGAACTGCTGCCATTGCTTCACGTCGGTGTTGTAGCTGTTGAGGCTCTTGCCTCCGCCTCCCTGCAGATCGGTCCAGTTCTCGTAGAGCGCGCATCCCTCGAGCAGACGCTGGACGGAGCTCTGGCCCGCCGGTTGTCCCTGGGCGTTCTTCACGTCCCACTCGCCCACCCAGAAGTCGAATCGTCGAGACTCAGGGCGCGTTAGGCATGGCCTGAGCACCGCGCGCATGCGCTCGAGCAGCGGGTCGAACCGCGGATCGCTCCGCAGCGACGCGAAGTCCTCGTCGGCGCTCACTGCCTTGTCGTTCGAGTAACCCGCGTTCGAGACGAGCTGGTCGAGCCAATAGAACGCCGAATCCTTCTGACCGCGCTTCGCGAACACGGTAGCCAGGTTGTACATCGCATACGGCGCCGTGGCGAGGCCGATCGCCTTCCGGTATGCGGCAACCGCATCGTCGGTGCGGCCTGCCATCTGCAGCGACGTACCGAGCCGGGTCCAGTAGCGTGGTTGCTGCGGATGGGCGCGAGTCAGTGCCTGGAACGCCGAGGCGGCGCCGACGTAGTCCTTCGCCGCGAAGAGCGCTTCGGCGTGCGCGGACACAGTGTCGCCCACCTGCGCGCGCGCGCGATCGGAGCGCAGCACGAGCGATCCGGCCACGAGCGTCAGGGCGAACATTGATCGGGCCGTTCGACGTAACCCGGCGGGAACCGAACGCGACGATGAGGAACTCATGGCTGGACTTGGGCTTCGGTTGATCGAGCTCGGTCGGAACGCGGCTCCGCGTCGACCGCACAGGATTCTGCCAGCACACGTCGCGGTCACTGGGCAGGACACTATCACACGGATTGCCGGGACAAGCCGTGCTCGAGCGTGACCGGGCGTTGGATTCGCCGCATCGATCCGAACACCGGCACCGGGCGTACTCAGGATGGAACATCCCGCCCCCGGAGCGGATATGTTCAGCGAAGGTGAGAACTCAACGGCCAGGCCGGCTCAATCGAGCGGCCTCGGCTTCAACTCGATACACGAGGACCTTATATGGTTGCGCGACTGCTTCGCAGTCCGTGGCTTGCGGCCGCCGCGGTTGCGGCGATGTTCGGGACAGCGACCAGCGCGAACGCGCAGGCGAGCGCTGCCCGCGCGAGCTCGCAGCCCGTGGCGAATACCGCAATTACAGGAGCCCGCTGGATGACCGACTTCAAGAAGCCGAGCGATGCGGAGCTCAAGAAGGAGCTCACGCCGCTGCAATATCAGGTGACGCAACACGAGGCCACCGAGCGTCCGTTCCAGAACGAGTTCTGGAACAATCACGAGGCCGGGATCTACGTGGATGTCGTCTCGGGAGAGCCGCTGTTCAGCTCACTCGATAAGTACGAATCGGGCACAGGGTGGCCGAGCTTCACGAAGCCGCTGGAACCGGCGAACGTGAAGACCAAGACCGATCGATCGCTGTTGATGGAGCGGACGGAAGTGCGTTCGAAGCACGCGGACTCCCACCTTGGTCATCTCTTCGATGATGGCCCGCAGCCGACCGGGCTCCGTTACTGCATGAACTCCGCGTCCATGCGCTTCATCCCTGTCGGGAAGCTGGCCGAGGAAGGGTACGGGCAGTATCTGTCGCTGTTCGAGAAAGCGAAAAAATAGGAACTGCCGGGGACGGGCGGCGGAATACAGGGAACCGGGAACGGGGAACCGGGAACCGTAGCTCCGAGAGGAGTCACTGTTCCCGGTTCCCCGTTCCCGGTTCCCTTTTCGTCTCCGCTTCCCGTCTCCCTTCGATACGAGCTATATCAAGGAAGTCCCTTACGAGGGCACTTCCAATGACGCGCGACGTCAATCGCCGGGAATTCCTCGGCGCTGCCTCGGTTGCAGCGCTGGCGCTGGGCCTGCCCGTGCGCGGCGTGATTGCAGATGACACGATCCGCCGCGGGCTGCCGATCTCGGCCCCGCGGCCCCTCGCCAGGCCGTTCGAACTACATGACGTTCGCCTCCGACCCGGCATCCAGCTGACCGGGCTCGAAACGAATCGACGGTTCATGATGGGGCTCGAGCCCGACCGGCTCCTTCACATGTTCCGCGTCACCGCCGGTATCCCGAGCTCGGCTCAACCGTTAGGCGGATGGGAAGCGCCGGACAACGAGCTGCGCGGCCACTTCACGGGCCACTACCTGTCGGCATGCGCGCTCATGTGGGCGCAAACGGGGGACGAAGCGGTCAAAGCGCGCGGCACCATGATGATCGGCGAGCTCGCGAAGTGTCAGGCGAAGCACGGCTACGGGTACCTGAGCGCGTTTCCGACCGAATTGTTCGACCGGCTCAAGGCCGGCCAGCGTGTGTGGGCGCCGTTCTATACATACCACAAGATCATGGCCGGCCTCCTGGACAACGGGACGCTCGCGAACAACACGCAGGCGCTTGACATGGTGCGAGGGATGGCCAGTTGGGTGCGCGAGTACGCGAGCGGCGTGCCCGATGAGCAGTGGCAGCGGATGCTCAGCGTCGAGTACGGCGGCATGAACGACGTGCTGTATCAGCTCGCGAACGTGACAGGCGACGGTCAATGGGCCGACCTCGCGCACCGGTTCGACCACGAGAAGATCTTCGGTCCGCTCGCGGTGGGTCGCGATGAGCTCAAAGGCGTTCATGCCAACACGAACATCCCGAAGGTGATCGGCGCAGCGCGGCGCTACGAGCGCACGGGCGAGGACAGATCGCGCGCGATCGCGACGTTCTTCTGGAACGACGTCACCGGAATGCGGTCATATGCGACGGGTGGCACGTCCAACGACGAGGAATGGCAGGGCGAACCGGGGCAGCTCGCGAAGGCGATCGGCCCGATGTCGCAGGAGACGTGCGTCACGTACAACATGCTGAAGCTCACGCGTGAGCTGTTCGGCTGGAGTCCAGAGGCGCACTACGCGGATTTCTACGAGCGTGCGTACTTCAACGGCATTCTCCCGACGCAGCATCCGGCGGATGGCGAAAAGGCGTACTACACGCCACTCGCCGCCGGCTACTGGAAGCTGTTCGGCGCGCCTAACGCCGGCTTCTGGTGTTGCCACGGCACGGGCGTAGAGAACTTCTCCAAGCTCGCCGACAGCGTCTACTTCCACGATGACGACGGCATCTGGGTGAACCTGTTCGTGCCGTCGGAGGTCCGGTGGAAAGAGAAGGGCGTCCGTCTCATCCAGGACACGCGGTTTCCGGAGACCGATGTGACCGCGCTGACCGTCCGGACGGAGAAACCAACCCGCATGACGCTCAGGGTTCGCGTGCCGTACTGGGTGAGCGAGGGCGGTTGGGTCAAGCTCGATGGCCGTCAGCTCGATGCCTTCGCGGGGCCTGGCAGCTATGTCGTGCTGGATCGAACGTGGCGCGATGGCGAGCGATTGGAGCTTCGCCTGCCAATGCGACTGCACGGACATGCGATGCCTGACGACAGCTCCGTGCAGGCGGTGATGTACGGGCCACTGGTGCTTGTCGGGCGTATGGGCACCGAGGGCATCACGGCCGAGAATCGTCGTGCGGAGCCGACGAAGCCACGCACGGTGCCCGAGTTCAAGGACCCGGCGCCTCCGCCAGCGCCACAGATCCGCGCCGCATCGGACGAGGTGACGAGCTGGGTGGCCCCGGTAGCGGGCAAACCGCTCGAGTTCACGACGAAGGGACAGTCGGCAGCGATGACACTGGTCCCGCTCTATCGGCTGTTCGATGAGCGATATGTGGTGTATTGGACGGTAAATCGGTCGTGACACAACGGGACTGGGGACTGGGGACTGGGGACTCGGCAAACCCTGAGACGGGAGATGGGAGACGGGAGACGGGCACTGCAGACGTCGACGTCTCTCGACGCGAGTGGCTCAAGGTGGTGGGGGCAGCCGGTGCGGCTAGCATGATCTCGGGCGCCGCTGCGGCGGCGGAGGCCATGACACCACTCCCGTTGCCTAACGCTGCAGAGGTTCTGCCGCTCACGTCCACGAGCGACGTGTTCGTGCCGCCGCGCGGCGACGCGTTCATGAAGTTCAGCTTCGACTTCCCGGAGCCATCCGTCGCGTTCGGCGGATACCGCTTCGGTTTCCTGGTGTTTACCGACGAGAACACGTACGGGATGGATGCATCGCGCATCACCGCGTCGGAGACCGGCGACACGATGCGGCTCACGTGCACCGGGTTCGTCTGGGCCGGTGGGCAGGAGAAGGCGCCCGGGTCGCTCGTGGCGATGTTCAAGCGAAACGGCACGGCCATCGAGTGGGACGCGGTAGTGGAGATGCCGCGGCCGATCAAGACGGTTACGACAATAATCCGCGACGTCCCGCGTGGCAGCATCGCCCTTGGCGGCGGTCGGCTGTTCGACCCCAAGGACAACGAGACGTTAGGCGGCTACACCTTCGGCGCGGGCGATCTCCACGGGCCAGGCGCGGCGACCGGGATCACGACCGCCCTGGCGGTCGTGCAGGCAAGCGACCAGGACTTCGTTTCTTTGTCATCGCTCGACACGCGTGTGCGTCCAAAGCGGTTCTACTTCCAGCCGGGGGAACGCGGATACCGCGTGGAAGCCGTGTACGAGCACGACGCGTGGCGCAACGACACACGCGTGACGATTCCCGCGTGGCGCATCGGTCGCGCGACGTCCCTCGACGACGCCGTCGCCCCGCACATGACGCACGTGGAGCGTGCGTTCGGCCTTGAGCCGTGGGACACGCGGCGGGACGTCCAGCCGTGGATGCGCAACATCGCCATGGTGACCACGCTCCATGGCATGCACTACACCGGCTTCATGTTCAACGACTACGCGCGCATGCTGGAGGTCCTGCGCTGGATGGCGACGCAAATCCCACCCGACCGCGTGCTCGCATTCATCTCGGCCTGGGACGGCCGTTATTACTGGGACTATCCCAACTACGTCGCGCCTGCGCGCATGGGTGGCGAAGCGGGGTTCAAACGTCTGGTGACCGAAGGCCAGAAGCTCGGCTTCCGAATGATGCCGATGTTCGGCGCGAACTCCGCGAACCGGCACCAGCCGGTGTGGTCGAGGATCTCGAGCGGTGTGACGCAGAAGATCGACGGCGACCGCTACGACCTGAATTGGGTGGACTGGAACAATGACCGCCACCAGGACGGCTGGCTCACCTACATGAACCTCGGTGCGGATTCCTGGCGCAACCACCTCACCGGGCGAATCGCCGACGCCATCGAGCGCTACGGGGTGGACGCGTACTTCCTCGACATCATCGGTGGCCACGTGAACAGCACGACGGGCGACATGCACGAGGGGACTCGGCGGCTCGTCATGGACCTGCGCGAGAAGTACCCGAAGGTCGCGTGCGTGGGTGAGATGCCGTACGACGCGCTGCATGGTTTCATCCCGATGTACCATGCGGGCGGCGGTCCGCGCTGGCAGAAGTATTCCCGCTTCTACCAGCACCTGAGCGCGCCGGCGCCCGGCCGCGGGTCGAGCGGCGTGCACGAGTCCGGGTTCGGGCACTTCAACCCGGAGACGCTGAACCTCTCGCCTAACGCGAT
>Ga0207706_10004328_pt1 | contig 13327 bp, 15 predicted proteins | sample KBSC53metaG_FD_184318 | JGI IMG/M metagenome (GOLD analysis project Ga0207706, IMG submission 184318) | Corn rhizosphere microbial communities from Kellogg Biological Station, Michigan, USA - KBS C5-3 metaG (SPAdes) (version 2) | ecosystem: Host-associated > Plants > Roots > Rhizosphere > Soil ... | reverse complement strand
TAGCATCGACACCGCCTTTCAGCACCTTGCCCGAGCTTGGCACGACCGTGTTGTAGGCGCGGCCGAGACGAGTGATCGAGTCGAGCAGGATCACGACATCCTTCTTGTGCTCGACGAGACGCTTGGCCTTCTCGATCACCATCTCGGCGACCTGGACGTGACGCGACGCGGGCTCGTCGAAGGTCGAGGATATCACCTCGCCCTTCACCGAACGCTGCATGTCGGTGACTTCCTCGGGCCGCTCGTCGATCAGCAGTACGATCAGGAAGACCTCAGGATGGTTGTCGGTAATCGCTCTGGCGATATTCTGGAGCAGGACCGTCTTGCCCACGCGTGGCGGCGCAACGATCAGCGCGCGCTGGCCCTTGCCCTGCGGCGACACGATATCGATCACCCGCGCCGACTTGTCCTTGATCGTCGGATCATGCGTATCGAGCGTCAGCTTCTCGTCGGGATAAAGCGGGGTGAGGTTGTCGAAGTTGACGCGGTGGCGGACGGCATCGGGATCGTCGAAATTGACCGAGACGAGCCGGGTCAGCGCGAAATAGCGCTCGCCGTCCTTGGGGCCGCGGATCTCGCCCTCGACGGTATCGCCGGTGCGGAGACCGAATTTGCGGACCTGATTGGGTGAAACGTAAATGTCGTCGGGGCCAGCCAGATAATTGGCCTGCGGGCTGCGCAGGAAGCCGAACCCGTCTGGGAGCACTTCGATGGTGCCCTCGCCCATGATCTGTTCGCCATTCTCGGCCTGGGCCTTGAGGATCGCGAACAGCAGGTCCTGCTTGCGCATGGTCGAGGCGCCCTCGACCTCCAACTCCTCCGCCATGGCCACCAGATCGGCAGGAGTCTTTTTCTTTAATTCTTTGAGATGCATTGGGATTTTCCGTTGATGTGCCGAACGGCGAACGCTGGGATGCGTAGTGCGGAAGGAGGAATGTGCGGCGAGACTGACTGGCCTGCACTGAAATTCAGGTAAGGCCGGGGAAGAATCAAGTCAAGGCTGTGCCCACGCAGCCCACCGCATTCGTCCCGACGCTCAGAACGGCCTGACGATCACCAATATGACGATCACGGCGGTGGCGATGCCGGGGATCTCGTTCATCATCCGCAGCGCCTTGTCGGTCGGCGGGCGGTGGCCGGCGGCGAGCTTCTTGCCATAGCCGACGGCCCAGCCATGGAAACCGGACAGCAGGAAGACGGTCGCGAATTTCGCCTGGAACCAGCCCTCGCCCCACAGTCCCTGATCGAAGGCCAGCAGCAATCCGAAAATCCACACCAGCACCATCGCCGGGCTGATGATGATCGACCGCAGCCGTCTTTCGCGCTCGATCCACTGCCTATCCTCTTCCGATCCCGGCAGGGTCGGCTGATGATAAACGTAGAAACGCGGGAGCATGAACAGGCCCGAGATCCAGAAGATCACGAAGATCAGATGCGCCGCCTTGATCCACGGATAGGCCGCGCCGAGCATTCCCAGCCCGAATATCTCGTTCATGGCCTAGCCCCCACGCACCCGCGCCAACAAATGTTCGACATGGGCAATGGGCGTGTCCTGCTGAATGCCATGGCCGAGATTGAACACATGGGGCCGCGAAGCGAAAGCCCCTAATATGCGATCGACCGCATGATCCAGTTCCGCGCCGCCCGCGATCAGCGCCAGTGGATCGAGATTGCCCTGCACCGGCAGCCCTTCCGGCAGCTCCGCATCGGCCCAGCGCGGGTCGACCGTCTCGTCCAGCCCAAGCGCATCCACGCCAGTTTCCTGCGCATAGGCGACGAGCTTGCCGCCCGCCCCCTTTGGAAATCCGATGATCGCCAGTTCAGGATGGCGCTTGCGCAAAGCCGTCACGATCCGCGCGGTCGGCGCGATCACCCATCTCTCGAACTGCGCCGGTGAAAGGCTGCCCGACCAGCTGTCGAACAGCTGCACCGCCTCTACCCCGGCCTCGGCTTGGCCGGACAGATAGTCCACCGTCGCCTCGACGATGGCATCGATGATTGCCGCGAAAGCAACCGGATCGCGATAGGCCATGCGCCGTGCCTCGGCCTGCTCGCGGCTACCCTCGCCCGCCACCATATAGGTGGCGACCGTCCAGGGACTCCCTGCGAAGCCCAGGAAGGTGACGTCATGGGGCAAGGCGCCCTTCACCTGCCGCACCGTCTCATAGACGGGATCGAGCCTCTCAGGCGCCCTGGCGAGCCCCTCCAGCGCATGATCGACCAGCTTGGGCGCAAGACGTGGCCCCTCACCCACTTCGAACCACAGATCCTGTCCCAGCGCGTTGGGGATCATGAGGATGTCCGAAAAGAGGATCGCCCCATCGAAGCCGAAGCGCCGGATCGGCTGGAGAGTCACCTCGGCGGCGGCGGCGCTGTCGTTCACCAGTTCGAGGAACCCGCCCTTCTCGGCCCTGAGCGCACGATATTCGGGAAGATAACGCCCCGCCTGACGCATCAGCCAAACCGGAGGCGGATCACGACGTTCGCCGCGAAGCACGCTCAGCAAGGTCTTCGCTTCGCCCGAGGCGACGACGGTTTCAGGATCGGACAGGGGTAACTCCATATCTATTCTTAATTTTAAAAGAGGAATTGAAGAGAGTTGTAGGGCGATGGATGGCGGGGTTTATTCCCAGACGCCGCGATTGCCAACAGCTTGACTCGAAGGCGGGCTGCATGACGCCGTGAGTCGGATATGCGGACTCCCATAATCCACAGGTTGGGGACAAGAAGAGTGCACTGTGGAAAAGCTGCGGGACAAAGTCGGGCTCACGGGGATGAATCGTTCGCTTGAAGCTATCGGGCACTATCCGCTAGCTCCGTCCCCATGGTTATACACAGGGTTTCAGAACGGTGATCCGGCTCCACCTCCATCTTCTGTCGGATTCCACCGGCGAAACCCTTGAAAATGTGGCGAAGGCCGGCCTCGCGCAGTTCGATGGGGTGGAGACGATCAAGCATTTCTGGCCGATGGTCCGCTCCGAAGGCCATCTCGATCGCATCCTCGAAGAGATCGCGCAGCGTCCCGGCCTTGTCCTGTTCACGATCGTCAATGCCGATATCCGCCGCAAGCTGGAAGATCGTTGCCATACACTCGGGCTGCCGACGGTCGCGGCACTCGATCCCGTGATCGACGCGCTGGAACGCATGCTGGGACAGGAGGCAAAGGCCCGGCCAGGGCGGCAGCACATGCTCGATGCCGCCTATTTCCGGCGGGTCGAGGCGATCCAGTTCACCATCGCCCATGATGACGGCATCGGTGCGGAGGATTGGGAGGAAGCCGATATCGTCCTCGCCGGCGTATCGCGCTCCTCCAAGACTCCCACTGCCATCTATCTCGCCAATCGCGGTTACAAGGTCGCCAACATCCCGCTGGTCGTGGAGGCGCCGCCGCCTCCAGCGCTGTTTCATCTCAAGAATCCGCTGATCGTCGGGCTGACGACCAGTCCCGAGCGACTGATCCAGGTTCGCCGTAACCGTCTGCTCGCGCTCAACCAGTCGCCCGAGACAGCCTATGTCGATCAGGAGAAGGTTTCGGCCGAGGTCGCCTATGCGCGCCGTCTCTTCTCGGACAATGCCTGGCCGGTGATTGATGTCACACGCCGTTCGATCGAGGAAACGGCGGCGGCGGTGATCAACCTCGTCAACGAACGCCATCCGGATCAGTCAGCCCCATGAAGCTCGTCCTCGCATCACAATCGGCGTCCCGCCGTGCCTTGCTGTCGGCAGCGGGTGTTCCGCATGAAGCTGTTGCACCCGGCGTCGATGAAGAAGCGGCGAAGGCTGGACTTCGGTCGCAGGGCGTCAATGCTCGGGGCCTTGCCGATGCTCTGGCCGAGTTCAAGGCATTGAAATTGTCGCGACGTCGCCCGGGCGATCTCGTACTCGGCTGCGATCAGGTGCTGGTGCTTGAGGATGGCGCGACGCTCGACAAGGCGGCTGACCGCAAAGACGCGAAAGCGCAGCTCGCCCGATTGCGCGGCAGCACCCACCAGTTGATCAGCGCGGCCGTGATCTGTGAAGGCGGCGCACCGGTCTGGCGGCATATCGATATCGCCAGGCTGACGATGCGTTCCTTTTCGGACGGCTTTCTGGAGTCCTATCTCGATTCCGAATGGCCCGGCGTGAGCGGTTGTGTCGGTTGCTATCAGCTTGAAGGTCGCGGCGCGCAGCTCTTCTCGAAAATCGAGGGAAGCCATTTCACCATCCTGGGCCTACCTTTGCTGGCCTTGCTCGATTATCTGCGCACGCGTGCTATTCTTCTCACCTGAACCTCATTCCCGCGATGGCGGAGAATATGGATTCCCGCCTTCGCGGGAATGACGATATGTGGGCTGCAATGACGAGGCTCACCAAATCTTACGCTGAAGTGATCGGCGATCCGATCGCCCATTCGAAGTCCCCGCTGATCCATGGATTCTGGCTCGAAAAGCTGGGCATCGATGCCCGTTATGAGCGATGCCATGTGAAACCCGAGGGATTGGCCGACTATATCGCTGTACGGCGGGAAGATGCGGCCTGGCGCGGCTGCAACGTCACCATTCCGCACAAGCAGGCGGTGATGCCTCTGCTCGCCAGGCTCGATCCCACTGCCGAGAAGATCGGAGCGGTCAACACCGTTGTGCGGGATGCGGATGGACGGCTGACCGGATATAACAGCGACAGCCCCGGCTTTCTTGAGCCGCTGCGACCGTTGCTGGCCGATCGGCATCTCTTCCGGATGGCACGCGTCGTCGGCTCGGGCGGTGCTGCGCGGGCGGTGGTCCATGCCCTCGCCGGCGAAGGCTTCACCGTTGCGATGATCGCGCGTGATATCGGGAAGGCGCTGGCGATCCTGGGCGAGGTCGATCCCGAGGCTCCGGACAGCATGGTCGCCTCGCTTGAGGATTGGCGGAAACCGCTCGATTTCGATTGGGGCGATTGCGAAGGCCGGCTTGATGTTGTCGTCAACGCGACATCGCTCGGCATGACCGGTTATCCGCCGCTCGACATCGATTTCAGTCATGTCCCGCCCGATGCAATCGTCTACGACATCGTCTATGCACCATTGGAAACCCCGCTTCTGGCTGAAGCGCGGCGGCGTGGGCTGCAGACCATCGATGGGCTCGAAATGCTGATCGGTCAGGCGGCGGTGGCTTTCGCCCATTTTTTCGACCATCCGGCGCCGCGCGACTATGACGCCGAACTGCGGGCTCTGCTGACGTCATGATCGTCCTCGGGCTCACCGGATCGATCGGCATGGGCAAGTCGACTGTCGCGGCCATGTTCCGCGCCGAAAAGGTCCCCGTGTTCGATGCCGATGCCGAGGTGCATCGCCTGCAGGGTCCCGGCGGCGCACTGGTGGCGCTGATCGAGCAGGCCTTTCCGGGTACCGCGAATGCCGGCGGAATCGATCGTGCAGTCCTCTCCCGCTATGTGTTGGGGGACAAGGTGGCACTGCATCGGCTGGAGCGGATCGTCCATCCGGCGGTTGCGGTTGCGCGGCGCAACTTCCTGCGGTGCCACCGCGCGAGGCCGTTGGTCGTGCTGGACATCCCTCTGCTCTACGAAAAGGGATCGCATCGCGAAGTCGATCGCGTGGCGGTGGTGTCGGCCCCAGCGTGGATGCAGCGCAAGCGCGTTATGGCGCGGCCGGGCATGACGGCGGCCAAGCTTGCCCATATCCGTGCGCTCCAGATTCCTGACCCGGTCAAGCGGGCCCGCGCCGATCATGTGATCGAGACAGGCGTCCAGCGCCATGAGACTCATTCGCAGATTCGCAGACTCATCGCTTGTCTTCGGGCCGAACAGGGCCGATAGTCGGGACATGCGTGAAATTGTTTTTGATACAGAGACAACCGGCCTGAGCCCCATCGATGGACATAGGCTGGTTGAAATCGGCTGCGTTGAACTCGTCAACAAGATCGAGACCGGCCGTCACTTCCATTGCTATTTCAACCCGAGCCGCTCGATGCCGCCCGAGGCCGAGGCCGTCCATGGCATCAGCGCCGTGTTCCTCTCGGACAAGCCGAACTTTGCGGACAAGTGCGAGGAGCTGATCAACTTCATCGGCGAAGCCCCGCTCGTCGCACATAATGCCGCCTTCGATTTCGGCTTCCTGAACTGGGAGCTGGGCGCCTGCGGCAGGTCAACGATCGCCATGACACGGATGATCGATACGCTGGCGATCGCGCGCTCGCGGCACCCGGGAGCCAAACACAGCCTCGATGCATTGTGCACCCGCTATGGAATCGATCGCAGTCATCGCATCAAGCATGGCGCCCTTCTCGACGCGCAATTGCTGGCGCAGCTTTATGTGGAACTGTCGGGCGGACGGCAAATCGGCCTTTCGTTGCGCACGGGGGCAGAGGCCCGGACGCCGACGCTGGCCTCCGCCATGGCCTTTACCCGGGCCAGGGCAGAGGTTCGGCCCGCCCGGCCGCACACCGCCAGCGTCGAGGAGATCGAGCGTCACAAAGCATTCCTGGCCAAGTTGGTCGAGCCCTTGTGGGTCGAGCAAGAGCAGGCTGGTTGACCCCGGCATCCGCCGGGACTAAGGCCGCCCCCGCCATCGTTTTCCCCCGCGGCGGGCGCGAAACAGAGTGGAGGTTTGGAGATGGAAATCCGGGTTTCAGGCCATCAGGTCGATACCGGCGCGGCGCTCCGCGACCATGTCGACACGCGTCTTCAGGGCATTGCCCAGAAATATTTCTCGCGCAGCCTCTCTGCCCATGTGACGTTCGGACGCGGTCCGCACGATAATGGCTTCGTGTGCGATATTGTCGCGCATGTGATGCAGGGCGTGATTCTCAAGGGATCGGGCTCGTCGGCGGGCGAGGCGCATCCTGCTTTCGATCAGGCGTCCGATCGCATCGAAACCCAGCTGCGGCGCTATATGCGGCGCCTGAAGGATCGTCACGGTCCGGCCAATGGCAATGGTGTCGAGCAGCTCAACGGAATCGACGGGGACGCAGGCTACACTGTTTTCGAGGCGATCCCTGAACATGAGGAAGTCGAGGCTGATAATCCTGTGATTATCGCTGAAACGCGGGTCGATATCCCTGAGGCCAGCGTGTCCGACGCGGTAATGATGCTCGATCTGCGGAACACGACCGCGCTTATGTTCCGCAATTCGGGCACGGGCGCCTTCAACATGGTCTATCGTCGTTCGGATGGGACGATCGGATGGGTGGAGCCACAGCGGGCGGCCTGAACACCGCGCGTGCCGAACGATGAGCAAACCCCTTTCCCATACTGACGCCGATCCGGCGAACGGGGCCTTGCGTAGCGTCGATTCGCTGAACGATCTGTTGCGGCCGGAGGACGTGATCTCCGCGTTGACGGTGCCGAACAAGAAATCGCTGTTCGTCAATCTCTCGCGAATCGCGGCCAAGGGCAGGCCGCTTGTCGCGACGGAAATCACCGAACGGCTGCTCGACCGGGAGCGGCTCGGCTCCACCGGCTTCGGAAGCGGCGTCGCGATTCCGCACGGCAAGATCGAAGGACTCGACCATGTTGTCGGGCTGTTCGCCAAGCTTGCGTCACCGATCGATTTCGCGGCGATCGACGACATGCCGGTCGATCTCGTCTTCCTGCTGCTGTCCCCGCCCGATGCGGGGGTCGAACATCTGAAGGCGCTTGCCCGGGTCAGCCGTCGGCTGCGGGACAAGAGCTTCGTGGCCAAGCTGCGCGGCGCCGGTTCGAATGATGCGCTCTATGCGTTGCTGGCCAACGGGGACGGGCGTGCTGCCGGCTGATCGGGCTGGCCCGCCGCCCTCGGGTCAGCTGGCTCATTTCCGCGCGCTCGAATCGCTTTACGCCTCGGCGCCGGTCAATCACCTGTTTCCGTCCCGGCTGGAGATCATCTCCGAAGGCATCGCCCGCATCTCCTTTGAGGTGACCGAACATGTCCATCACGCCGCCAGCGCGGCGCATGGCACGCTCTATTTCAAGATGCTCGACGATGCGGCCTTTTATGCCGCCAACAGCCTGTGCACGGATCGCTTCCTGCTCACCACCGCGTTCAACCTGTTCCTGACCAAGCCGATCGTGAAAGGCCCGGTGACGGCGGAAGGCCATTGGGTCAGCGGCAAGCGCCGCGTCTTCGTCGCCGACGCCCGCCTGATCGATGGCGAGGGCGAAGAATGTGCGCGCGGCACCGGCACATTCATGCGCTCCCACATCCCGCTTGCCGGCTTGACGGGCTACCGATCATGAGCGCGCGGCTGACATCGGCGCTGCTGGTGTCGGCCCTTATCCGCAAGGTCGAAAGCGAAGGCGGCACCGCCATGGTGCTGGCGAAGGGTGATGCGACAGCGGGGGCCTTGCTGCTGCTGATCGCCGATCGCGGCCGGACGGTAGCGATTCGCGAACGCGGCCTGCGCCCGGACGGAAGCTCCGGCTGGATTTCCGCAGGGCCCACCAATCTCGACGATGTGGGGGCGCTGGCTCCCTATCTGGAACGCCGGCGCAAGTTCGACAGCGATCTGTGGCTGGTCGAACTGGATGGAGTGGCGCTCGATATGATCGATGCCCTGCTGGCAGCGATGTAGCCAAGTCCGGTATGACGGGGTGGTGATCGTGTCACTATTGCCCCGTTCCCATATTGTTCTATTCTCTCTCCCATGGAACCCTGCCTCGCCGACGCTCCGCTGATCGCCGCCGATGTCGCGCGTGGAGTCGCGCGGCTCCTGTTCCGGCATGATTTCATGGCGCTGTGCGAAGTTCCGCTCGGGAACGGCCGCCGCGCCGATATCATGGCGCTCGACAGCCGGGGCGAAGTGGCGATCGTCGAGATCAAGGTCACGCGGGCCGATCTGCGCGGCGATCTCAAATGGCCCGAGTATCTGGACTATTGCGACCGTTTTTTCTGGGCGGTGCCGGCGGGATTCGATCTCGCGCCGTTCGAGGAGGACCGGTTCCGCCCCGGCTGCTGCGGCCTGATCGTCGCCGATCGCTATGATGCCGCAATCCTGCGCGAGGCCGAACGTCGCCCACTTGCCGCGCCGCGCCGCAAGGTGGAGACACTGCGCTTCGCCCGCCGCGCGGCACGCCGCATCCTCGCCGACACCGATCCCGATGCGATTGTGCTGGACTAAGGAAGCATTGTCGTCGGCGCGGGCTTGGGCTATCCGCCGCCCGCAATGAGCCGGGGACTTCATCTCAGAAGCACATGGATAAGGGTAGCGCTGCTGCTGCTCGCGTTGTGCGCTCTGTCGTCCCGCTTCGCTGTTCCCGCCGGCTTCATGCCGGAAAGCGGTAAGATCGCGCTCAGCATCTGCTCGGGCGGCTCAGTGCTGATCGATATGGGCAAGTCGCAGAAGGACAATTCGCCCACCGGGGATCATGCGCCTTGCAGTTTCTCGGCTTCTGCGATGCCGATGCTTTCCGGTGCACCACCGCTGCTGCTCGCCGGGGCGATCCTTTACATTTTCAATCAGGCCCACCAGCCCGATCTTCCCTTCCCCGCCGCCGCGCCCGATCGGCTGCGGCCACCGCTGCGAGGACCACCTTCCGCCTGACATCATTTTCGCGGGTGCCTCGCGCGCCCTGAACTTGCTCGTCAAGGGAAGATTCTCATGGCTATTTCGACACGGGCGGCGCTGCTGGCGCTGGCCTCGCTTTCTCCAAGTCCTGCCCTCGCGCTGGTGCAGGACCAGTCCACCATCACCGTCACCGCACAGGCCGATCCGGTCGCCGTCATTGCCCGCACGCCGGGCGGCATCGACTATGTCGATCAGGCGCAGTTCGCGGACAGGCTGGCGGTGTCGCTCCGCGACGCGCTTGCCTTCTCGCCGGGCGTCTACACCCAGCCGCGTTTCGGGCAGGAGGTTCGGCTGTCGATCCGCGGCTCCGGCATCAGCCGCGGCTTCCACATGCGCGGGCTGACGCTGCTGCAGGACGGCATCCCGATCAACCTCGCCGACGACAATGGCGATTTCCAGGAACTCGACCCGCAAGTCTTTCAGCGGATCGAGGTCTATCGCGGCGCCAATGCGCTGCGCTTCGGCGGCTCGACGCTGGGGGGCGCCATCAATGCCGTGACGCCCACCGGCCGCACCGCGCCGGGCTTCGAGGCCCGCATCGACGGCGGCAGCTTCGCGACCCTGCGCGGCAAGGCGGCGGCCGGTTTCGCGACCGATCGCGGGGATGCGTATCTTGCCCTGACCGGCGATCGTTCGGATGGTGATCGCCAGCATGCCGGTCGCCATGCACTGCGCTTCAACGGCAATGTCGGGCTGCGTCTGACCGACTCGATCGAGACCCGCTTTTACGCCACGGTCAGCCATATCCGCCAGAATCTTCCCGGCTCGCTGACCCTGTCGCAGGCGCTCTCAACGCCGAGGATATCGCTGCCGGCCAACATAACCGGCGATCAGGAACGCGACATCGATTCGATCCGTTTCCAGAACCGGACGACGATCGCGCTGGGTGCCGGCACCCTCGCCTTCGGCGGTTTCTATAACGCCAAGCAGCTCTTCCACCCGATCTTCCAGGTGATCGATCAGAACAGCCGGGATCGCGGGCTGTTCGCGAGTCTTGACCTTGCAGGCGATCTCGGCGCGCTGCCCTGGGCGCTTACCCTCGGCACGCAGGCGCGCTTCGGAACGGTCGCGGCACGCCAGTTCGTCAACGTGGGCGGAAAGCGCGGCGCACGGACGGCCGACGCGGGGCAAAGCGCCCGCACGATGAACAGCTATGGCGAACTGCGGGTACAACCTCTGGCCCGACTGACGCTGATCGCCGGCGGCATTTACACCAGCGGCGACCGTGAAATCGAAAACCGGCTAATTTCGGCACGCAGCGGCAGGGCGAATTTCGACGGCTTTGCGCCGAAGTTCGGCCTGCTGTTCGAGCCCACCGCGACGATGCAATTCTATGCCAATTACAGCCGCTCGATCGAGCTTCCCGGCTATAGCGAACTCTCCCAGACCCCGTTCGGCGGCCTGCCAGGCTTCACCCCAGTCAGCCCGCAAAAGGCGTGGACGGTTGAAATCGGCACACGAGGTACCCTCGGCATCGCGTCCTGGGACTTCGGCCTCTATCGCGCAAGTCTGAAGCGCGAGATGCTGCAGTTCGCTGTCGGACCTGACTATCCCGCCACGACGTTCAACGCAGGCCGCACGCGCCATCAAGGCATCGAGGCGGGCGTCGATCTCCAGATCACATCTTGGGCACGACTCCGGCAGGTCTATATGCTGAATGACTTCCGCTTCCGGAACGACCCCATATATGGCGACAATCACCTGCCTGTGATCCCGAAGCATCAGTATCGCGCCGAAGTACGGCTTGGAACCGAAGCGGTCAGTGTCACCCCCAATATCGAATGGACACCGAAGGGCGCGTGGGCCGACTATGGCAATAGTGTCCGCGCGCCCGGCTATGCGCTGATTGGCCTCAGCGCCGAAGCGCAGGTGGGGAAGGGCGTCACCCTGTTCGTCGATGCCCGCAATCTCACGGGCAAGAAGGCGGTCGGCGACATTTCTGCTGTGATTACAGCCACGCCCGCGACAGTGGCCTTCTATCCGGTCGAACGGCGTGCCTTCTATGGCGGCGTTCGGGCCAGTTTCTGAGGAGAATTCGAATGCGTTTCACGTTGCATAGCCTCCTCCTTGGGGGATCGATCGCCGCCCTGCCGCTCCCGGCAATGGCGCACGTCGTCTTCGCTGAGCCAAAGGCGCGATCGGGCAGCTATTATGCCGGCTTCTTCCGGATATCCCATGGCTGCGGCGACAGTGACACGGTTTCGGTGCGGATCAGCATCCCGCAGGGTGTCGTCTCGGCCCGCCCCCAGCCCAAACCCGGCTGGACGCTGAACATCGAACGCAGCCCTCTTGCCGCGCCGATCAAGGGCGAGGGCGGTACGGTGATCAAGAACCGCGTCATGGCGATCAGCTGGACCGGCCGCTTGCCGGCGGACCAGTTCGATCAGTTCGGCGTGATGATGAAACTGCCCGATCTAACCGGCCCGCTCTACTTCCCGGTCGAGCAGAAATGCCTGAGGGGTGAGAATCGCTGGGTGGATATTCCGGCGCCAGGCCAAGCCTGGCACAGTATGTCCAATCCCGCGCCGGTGATCGAACTTACCGCGCCAGACGATATGCACAGCATGCATCATTGATCGAACGGATTTGCTGAATGCTCAGACGTCCAGATTGGCGACGTTGAGGGCATTCTCCTGAATGAACTCACGGCGCGGCTCGACGATATCGCCCATCAGGCGGGTGAAGATCTCGTCGGCAACATCGGCCTGTTCGATCTCGACCTTGAGCAGCGATCGATTGGTCGGATCAAGCGTCGTTTCCCAAAGCTGCTCGGCATTCATTTCGCCAAGACCTTTGTAGCGCGCGATCGACAGGCCCTTGCGTCCGGCCGCAAGAATCGCGTCCAGCAACTGCGATGGGCGCGTGACGAGAATGCCGCGCGGATCCGCCGCCACTTCGTCCTCGTCACTCTCCGCTGCCTTTTCGGATGCCTTGATGGTCACCAGCCGTGCGGTGCCCGCATAGCTGTCACGCTGCTCGGTCGCGAGTGCGTGGAGCTTTCGCGCTTCGGTTGAGGCAAGGAAGCCTGCATCGACGATGTGATGATCGGTCACTCCGCGCCACAGTCGGCGGAAATGATAGCCGCCATCGACCGCGATCTCGCCCGACCAGCTTGCCTCCAGATCGGCACGGCCCTGCCAGGCGGCGGCTTCAGTGAGCGCTTCGGCCTTGGCTGCGGTTGAAAGATTAGGGTCGAGCGCGCCCGTCAGAGCCAGCGCCTCGATCACTGCCGGATCATAGCGCTTGGGCACATAGGCCATCAGTGTGCGGAAGCGGCGGGCATGATCGATCAGGCTGCGCAAATCCTCGCCGCCGCGTGCGCCGCCCGAGCCTTCCAGCAGCATCGTGCCGACGCCCGCATCGACCAGATACTGGTCGAGCTTTGTGTCGTCCTTAAGATAGACCTCTGAGCGGCCCTTGTTCACCTTATAGAGCGGCGGCTGGGCGATATAGAGGTGCCCGCGCGCAATGATATCCGGCATCTGCCGGTAGAAGAAGGTCAGCAGCAGCGTGCGGATGTGGGCACCGTCCACATCGGCGTCCGTCATGATGACGATCTTGTGGTAACGCAGCTTCTCGATATTGAAATCATCGCGGCCGATGCCGGTGCCCAGCGCCTGGATCAGCGTTCCGACTTCCTTGGACGACAGCATCCGGTCGAAACGCGCGCGCTCGACGTTGAGGATCTTGCCCTTCAGCGGCAGGATCGCCTGAATGTTGCGGTCGCGGCCCTGCTTGGCGGAGCCGCCTGCCGAGTCACCCTCGACGAGGAACAGTTCGCACTTGCTGGGATCGCGCTCCTGGCA
>Ga0207706_10004323_pt1 | contig 13340 bp, 11 predicted proteins | sample KBSC53metaG_FD_184318 | JGI IMG/M metagenome (GOLD analysis project Ga0207706, IMG submission 184318) | Corn rhizosphere microbial communities from Kellogg Biological Station, Michigan, USA - KBS C5-3 metaG (SPAdes) (version 2) | ecosystem: Host-associated > Plants > Roots > Rhizosphere > Soil ... | reverse complement strand
ACAATCAGTAAGGAGCAGTGAACGTGGCGAGCAAGACCGTGATCACCTTCGGCACATTTGACGTATTCCACGTCGGCCACGTGCGGGTGCTTAATCGCTCGGCGGCACTCGGTGATCGGCTCGTAGTCGGAGTGTCGTCGGACAATCTCAACTTTGCCAAGAAGGGTCGTAATCCGGTGTTCCGGCAGGATGAACGGCTCGAGATCGTTGCCAACGTCAAGGCAGTCGACGATGTGTTTCTTGAAGAGAGCCTCGAACAGAAGCGTGACTACGTCCTCGATCACAAGGCCGACATCTTGGTGATGGGCGATGACTGGCAGGGCAAATTCGATTTCCTGAACGACATCTGTCAGGTCGTGTACCTCCCGCGTACCCCATCCGTATCGACGACGGCGATCATCGAACACATCGTCGGCAACTCCTAACGCGCACGTCGGTCAGGAAAGTGGCGGCCCACCGGTCTGCGAGGACAGGTGGGCCGCGAGTCAGCATGGCACAGTGCCGGCCCACCGCTGCCGGCCGGGGCTGGCATTTCCGCGCCCCGTGGCCCAGATGTTTAGGCATCCCACTGCGCGGGTTTTAACACCTAGGAGAGTGAACATGATGGCTGAGGAATCACGATGACGGACCGTCGGCCCGCGGATCAGCAGGCTGATGCCGATCCGACGGATGGCCGTGACGAGTCAGTAAACGAACGGATGGACCGCAACTGGAACGAGATCCTGCAGGAACTGAGAGTTACCCAAACCGGTACCCAAATCTTCACCGGATTCTTGCTCACCATCGCCTTTCAACAGCGGTTCGGCGATCTGACGACCTTCCAGACCCGTGTCTACCTAGTCCTGGTGGTCGCGGCCGTGCTTACGACCGCCCTTGGATTGGCGCCGGTGAACCTTCATCGGGCGTTGTTCCGCAGGAGCGCAAAGCAAACGATCGTTCAGACCGCACACGTCATCATGCGCTTCACCCTTACGGGGGTCGCCATCATGTTGATCGGCACTGTGCTGTTGATCTTCGACCTGGTGATGGGGAGGACTGCCGCGCTTGTCATGGCCGGCTTCACCCTTGTTGTGGTGATCATTATCGCGGCGCTGCCAGTGATCGTGCGGACCAATCGGCCAGCCCGGGAGTAATCAGCTGAAGAGCAGAGCGTCTGAAAGGAGAGGTCATGCCAGCCAAGAAGAAGCCAGGCCCAAGCGTCAAAGACTTGGAAATCTATGAGGAGATTCGCGCCGAGGGCGGTTCCAAGGAGAAGGCAGCTCGAATTGCTAACTCGGCGGCGGCACGCGGCCGATCCTCGGTCGGGAAGAAAGGTGGCCACTCCGGCTCGTACGACGACTGGACCGTCGCCGACTTACGAAAGCGGGCCAAGGACTTAGGCCTGTCCGGTTATTCCGGCAAGAAGAAGTCGCAACTGGTGTCGATGTTGCGCAATCACTGACGAGCTGACGATTCGGACGCCATCGAGCGGCCCGAGGTACGTCGGATCGATCTCCGACCGGGATTCACTAGAGTCTCATCGCAGTTGCCGTGATCTGCCGAGACGAAGGAGAGCCGCATGTCGATCGAGGATGTGATCGAGCGCGCGATAAGCGAACTCGATCTTGCAGCCAAGGTCGAATTGTTGACCGGCGCGGCCACCTTTGCGCTGCACGGCAATGATGCCATCGGACTCCGTTCGATGATCTTCAGCGACGGACCGACCGGTGTCCGTGGCAGCGAGTTCGTCGGCGGCAAGAGAGTCGCGCTGTTCCCCAATGCCACACTGCTGGCCCAGTCGTGGGATGAGACTGCTGCGCAACGTGTCGGCGAGATGCTGGCCGGCGAAGGTCGTTCCCAGGGCGTCGACGTGGTGCTCGGCCCGACGGTCAACCTGCATCGCTCGGCGCTCGGCGGCCGGCTCTTCGAGGCGTACTCAGAGGATCCGTTGCTGAGTGGTCGCTTGGCGGCGGCCTACATCCGGGGTATTCAGCGGTACGGCGTCGGGGCCTGCGTCAAGCACTATGTCGCCAATGAATCCGAGACCGAGCGGCACACAGTGAATGCTCGAGTTGCGGAGGCGGCACTGCGTGAGCTCTACCTGCTGCCCTTCGAGATCTGCGTGGCCGACGCGAATCCATGGACGATCATGGCGGCGTACAACGACGTCAATGGGGTCGCGGCCACCGAGCACGACGAGCTGAACAACGATGTGCTGAAGTCCGAGTGGGGCTGGGACGGTCTGCTGATGTCCGATTGGGGTGCGACGAAGACCGCCGGGCCGGCAGCAAACGGTGGACTTGATCTTGTGATGCCGGGGCCGAGGGGTCCGTGGGGTGATCAGCTGGTTGCCGTCGTGCGTGCTGGCGAGGTGGCCGAAGCGACCATCGATGATCATCTGGCGCGACTGTTGAGACTTGCCGGACGTGTCGGGGCGCTGGAGAGCGTTTCGGCTGCTCGGACGGCGGAACTTGGCCCAGCCCTCGACCCGGACGCAGCCGCGATGCGCATGCCATTGCGAAACCTCGCCGCGGCCGGGATGGTGCTGCTGAAGGGCCAGGATGTTCTGCCGTTGCGCGAGTCTGCGATCACGGCTGAATCACCGCTCGTGATCATCGGGAGACACGCGCTGGAGACGACGCTCCAGGGTGGCGGCTCGGCTGCTGTGCGCCCGCCGCATTCGATCTCGATTGCTGACGGGCTGAGAGAGGTGCTTGGCGCGGCCCGACTGCGCATCTTCGACGGGGTTGCCGTGCGCCGTAACCCGCCCGCCGCCCCACCGGAATTGATCATCGATCCGGAAACAGGTCAGCAGGGTATCCGGATTGTCAGCTTCGACGACTCCGATGTTGAGCGGGCGTCCACGGGCAGTGAGGTTGCCGAATTTGTGGTCGGCATGTCGGACGGTCCGCACGAGGGAGCGAGCGTTGTGGAACTGTCAGCCGAGCTGGTGGCGCCGCCTGGCACTCCGCTTGAGGTCGGCGTACGCGGTGTTGGCGAATGGACGCTGAGTTACGGGAACGACAGGCACGCGTTCGCGAACGCGTTGCCGCCCGGCGAGTCTCCGGAGCTGGGCTTCATGTCACCGCCGAGCTGGACTCTCGGCGTCGAGGCAGCGCCGGGCCGTATCCTCACCGGCCGCCTGAAGATCTCGGAGCGCATCTCGCTGGCAGGCCTGGTCGCCCAGCCAGTGACGCCTCCCGACGACCAGATGATCAATGAGGCCGTACTTGCCGCTCGCGACGCCGATCCCGCGATTGTGGTGGTAGGACTGACCGCAGAGCAGGAGACAGAGGCGCTGGACAAAAAGACCCTGGCGCTCCCCGGTCGGCAAGATGATCTAGTGAGCGCGGTTGCGGGCGCCGCGCGCCGTACGGTGGTGGTGATCAATGCTGCTACTCCTGTGCTGATGCCATGGCTGGATGACGTGGATGCCGTGCTCTGCATCGGGCTGCCCGGCCAGGAGGGCGGTCACGCTGTAGCCGACGTGCTGTTGGGCACGACAGAGCCGACTGGCCGTCTGGTCACCACTTTCCCGGCTAACGACAGCGACGGCCCGGCCTGGAACGTCACTCCACAGCACGGCGCGCTGGACTACGCGGAAGGCACACGCGTCGGCTATCGCGGCTGGTACGGATCCGACGTCGCGCCGGCCTTCTGGTTCGGTGCCGGCCTGGGCTGGGGTGTTTGGGACTACCGGTCTGCCGAACACCAGCGCGTCGACAACACTGAGTTGCTCTCCGTGGTTCTCGCCAACACTGCCAACCGTGTCTCGCGCGAGGTTGTCCAGGTCTATTGGCGCCCGGAAGGATCCGCGCCGCCGCGGCTGGTTGGCTACGCCGTGGCCGACGAGGTGGTGCCCGGCGAGCAGCGTACGGTGACGGTGGAATGCGACCCCCGCGGATTCCGGCTCTGGGATGAGGCTGCACCTGGGTGGGTTACGCCGCCGGGCGGCACATTGCTCGTGGCTCGCGGCCTCGGCGACATTCGTCTCGAGGTGCCACGTCTCTAACGAAAGGTGGCGCCGCCCGGTTGACCTGGTTAGTGAACTGCCGATTGTCGGGGCTCAAGCGGCAAAACCAGCCGGAACATGGCACCAATGCCGCGCGGATCCTCACAGGTGAGATCACCACCATGTGCCCGGGCGTAGCCGCGAGCGATCGCCAGACCCAGACCCGAGCCACCAGCGTCGTTCGATCGACCATGATCAAGCCGCACCAGCCGCTCGAAGATCCGCATCCGTTCCGACGGTGGCACGCCAGGACCAGAGTCCCAGACTTCGGCAACCGCATATTGATCATGTTCACGAACCACCACGTGCACCGTGCCTTGCGGTCCAGCTGCCCGCATGGCGTTGTCGATCACGTTGCGGACGATGCTGCTGACCTTGGCAGCGTCGGCATGTGCGACGACCTCCGACCCAGTCATCGTCACCGTCGCTTCGGGATGCAGCAGCCGTACTCGATCAATCTCGCTGCGCACCAGAGTCCTCAGCGATACCGGAGCAAGATCAAGATCGAGTCCGGCATCCAACCGCGCGGCGGCAAGCAGATCCGAAATGAGGGCGCCGGCGCGCTCGGCCTCACGGATTAGCAGTGACTGCAGATGCTGGCGCTCAGAACGATCAAGCTGGTCATCGTGGTGCAGCAGCGTCTCCGCGGCCGCCTGCACTCCGGCTATCGGGGTGCGCAGCTCGTGCGCGGCATCTGCCAAGAACGCCCGAGTCCGCTCCTCAGCCTGGTGCGCCCGAGTCTCGGCACCCTCGAGCTCGTCGAGCATCTCGTCGAACGCTTGGGCGGTCTGACCGATTTCGGTGTCGGTTCGAGTGGGCGCCAGCCGGTAGCCACGATTGCCCTGACTGACCGTCTTAGCCAGCGCCGCCATCGAGTCGAGCGGTCGCAGCGCCAGTCGTACCGCTGCCGCCACCAGGACCGCACTGATCAGGAGGGCGCTCACTCCGGTGATCAGCAACACGCGCCGGAGCGTACGCCGCGCGCCGGAAACGAGCGAGGTGTCGATCGCCAACGTGAGCTGGGCCCCGTCAACTCTGGTCGGCGCATTGAGCACGATGGTGGTGGTCTTGACAGCGGCGCCAGTGGGGATCGGCGTGCCGAACTCGGCGCCGTTCCTGAGGACGAGGTAGGCCTGTACGCCGCCGGCTTGCACTCGGTTGACGATCTGCTGTGGCCCGGCACCCGAACGGGCCAGCTGACGCGCGAGCTGGGCCTGCCCGGCAAGCAAGGTGTTGAGGTTTCGGTTGGACTGCGCAACGAAGATCGCGTTCACGGCGATACTGAGCAAGATCAAGATAACTGCCAGGACCGCCATCACCGCCGCCATGACCCGGAGCCTGAGCGAGACCGTATTCAGTCTGTTCACCTGAGTCGGAAGGTTTGAGCCGGTCACGGCGTAGCGCCGCCCAGCACATAGCCGCGGCCCCGCACGGTGTGCACGAGCCGTGAGCGCCCTCCTGCCTCGAGCTTGCGGCGCAGAGAGGAGATGTGCACCTCGACCACGTTGTCATCGAATCCGTCGTAGCCCCAGACTGCGGTCAAGATCTGCGTCTTGCTCACCACTCTGTCCAGATGCGCGGCAAGGTAGCCGAGCAGTCGACGCTCGGTGTCCGTCAGGTCGAGGGAGTCGTCGCCGCGTCGCACCAGCGTTGCGTCGTCGTTGATCACCAGGTCCGCGACTGAGATCGAGCTGCCGCCCGGCCGGCTGCGGCGCAGCACGGCGTGGATTCGCGCTACCAATTCGGCCATCGCAAAGGGCTTGATCAGATAGTCATCGGCACCTCCGGTGAGGCCTTGCAGCCGGTCGGCGAGCGCATCTCGAGCAGTGAGCATCAGGACCGCGGCGGTACTGGTCCGACGTATCACCTGGAGCAGCTCGAACCCACTGCGGCCCGGCAGCATCACGTCCAAGATCACCAGATCGGGCGCAAACGACGGCAGCAGCCTTTCAAGATCGATTCCGTCCGGCGCGGCCGCCAGCTCGAAACCGTGCGCCGCCAGCGCCGCGACGACGGGCAATCGGATGGCGTCGCTGTCCTCAACGACCAAGATCCGAGCCCCGCCCACACCGGCAATTGTGCCCGCTGCCTGGGCCCATGTGCCCTGAGCTCGTCGAAGGGGCGCACCGGTGGGCTTCGACAGGGTCAGCCCGCATACTCTTCGGGCATGGCTGAAGCAACGAAACGGGTCGCAATACTGGGCGCCGGGATGATCGGCGACGTGCATCGGCGGGCCGCGATGCTCGCCGGGGCCCAGATTCTGGGAGTAATGGCGTCCACTCCGGAGCGCTCCCGACAGGTGGCAGAGGATTGGGGAGTCGAGCAGGCGTACGGCAGCATCGACGAGGTTGCGGACAGCAAAGCAGAGATCGTTCACATCTGCACACCGAACGCATCACACGTTCCCTACGCCGTGGCCTTGATGCAGGCCGGGAAGCACGTGCTGTGCGAGAAGCCTTTGGGGGTCAGCCTTGAGGACGCTCGGCACGCGGCCCAGATTGCCGATGACACCGGAGTGATCAACACCATTCCATTCGCCTACCGGTTCCACCCGATGGTGCGCGAGATGCGGGCTCGTGTACAGGCTGAGGACTTCGGAGCGATCAACCTGATGCACGGCAGCTACCTGCAGGACTGGTTGCTCAATCCCAGGGCCACCAGTTGGCGAGTTGATCCCAAGGCGGGTGGGCCGTCGCGGGCCTTCGGGGACATCGGCTCGCACTGGTGCGATCTTGTGGAGTGGGTGACGGGTGATCGTATTGCCCGACTCGTTGCCACCACCTCGATCACGATCAAGCAGCGTCCGGCCGCGACCGCTGCGACCTTCAGCGCGGCGGAGACCGACGCGCCACTGGTGGATGTGCAGACCGAGGACACCGCATTGATCATGTTCCGAACGGTTGACGATGTCGCTGGCTCAGCGGTGATCAGCCAGCTCAGCGCTGGCCGCAAGAACCGCCTCTGGGTTGAAGTCGATGGCATGCACCAAAGTGCCGCCTTTGATCAGGAACTTGGAGAGCAACTGTGGATCGGAAGCGAGTCAGGCGCGCAGCTGTTGTTCCGCGACCCAAACCACGGCTCCGCCGAGCAGCGACGGTTATCCAGCCTGCCAGCCGGGCATGCCCAGGGCTATGCGCAGTGCTTCGAGAGCTACGTGGCGGACTCCTACGCCGCGGTGGATGCGTACGCGGGCCGTGGCAAGGTACCGGAAGGGCTGCCCACCTTCGCCGATGGCGCCCGCGCCGCGGAGATTTGCGATGCGATGCTGAGGTCGGCGTCAAGCGGAGACTGGGTCAGCCTCGGGTAGCGCGGCAACTTCCGCGAGCCAGCACAAACGATGACCGCGAGATACACCTGCCCACTCGACGAGGAAGGCCTCGGCGTCTCTGAGATCGGCGGCAAGGGCCAATCCCTCGCGCGGCTGGCTTCGGCCGGATTGCCGGTGCCGCAGGGATTCCATATCACCACGGCGGCGTACGACGCGTTCGTCGCCGGACACGACCTCACGAGCCGAATCACGGCGCTACTTGGCAACCCGGCAGCGGGCGAGACACCTGATCACGCGGCGGACTCCATCGCGGTGCTGTTCGCCGATCACAAGATCCCGCGTCAGATTGCAGCTGAGGTGCTGGGTGCTTACCACCGGCTGGGCTCGCCGCCGGTCGCAGTTCGCTCATCAGCAACCGCCGAAGATTTGCCGGATGCCTCATTCGCCGGTCAGCACTCCAGCTTTCTGAACGTCGCTGGCGATGATCAACTCTTGGCGGCCGTACGCCGCTGCTGGGCATCTTTGTGGACTGCTCGCGCTATCAGCTACCGAGCCCGCCACGAGATCGCGCCCGACACAATCAGCCTTGCTGTCGTGGTGCAGGAACTCATCGATGCCGATTCCTCCGGCATCGTGTTCACTGCCGATCCGGTGACAGGTGACGACAGCATGATCGAGATCAATGCCGCATGGGGCCTCGGCGAGACCATCGTGGGTGGCCAGGTGTCGCCAGACATGGTCACTGTCGAACGATCCTCGGGTCGAGTGACGCGTACCGTGATCAATACCAAGACAATCATGATGCGATGTGCGGACAGTGGCACTACCGTCGTACCGGTTCCAGTTGATCAACAAGCCGCGCCAGCCCTGACTCAGCAGCAGGTATCACGACTGGTGAGCCTTGCGGTCGCGGTCGAGGATCTGTTCAAGGATCCGATGGACATCGAATGGTGCCGGGTTGGTGATCAGCTCTTTATCCTGCAGGCCAGACCGATCACGACGGCAATCCACCCTGATCCGTGGAATGACAGCCGTTCCGGCGATTTCTTGTGGACCAATACCAACGTCGGCGAGGCCATTCCCGATGTTATGACGCCGGCGACCTGGTCCATGGTGCAGGTCTTCCTCACCGATGCGATGGCAACCGCTTCCATCCCTCCCTATGTCGGATATGGCCGGATTGGCGGCCGGATCTATCTCAATCTCAGCGTGATGATGACGTTGTCGGCCGCGGTCGGTGTCAGCGAGAAGCGGTATCGCAGCCTGACTGAGGAGGTGTTTGGCCGGCTGCCAGCTGATCTTGAAATTCCACCGGTGCAGGCACACAGACTCGGCGTGATCCGCGCGGTGTTGCCCATGGGGCTGCATGTTCTCGGAGAGGCGCGACGCGATGTCAAGGTGCTGGATGCTTACCTGGCTGAGCATCCCGGGTTGTGTGATCGTCGGCGGACCGAGATTGCCGCGATCGCCAAGCCGGTCGAGCTCGCTGATCTATGGGCCAGCGTCATCAGCCCCGAGTTCGACCGGGTGAGCTGGATGCTTTCCGCGGCTACTCGATCAAGCGGAGCCTCGTTCATCACGACGCGAAAACGGCTGCAGCGCCTCGTCGGCGATGCCGCAGCCAATGCGCTGACCGCCGGGCTGGGCGGACAAGCCGGGCAGCTGGCCAGCCTCGGGCTGCTCGATGGCCTGGAACAGGTCGCCACGGGCGAGATCGATCGAGACACCTTCAATCGCCGGTACGGTCATCGAGGGCCACACGAGTTCGAAATCTCGTTGCCTCGGCCTGGTGAGGACCCTGCATGGATAGATCAGCGGTTGGCCGAACGTGCGGCGTTGGCGACGAGCTATCGCGAGCTGCTCCAGGTGCAGGAGCACAAGCGCAGCGAGGCGTGGGCCGAGTTGGAGCAGCGGCATCCAGTCCAAGCCCGGATCCTAAGACGGCAGGTGCGTGGCTGGGCCAAGATCTCTCGAGATCGAGAGCGGGCCCGTTCAGAAGTGATCAGATACTTCTGGGTGCTGCGTGCGTACGCCTTGCGGGCCGGTGAACTCACCGGTTGGGGCGAGGACATCTTCTTTCTCGACAAGGCCGAGATCGTTCGTGTGTTGGAGGGCGAAACGATCAGTACCAAGTTGATCAAGCAGCGCCGTCGGGCATATCAGTCGTACTCCGCGCTGCCGCCCTATCCAGCGCTGATTCGCGGCACCTTCAATCCCTACGCGTGGGCCGCTGATGAGAACCGGCGGTCGGATGTGTTCATGTCAGGCAGCCGTAACGAGGCCGATGTTGCGGTGCGCGGCTTTCCGGGATCCGCTGGAATTGTCGAGGGCAAGGTCCGAGTGCTCAATGATGCCGCGGATAGTGGCGCATTGCAGCCCGGCGAGGTGTTGGTCACGACTGTCACCAACGTTGGCTGGACTCCGCTTTTTCCGCGTGCGGCCGCTGTGGTCACCGACGTTGGCGCCCCGCTGTCACACGCCGCGATCGTGGCGCGCGAGCTCGGTATTCCGGCTGTGGTTGGCTGCGGGAATGCCACTATGCGGCTCAGCACCGGTGATCTGGTACGGGTAGACGGCACAGCTGGCACCGTCGAGGTGCTGAGGTGATCCCCGACCTCTGCGCGCCGGTCGATGAGGTCGCGCCGCGGCTGCTTGGCGCAGTGCTGCGGCATGGGCCGGTGGCCGTCCGGCTGACCGAGCTCGAGGCGTACGAAGGTGCCACCGATCCCGCATCGCATGCCTATCGCGGCCAGACCGCGCGGAATGCGGTCATGTTCGGGCCGCCCGGCCACCTGTACCTGTATTTCACCTACGGCATGCACTGGGCGGGCAATATCAGCTGCGGGCCCGAAGGAGTCGGGTCGGGCGTCTTGATGCGTGCCGGCGAGGTGATCGACGGGACCGAGCTGGCGCATGCGCGGCGGGGGCAGGTGCGTGATCGTGATCTTGCACGCGGTCCCGGCCGGCTGACTCAGGCACTTGGCCTGAATGCCGAGCACAAAGGTTGCGACCTCTTCGGCGACGGACCGGTGACCCTCACGGCAGCAACGGAGGAACCAGAGCTGATCATGGTTGGACCGCGGGTCGGAGTATCGGTCGAGGCCGACCGGCCGTGGCGATTCTGGATCGGCGACAGCCCCTTTGTCTCCGACTACAAGCGCAGTCCGCGGGCGCCGCCGGCGACCTCCGCCGCCCCGATTGCGCAGCGATGGAAACCCTTAGGTGGGTGACACCCTGATTTCGCATCGCCAGTAGGGCCAGACACGCGATTTGGGCCTTTGCGAGCCCAACCGTGATGCAGATTCAGGGATCACTCGCCCTGCGGGCTGCCCTGCGTCATCCTTCCTCAGCTGTCCTCGTAAATGACGGTTGGAATGCGGCTGACGTAGCTCAAAAAGCTCAGGTCACTCCAGGGGTTTCAGCAACGACAGCACAGAAGGGATGTACTCCGCCATCGTCGGGTGGATCGGAAGGGCGTCGCGGACAGCTGGGTAACGCACTCCCGCCTGCATGGCTGTCCCGATGATCTGAATGAGGTCGTCTCCATGCAGGCCGAGGATGGTGGCGCCGAGGAACTCCTCTGTATCGCCATCGACGAGAATCCGCATCAGTCCAGTGGTCTCGCCCTCCAAGATCGCGCGACTGACGCTGCTCATCGGCACCTCGGCCTGCAAGACGTTCCGACCGGACGCTCGCGCTTCGCTGGTCGTCATCCCCACCCGTCCCAGCGGCGGGTCGGTGTACAGCGCGTAGATCGGCACACGACCGTCGACCGTGCGTGGTGGCTGCAGCAAAATCTGCCCATCCTGATAGGCCGTGTGGGTGAAGGCGCCGTGACCGTTCACATCGCCTAGTGCCCAGACGCCTTTCACTGATGTCTGGAACCGGCCGTCGATGGTGAAGAAGCCTCGCTCGTCGGTTTCGATCCCATGATCAGGACCGAGCAGATCAGAATTGGAGCGGCGACCGGTCGCCAGCAGCAGATGACTACAGACGATCTTCTGGTTGTCGCCAACCTGCACTTCGATGCCGCCCCGACTAGGCCCAATCCGTACTGGCCGGCCAATGATGATATCCACGCCCTCGTCGGTGAGCATCTCAGCAAGAGTGGCGGAGATGTCCTCATCCTCGCGTGGTGCAACACGACTGCCCGTGATGATCGTGACGCGTGCCCCGAAACGGCGAAACATCTGACCGAACTCCAGTCCGATGTAGCCACCGCCGATGATCACCAGATGATCCGGTAAGGAATCCAGGGCCAACAGCTCCACCTCGGTCATTGCCGCAACCGTTTCCAGGCCGGGAATCGGTGGCCTGCTCGCTCTCGCCCCCAGGTTCAGATAGAGCTGCCCAGTCGTCAGCTCCTGGTCCTCGACCCCAACCCGATGCTCCTGGCCGGCGGGATCGGTCGTCACTGTTGCCGTGCCGTGGAATTGATCAAGGCCAGCAACGCCTCCCAGCCAGCCGTCCAACGAATCGCGCAAGCCATCGATGATCGAGCGCATCCTCATCATGGCGGCTGGGAAGTCAACGGTGATCTCGCCAGTTCTCACCCCGTACTCGGCTGCCCGACGTGCCTGATGAGCGACCGCTGCACTCGCGCGTAGCGCCTTGGTCGGTTTGCAACCATGATTGAGGCAGGTGCCGCCAGCCCGGTCCATTTCGATCAGGGCGACCCGCTTGCCGTCATCCGCCAAGGCACCGGCAACTCCCGGGCCTGGTTGTCCTGCTCCGATCACGATTGCGTCATAGGTAGCCATGCGGGTTCGGCCTTCCTGGTGGGGGACTCGATAGCTCCCAACGCTATTGCCGTGACTTCTGGCGCGCGAGGCGAGGTGGCGACGCCGGTACCCGACCCGCTAAACAGCTACGGAACGGTAACGGCACAACGAGCTCACTACGCGCCCATGGTCCTCTTGTGGCTCGATCTGGACCAGATTCCGGCCAGATATCGCCCACGAGACGAAAAAATTCTGTCCAAACCCGTCCTGCGGGTTGAACGATCGTGGCGAATCTGATTTAGACTCCTGCGGGAGATAACGCTTTGGTCTCATTTCTCGGGGGAGGACCTTCACGTGACTCGACCGCGCCCACGACGGGCGATACGGCCGCCCTTGGCGGTTCGGGTAGCAAGAATCGCAGTTCCGGCGGCATTGATAACAGCGTTGGGTGCGGGCGTAGCTGGCGCAGTCATTCCGGGTGATGGCGCCGAGGTGGCGTACCCGGCTCCAGCCTCGACAGCATCGAATGCGTTGCCGCTGAGCGCCCCGCGAGCTCGTACCCAGGAGGTCAGTCGCCACATCGCCCGAGCGCCCATCCGGAACGAGGCGGCGCCACGGCCGAAGACCTCCGCGTCTGAAACGATCACCCCGGTGCTGAAGCTGAAGGTCACCGATAGCAAGTACGCCACGACTGAGCTGAACGTACGGACCAAGCCTCAAGACGACGCTCATGTGGTTGGCGTCGTCAGTGCTGGCACGAAGCTCTCCGTCACCTCCACAGTCACCGACGGATTCCGGTATGTGTCCTATCACCACAAGGGTCGCTGGGTGAAGGATGAGTACCTCTCCGACAAGAAGCCGGCATCTGGCTCGGCAGGCGGCAGCGGGGGCATCTCTGGCGCACCCTGTCCGTCAGGATCTTCGATGGAATCAGGGCTGACGCCTGATGCAATCCGTGTCCATCGCGCCCTATGCCATCGCTACCCACAAATCAGTAACTTCCTGGGGCGACGTACCTCGAGCGGCTACCACGGGCAAGGCCGGGCCGTCGACAACATGATCTCTGACTCCACAATCGGTTGGGAGATCGCTAGATGGGTCCGTGCCAACGCCAAAGAGCTGGGCGCCATGGAGGTCATCTATCGGCAGCACATCTGGACCGTCCAGCGGAGTTCGGAAGGCTGGCGTTCGATGTCTGACCGCGGATCACCGACTGCCAATCACATGGATCACGTGCACGTTTCGGTTTACGGCAACAGGGGCACCGCCTAGCTGGCAGTAGGTCCTGTCAAGCCGCGCATCAGGCGCGGTTGGCTCGTGGCCAGGTGTGGAGGGGCGGCTCCCCATAGCTGGTACGCGG
>Ga0207706_10004314_pt1 | contig 13358 bp, 10 predicted proteins | sample KBSC53metaG_FD_184318 | JGI IMG/M metagenome (GOLD analysis project Ga0207706, IMG submission 184318) | Corn rhizosphere microbial communities from Kellogg Biological Station, Michigan, USA - KBS C5-3 metaG (SPAdes) (version 2) | ecosystem: Host-associated > Plants > Roots > Rhizosphere > Soil ... | reverse complement strand
TTTAGGCTCGCATAAGTGGGACACCGACGGCAACGAGTACGTCGACTACTACGGCGGCCACGGCTCGCTTCTGCTCGGGCACGGGCATCCGCAGGTGCTGGCGGCAGTCCACGCGCAGGTCGACAAGGGCATGCACCTCGCCGCTGCGCACGAACTCGAAGTCGAGTGGGCGGGCCTCATTCAGGCAATGGTGCCCTCGGCCGAGCGCGTGCGGTTCACCTCGTCGGGCACGGAAGCAACCCAATTGGCGATGCGGCTCGCCCGTGCCGCGACGGGCCGGCGCAGGATCGTGCGCTTTCTCACCCATTTCCATGGCTGGCACGATCATGCCGCGGGGGGCGTGCACGATCATTTCGATGGTTCGCCGAATGCCGGCGTGCTCGGCGAGGTCGCGTCGAGCACTGCGCTGGTAGCGCCGAACGACGTCGCTGCCGTTGAGCGAGTGCTCGCAAGCAAAGACGTGGCGGCAGTCATGCTGGAGCCGGTTGGCAGCAGCTCGGGCGCCGTGCCCACGCCACCGGAAGTGCTGGGCATGTTGCGGGAGATTACAAAGAAGCATGGCGCGCTGCTCATCTTCGACGAAGTGGTGACCGGCTTTCGCGTGGCACCCGGCGGCGCGCAGGCGTACTACGGCGTGACTCCGGATATCACCACGATGGCGAAAATCCTCGCCGGCGGCATGCCGGGCGGAGCGGTGGGAGGGCCCGCGGACATACTCGACCAACTCGACCACGAGGCCGCGCACGCGGCCGGGCGCGAGCACATCAACCATCACGGCACGCACAATGCGCACCCGGTCAGCGCGGCAGCGGGCATCGCGACGCTCAAGATCGTTCGCGACTCCGATGCGTGCGCCAGGGCGTCGGCGACGGCGGCCGTGCTGCGCAAGGGCATGAACGAAGTGCTCGAAGACGAAGGCGTGCCGTGGGCGATTTACGGCGTGCATTCTTTTTTCAACATCTATTCGAACCCGCAGGGCCATGGGATCCGGCCGACGACATTCGACGCCGGCACGCTGACCGCGGATTCGTTGAAAGGCAGGAACGAGGCCATGCTCGGTAAACTGCGGATCGCGATGCTCAACAATGGCGTCGATCTCAAAGGCTGGCGCGGCGGCATACTGTCTGCAGCGCATACGCAAGCGGACGTCGATTTCACGGTCGACGCATGGCGCAAATCGCTGCGCGCGATGAAGGAAGAGGGTTTACTGGCATAGCCGGGAAACACCGAGGCAGTCTTGTTCCAGCTCCTGCGTGTGCGGACAAGCATCGCTAAAGATTGTGAGATCTTATGCGCGAATTTCGAATACGGCATCAATCACAATTGGAACATTGAAGCGTAGTCCGCTGACCCCCATTACCGTGCGCACATGCTTGCCCGCGTCGCCGAAGACCTCGAACATCAGATCCGAACACGCATCGAGCACTTTTGGGAAATCAAAGAAGTCAGGCGCCGCACTGATATATCCGCACACGCGCACCGCCTTAATTACGCGTGACCAATCCGCGCTGCAAGCGGCTTTGACTTGCGCAAGCACGTTAATGCCGCAGAGCCGCGCCGCACGATGCGCATCCTGCGGTGTAACCTCCACACCGACGCGACCTACGTAATCGTATTTGCCATCACGAATCGGCGCCTGGCCCGCGACCCACAGCTGGTTGCCGCAGAGGGTCCACGGCAAATAGTTCGCCGCGGGTGCCGGCGCCGACGGTAACGTTATCCCCAGTGTCGCAAGCCGATGTTCGATATCCGCCGTTGTATTTTTCACTTAACGCTCCTCGAATTTTTTAGCCCACATTGAAGCCCTGCGCACGTTGGACGTCTCCGGGCGAGACATTGTTCTCAAATGCCGAATTACCGGATATGCCTTTGGCAAATATGACGAAAACGACATGCTGAGACTTCTGTCCCGTGCACATTTTTAGCCGCATGCAAACTATGCCCGCTTTTTTTGCGCCGCGCTTAAAATTCGTGACTTAAATCACGCTACCGTTCGTCGCCGTTTGTCGGACGTTCGTCGGTGTCTGTTGACGCTTCGACAGCGCGAGCTTAGTCTTCGAATCGTTCCACTTGGCAAACCCGCTCGAAAGACGGGGGCGCAAAGTTACCGGTCTAAAGAGCGGAGGCTCTATGACAGCGGGATTGCGGCGTGCAGATCGACGTCAGATTCACTCGCAACTCATCCCGCCTCGAAATTCTCTCCGCACCGATAGCTGCCAAGTGATGAACTTGCAGCAAATGCGTGCCGCAAAAAAAGTAGATTTTAAGCAGTCCCTAAAAAGGGCAAACCCGTCCGAAAGGCGGGGGCGCAAAGTTACCGGTCTAACGAGCGGAGGGCTCTATGACAGCGGAATTGCTAGGTGGTGTCGCTGTGTTTTGTATGCTTGGAATAGCAGTCATCGGGAAAATCTTCGGCCACGCTGCGCCGAAGGCAATACCCATCGCGGCGGAAGCCCGCGCGGTTGCGTCACTCGCGGGTGTGCGCCGCGAGCGTGGCTTCACCATGCCGGAACTGATGGTCACGGTTGGGATAGTCGCCATACTTACCGCAGTTGCTGCGCCGCCTCTCATGTCGATGATCGCGGCACAGCGCGTGAAGACTGCGACCTTCGATCTTTATTCCGCGATGTCTTATGCGCGCAGTGAGGCCATCAAACGCAATGCGGTAGTCACTATCGCCCCGCGCAATGGCGCATTTACCAACGGCTACGATCTGGTGGTTGGCGGCGCGGTCCTCAGAAGCCAGCAGGGCAGCCCCGAAGTCTCCATCAGCGCGCCGGCCGGCGTGACGCTCGCGTTCGACGGCTATGGCCGCCTGACCGCGCCGGCGCGGTATCAACTGGAGTTGACGTCCGGGCAGGTTACTACGACGCCCAAGCGCTGCCTCGTGATCAGCTCGACGGGCCGCCCTACCATTCAAGTCGACAACAACCATGACGGTAACTGCATTAACGGCTAAGATGTCGCGCAAAAAAAACATCGCAGGCTTCTCGCTCATCGAAATTCTGGTGACGCTCGTGATTATCGCGCTCGGCTTGCTGGGCTTGGGCGCGTTCCAGATGCGCACGCAGCAGGCCGGCCTGGAGGCGTACAACCGGGCGCAGGCCCTCGTGCTGCTCGATGCGATAGTCAATCGCATCAGCGCCAATCGCCAGACCGCGCCGTGTTACGCGATAACCGCGGCGGGTGGCGCTCCCTATCTTGGTTATGCCGATGTAAACCACGCGGGTACCATTAACTGCGCGGGATTCGGCGACGCCAACACGCAACAGCTGGCGGTCGATGATCTCAATGATTGGGACCAGACTTTGCGAGGCGGGCTGGAAACTGTCGCAGGCATTGCCACCGGTGCCGCGTTGGGCGCCCGCGGTTGCATCATATTCAATCCGGCAACCTCGACTTACACCGTTGCCGTCGCGTGGCAGGGCATGGTCGAAACGCAACCGCCGACGGTCGCGTGCGGCAATAACGCGTACGGAACCGAGTCGCGCCGCCGCGTCGTGTGGACGACATTCAAGCCCGCGACCCTGCTATGAGCTTGCGGCAACCTCAGTCCGGCAGCACTGCGGGCAACCGCGGATTTACGCTGGTCGAATTGATGGTCTCGCTGACGATCGGCTTGGTCGTGCTGGGCGGGCTGCTGTCGTTCTTCAGCAATTCAAGCAACGCCTATGCAGAACTCAAAAAAAGCGCCGAGCATACGGGCAACGGCAGCATGGCGATGTGGACACTTTCGCAGGACATCAATCATGCCGGATATTACGGTGATTTTTACACGTTGCCGACGGCCGGCGGCGCTTTGCCCGACCCGTGCGTGGTCACGACCGCGGCGCTTTACAGTGCGCTTGCTTTTCCGGTCCAGGGCTATGACGCGCCTCTGACGTCGCCGCTCTCATGCTTGAGCGACGTGAATTTCGTGCCTGGCACCGACATTTTGGTGGTTCGCTATGCCGAATATTCTCCGCTCGCACCCGCCAACGTTCCGGTGACCGGCCAGGTCTACCTGCAATCATCGACGCTCGCCGCGGACGTGCAAATCGGGGCCGGCGCCAGCGCCGTGGGCACGACCAAAAAAGCCGACGGGACGGCTGCGACTATTTTCAAGAAGGACGGGGTTTCGGCGGCAGATATCCGCAAACTAGGCGTGCACATTTATTTCATCGCGCCGTGCAGCGTGCCCGCCGACGGCACTGAAACCTGCACCGGTCCCGCGGACGACGGTGGCACGCCGATACCGACGTTAAAGCGACTCGAACTGTCGGCCGTAGGTGGCGTGCCCGGCTGGACTATTGCGCCGCTTGTTGAAGGCATACGCAATCTGCAAATCGATTATGGCATTGACAGCTTGCCCGCGACGCTGGATCCCGCGACGAATCAGTTCGGCGACGGCGCGCCTGACGCCTATGTGACGGCGCCGGCTGTGGCGGATTGGACCAACGTGGTCGGCGCGCGAATTAATTTTATTGCGACGTCATCGAAACTCACCGCGAAATATGTCGATACCAAGACCTACAACCTCGGCTTGGCCGGCGCGGTGGGTCCCTTTAACGACTCGTTCAAGAAGCACCTGTTCACCGGCTTTGCGCGCCTGATCGACGTCAGCGGACGCCGGGAGATACCGCAATGAGGGGGCCCCGTCAACAGCGCGGAGCGGTGATGCTCGTGAGCCTGGTCATCCTCATGATTATCACGCTGTTCGTTGTGTCTTCCGCGAACATGACGTCGGGAGATCTGCGGATCATCGGCAACTTCCAGCGAAAAATGATGCTGACGCAGAGCGTGCAGCAGGCGATAGAAGACGTGTTGAGCAATGTCGCCAATTTCAACACGCCCGTCGCTCAGACCATCACGGTCAACGGGATCGCAGTGGCAGTCAATGCGCCGCAATGCCTCGGCACCCAGACGGCAGCCGGCTATACGGCGGTCAACAACATCACGCTGTACGACACCAACTGGGCGATATCGGCCAGCGCCACGGACGTGCTTACCGGCGCAACGGCAACGATCAATCAAGGTGTGCGCATCCGGTTGCCCACCAATTTTTGTCCGTGAAAAACGCAGGGAGGGAGTATTACATGAAGATCAACTGGCGACATTTGTGCATCAGGTTGTTATGCCTGGTCATCGCCTTTCCGGCGCCCGCCCTTGCGGAAGACATCGACATTTTTACCAGCAGCGGGACCGTTACGGGCATTACGCCCAACGTGCTCATCGTCCTCGACAACTCCGCGAACTGGAGCGCGTCATTCGACGGCGGCACCAAATTCAGCTCCGAGATCGCGACATTGTCGAACGTGATCAGCAATTTAAATACCAACGTCAATGTGGGTTTCATGGCGTTCGGCGAAACGGGTCCCGGCACAAGCGCGCCAATAAGCACGTACATGCGATATGCAGTGCGCAACATGAACGGCGGCAACCGGAGCGCACTGCAGACCATGATAAACGGGCTGCATATCAATAACGACAAGAGCAATAACGCGCCGTACGGCTTTGCACTCTTCGAGGCATTCAAGTATTTCGGTGGCGGCGGCACGGCGCAGGCCCCGCAGAACGCACAGAATTTCGGGCCGACGGCCTTTGGCGGGTTTGGTCAACCAAAGCGCGACTTTTCGGGAAACCACAACCCCAACACGGTAGGGGATTTGCCCGGCAATGCATTTAGCGGCGCGTCAAGCAATGTCTATATCAGCCCGATCTCGGACGCCTGCCAGAAAAACTACGTCATATTCATCAGCAACGGTTTGCCCCAGTCGGGAGCGGATAGCGGAAATCCGAGCGCCAGCACTTTGCTCAGCAACGTGGGCGGTGCGGGGGCAGTTACAACGATCCCGCTGCCGAACAGCACGGCCCAAGGCAACATCGGGGACGAATATGCGCGGTTCCTATATCAGACCGACGTGAGCGCGCTGCCGGGCAAGCAGAACATCATTACGTATACCGTCAATGTGTACGATCCGACCCACATCACTGGAAATGACACGTCCAATATTGTCCTGCTCGAAAGCATGGCAAACCAAGGACATGGCCGCTACTTCGCCGCGACAAGCACTACCGCGCTGAGAGACGCGCTGGAGACGGTTTTTAAGGAAGTACAAAGCGTCAACTCGGTGTTTTCGTCGGTGACGCTGCCGGTGGCGGTGAACGTACGCGGTACCAACCTGAACCAGGTCTATCTGGGCAATTTTCGGCCCGATCCGGATGCCACCCCGCGCTGGTTTGGCAATCTGAAGGAATATCAACTGGCCTTTAATTCGAATACGAACAAGGTGTACCTGGCCGACGTAAACGGGCTCGCGGTTGAGAGTCCGGGAAGCGGCTTCGTCGTCGACGACGCGATCAGTTACTGGACATCGTCATCGACCTTCTGGTCTTACGCGCCCTCGGGCAACCCGCCATCCGCATCCGATTCGCCCGATGGCCCCGTCGTTGAGAAAGGCGGCGTTGCGCAACGCATCCGCGCGCTATATCCGAATCCGGATTCGACGCTCGCGCAGACCCGCAAAATCTACACCTGTAACGGCGCATGCGCGGCCGGCACGAATGTAGCGCTCGCCACCTATCCGTTCAATACCACCAACATCAGCCCTTCGGCGGCGGCAAACATCAGCGCGTTCGGCGCGAGCAATGCCGCCGAAGTGACCGCGATCATCGACTGGGTGCGCGGCAAGGATAACGCGAGCGACGAAAATCTGAATGGCAGCGCGAGTGACGTGCGGCCGTCAGTGCACGGGGACGTGCTTCATTCACGGCCGGCGGTCGTGAACTACAATCGCAACGCGGACAATAACGACGTCGTGATTTTCTACGGGTCCAATGACGGGCTGTTTCGCGCCGTCAAGGGTGGGCAGAATGCGACCGACGGCTACGAAAAATGGGCGTTCGTGCCGACGGAATTTTTCCCGAAGTTAAAGCGAATACGCGACAACCAGCCGGCTATCAGTGCCGCCAACCCGCGGCCCTACTTTGCGGACGGCTCAGTCGGCGTGTATCAGCTCGACGTCAACAACGACGGCAAGCTGGTGGCCGCCGACGGCGATAAGGTCTACCTCTACATCTCGATGCGGCGCGGCGGCCGCATGATATACGCGCTCGACGTGACGGACCCGGATCAGCCGAAATTTATGTGGAAGCGTGACAACACGAGTCCCGGCTATGGCGAACTGGGCCAGACCTGGTCCGAGCCGAAGGTCCGGAAAATCCGCGCGTCGGCCAATCCCGTGCTGATTTTTGGCGGCGGCTACGACGCAGCGGTCGACGACCTGGATCCAATCCCCGTCGGCACGACCAATACCCTCGGCCGCGGCATTTTTGTCGTCGACGGGCTCACCGGCAATGTGATATGGCAGGCGGGACCATCGGCACCCGCGACGCTGTCGGCCGGCGAAGTGTTTCAATCGGTACCCGCCATGACGTATGCAATTCCTTCCGACATCGCGATTCTCGATCGCAACAGCGACGGTTATGCGGATCGATTGTATGTCGGCGATATGGGCGGTAACGTCTGGCGCGCCGACATCAACGATGCGTCGCCGGCGAATTGGACCGTCAACAAATTCGCGTCCCTCGGATATGCATCGAGCTCCACAATTGGCAGCCGTCGCAAGTTTTTGTTCTCGCCCGACGTGGTTTACAGCAGCGACGCCAACGGGCCCTATGACTCGGTCTTGATCGGCTCAGGTGACCGCGAACATCCGTTCAACGGGTTCGGCGATTCGGTCAATCCGCTGGTTAACGCGGTAACCAACCGGTATTACATGCTCAAGGATCGCAATACCGGCTTCGCGTTTGGGGGCACCACGATTACCGAAGCCGACTTGTTCGATAACACCAGTAATATCGTTGCGAGCTCGTCCAATACCGCGCTCGCCGCTGCCAAAGGCTGGTATATCACGCTCGTCACGGGTGAAAAGGTGATCAGCAGTTCGATCACTCTCGGTAGCGCAACATTTTTTAACACTAATCGACCCACGCCACCGGCGCCCGGCGTATGCGGCGGCAATCTTGGGGAAGCGCGCGAATACACGGTCGACTTCCAGACGGGCGGTTCAATTGCGTCCTTTAATCTCGCCGCGGGGCTGCCTGCTAACGCCCGCTTCCAAGTGCATCCGGGAGGAGGCTATCAGCCTTCGCCGGTGGGCGCGATCGTGCAGCTCGGGGGCAGGCTGCAGCAGGTGCTGATCTCGGGCACCTCGGTGCTGCAACCGCCGGCCTCACCGGTCGGCGCCCGAATACGAACGTTCTGGAAGCAAAAGTAGCGTATTAGTCCTGCGAGGGGGGGCCTCGCCGCGGTTTGCTTAAACCGCGGCGAGTGTTTTCGCCTCGCGCGCCTTGATCGCCTCAAACCGCTTGATCAGCTTTTGCGCGCGCACGATGATCGGGATGTCGATCATCTTGCCGTCGAGCGACCACGAGCCGCGGCCGGACGCCGCTGCTTCCTTGTCGAGCTTGATAATCTTGCGCGCGAACTCGACTTCGTCGGCGGTCGGCGTGTATTCCTCGTTGACAATGGTGACCTGGCCCGGATGGATGCAGCCCGCGCCCATGAAGCCGAAGTCGCGCGAGCGGCGCACCATCTTGCGGAACTTGTCCCAGTCGCCGAAGCCCGCGACGCTATCGACGAAGCCGATCGGCATGATGCCGGCGGAATTGGCGGCGAAAATCATGTGCTGCTTCGGATAGAAGAGTGCTTCGCCGGTGGGCTGCATGTTGTTGTCGAGCGCGAAGTCCTCACCGCCGATGCAGGTCGCGACGATGCGTTCGCTCGCGCGCACGATTTCATGAATGCGGAAGAACGCGTCGGCGGTTTCCACCATCGCAATGAATTTGGTGTGCCCGGCCGGCATGCCGCGTTTTTCCTCGAGTTCGGTCACCAGCTCGTCGAGTAGCCTGATGTGTGACGCGCTGTCGACCTTGGTGCAGGCGATCGCATCGACGTCCGGGCAGATCGAATGCTCGAGATCGCGCACCGCGAGCGACAGCGGGCGGTTGATGCGCACGACGACGTCGGCGCCGGCGCGGCGCACTTTTTTCGCCGCCGCCTCAACGAGCGTGCGCGCCTTCGCTTTTTCCGCGGGCGGCACGCTATCCTCGACGTCGAGCTGGATCACATCGGCGCCGCGCGTATGCGCTTTGTCGACGTACTTGTCGACATTGACCGGCACGTACATCAGCGAGCGCCAGACGGGTAGTTCGCGGGTGGTGGTCATTCGGCTTCCTTTTTGGTTGGGGCGGGCGCCGCGCGGCGGCGGCACACGCAGATGCAATGGATATTTTAACGGTCGCGGGACGTTAAGCGGCGGCGGCCTCGTTTTCGAGCGGCTTGCCGTGCAGATAAGCGCCGAGGTTGCGCAGAAAAATCTCGACCCCGCGCGCATAGGTGCCGTTCGAGGCGCCGGCGTTATGGGGCGAGATCAGTACGTTAGGCAGCCGCCACAGCGGAGAATCTTTCGCCAGCGGCTCCTGCACGAACACGTCGAGATAGGCGCAGCGCAGCCGGCCGTGGGTCAGTGCGTCGGCGAGCGCCGCTTCATCAACGATCTCGCCGCGCGCGATATTGACGAATCCCGCCGTGCGCGGCAGCAGCGCGAGCCGCCGCGCGTCTATCATGCCGCGGGTTTCTGCTGATAGCGGACATGCGAGGATCAACCAGCCGCAGGTCGGTAGTCGGGCGTCGAGCGCGGAGGGCGCCAGCACCTCGTCGAAATGCGGACCGGGCGCGGCGCGCCGCCGGATGCCCACCGTCTTCATGCCGAGCGCCTGCAGCACACGCGCTATGGTGCTGCCGATCAGCCCCGCGCCGACGATGACCGCGGTCTGGCCGCGCAAATCGGGCGGCAGGTCTGCGGCGCGCAACGGCGCCCATTCGCACCGCTGTTGCGAAGCAATCCAGTTCGGCAGGCAGCGCGACAGCGCGAGGATTCCCGTCACCGCGGCGTTGGCGACCGGATCAGTTTGCGCGCCGGCGCCGGTGGTCAGGCGCACGCCGCGCTGCATCGCCTGCTGGTACTGCGGCTGATCGGTGCCCGACGAGAAGACTGGTATCCACTTGAGATTCGGCGCGCGTTCGGCAACATCCCAGAACACGCGCCCGGCGGGACTCAGCGCGCTTTTCGCCGTGCCTTCCCAGATGTCGCGCGAATAATAGGCCGCTTCGATGGACTCGAGCTGCGCGGGCGCGAGCTGCAAACTCGGCGTAAAGGGCAGCAGTTCGATGGGCCGCGGCGCGGCGCTCAGGATCTCGTTAAGACGCGCGCCGAACTCGGCAACGACCTTGTGCGAAATAAGTAGTGCCGGTTTCATGAATAAATGAAAAAATGACGAGCGATCGAGCTTACACGGCCGCCGCGGCTTAGTCATCACCCCCAGCGGCGCAGAAGCGACGCAGCGGAACATCGAATAGGCAGGAGGAGAAATAATGAATACGTACAGTGTACGGCGCGCGATGGTCGCGGCTGCCGCGGTATTGGCGCCGGCGGTTCACGCGCAGACCGCGCCGGTCGATCCGGCGCAGGCTTATCCCGCGCGCTCGATCCGTTTCATCGCGCCGTACCCGGCCGGCGGGACTTCCGACATCCTGGGCCGCCTGATCGGCCAGAAAATGACCGAGAAGTGGGGGCAGCAGATCCTGCTCGAAGCGCGTCCGGGTGCTGCCGGTCTGATCGGCACTGAACTCGTTTCGCGCGCGCAACCCGACGGCTACACGCTGCTGGTGACGGACATGGGCTCGGTGTTGATCTCCTATCTTGCGCAGGCCAGGCCGGCGTTCGACTACCTACGCGATCTGACACCTGTCATGGCGCTCACGTTTTCGCCGCACGTGCTGTGCAGCCATCCGAGCCTGCCGGTGACCAACGTCAAGGAATTGATCGCGCTCGCGAAGCGGCGTCCGGGCGAACTGAATTTCGCGGCCTCGCTCGCCGGCGCGCCGTTGATGGCGGGAATCGACTTCGCGAGCCGCGCGGGCATTCGCTGGACGTACATCACCGGCCGCGGCGGCATGCAGACGATCATGGACGTGGTGTCGGGCCAGGCGGATGTCATGTTCAACGGCATGCTTCCCGTCATGCCGCAAGTGCAGAGCGGCCGACTGCGGCTGCTCGCGATTACCAGCGCGGAGCGCCTGCCCACGCTGCCCGATACGCCGACCGTGGCGGAACTCGGCATGCCGGGTTTCCTCACCGGCTCGTGGCAGGGGCTGCTGGCGCCGGCGGGCACTCCGCCGGAGATACTGTCCAAGCTGCACGGCGAGATCAGCCGAATTCTGCAGCTGCCGGATATCAAGGAAAAGCTTGCCGTGCAGGGCACGACGCCGTTGAGCACCTCGCCCGCCGATACTGCCAAAGCGTTGCGCGCCGAACGCGACCGCGTGTCCAAGCTCATGCGCGAATCGAGCTACAAATTCGGACAATAGATGAAAATCGTAAAAATCGAACCGCTGTTCGTCAACGTATCCGAAAAATCGAACTGGACTTTTTTCCGCGTCGTCACCGATGAAGGGCTCACGGGCCTCGGCGAGGCGACGCTGCAGGGCTGGGAGGAAGTGCAGCTCGCGTGCCTGAACCGGCTGCTGCCGCAACTGACGGGAGCGACGCTCGACCAGGCGATGCCGCTCATCACGGTCTATCCGCACGCTTTTGGCGGGCTCGCCGCGAACTCCGTGTTGAGCGCGCTCGAGCTGGCGATCATGGACATCCGTGCCCAAGCCGCCGGCAAGCCGGTGCATGCGCTGCTCGGCAAGCAGCTGCGCGATAAAGTGCGCGTGTACGCCAACGTGAATCGCTGCATTACCGATCGCTCGGTCAAAGGTTATGCGGACACGGCACGCGAGATGGCGGGGCGCGGCTTCACCGCGATCAAGATTTCCCCGTTTGACGGCGTCATGCCCGATCAGCTCGACGATCCCGCGGTCAAGCAGGCAATCGCGAATGGCATTGCGTGCACCTACGCGGCGCACGAGGCGGCGGGCCCCAAGGTTGACGTGCTGCTGGACTGCCACTGGCGCTTCGACGAGGAATCCGCCAAACACGTGATTCGCGAACTCGCGCCGATGAAACCGTTCTGGCTCGAATGCATGGTGTCCGAAAGCCCCGAAGGCCAGCCGGCGCTCGCGCGCGTGTGCCAGTATGCGAAGGAGCACGGCATCCGGCTGGCGGGCGCCGAGCGCCAGGTCGCGGCGCAGGGCTTCAAGCGCTACGTCGACAATAAGTTGCTGCAGGTCGTGATGCCGGACATCAAGTACGCGGGCGGATATACGGAGATCGTGAAGATCTGCAAGCTGACCGCCGCGGGCGGCATCGAATATTCACCGCACAACCCGACGTCGCCGTTGTGCACGCTCGCCAGCCTGCACGCGTCCGCAGTGGCGGAAAATTTCCTGATTTTCGAGCACCAGCTGGCGGAAAACGAGCGCTACGACGAAGTCATCATCGGCGCCACGCCGCCGCTGGTCGACGGCTGTTACGAGATTCCGCAGGCAATAGGTACGGGCATGCAGTTGAACGACGAAGTCGTGCGCGCGCATCCGTGGCGCCGGCTCGCGCCGAACATGATCCGCGACCCCAAGCTCGGCTGATCCGGCGCCGCGGCCCTAGGTCAGTTTTTTGCGGGCGGGCGGCGCGTGCTCGCAGGCGACGCCCGCAGTCAACAGTTTCTCGTAAGCCGCGTCGTCGATACCGAGTTCTGCGAGCAGCGCGCGATTGTGTTCGCCGATGTGCGGCGCGGGCGAGCGGATCGAACCCGGCGTGCCCAACAGACGCGGCACGACGTGATGCATCGGGAACTCTTCCATGTCGGCGTCGGGATAGTCGGCGACGAGCTCGCGCTCGATCACATGCGGGTCCTCGACGATTTGCGCGACATCGTAGATCGGGCCGATTGTGACTTCGGCTTTTTCAAAGAACTCGACGTTCTCGGCCTGCGTGCGCTGTGCGACGAACGCGCCGATGATCGCATCGAGCTCTTCGGCGTGCTTTACGCGCTCGGCGTTGATCTTGTAGCGCGGGTTCTCGATGAGATCGGGTCGGCCGATCGAGCGAAACAGCCGCTCCGCCATTTTCTGGATGGACGCCGACAGCCCCACGTATTTGCCGTCCTTGCACAGGTAGACGTTGCGCGGGCACGAATTAGTCGAGCGGCTGCCGGTGCGCGGCTTCAGTTGCCCGGTCAACCGGTAGTTGGCGGCCTGCGGGCCGAGCACCGCGAATACCGGATCGAGCAGCGGCAGGTCGATCACCTGGCCTTTGCCGCCGTTCATCTCGACTTCGCGCAGCGCGATCATCACGGCCGTCGAGCCGTAAAGGCCGGCGTAAGAGTCCGCCATGTACATAGGCGGCAGCACCGGCTCGCGGTCGGCAAAG
>Ga0207706_10004308_pt1 | contig 13375 bp, 12 predicted proteins | sample KBSC53metaG_FD_184318 | JGI IMG/M metagenome (GOLD analysis project Ga0207706, IMG submission 184318) | Corn rhizosphere microbial communities from Kellogg Biological Station, Michigan, USA - KBS C5-3 metaG (SPAdes) (version 2) | ecosystem: Host-associated > Plants > Roots > Rhizosphere > Soil ... | reverse complement strand
CACCCGCTCGCGCGACATCCGCGCGCCCAACATCGCCGAGCTGTTCGAAAATGGCGGGAGCTCGAACACCAACGTGTTCGATCCGGTGCTGGGCCGCTCGGTGCAGATCCGCGAGATCAGCGCCGGTAACCCCAACCTCAAGCCCGAAAAGGCCGACACGCTGACGGCAGGCGTGGTGTTCCAGCCGGCCTTCCTCAAGCGCCTGACCGCCTCGATCGATTTCTACGACATCAAGATCAGGGACGCGATCGCGACGCTCGGCGCGCCGACTCTCGCCCAGGGCTGCTTCGCCGGCAATGCGCTCTACTGCCAGTCGATCACCTTCAACCCCGACGGAAGCATCGCCTTCATCACCAACACGCGGCTCAACCTCGCCCAGGCGGCGGCGCGCGGGATCGACTTCGAACTCAACTACTCGCGGCCGCGAACCTTCGGCGGAAACCTCAGCGCCAAGCTGCTCGCAACGCGGGTTCTCAAGCTCACGAGCACAACACCCGCCGGCGTCCAGGATCGCCTCGGCCAGGTCAGCAATTTCAACCGGACCGCCGGCGTCCCCAAGTGGGTCGGTGACGCCTTCCTCGACTATGACCGCGGCCCGGTGCACCTCGGGCTCCAGGCGCGCTTCATCGGGCCCGGCGTGTTCGGCACGATCCTCCACGAAGGTACCGGCGCGAACTCGGTCAACCGCAACAGCGTGCCCGCGTTCCTCTATCTCAACCCGTCTGCGAGCTACCGTTTCAAGCTCTCCAAAGACCGCTCGGTCGAGCTGTTCACCGCGGTCAACAACCTCCTCGACAAAGATCCGCCGATGATCCCGTCCGGCGCCGCCGGTGGGATCAACGAGAGCAGCACCAACGGCCAGTTCTACGACGTCGTCGGCCGCTTCTTCCGCTTCGGCGCCCGAGTCACCCTCTAGTTCGGAGAACGAGTATGAGTCCCTTCGTCCTTCTCATGACTGCGACTACGCTGGCGAACGCACCGGCCGACCTCATCATCCGCAACGCCCACATCGTCACGGTCGATTCAAATTTCTCCACCGCCAGCGCCGCCGCCATTCGCGACGGCAAGTTCATTGTCGTCGGCAACGACGCCGCCGTGCTCAAGACGAAGGGTCCGAAGACGAGGGTCGCCGACCTTCGCGGCCAGACCGTCCTCCCCGGCTTCAACGACACCCATGTCCACCTGACTGCCGGCAAGGACCTCGAGACCCAGGTCGACCTCACGCACATCCGCTCGATCAAGCAGATCCAGGCGGCGATCGCCGCTCGGGCGAAGCAGGCGAAGCCCGGCGAGTGGATCGTCGGCACTCGCGGCTGGTGGGAATATCAGCTCGCCGAAGGGCGGCTTCCTACCCGCGCCGACCTCGACGCCGCCGCGCCCCACAACCCCGTCAGCATCCCCGGCCCGCACTACGTCATCGTCAACAGCCTCGCGCTGAAGCTTGCCGGCGTCACCCGTGACACGCCTGATCCGCAGGGCGGGCAGGTCTACAAGGACTCGACCGGCGAGCCGACCGGCCTGCTGATGGACAATGCCGGCCGCTTCATCCGCAAGTTCATGCCCAGGGCCAGCGAGGCGCAGCAGGTCACGGGGATGAAGCGCGTCCTCGCGCTGGTGAACAGTCACGGCCTCACCAGCGCCGGCGACCCGAGCGGCAGCATCGAGGACGCGGCCATGTATCGGCGCTTGCGCGACCGCGGACTGCTCACCGTCCGTCTCGACTTTTCCTACAATATCGACCCCGCCGAGCCGCTCGATAAGGCCGAAGCGGAGCTAAAGGCCCTTCCTAGGCCGGGCAGCGACGGCGACGGCATGTTCCGCGCCGACGAGATCGGCGAGACCGGCCTCGACGGCGCCGAGCTGACCGCGCTGCTCGAGCACGACTATCCCGGCAAGCCGGGCTATCGCGGCCTTCAGAAGGTCCCGACCGAGCAGTTCAAGCGCTTCGCCGCGCTGGTCGCCAAATACGGCTACCGCCTGCGCCCGCACGCCGTCGGCGATGCCGCGATCGACGAGGCGCTCGACGCCTTCGAATACGCCAATGTGCAAACGCCGATCGTCAAGCGCCGCTGGATGATCGACCACGCCTTCCTGCTCGGCCAGCAGCATTACGACCGGGTCAAGCGGCTCGGGCTCATCATCAACTCGCAATACATGCACAATTACGAGCTCGGCGCGCTGATCCTTAAGGCCTGGAAACGCCCGCTCGCCGACCGCAGCGAGCCTTATCGCGAATGGCTGCAGAACGGGATCATGTTTGCCGGCGGCTCCGACGGCCCGATCTCTTATTATGCCGAGCCCCTGCTCGAAATTTACGGCGAGGTCACTCGCGGCACTCAATGGGGCGGCAGGCTCGGACCTGACCAGGGCATCTCCCGGGAAGACGCGATCCGCTCCGTCACGATCAACGGCGCCTACACGACGTTCGAGGAGAAGGTGAAAGGCTCCATCGAGCCCGGCAAATATGCCGACTTCGTGATCCTGTCTGGCGACATCCTGAAGGTGCCGCCCGAGAAAATCCGCGACCTCAAGGTCCTCGCCACCGTGCTTGGTGGCCGCACCGTCTACGGCTCGCTCGGGCAATGAATGGAGGTCAGGCTGGCACGAACTTCAACGCCAGCCCGTTCATGCAATAGCGCAGGCCGGTCGGCTTGGGCCCGTCGTTGAACACGTGGCCGAGATGCCCGCCGCAGCGCGCGCACAGCACCTCGGTGCGCTCGATCAGCAGGCTTCGGTCGCCGCGCTCGACCACCGCGCGGGGCAGCGCGCGCCAGAAGCTCGGCCAGCCTGTGCCGCTGTCGAACTTCGTCGCCGAGTTGAACAACGGCAGCGCGCAGCCGGCACAGACGAAGGTCCCGCGGCGATGTTCGTTGTTGAGCGGGCTGCTGAACGGCCGCTCGGTGCTCGCCTCGCGCAGCACCGCATAGCGCTGCGGCCCGAGCAGCCGCTTCCACTCGGCCGGCGAATGGGTAACCGAAAAGCCTCCGGCCACCGCCGCGGAAGGCGAGCGCATGAGCGCCAATCCGGCGATCGCCACCGCCCCGGCTCCAAGCAACATGCGCCGGTCGAGGTTGAGGTCAGCCATGGGTCAAATTCCTTCTCCGCTTGAATCCTGCCCGAGCTACGCTGAACGAGGCGTGTCGGATGCAGCGGTCAGGCCGGGCGCAGCGCGCCCGAGGCGACGACGGGCCCGGTCGGAGAACCGGTCGGCGAGCCGCCCGGCGGCTCGACCGAAATCGCGATGGTTGCGCCTTGCTGGAGTAGGGTCGCGAGCGTGTCGGCGATGCGCATGTGCATGCTCGGGCTTGCCGGCATGGTCCCGAGCGAGCGCGGCTTGCCGCCCGCCGGGATGACCCAAAGCTCGTGGGATTGGGCGGCCGCGGCGGGCATCGGCGCGGACAGTGCGAGGACCAGCTGCCGGCTGTTCGGATCCCAGCTTGCCACCACCTTCGTCGCGCGCTCGTCGCCGAGCATGGCGACCATCGGGGCGGCTGCCGGCCGTTCTGTCTGCGGCGGCGCGACGGCCGTTCTCGGCGGCAGGACCATGACCAAAGCCAGCCCGGCCGCGAGCGCGGTCATGCCGGCGGCGGCCGAGCGCCACCGCGTCAGGCTGCGGCGAAGCGAAACGAGATTGTCGTTGGCGGGAGCCGCGGCACCGATGGCCGCCGCGATCCGACCCCACAGATCGTCCGGCGGAGCCGCCGCCGCGACCTCCTCGCCGAGCGGCGCCAGCCTGCCCCGCCAGCGCGCGATCTCGGCCGCGAAATCGGCATCGGAAGCCGCCCGCGCCTCGGCGTCGCGCCGTTCGTCGCCGGTCAGCAGCCTCAGCGCATATTCGGCCGCGGCCATGTCCGGCTCTTCCGGGCGAGGACGATCCCCGGTCATTGTTCGAGACACTTGCGGAGGCGCTGCAAGCCGCGGCGGACCCAGCTCTTGACCGTCGGCAGCGGGATGCCGTCGCGCTCCGCCAGCTCGGGGTAGGTCGCGCCCTCGAAAAAGGCCGCGCGGATGACCGTGCGGGCTTTCTCTTCCAGGGCATCGAGGCAGCGATGCAGGCGGATCGAGTCCTCGGCTTGTTCGAGCACGTCCAGCGATGACGCTCGTTCGTCGGCAACCTCGAACGCGGCGTCGAGCGATGCGGCGGGCGCGCGGCGCCGCCTCAACTGGTCGATCGCGCGATTGCGCGCCAGCGTCGCCAGCCAGGTGATCGGACTGGCGCGGGCCGGGTCGTAGGAGGGCGCCTTGTTCCACACCGTGACGTAAACCTCCTGCAGCACGTCCTGGGCTTCGCCCTCGTCGCGCAGCAGCCCCAGGCAGATTCCGTAGAGCTTGGCCGACGTGCGCTCATAAACCGCTTTGAGCGCGGCTGCGTCCCTGCTGACCACCTTGCGAAGGAGCAGGCGGAGCTCGTCGCGCGCGGCGTCGCGGCTGGTCACCGGCTGGTCCATTGTCCACTCATGCCGGATGTCGCGTCCCTCGGAAAGTGAAAGCCGGCGGCTGCGGCCCAAAGGCCGGGCAGGCCTTCGATCGCGGGCCATCGGCCGCCGGCTTTCGTCCGGGCGCGAGGGTGTCGCCCGAAGCATCCAGGGCCTATGGCATCAGGACGCGGTCGACGACGTGGATCACGCCGTTGGACTGCATCACGTTGGCGATGCTGATCCGTGCCTTGCCGCCCTTCGCATCGACCACGGCCCAGCCCGACCCGCTCTTCATGAAGCGGAGGTTTTCGCCTTCGACCGTCTTCAGCGTCGCGACGCCCTTGTGGCGCGCCGCGAGGGCGGCAATCTGCCCTGCGGTGTAGCGGCCCGGAACCACGTGATAGGTCAGCACGCCGGTCAGCGTTCCCTTGTTCTCGGGCTTGAGCAGCGTGTCGACGGTGCCGGCCGGCAGCTGGCCGAAGGCTTCGTTGGTCGGCGCGAACACCGTGAAGGGGCCGGGACCGGCGAGCGTATCGACGAGGCCCGCGGCCTTGACCGCCGCTACCAGCGTGGTGTGGTCCTTCGAATTGACGGCGTTCTCGACGATGTTGCGGGTCGGGTACATGGCCGCGCCGCCAACCATCGGGTTGCGGGCTCCGGCGGTCCCGGCCAGCATCGCCGCCGAGCCGAGTGCGATTGCCAGGGTGAGTTTGAGTGTTCGCATGAATTCCTCCTCCGTTGCGCAGCGGGGTGCTGCACGACAGCTACGGGGCGCGGCGCCGGGCAGATGCAGCAAGGCGCGGGAACCTTCCCGCCGCGGCGCCATCCAATGCATGCCGCACCGATGATGGTGCCGTCCAAATCCGTGGGGTTCAGCCAATGATTTCCAAATCCATGTTCGCTCTCGCCGCGGCCGCCGCCGCGCTCGCAACGCCTGCAGTGGCGGCGGACGCCCCGACCGACCCGCAGATCGCGCATATCGCCTACACCGCCGGCAACATCGACATTGCCGCGGGCAAGCAGGCGCTCGCCCGCTCCCACAACCGCGCGGTCCGCTCGTTCGCGCAGCAGATGGTGCGCGATCACCAGGCGGTGAACGTCAAGGCGCTTGCGCTGGTCAAGAAGCTGCACGTCACGCCCGAAGCGAACCCGACCAGCACCGCTCTGCAGAAGGACGCCAGTGCGACTCTGCGGCGCCTCAGCCACCTCCACGGCCGCGCCTATGACCGCGCCTACGTCGACAATGAGGTCGCCTATCACAAGGCGGTCAACGGCGCGCTCGAATCCACGCTGATCCCGTCGGCCAGGAATGGCGAGCTCAAGTCGCTGCTCGAGACCGGCCTGACCTTGTTCCGCGAGCACCAGGCGCACGCGGAGCAGGTCGCGAAGGCGCTCAGGTAAGCGATGCGCTTGCGGCGTTATCTCGCGTCCGTCGCAAGTGGCGGGGCCCTGCTGCTGAGCGCCCCCTCGGCAGCGGCGGCCCCGCGCGTTTACACGGTGGTGATCGAAAAGATGAAATACGGGCCGCTCCCGGCGCAGCTCCACAAGGGCGATGCGATCATCTGGGTGAACCGCGACTTCCTGCGGCACACAGTGACCGCGGCCGACCGCAGCTTCAACCTCGACTTGCCCGCCGGCGCGAAAGGCAAGACCGTCCTGACGAAGAGCGGTAATATCCCGTTCGTATGCCGCTTCCATCCGGGCATGCGCGGCGTTCTGCAGGTCAAATGAGCTGACAATGACGGCACAAGTCAAAACGGCAGTCGATTACAGTGCGCTTGGCGATGCCGCACTCGCGCGGCTCTGCGCGGCGCGAGATCGCGAGGCGATCTGCCATGTGATCACTGCCAACAACCAGCGCCTGTTCCGCGCCGCCTGGAGCATCCTCAAGACGCGGCAGGATGCAGAGGAAGCGGTGCAGGCCGCCTATCTGTCCGCCTTCGCCTCGATGGACACCTTCGAGGGCCGCTCCGCGCTTTCCACCTGGCTCACGCGCATCGTCGTCAATGAAGCGCTCGGGCGGCGCCGCGCCGAACAGCGCCGTCGCCGTCATTTCGAACAAGAAGGTGTCGCCGTGCTCGACCAATATCGCGAGGCGCTGATGCGCGGATCGGACGCGGAACGGCCCGACGTCGCCGTCGCGCGCGAGCAGATCCGCAAGCTGCTCGAAGAGGCCGTGGCCGAGCTTCCGGAGACGTTCCGCACCGTGTTCGTGCTGCGCGAAATCGAAGGCATGAGCAGCGAGGACACCGCCGAGGTCCTCGGCGTTCCGGTCGCGACGGTGAAAACCCGCCTGTTCCGCGGCCGCCGCCGCCTCCAGCAAATGCTCGCGCCCGAATTGGCCAACGTCTTTGGCGGCACGTTCCCGTTTGCCGGCAATGACTGCGCCGCTTTGACCGAAAGGGTCCTGGCGCGGCTTGGGCTCCAGGCCGAGCCTCAGTAGCGCGCGAGGATGAACGCGCGCGCGGCGCGATATTCCTGCGTCGTCACGCGCCCGTCGCCGTCCGCGTCGGCGAGCTTGCGGAACTCATTCGCCGCCGCCTGCGCCTCGCCGGGGTCCAACAGGATATTTCGGTCGCGATCGTAGAATTTAAGCGCCCAGTTCATCAGCACCCAATCGCGCTCAAAGATCTGCAGCGCGGCGGGCGCGACGGCGAGGCGCGCCGGGACCGACTGCGCTGCGGTCGCAGCGGACATGGCCGCAAGCACCAACGAAAGAATCGTCCCGCGCACGTATGATCAACGCGCAAGTTTCGGCGCCGTTCACCGCGCACGCGACTAGAAGGCGCGAACGATGCCCATCTCTGTCCTCACGCGCCGATAGTCGAACAGGCCGATACTGCTGATATTCCGCTCTGCCGTGACTCGAAGCAGGGGCGCAAAGCTCATGACGGTCAACTTGCGAAGAGTAACGGCGATGCTTGCGCGGTACAGGTTCTCCGTCCGCCTCCTCGGGTAAAGGAAAAGGCGCTCGTCGGCTTCCAGGTGTATGTAGGCCAGCGTTGCCGTCACCGTAGCCGCTCCCATTTCACGATAGCCGAGGACGGACACTTGGCCGCTCTTCGTGGAGTAGCCGCCGTCTCGAAGATTCTGCCGTTCGGCGAACAGGGTGACGCTGATACCGGCTCTCGCCGATAACGCCCGCTCGTAACCGACCGAAAACCCGTAGCTGCGACCGTCCTGGCCGTCGTTGAGCTTATTGTCGACTGCCCCGACCGCTCCGCCCGCACGAAGTTGGGAGCGGCGGCCAATGGGCCGCATGAAGACGAGGCCGAGGTAGCCCGTAGCCGACAGGAGGCGATTGCCGTGCCGGCGCCAGATTCCGCCTATTTCCGTGTTCAATCTTGCGGCGCCGATGGCGAGCTCCGGCCCGGCCGAAATGCCGATCGCGACATCGTTGAACTTTGTTGCTCGGTACAGATCGGCGGAACCGGCGATCTTGCCAAGCAAACTGGTCTTGCCGCTCACTCGCGCTCGCGCATAAACTTGGCCGCGCAGCGCCACCCCGACACCGGACGTTTCGCGGGCTTCTCGATCAAGGGTCAAGTCGCCAAACACAGTGCCGAGCGAGGGCGCTCGGGTCGCCCGATTGATGTTGCTGTCCGGGGCAATTGCGACCTCGAGCGATCCGCCTGACGGCTTGCGCGCACGCAGGGCAGCCGAGTAGCGGTCGACAAGCAACGCGACAGCCGGTGGCAGGCCCGCGGCCTGGGCCTCGCGCAGCGCCCGTCGCGCGCCGGCTTCGTCCCCAAGCAACTCGAGGAGTCGGGCCAATTCCAGCCGCACCCGGGTTGCGCCCGGGTCGTCATCGAGGATTTGGCGGAGCATCAGGGCAGCTGCGGTTTGCCGCCCCGCTCTCGCCAGCAGCATAGCCAACCGAAAGCGTGCTTCTGAACGGATCTCGAGCGTCGGGTGCCGCGTGAGGTCGCCCAACACTCGTTGTGCCTGGGCCAGGTCGCCCGCCGCGGCGAGGCGCTCGGCCAGGGCAAATTTTTGCGCGGCCGCTTCGTCAACGACGCAACCGGCTTCGCGCGAGCACGCCGGTTGCGCGGCTGATCCCTCAGCGGGAGTGAATGCTGCCGCTGCGAGAAGGTGAACTATCGGTCCAATGATGAGCATCGCGAGCCGGCTCGCGCATCATTGCTTGCCGACGAAGACACCTGCAATTGCGCCGGTCCCGCCGGAGGCCGAGAAACTGTAGCCGGTCTCGCTAGCCGCGGGCCCGAAGAATCCGCCCGCGAACTGCCCGTTCATTCCAAAGCCTGTGAGGCTACCGCTATAGTTGCTCGTGCCGCTGGCGATTGTGCCCGTGCCGGCAAGCGTCCCCAATTGCTGGAAGCTTCCCAGGGTGCCCGTGAGGAAATCGCTGTTGCCACGCAGAGAGAGGGTCGTTGCGATGGTGCCGCTGGCAAAGTCGGCCGACACCGTTCCGGAGCTGCCCAGCAGCCGGTAGCCCGCACCGCCGACGGAGGCGTAACCATCGACAATTCCGGAATAGGTGCCGCTCCCGGTGCGCGGCATGCTTGCGGCGGAAGTCTCCTGTCCAATTACGAACACGCCCGTGTCGAACTGGCGCGCGGCTTGCGGACCACCGGCATCCGAATAGAGACCGTACGTCAGATAGCTGAGCTGGATGCGCGAGTTCGTGGCACTGTTCTTGAGCAATTGAAGCTCGGCTGACCGGCTGCCGGCATCATAATCGAAGCGGTAATAAGCAAAATTATTCGTCTCATCGCCGCCGGTCGGCTTGGCCCCCAGGGTTTGATTCGTGAAGATCGGGAAATCGTAGTCCCACTTCGAGTGCCCGGACCAGATGGCATATTGGCCCTGGTTGTTCTGCACCATTATCTCGCCGCGCCTCGCCGCGCCCAGAATGGATGCGCCGGTGGTTGCTCCAGTGACGAGATTCATCGTGAGGCCGAGCCTCGCGCCCGCCACGGGAACCGCATAGTCCCAGGAGAAGGTCCCCGCGGGCGAAGCTGACGGCGTTGGCGTCGCCGTCTGGGGAGGGGCAGGCAGCATCGCAACGCCGTCGCTGCCGCCTCCACAAGCCGTGAGAGTGAATGCAAGTGCGAGCGAAGATACGGTCAGCTTTTTGCAAGAGAGCGCCATGGTTTGGCTCCTTCAGCGCCAGTCCCGATATTGAGAGCGGGTCGCCGACCATTGAAGACAAACCCAGGTTAAGTGGCTATGCACGGACGATGATTTGTTGGTGATGGGATGCTGATGATTGCGTTCGCGGCCTCCTGATGGGCGTACCCATGATCGATCTGGCGGAAACGTCAGACTTTGATCTGGGAGGATTGCGCGTCAGCCCGGCTCATCGCCAGGTTTCCATGAACGGCGAATGCCGCGAGCTTGAGCCGAGGGTCGCTCAGGTGCTTATCGCCCTCGCCTCGGCCAGCCCGGCGGTGGTGTCGCGCGACCGCCTTGTCGAGCAATGCTGGGGTGGTCGGATCGTCGGCGACGATGCGCTGAACCGCTGCATCCTCGCGCTTCGCCATCTCGCCCGGGAATTCTCGCCCGAGCCCTTCGCCATCGAGACGGTGCCGCGCGTCGGCTACTCCTTGCTCGCCGGGCCACCGGGCAATGGCAGCGCCCCGGTTCGCCGCTTCCCGGCGAAGGTTCCGGTCGCGCTGCTTCTCACGGCCATCGTCGCCGTCGCAATAGCCTTCTTTTGGACCAACTATCAGCGCGGTTCGGCCGGCCCCGCGTCAATCGCGGTGCTGCCGTTCCGCAACCTCTCCACCGAGAACGCATATTTCGCCGAGGGTATCGGCGAGGAAATCCTCGACCGGCTGTCGCGCGAGCCGCAGTTCCGTGTCGCCGGACGCGCCTCGTCGGCACAGTTCGGCAAAGACCCGGATCTCGGCGACGTCGCCAAACGGCTGAACGTCGATTACGTGCTCGAGGGCAGCGTTCGTACTCAGGGCAATCGCGTCCGCGTCAACGCCGACCTCGTCCGCGCGAGCGACCGATCGCGGCTGTGGTCGGGAAGCTACGACGGAGCCTTGAGCGACATTTTCGCGATCCAGAGCGCGGTCGGCGAGGCCGTCGCCGGTGGCCTGCGCCGCCAGCTCGGGCCGGCGGCCAACCGGCGAGTCGTCAACGGCGAAGCCTACGCCCTCTACCTCAATGCGCGGGGTATACTGCACGCTGGGCTGCCCGATGGCGGCAAGGACGCGATTGCGCTGCTCGAGCGAGCGACTGTCCTCGACCCGAATTTCGCGGCGGCCTGGTCTGGGCTCGCCGATGCTTTGCTGCTCGAAGGCCGGGCCCAGGATAATGAAGGGATGATCGCGCTCGTGCCACGAGCCCGTGACGCCGCACGCCGTTCGCTGGAGCTCGATCCGGGTGACGGCAACGCGCATGAAATCATGGCGCAGCTCCTCGGCTCGGATTCGCCCGAAGCGATCGCGGAACGGTGGCGCGCCGGGCAGCTCGCCGCTCGCACTTCCGAGGGTCAGTTGTGGCGCGGCGGAGCGCTGGAAGCGTCGGGTCGCTGGGCGGAAGCCGCCGCAAGCCAGCGCCGCTCGCATGAGCTGGACCCGTCGTCGTCGGGTCCGTGGCGTATTATCCTCGATCATTCGGCGGTGATGGGGGATCGGGCTGGCGCGAAGGCCGCCATCAAGGCCGGGTTCGCCGATGATTCTATGCTCGAGAGTTTCGCGCTCGCGCGCCTTGCCTGGTTCACCGGCGATTTCTCGGAAGCGGCCCGCCGCTGGTCGGATCTCACCAGGGGCCAGTCGCAATGGGCGCGCCCGTCGAGGCTCAGCCTCGAGAATGCTTTGTACATGCTCGATCTCTCGAACAATCTGCCGTCACGGCCGCCGCGCCCGAACGTCGGTCAGGCCCGCTCCACCCCGGCGAATGTGTGGATGGCGTCCGCGCCGTCAGCCGCCGAGTGGCAAAGGCGCAATCGCTCCTCGGCCGCCGACCTCGTCTATCGCGATGAGAACGTCGTGGCCGCCAAGCTCATGCTCAACGCCGGCCGCGCCAGCGAGCTCGTCGCGACCTACGACGGTCCGACCGGGCTTCTCGGGCTCCGGCGCGGCCAGGTGGTCGGCACCTGCTTCCTCCAAAGCGCCGCGATCGTCGCCGCCGCGCTTCGCGCCGTCGGCCGGAACGGCGAAGCCGACGCGGTCCTCCGCAGCGCGGACTCGACTATTGGCCGCGCCTACCGGCGCGGTCCGGTCCCGCTGTGGCTGGAGGACGATGCCGCGGGGATCTGGGCGCTCCAGGGCAAGCCGGACGCCGCCGCCGCCGCCCTCGACCGGGCGCTTCGCCGCGGCTCTGCCCACGCCACCCGCACCGATCTCAAGCGGCTGAAGGACGAGCCCGCGTTCCGCCCGCTGCTCGGCAACCCGCTCTTCGAGGCCGTCCGCGCGAAATACGACGCCCACTTCGCCCGCGAGCGGCTGGAAACCGCAAGGGCGCTCAAAATCGCCATCTGATTTCCATCCGGCCGCCTGTCCATCGCTGCTCAGTGCCCAGCGCACCGCCCGTTGCAGCGTCTCGCGTCACTGAGCAACGACCTGAGCGGGACGACGAACGACCTCCTCGGTCAGAGGAAATTTCGTGTATTTAGTAAACTGTCACCGTAATTGACCGTAATTGGTGCAGACTCTAATCACAAGGTATGCCTGTGTCGGCGGTGGTGCGTATTTCGACGCCAATGGAATGTATAATCCGGCGGTCTGGAATTGCAGCTGGGTCGGGTACTGGGTGGATATTCCCGATCAGCCGCGCACGCGAGGGGGCGATTTGTTCGGGGAGCCAAGTTATCCATGCTCAATCGTGTTGAAATCGTGCGTCGACTCACTCCCGAAGGGTCAACCAACCTCGCCGACGCCACAAAAGAATGACCATGGCGTCAAGGCATGCACTTCGAAAATCGCCAGAGAAAAAGGTGCAGCGTTGCTATTGGACGCCGGAGGTCTCGGAGTTAGTCTCCTCCCTGGAGGCAAAGCAGCTGTAGCACTAACGGGCTTAGCGCTGAGCAGTGCGGCCGGCATCAATGGAGCGGTTCACAGGGACTTGAGCGGGGCTACGGCTGGCGTTGCCGCTTATCACTTCGCGGCGATTGGCCCTGAAGCGGCACGTTTAGAAACTGCAGCTCGGACGTCCTTCGGGAGACGAGCAGCAAGCTACGTTCCCTATCTTGGCACCATTTTGGCGGCCGGAACCCTGCTCTATGATGGTACAAAAGCTTTCCGAGAATATCAACAGTGTCGGGCAGGGAAGTAGTCGTGACTTCACAATCAGATGTATTCAACAATCTTTCCGGAAAGTGGGCATTACTTATCTTCGTGCTGTCTGCCCCGATCTTTATGATATTCGCATATTTTGATCGATCAGACAAGGGACTAGTCGCATACTTCTCTTGCGCTATCATACTCACTCTTCTGCGCGCATCTTGGCCATTGCGGAGAATGTCTTGGTTCTGGCCTGTTATGATTTTGGCAACTGCAATTCACGCGCTTGCAGTCTGGCGCATAAGTTTCACAGCTCTCGATTTTCCCGCCGTAATTTTGGTCCCGTTTGGTATCGTCGACTTTCTTGCATGGTTTTACGTGGTCTGGTCGCTAAGCAAGCGAGTACGGTAACCATGCACTCAATTCCGCACCGCAACCTCCAACAATAGGAACGCGCTAGGGAAAAGCTGAGCGGCCGCGGCGGCTAGATCGGCTTCAGGTTGTGGGACAGGACCCAGCGGCTGGATTACGGTGGCTGGATTACGGTGACAGGATTACGGTGAGGATTACGGTGACAGTTTACTAAATGCACCCAATTCTCGACTAGGCATCGGCCAGGCAAACACGAATTCGCCTGCCACAGCCCGGTCACCCCGCCGGCGTCAGCGCGGCCCTGACCGCCTTCTGCAGCGCCTCGGCGCGGAACGGCTTGGCGAGCAGCGGGGCTTCGGGGGCGGTGCTCTTGACCGCCTCGGTCTAGCT
>Ga0207706_10004307_pt1 | contig 13377 bp, 11 predicted proteins | sample KBSC53metaG_FD_184318 | JGI IMG/M metagenome (GOLD analysis project Ga0207706, IMG submission 184318) | Corn rhizosphere microbial communities from Kellogg Biological Station, Michigan, USA - KBS C5-3 metaG (SPAdes) (version 2) | ecosystem: Host-associated > Plants > Roots > Rhizosphere > Soil ... | reverse complement strand
CGCGGTTATAATAGATCACTTTGCGTGATGGATACTCCTGGACACTGATCATCGCAGGCATTGTGTCAGCAATGTTTTGCAAAAGGTCTTTGCTTTCCTCTAATTCAGTCGTTCTTTCATGAACCTCCTGTTGTAGTTGGGAAACATATTCTTCTTCCCGCTGTTTTCTTTCAAGCAGATCAGCGGCTTGTCTTGCCAGGACATCAAATAAATTAAGCTCCCGTTCAGTTGGTTCATGAACAGTTTTCCAATGAGTCGTGATCATTCCTATGAGATAACCTGACCGTGTAATCAGAGGAGTAGACTGAGCGGCACGCACGCCAGCCAACCGGTGGGCCGCACGACTTTCTTCCGTATTTATAAAATCGGAGATCTCAATATCGGGTATAATGATCCTCTTGCTTTTTTCAAGAGCCGTACCACAAGCGCTTTGGTTACCCTTCTTTACCCACTCCCAGTATTTGATAATTTCCGGATCGAAGCCTTTGAAGGCAAGAAGCAACAGCTCATTTTTTTCAGGAAACAGCATTTGCATGGTAGCCATCTCCGAATGCATGATGGCAGTGGCGGCATTCAGTAGCTGTTCATATATTGCCTGTACGTTATCTTCCTGTATTAACTGGCTGCTGATCGACTGCAATAATTTTGTGTCAGCAAGATCTGCAGCTAATCTCTCCTCACTTCTGCGCAATGCTTCTTCTGCTTCTTTACGCTCGCTAACATCCTGGAATACCGCCACTACCTGGTTGCTGTTCTCACCACCGACTTTTGTAAGGTGGAAATCAAACCATTTTTTCCAGATATCAGAGTACCGCGTTAATCGCGTCCTTTTGCCAGATCGCACCACTTCGCCCCAAACCTGGAATCTTGATTCGTCATACTCCGGGTGTGTCTGTTTTATCGTTTTTCCCAAAAAACTTTCACCGAAAATTTTTTGCGCGGCCGGATTTTCTTCAAGTATTTTAAGGTCAACAGCTTTATTATTTTCATCAAAGATCACTTCCACAAGATGGAAACCTTCGTCAATTGAATTGAAAATGGAAAGGTATTTATTGGTAGCTTTTTGCGTCAGCTCATCTTTTAAGTTCAGCACCTCCTGCTCAGCTTTTTTCCGTTCCGTGACATCCCTGAATACAACGCCAACACGCCGGTTGGTTTCATCTTTCACTCTAAAAGCATAGACCTCCAACATTTTTTCTCTGGAAGCCATCTCATATTCTAACCTGATCTCATTGCCGCTCGTCACAACATCGTTATAGGTTTGCAGCCATTTTTCAGATATGTTTGGAGAAATTTCTCTAAGAGTTCTTCCAACTACATCCTGGAGACCGGCCTGTATCCCAAATGCAGGATTCACTTCGATAAAGCGAAAATCCAGAGGACCATCTCCTTCCACTTTTTCCAAAATGCAAAAACCTTCATCGATGGAGTTGAAGAGTATCTGGTATCTATCTGTTGCCTTCTGCGCCAACTCATCCTTTAATGCTATGAGTGCGTCTTCAGCTTTTTTTAATTCAGTAATGTCTCTTGCAATGGCTAATACTGTTTCTACCTCGCCCTGCTCGTTTCTTTCGGGTACCATTCGTGCAAAGAAGTGATGGGAACCATCCGGTGTAGGAAATAACTGATACGCCGTTGCCGGCTGTCCCGTTTCAAAAACCATTTTCAATTTTTCCATCCAGGGAAAGGCCAGTTCATCAGGTTGTCCCATTTCACTGCTTGTCTTACCGTATAAGGCATCGCGGGCAACGCCCGTCTTTATTTCCGCAGCGCTATTGGCATAAATAAGTTTTAGATCCTTATTCCAACGGGAAATGACATCCGGAGTATTTTCAACCAATGAATGGTATTGCCGCTCCTGTCTTACTATTTGCTGTTCTATTTGTTTTCTTTCTGTAACGTCAAAAAAACTGGCTATGCACCCATCATCAAGTTTAGACACGCTTACCAGTAGCCACGCGTTCACGTCCAGGTGTCCGTCCTTGAAAAGAACTTCACCTGCCCAGGGGGTTCCGGTATCTATCACATCTGTATAGTGTTCAAACAGGCCCGCTTGTTTTAAGCTTTCGAGGTCCTTGCAGAAAAGAGTGCCTTTCAATTCCCCTTTATTTATTGCTATCTCCGCTATGCGGTTTGCAAAAACATATTCCAGGTCGGTGATCTTTCCTTTTTTGTCACGTATTGCCTTTAGCGCAGTAATTCCAACGGGGGAATTTTCCAATACAGAGTTAAACCAGTTGTTTAATTTTTCTGATTCCTGGGTTGCCAGTATTGTTTCATGAATGTCATGAGCAACACCGATCGAGCGCAGAGGCCTGCCCTGCTCATCTCTTTTAAAAATGTGGTCATTAAAACGAAACCACCTGTAGGAGTCATTCGTAATTTTCAATCTCGCTTCCAAAACTTCTAAGGCCTTATCCTCTCTTGAAAGAAGATAAACGTACTGCATTGCTCTTTCATAGTCCCAGGGATGAATGAGTTCCCTGAAAATATTTTTCCCCTGCATGAAAAAATAACTTTTGTCATGCCCCGACAGGTCATTCGCATTAATATTGATGTAAATAAAATCACATCTCTCCAGGTCGAGTACATAAGTAATGGCAGGCCCTGAATCGGCTATCTGTTTTAGAAAAAGAGGATCATCGCTGAACTGACTGAACAGATCACTGCCTTGTGCGTTATTAAATTCCTGGCTGTTATCGTTACTATTTCGGTTCATGTTCTGCAATCGCTCATCAGGCATCCATACACATCAAGAACACATGTAAGGAATCATTCACACACATTTAGTTTGATTTTAAATTAAGCTTGGAGGTTTAATGGACCTAAGTGTTAATGTAAATTCTCCGTACCGGAGTCGAAAACTGGGGATCAATAAAGTTAAGGGTTTTTCGAATCAAAAACCATTTGTGATCCCAGTATTTTTTTTGATAATTGATAAATAGAATAAATACCAAAGGAATCTGTTTGTTGGTGCAAAAAATTGGTGCGAAGAAGTTCCGTGCGGAATGTCAGGCATCATTCATTAAACCGGGCAACTTTCCATTCCTGGCAATGTCGTCGTGAGGTTTCCCGAGTTTTATATCCTTCAAAAACTCTGAAGGCAGGACTCCCGTTACTTTTTTGAAGGCGGAAATAAATGTATTTCGGTTGTTGAATCCGGATTCGTTGGCGATGGTTTCAAGTTTTTTATACATCCATTCTTTTTTCAATAGCTTATCAATCGAAAATATGATCCTGTATTCGTTGATAAAATCATTAAAATTCATTTTATAGTACTTATTGATAAAACCCGACAGGTAGTGTACAGGGATCTGGGTTTCATCCGAGAACCTTTTTAAAGTATACCCATGCTGAAGAAATGATTTTTTCTCCTCCAGGTGTTTCCTGACCGTTTCCTCAATTTCAGCCATTCGTTTTGACGATATGACCAGCGATGTGTGATAATCTGATCTGTGTTTTGGTTTCTTTGACTGAAAAAGGCTAAGACCCAAAAACGAGCTTAGTCTTAAACTGATCTTTTTGACGCGCAATGATGGCTTGAATGCTTTAGCGACAGGAAGCCACGCCGACAAAAGCAGTGCGTAAAGTTTTGATTGGCCTTCCATAATATCTTTTTATAGTAGTTAATCAGGTTTAGTTTGTAAGACGTCCATGCCCAATGTAAACCTTTGGGTCAACGCTTCAATAATGATTTGTTCATCCAGGAATACAGAATTAATAAATGGCCTGAAAGTAAAATGGGAATAGCCGGTTCTTTTAGAGATAACTATCTCGTTAGAATTTCGATATCCATTGTTTAATACCATAAGCAGTCGATTCAAGACAAATAAATTAAACTATCCGCGTCGGAAATCACTTAGTAAAAACTCACGTTATGGGTTGGCTTACATCAGAGTACTAATCAGAAGCCATAATCAGAAACTGGTAAAGTAGGTGAATTGAAGCTAAACTCTTTTTGAAATTATGAAAACAAGGCGAAACGGAAAAATCTTTCTTGCACAGAATTCAAACTAATTGGTCACATGTAAAAAAAACAGCTATCACTTTAACCAATTACCCCCAAAGACAATATAGTATGCCCATGTGCCGGGGCCGTGCGCGATATCAATACCTGTTCTCAATTTAAATTTTCTAGCCAGCAAATACCGAAACCCTGTTCCATAACTCCAGGCCCAATCAGCATCAGCAAACTTATTCCATTCATCAAATGCTTTTCCTGCGCCGGCATATGCCATAACACTCCATCGTTTTACGACATCCCATCTCATTTCCGCTTCTGAAAGAATATCCACATTACCCTGGTATCGTGCTGTAGGTATACCACGCATGTCGATATACGGAAGCATATAAAAAGGAGGGTCACCAAATGCCTGCCGGCCATCAATACGAAAACCACCCACTATTTTTTTTGATATAGGGGTATAAGCAAACATGTAGTAATTCAGTTTCCAGTAGTCATAATCACTCCCTAAAATATTATCCGAGAAAACTGCATCAACATGAAATTTTATTCCTTTATCGGGAGTGAAGATATTGTCACGATTGTCAAGCTCTATAATTGCTCCCAACTGGCTGATGATACTTTTTGATTCAAGCGGTTTTCCCAATGATTCTAAAACACTATCACCTGCATAATGAACATCAGTATGAAGGAAAAGGTATTTTAGGCCTGCATACCAGTGTGAGTAACTAATTCTTTTGATCCCCTGCAAGGAAAATGGAGAAACTTTAAAATTAAAGTCCAATTTCTTTTCACCCAATTGCTCAAAGGTTCTGTAAAATGCCATGTTCAAATTGATATAGCCTCCGCCTATTGCGTACTTGATCCTACTTTTAATGAGCGTTCCGGAACGAAACGCGATACCACCCCAGGTACCGTTCACAGTATATAAGCCCATTGCACCTGTAATATCAGGAGCTACGGGTGTCTTTACTATCTTCCCATTTATTGAATCAATATAGGGTGGTCGCTTTTTTATAAAAACGGGTATGATGGCTCCGCCAAATCCACCGAGGGCCGGCTCAGTGATAATAAGTGGTATAGGAATAAAACCATTGGCATCAATGATATAATCACTCAGATCTAGTTTTCCATCCACAGAGTCTTTGAGTGAAACATGTTTTTTATTTGACTGGCCAAAGAGAAAGATGCAACAACACAATGCGATAGTAAAGGACAATAAATATTTTTTGTTCCCGGGTATATAAGAAAATCTAACCATTGATCACTGACCAGTGCTTTTGTTGCTGCTGTTTGCATTTACTTTGCCAGCGCCGATCGGTATCGTAACATTCAATTGCAAGGCGCTGTTTACCTGGGTTCCGGTGGTTGATGGAAGAATATCTGTCAAACCCTTAAAATACCTTATACCAATACCCATGCCCCTTTTATCTTTTCTGAATTTATAAAATAATCCCCCGGCCAGTCCAAAATCCAGTAATGCGACCTGGTCTGAAATTATTGTTGTGTAGGTAACCTCGTTGTCATTCACTTTTGTTGTAAATATGTCTTTTGATTTCAGCATCATATCGGGTTGTATACCCGCTTCAATAAAGAATTTAGGCGTTATCGCATAGCGACCCAATATGGGCAAACTAAAAGCTTTTATTTTTCTTTCTACTGAACCGTTAGCAAACAGACCATTCAACGTATCATTGCCCACTGGGTAGGGAAGCAGGTTTTCTGCACCAAAAGAACCCTTTGCAATGCCTTCCGCATGAATAAAAAACTTTTTATCAGGATGAATATTAAAATAAATACCGAGGCTAAGATTGTCTCTGCGCTTACTTACGATGTTTGAAATATCGGTTGCACCCGGAGCAACAACAATTCCAAACTCAAGCGTGCCAGTATTGAGTTTATCACCAAATAATAAAGCGATCACTACCTGTGCATGGCCCATTTTACATAAACAACCCAATAAAATGATGCCTGTTATTTTTTTCATGGTGCTCATTTTATTTGCACTGCAGTATTGCATGCAATTGATTTTGCGTTATGACATTTCGAATTAGGTTTTGTGATGGCCTACCGGTATTACTTTTTGGATAGGTTCTGATGCACCTTTTCCAAATTGCCTTATCATGAAAATAGCTTCAGACATGTTAATGGGCAGATAAGTAACTTTCGTTTTCTCTCTCACAACAACGCTGCCGGATGTGGGAGAAGGCGAAGATGGTAGAAAAATGGAGCAATAGTCTTCAGTTTCGTCTATAACAAAACATAGAACTTCATTATCATCCACAAAAATGCTGGCGGGCTTCCAATTCTCGGTCTTTTCTTTACTGAACAAATCTGTAGTACGGGCACGGATGTAAGAATAACCTGGAATGTATACAAGCACACGATCCTCCAGCCATTGAATAATTCTTTTTGCAAGCTTTGTTCTCATGAAAAGGCCTCCCAGGAAACAAGTCAATAACAGGAGTATTATACTCATGAGTGTGTTAACTCCTACGCCTCCCACATTCTCAAATGGCAGCCTGGCAGTAATTGGTTTTGAAAGGTTATAAAGAAAGCTAATGACCTTCGCGAGAACCAACCCTATTACAATAACTGGTATCAGGAAAAATACACCAGCCGCAATGCTGATTTTAATAAAATCCATAACCTTTTTCATAGATGAAATAAGTTTTATCGATGAATGCCAAAGGCAAAAAAATGAGGGAAGTAACGATGAGGGTTGGATCTTGTGTTTCTGAAATACGGTCAGTCAATGAATCACAGGAAATTAGTTGGGCGATTCTGCAGAGATAATTTTTCGATTTGTTACAAAACATACACTGCAATTTTCAGGATCAGGTCATTTTACCATGGGTTTTCTTGTCCCTCATCCTCTCTTTCATTTGTTTGCGGATCTCTTCTTTCTTTACCTGGTAGGCATTGTACTGATCAGTAGTAAATACATTTTTTAATTCAGCATCCTTTGCTTTGTCATTATCTTTCAGAACCTGCATTTTTTCTTTCCTGGATAAAGTTGTCGTTTGCAGCCCTTGCGTTTTCTTAGCATATTCCAGGTTTATATCCTGCACCCGCAAAACCTGGCTATCGCTTAGTTGCAAGTTCGTTTTCATCCACCCAGTCATTTTGCCTGCCCTTTCTTCAGGAGTGGAAGAAGTTTTCTTTTGTGGGTAAATGAAATTAAATGCAAACAAGAGTGTAATCAGTAAAAAACTGTTTAATAGGGTCTTCTTCATTTTTTGGTTCACTTAGCTGTTTCATTTATTTCATTCCCCATAAAGTCACTTTCGCGGTGTTTGTATGTGCAAGACTATCGGTTTGATACCAGATAGTGACCCTTCTTATTTTTCTTACGCCTGTCTTTAAATTGTCAGTTTTTAAGTCGATCACCCTGCTTTCGCCACCGGCAGGTATCTGGTATTTTAGATTAAACTGATCCACCTTACCGTTTTGATAGATCACATTCATGTTGAGAATATTTACAGGCGCCTCCTGCACTTTAAATTTTAGAGACCTGTATTCGGCTTGTCCTACTAATACAATGTCATCATGATTCACAGTATCTTTCACTGTCACTGTTCCTAATTCCTGCCAGGTACCGGGTGGACCAGTCTTAGTGGCAATAAGATCCTGCGCAGTCGCATTTAAGCTGAAGGCTGCAGCAATTAAAAAAAGAAGAATTATTTTTTTATTTGACTGTGCCATAGTGCTGAAGGAGATCAGGATGCCGCGTGATGAGTAATGAATAATCAGTAATGAGTGAATGACCCCGCTGCTTTCCACTGCTCATTACTCATTACTCATTATTCATCACTCATTATTCATCACTCATTATTCATCATTCATCACTGATCATTCATTATTTATGTTGCCCTAATTTAAAGGTCAAGCCCCCGCCCAATTGAAACTGGTAAATGCTGGAATAGGTACTTACTCCGGCGCCTACGCCTCCTGTACCGACATATAGGCCACCACCAGCACCTTGTGCTATTGACATTAGCCCAGCCTGGAGTTTTATCCCGAATTTTTCGTTGGCCCATATATTACAACCAAGCCTTGCACCCCAGGCAAATTTTGTTGCTGTATGATGACTACTGGTTTCAGGATTTTTAGCTCCTAAGAATGCTGCCCCCAAAAGCAATCCCCCATATCCTTCAACTTTGCTACCTGGTTTTTGAATATGACCATCGCTGCCGATCGTTACGTAGTCAATGCTCAGGTCAAAATTTGCATATTTTTCCTGTATGCCCAAGGTGCCGTTGTCCAGGTAATAAGTAGGCGCATGTGTGCTTTGATGCTGCCACATTATTTCAAAACAATTACGTTCTGAGGCCATGTACTCAATACCCACACCACCCTGGAAACTCCCGTCGATGGTACCATGGTAATAGTTATACTGATCATAGTAGGAATCGAATTTATCAGGAAACACATACATGCCATAAGCGTTCAGCCGGGCATGTTGTGTAAATGAATTTTGTGCAAACGAGACCAAGGTTACAGTAACAAGTAAGCCCAGCAGAAAGAACTTTTTCATACAATTGATTTTTTATTGAGTAATTTTTTTCATTTTTATATCAAGGCACCAATAATCAAACAATAGCCGGAAGTTTTCTATTGATGAAAGATTTCGGTAGGTCGCAATAGATCCTTTCATTGAAACCCAAAGCGCTCATCTCCTCATTATTGTCATCCATGTCGCTGATACTGAATATAGTGAATAAAGACAGCCGTGGCAGAAATTCACGAGGAACATTTATCGCTACAATATCGTTGATGCACTCTACTTGAAGTTACTTTATATCGCACCGGAAAAATGAAATAAAAAACTATAATGAGCCAAATTTTATAAAACGTGGCACCATTTATCTTAATGATCCCATTTGAAAAATGCTCGAAGTCTTTTAAAATAATAAAGATGGAATTTTCTATGTCTGTTATTATAAAATTTGGCATACTGCCTCTTATCATCCGCAGGTAAGGACGGTCCACCTCCATTATCTTATGTTTAAGTCTGGATATTATATTTTTTTTTATAGGTATTTGCACTTATGTTTACAAACCCTCTCTCGATGGAAATTGGATTGACTATACATTTTGATCTTGGAGGGAGGGCCAAATAGCGAGAGACTAACATTCAAAACCTTGATATGAGTTTTAGCGCCCTCTTTTCATTTGCTGTATTAATAACTGGCTGCATTGTTATTTCAATTGTGCTCAAAAAGCATAAGGACCTGCCTTCACGCCTGTTAGCTTTCTCTTTGTTTTCCCTGAATTTCACAGTACTCCTGATATTCCTGTTTGAAAGCAAATACCTGCTGTACGTCCCTTTTTTGTTCAGAACCGGATCTTTTTTTTACTACCTGGTGATGCCATCATTTTACCTGTACGCGGTGTTTGCGCTTAAATCACGTAAATACCTTCGTTGGACCGATGCAGTACATGTGTTGCCAGCTCTGATTTACCTTATTGACTTTGCGCCACTTTTCTTCAGTTCCAATCATGATAAACTTGCGATCATTCGTTCACTACTAGGTCATGACCAAAAAACAGTACTTCATTACAATGAAAGTTGGTTCATGCCACAGGGAATTCATTTCTTAGCACCAATTATACTTGGATTTGTATACATTTTCTTTGTAGTAAGGATGCTTTTAAAAAGCTACCGTTCTGATAAGCAGCAGAAGATCGTACTGTTACGTTGGCTAATAACCGCTACTTCAGTATATTTTCTTTTGGAAGTGAGCAGTCTTCTTGCATTGCTTTTTGTTCCTGCCCATCAATGGCTACTCAGCTCCATCTGCGTCATGACATTCTTTTTTATCCTAAGTCTCGTGCTTTTCTCAAACCCTGGTCTTTTGTATGGCCATTATCCACATCTGGAAATTTTAAAAAAAGAGGGTGCGAAAAAAATAAAACAGTTAACCTTACCGAATGAAAGGGTAATTGAATTAAAGGTGCTTTTTGAAAAATATGCAGACAAAAAATTCTATCTGAACCGCGATGTTGACCGGAAACAAGTAGCCAGGTATCTCAATGTACAACCTCACATTTTTTCCGCGTTTATCAGCCAGGCGTACGAGGCAAATTTCAATGATGTTATCAACCGGCACCGGATAAAATACATTGAAGAAGGTCTGAAAAATGAAAAATGGAATGAGCTGACCTTAGAAACTATTGCTGAGAAAGCCGGTTTTAATAACAGGGTAACGTTTCTAACTGCTTTCAAGAAATTTACCGGAACTACCCCCACACAGTATATTAAAAACATACAGGTACAAAAGACATCCGCAAAGTTCAATGAGAAGGCGGTAAACAAATTTGTACAGCGCTAATAAAAATTTTGCCCGGGTCGATGAATTGTTCAGGGCATTTCGAAACAAAAAATCATAAAGGCATTACCATAACAAAAGACCCCGGAATTAGATCCGGGATCTTAACTAAAGAAACCAAAAGGAGATAACGCTCAAATATTCTTTAGTCTGTTTGCTATTGCGAGCAGGCTCTGACTGCGAAGCCTGCCAGCAATGGCTATTATGGTCTTTTAGGAATGATCAGATGCTTTCAGGTTTAAACAAGTATTGTTTTCTTATTCGCTAATGACCTGGCTCCCTGCTGGTCTTTCTTAATTCTTTTTAAAAATTCAGAAGGACTTTGACCTGTTTCTTTTTTGAAGGCAGCAGTAAAAGTATTCCTGTTGTTGAATCCGGCTTCCGATGCGATCGCCTCCAGTGTCTTATACTTCCACTCTCCATTCATGAGCATTTCTTTACTTTGAGAAACCCTGTACCTGTTTATAAAATCACTATAGTTCATTTTATGATAACGGTTGATGAATGCGGAAAGATAATTTACGGGGATATGCACATCACTGGCGAGTTTGTTCAGCGAATACTTATGCTGAAGAAATGGTTTCTTCTCCAGGAGAAACTGATTTATTAGAGAATTAAATTGGATTAGCTTTTCGTCACTAAGAAACCGCCCGATCTTATCAATCTTATTTTCAGGTTCAGGCATTGTATAAAATCCATGACCTGCAATGTTCAGCTGCCCGGAACCCACAACAACTCTTTTACGATTTTTTAATAACGCCAATAAAGCGATCACGACGTAAACACAGGCCACTGCCATAGCGAGCCGGTTGACAACAACGAACATTATAGAAGAGTTTGAAGTGGCTGCACCAAGTATCCAAATACTAACAGGATAGGCCACTATTAAACCCGCCCATTTAAACAAATTACCGCTCAGCAGATAAACCGCGATAAAAGATGATCCACCAACGTAGATAACGGTTGCAGTAAGGTCACAAGCGATGTTCATATAAAAACCTCCCCTTCCCTCCTTTTGAGAGAGTTATGCTTTTAAAAATTTTGGCGATTGGTTACGAAGTGTAGGATTAGATAGGGTAAGTATTGATAGGGTAAGTATTGATAGGGTATGTATTGATAGGGTAAGTGATTTGGTGGCAAGCATCGAATCGTTAGGCAATTTCACTCGTTCCCTGGCAAAATCTTGTAGAATTAATTCTACTGTGAAAAATAATTGATCAATGGAATTTTGATCATCAGCTGATGAATCTTTAATCCGGTGTTTGCATGCGAATGCTTATGTGATTGTATTTGCTCTTTTCTAAACATTATTTCTGAGGACTGGATTGATCATGTATAAGAAGCTGAAAATTTTATACAAGGATAATAATTATAAAAGAAGGAGTTTTACAAAACATGATGCAGCCGTGTGTATTAATAGCCGATGATCATAGCATGATCAGGACAGGATTGAAAATATTCATACAGGTCAATCTTGGATACAAAGACATATCTGAAGTGTCCACCTGTAATAACCTGATGAAAGAACTGGTTAAAAAAAAATACACCCATCTCATTCTCGATATCATTCTCTCTGATGGAAATACGCTGGAAGTGATACCGAACATCAGGCGGGTGTACCCGGAATTGAATATTATGATCTTTTCCATGCAGCCGGCCGAAGTATATGGTGAAGCAGTGAAACAATATGGTATTAATTATTACCTTCCCAAATCAACAGGTGAAGAAGAAATGTTGCAACTATTGCAACGATTCCTGCAAAACGAGGTCCCGCTCAAAAGAAACCCCGTATTACAGAACCCGGAAAATCCTTTTTCGTCTTTATCGCCAAGAGAATTGGAGATCCTTCATTATCTGCTAAAAGGGCTGGGGACAAAAGAGACCAGTGAAATACTGAATTTAAAGATGAACACCGTTTCTACGATGAAGAACCGCATCTTTGAAAAAACCAATGCCGGGAATATCAAGGAGCTTATCGAACTGGCTACATTATACAACGTAAATTTTTAAGCCGGATGCCGTAAATTGTAGCAGCCTCATTTATCTATGAAGGGTCATATTACATTGCTGGTAATTAGTATTGCTTTCGGCCGTATCACTATTGCACAGATCCCTACTACATTTCAAACCAGGCATTACACCACTGAAAATGGATTACCCTCGAATGGTATAAAGGGATTGGAATGGGATGAAGAAACCGGTTTTTTATGGATAGCCACCGAGGCTGGCGTTGTAAGATTTAACGGGATCGATTTCAAAACTTACACGAATAAAAATACTCCATTCATCGGCTCTGAACGGTTTCGTTTAATAATAAGAAACAATAAAGGGATCATCTACGCTGCTGATGAGTACGACAATATATTCAGGGTGCGGCAAAACGAACTGGTTTCATACCGCAAAACAATCAAAGAAAATAAATTAAACACTTACAGGGCTTATTACGGACTCCCGGTATCGGATACTTTCTTCAGTTATAAGGTCAATCATCCCCCGGTAAAACCTTTTTTCGCTGATTTTGAAACACCAAAAACACTGCCGCTTACAGACACTTCGGTATTATCCATTAATAATGGAAAACCGTTTGTTATTGCTCTTTCGAACGATGAACCTGCGCCCCTTGTCGCTGAAAATGTGTTGATAAAAAACTTTTTTAAAATCAAAGACCAGGTTTTCCTTGTATCAAAAGACGGGGAAGTATACCGCGTGGATATTACTGCTCATCACCTGGTACCGGTAAAGTTTGATGAGCCGTTTGAAAATGAATTCAACAAGGGAGAGTTTTATTTTTTTCCGAACGGGAGTGAAAAGAATGTCATTGCAATAAAAAACAATAAAGCATGGACCCTTAGTTACAATGGGGCAATGGTCGTTGCCGAAGAGATCTGCGACGTCCTCCCTGCCAATATCCTGATACGCTATGTTCAATACAGCCAGGGCAAGAAATTACTTTTTATCGGCACGGACTCAAAAGGTTTTTTTGTGATAACTCAAAACAGGGTGAGTGTTGTAAAGAAAAAGCAAGCAATTACCAGCGAAACAGATGCTTACTATTCTCAAATTGAATTACCGGGCAACAGG
>Ga0207706_10004306_pt1 | contig 13380 bp, 10 predicted proteins | sample KBSC53metaG_FD_184318 | JGI IMG/M metagenome (GOLD analysis project Ga0207706, IMG submission 184318) | Corn rhizosphere microbial communities from Kellogg Biological Station, Michigan, USA - KBS C5-3 metaG (SPAdes) (version 2) | ecosystem: Host-associated > Plants > Roots > Rhizosphere > Soil ... | reverse complement strand
GCCACGGACTATGTTGGCCACACCTACGGCACCGAGGGTGAGGAAATGTGCCTCCAACTGCTCGAGCTCGACCGCGAGATCGGCGATTTCCTCTCGCTGCTCGACAGTCGCGGGATCGATTATGCCGTGGCCCTGACCGCCGACCACGGTGGGAAGGACGTTCCCGAACGCGAGAGGCTCGCCGGGGTAAAAGGCGCCGTTCGCGCCGATCCGGGCCTGCGAGCCGGCGTGATCGGCCCGAAGTTGGTGACCCAGCTTGGCCTGACGGGACCGGGGCTGTTCGGCGACTTGAGCGGCGACATGTATGTCGACCGCTCTCTTTCGCCCGCGAATAGGGGAAAGCTGCTGGCGGCGGCCGTCGCCGCTTACCGCGCGCACCCGCAGGTCGAGGCGGCGTTCACCGCGGCGGAATTGGCTGTGACGCCGGTTCCGACCGGTCCCCCGACGGACTGGAGTTTGAAGCAGCGAGCCCGGGCCAGTTTCTACGCGCCCCGATCAGGCGACTTTGTCGTCCTTTTGAAGAAGGACGTCACGCCGATCCCGGACACGACCCGCTATGTGGCGACCCACGGCAGCCCGTGGGATTACGATCGGCGGGTGCCGATCCTGTTCTGGCGAAAGGGCAGGGCTCCTCTCGCGGGCGAAACGGTCGTCGAAACCACGGATATCATGCCGACCCTTGCCGCCTGGCTGGGCGTGCCACTCGTCCCTGGCTCGGTCGACGGACATTGCATCTCCAGCGTCGCGGAATGCCCTGCAGCTTCTGGCAGTCCCGAGCGAGGGAAGCGCTAACTATTTCAGAATAGACGCTTTTCATTCATGAACTGTTCGGTAATAGTCGGGCACTGATTGTAGCGGGGAAGGAGCACAGCACGCGCTCCTTGGAGGTGTCCGATGCGGAAATGGGGTGTCGCGCTGGCGTTGGCAGCGGCTGTGCCGATGAGCGCGTGCGTTCAGACCCGGCAATATGCCGACTTGCAATTCACTCCGCCGCAGGGAGACTATAAGCTTCTGGTGCTGAGGCCGGACGTCTCGGTCGGATCGTTGACCACCGGCGGAATCGTCGAACCCCGCGCCGACTGGACCGAGCAGGCGCGGACCAACATCATCGCAGCCCTTCAGACGCAGCAGTCGGGAAGAGGCGGAAAAATCCAGATCCTCGAGCGCCGCAGCCAGCTGCAGGGCGCGAGCGAGCAGGAAGTCGCCGATTTCGAACGGCTGTTCTACGCGGTCGGCGAATCGATCGTGATCCACAAGTACCTGGGCGAATACCTTCCGACCAAGCGGCGCCAGGGCCTCGACTGGACTCTCGGCGAAGACGCCGTCTCGCTGGGCCGCAAGACGGGCTACGATTATGCACTGTTCCTCCACGCCGAGGATTCGGTTGCATCCGGGGGCCGGATCGCGCTCGGAGTCCTCGGGCTCGCGGGCTGCTTCGTCGGCTTTTGCGCACCCAATATCGGCGGTGCGACCCAGCTCGACTATGCGGGGCTGGTTGACCTCAAGACCGGCGAGGTCGTGTGGTTCAACGTCGTTCGCGCGGGCAGTGAAATTCCGGGCATTGCGTTCGGGGACCTGCGCACTCCGCAAGGGGCCGCACAAATGGTTGACCGCCTCCTTGGCCGGATGAAGCCCGGAAATGCCGTCCGCCAGGCGGCGGAGAAGAAAAGCTGATGTGCGCGCGATGCTACGAACTGAGCCGCCGCTCGCTGCTGGTTGGGGGCGGAGCGACCGCGGCCGCTCTCTCGACGGGAATCGCCGATGCACGAATCCTGCCGAAGGACATGGTTCCGCTCGTCGGGCCGGGTTACCGGCCAACGGAGAAGGATGAGCAAGGCATCTGGCAGCTGATGGACCGGGCGGAGGAGGAGATCGCCGGATCGAACCTGCTCATGACCGATCCGAAGCTCACCGGATATCTCAAGGATCTGATTGGGAAAGTCGGCGGCCCCGCCGCCAGGGATTTCCGGATCTATCTGGCCCACATTCCCGATTTCAACGCGATGATGTTCCCGACCGGCTTTGCGGTCGTCTTTTCGGGTCTTTTGCTGAGGATGCGCAACGAGGCGCAGCTCGCCGGGGTCATCGCTCACGAATCGGGACATTTCCTGCGCCGTCACATGATCCGCAGCTGGCGCGACCAGAGGCGCAAGACCGACATTTTCGCGATCGCCGCCATGGCGGCGGGGGTCGGCGGCGCCGCCGGCGGAGTCTACCTCGGCGACTATGTCCAGCTCGCCCAGCTCGGAACGATCCTCTCGCTGTTCCAATATAGCCGCCAGATGGAGGCCGAGGCCGACGCGATGGGCGCCAGGCTGATCGCCGAAGCGGGTTACGAACCCGTGGAAATGTCGAACATCTGGCAGCAGCTGATCGGCGAGGAGACGGCGAGTGCAAGGTACCGCCGAAAGCGCCGCCGCCGCGGGTCGCTATTCGATACGCACCCATCGGAGGGCTCGCGCATGGCCGACCTCAAGGCCGACGCGCTCGAAGTGAAGGATCCCGGCCGCACATATGAGGTGGGCCGCGAGCGCTATCTGGCGACGATCGGCGGAATCCGGCCCCTGCTGCTCGACGATCAGGTGAAGCTCAACGATCCGGGCGCGAGCCAGTACCTCATTGAAACCCTGGCCCAGGACGGATGGAACGGCCTTCTGCGCTATTACGAGGGCGAGGTCTGGCGGCTTCGCAATCGCCACGGCGATGATGCGCGCGCCGCCCTGAGCTATGCATCTGCGGTCTCCTACCCCGACGCTCCGGCGGATGCGTGGCGGTGGCACGGAATTTCGCTGATGAAGGCCGGACGCAATGCCGAGGCCAAGTCGGCCTTCGCCCGCTATCTCACGATGAAACCAGACGCGACGGATGCTGCCTGGGTGCGGCAGATGATCGGCTGAGGGGAGCGCTCGCACAATGAACCGTCTTACCAAGCTCGCTTTGGCTGCCGTCTCGGTACCGGCCCTCGGCGCCTGTTCGAGCATCGGCACCGGGGAATATGGCTTCAGCAGTTACGCCCTCGTCGGGGTCCGTCGGGTGAATGTCGGTGACGGGTCGCTGACGGTCACTCCGCCGCGACCGTACAACCGCCATCGTTCGTTTTTGTGGTCCGATGTCCAGGACGTCGAGGACTGGACCCAGAACGGGCCCTATCTGGATGGGATCAGCTTCGTCTCAGGGCTGAAGAGCGGGCGATATCTCATCCGCCAGAGCAAACGTGCCGACCAGCAGGTCCCGAAGTTCCGCTCCGACATGACTCCGCCGGAGATCGTCGCGATGCTCGAGAGCCTGTATCGGGTGAAGGGCGGCGCCGTGGAGTTCCGCACCCTTTCGCTCCAGCCGCGCCCGTTCCTCGGCACCGGCGGTTTCCAGCTCGATTATGAGCATCTCGACAGCGACGAGCTGTGGCGCAAGGGCCGCGCGGTCGGGGCGGTGATCAACGGCCAGCTATACTTGATCCTCTTCGATGCTGCCCGCTCGCACTATTACGGGACGATCCTGCCCGATTTCGAATCCATCGTCGCCTCGGCCCAGCTTCGCCGCTAGCCCACGGGCGAGATCGGGCCGGGCGATGGGTCGGTCCCCGGAGACGGCGGCGTTGGAACGTCGATGTCGGGACCTTGTGGCGGAGTTTCGGGCGGGGGCTCGGTCGGCTGTCCAGGCTGGCTAGGCTCAGGTGGCTGCTCGGGCGGCGTTTCCGGGATCGGTGGTTGCTGCTGCATGGAGATCTCCTGCGAAGTCAAACGAACGGGTCTCCCCGCGGGTTGCCCGCCGCCCGATCCTTGCTATAGGCCGCACCTCCTTGGGCCGCGCGCGTGGCGGAACTGGTAGACGCGCTGGATTTAGGTTCCAGTATCGCAAGATGTGGGGGTTCGAGTCCCTCCGCGCGCACCATTTCGCCGCGTAGCGTGTCCGGGGGACAGGCGAGCAGGGAAATCGCGCAGGTTGTTAGAATTTTGGGATGTTGCTGCTGTGACCATCAAGACCGTTGAGACCGAAAACCAGGGCCTGAAGCGCGCCTTCATGCTGACCATTCCGGCCGAGGACATCGAGGCTAGGGTCAATGAGGAAGTGAAGCGGATCGCGCCGCAGGTCCGGATGCCTGGCTTCCGTCCCGGAAAGGTTCCACCGAACCTGATCAAGAAGATGCATGGCGACGCGATCCAGCGCGACGCTCTCCAAAATGCGGTCCAGGACGGCGTTCAGCAATTGCTCGAAGAGCAGAAGGTGCGTCCCGCCCTGCGTCCCGAAGTGGTGCTCGATGAAAAATATGAGCCCGGCAACGATGCCGAAGTGCGAGTCAGCCTCGAGGCGCTTCCCGACATCCCGGAAGCGAAGATCGACGGGCTTCAGCTGGAGCGGCTGACGGTCGATGCCGATGAATCCGCGGTCGACGAGCAGCTCAAGCAGCTCGCGACTTCGACCAAGAACTGGGTCGACGCGCCGAAGAAGCACGCCGCCACCAACGGGGATCTCGTCACGATCGATTTTGAAGGCTCGGTAGGCGGCCAACCGTTCGAGGGTGGCAAAGGCGAAGACATGGCGGTCGAGCTCGGCTCGGGCAGGCTGATTCCCGGCTTCGAGGAGCAACTCATTGGTGCGAAGGCCGGCGAATCGCGCCAGCTCAACGTCACCTTCCCCGACGACTATCCGTCCGACACGGTGAAGGGGAAGCCCGCGATTTTCGAGGTCACGGTCAAGGACGTGAAGACTTCCGGCGAGACGAAGGTGGACGAGGATTTCGCCAAGGCGCTGGGGCTCCAGGACCTCGATCAACTCAAGGGGCTGGTCCGGGAACAGCAGCAGCAGGAACTCAACGGGCTGACCCGCACGCACATGAAGCGCCAGCTGCTCGACCAGCTTGCCGCCCGGCACGACTTCCCAGTGCCGGAATCGATGGTCGAGGCCGAGAATCAGAACATCATGAACCAGCTTCGCCACGAGGCGAGCCATGAGGCCGATCCGAAAGCCGCGCTCGAAGAGATCGAGAAGGACGCGGCGGAGTATCGCAAGATCGCCGAGCGCCGCGTGCGCCTCGGCCTGCTGCTGTCGGAAATCGGCGCGGCCAACGGAGTGGATGTCACCGACCAGGAAATGCGGACCCTGATCGCGCAGGCCGCATCGCAATATCAGGGCCAGGAGCGCGATCGCTTCCTGCAGCTCGTCCAGCAGGAGCCGATGTTCGCAGCCCAGCTTCGCGCACCGCTCTACGAGGACAAGGTCGTCGATTTCCTTTTCTCGAAGTCCGAGATTAGCGAGCGCAAGGCGAGCCGCGCCCAGCTCGAGGCCGATCTCGAGAGCGAGGAGGGGCATGTCCACGGCCCGGGCTGCGGACACGACCATATCGCCGCGAAGCCGGAAAAGGCCGCGAAGAAGGGCAAGGCCGAAGCCAAGGCTCAGCCCGAGGAGCCAGCCAAGGGCCCGGTGAAGAAAGCGTCGGACAAGCCGAAAGCGGCCAAGCCGCTGAAGGACGGTGCCGGCGCCAAGGCTCCCGAGGCGAAGGCCCCCACTAAACAGGCCCCCGCCAAAAAGGCGGCTGCCCAGAAGCCGGCGAAGAAGCCGGCGAAGAAGGGCTGATCCAGACCGGCTCCGCAGACGAGGTGACCTGCGCCGATCTCAATGGCGCGATCGACGACCTGCGCTCACAGGGCTTCCGGCTCGACGTCATCTATCCTGCTGACGAGCCGCATTCGGCTGCGCTCAGCCGGGGTAGCGAGACCCGCCGCCTGACAACGAGACCGGGGTCAGAGCCGCCGTCCGGCGAGCTTCCGCCGTTCGTTCCCGAATTCCTCGTCTCGCGTGGCGGCCAATCGGGCGAGGGCAGGGCCGGCATGCGCTACCGCGACCTGATCCCGGGGCGGCTCGGTGGACGCTACATCGCCTCGCACATCACCATCGACGACGGCGGGCCGGTCTCCGACTGGGTCCATTTCCACCGCATTGCCCTCCAGCTGATTTACGTCCGGCGAGGGTGGGTGCGGGTGGTCTACGAGGACCAGGGCGAGCCGTTCGTGATGAATCCAGGCGATCTAGTGCTCCAGCCGCCCGGCATTCGTCATCGCGTGCTCGAAAGCTCTCCCGGCCTCGAAGTCATCGAGATTACGGCCCCCGCGCTCCATGAGACCTTGGCCGATCATGACCTGATCCTGCCCAACGCGAAGGTCGAGCCAAACCGGCTGTTCAGCGGACAGCGCTTCCTTCGCCATGTCGCTGCGGACACGCCCTGGACCGGCTTCCACGGTGCCGAAGCGCAGGACACGACCATGGATGAGGCGAGTGGCAAACTGGCGTCGGTCAGGACGCTTCGCGTGAGCAGCGGAGACGAGATCGAATTCGCACCGCATGATGGTGAGCTGATGTTCGGTTTTGTCCTCGACGGTTCTGCTTATCTCGATTTCGGCGATAGTCACGAGCTCGGCCCGGCCGATGTCTTTGTGATTCCACCGGGCATGCCCTGGCGCCTCTCCTCGGGCTCGCCCGACTTTCGGTTGTTGCAGGTAACCACCTCGCGGCTATAGCCGGTTGCAGCAGATGGGGGATCGCTTGGACAGTCCGCAGTCGCAGCCGCGCATCGCCGTGCTCCTGCCATGTTACAATGAGGAGGCGGCGATCGCCGCCACGGTTGCCGGCTTCAAGCAGGCGCTGCCCACCGCCACCGTCTACGTCTACGACAACAACAGCTCGGACCGGACCCGCGAGATCGCTGCCAAGGCTGGTGCGATCGTCCGCTCGGAGCGCCAGCAAGGGAAGGGGCACGTCGTCCGGCGGATGTTCGCCGATGTCGACGCCGACGTCTACGTGATAGCGGACGGCGACCTCACCTACGATTCCAAGGCCGCTCCGGCGATGGTCGACATGCTCATCGCCGAGCAGCTCGACATGGTCGTCGGGACCCGCCGCCACGAAGAGAAAGAGGCCTTTCGCGGCGGCCACGTCATTGGGAACAGGCTGTTCACCGGCCTGCTCGCCGGACTCTTCGGGCGCAGCTTCACCGACATCTTCACCGGCTACCGGGTCTTTTCCCGGCGGTTCGTGAAGAGTTTTCCGGTCCTCTCTTCCGGATTCGAGATCGAGACGGAGATCAGTGTCCACGCGCTCGAGCTCAGAATGCCGGTAGGCGAGGTCGAGACGGCTTACGCGGCGCGGCCCGAGGGTTCGCACTCCAAGCTTTCGACCTATTCGGACGGCTGGCGGATCCTGAAGACGATCGTAACGCTCTACCGCATCGAGCGGCCGGTGTTGTTTTACGGTTCGATCGGCGCGCTTTTGCTGCTGGCCGCGATCCTGCTCTCGATTCCGCTGGTGATCACCTACCTTCACACCGGGCTCGTTCCGCGAGTTCCGACGGCAATCCTGGTCACGGGAATGGTGGTTGTCGCCGTGCTCTGCTTCTTTGCGGGTTTGATCCTCGACACCGTGACCCGAGGACGCAGGGAGGTCCGGCGGCTCGCCTATCTCGCGCTACCAAGGTTTTAAGAGCAGTGACTCTTATGCATCACCCCACGCGAATTGTGTCGGTGGAGTGACAGAAGCGGCTTCCTCCACCCCAACCGCCTAGGGTAACGGTTGTTTCAGACCCGTTCTCACGGGGGCGACAAAGGGGAACTAACATGATCCGGACTAATACGGCACTTCGCGCGGGCGTGGCTTTTGCGGCGCTGATCGGTGGATCGACCGCCGCGCAGGCGCAAACCACACAACCGCCGGCTGACGTCAGCCAGACGCCGGCGAGCGCGGCGCCCCCGAGCAGTCAAGGCGACATCGTCATCACCGGGTCGCGCATCCGCCGCAATCCGCTCGATCTCGACGCTCCGCGCGTGTTCCTCGACCAGCAGGATATCGCGAAGACCGGCCTCAGCTCGATCAACGATGTGCTTCAGCGCCTGCCAAGTTCGGGCGGCGGGGCCAACTCCAAGTTCAACAACTCAGGCAACCTCGGCAACCCGCCGGACGGCGGCGGCGTCGGCGCCGGCGCGGCGGAAATCGACCTTCGCTACCTCGGTTCGCGGCGCACTCTCGTCCTCGTGGACGGCCTGCGATTCGTGAACGGCGCGTCGGCGTCGGGCGTCCCGGGTTCGGTTGACCTCAACGCCATTCCCGAAAGCATGATCGAGCGCGTTGAAGTCCTGCAGGACGGTGCCTCGGCGGTTTACGGCTCTGACGCGATCGCCGGCGTGGTCAACATCATCTCCAAGCAGCACCAGCGGGGCATCGTCGCCAGTGCTCAATATGGCACCTTTCAACAGGGTGACGGCGAGACCCAGAATTATCAGCTGAGCTGGGGCAATGGCGACAACCACCGTCTGTCGGTCGTCATCGGCGGTAACTACGTAAATCAGAGGGGCGTGTTCGCCGGCGACCGAGCAATTTCTCGCTGGCCTGCGCCTTATGGCAGTTCGTGCGCGGACGGAGGTTGCTCGAGCTTCCTTCCCAACGGCCGCTATGCCGGAGCGATCTTCCCGAACTCAGGTGACGAGACTTTGATCAACGCGCCGACTGCGACGCCAACGATTGCCAATTTCCGTGATTTCGTCAGCCCGGCCGACCGGTTCAACTTCGCGCCCTTCAACTACATGCAGATCCCGCTCGAAAGGTATGGGCTGTTCGTCAACGCCAAATATGAGCTGGCGGACAATTTCAACTTCTCGATCAAGGGGTTGTGGAACGAACGTAAGTCGAAAAACCAGGCGGCGCCGCTGCCGTTCGGAATTGGACCCGCGGCAGGCATCACCCCGGTGCTCGATTCGACGGAAATCGACGCAACCAACCCGTTCAATCCATTCGGGGTTTCGCTGAGGCACGATGATCCCACGACGTTGGCTAACGAGGGCAACTTCGATTTCATCCTGCGGCGCTTCGTGGAAGGCGGTCCGCGCCGCTTCTCGCAAAAAGTCGACTCAAGCTACGTCGTTGCGACCTTCGACGGCAATTTCAACATCGGCGGACGCGAATGGTACTGGGATGTCAACGGCGTCTACGGCCACAACCAGGCCAGGCAGCGCATGCTCGGCAACATCAACTCCGACCATCTGAGGACCGCGCTTGGTCCGTTGGCAACCTGCACCGCGACCCCCGGCTGCGTACCCTTCAATTTCTTTGGCGGAGCGGGCTCGATCACGCCGGAAATGATGGACTGGGTGACCTTCATCCAAAACGACAGCAGCGAACAGGACATGTGGGACGCAACAGCGAACGTCTCTGGCGACCTGTTCGACCTTCCGGGCGGGCCGCTGGGACTGGCGATGGGTGTCGAATATCGCGAGCTTAGCGGACGATTCGACCCTGACCCGGTGGTTGCCGCGGGCTTCAGCTCTGACATTCCAGCCCAGCCCACGCACGGCTCTTACAATGTCAAGGAAGCCTATGCGGAGCTCAACGCGCCGATCGTCAAGGGCATTACGGGGATCCAGCTGCTCGAGTTCAGCGGTGCCGTGCGCGTCTCCGATTATTCGACGTCCGGCTCGACAACGACCTTGAAGGGATCGGCCAACTGGAAACCGATCAAGGACCTTCGTTTCCGCGGCTCTTACGCCGAAGGTTTCCGGGCGCCATCGATCGGCGAATTGTTCGGGACGGCGTCGCGCTTCGACCAGACGATCGACGACCCCTGCTCGAACGCCAGTGCCGCGCCGCGCAACTTCAACAATGATGCTACGGTGAAGGCCAATTGCATCGCCGCGGGCGTTCCGGCGGGCGGCACCTATCAGCAGACCAACCCCCAGATCTCGGTCCTGGTGGGCGGTAACGAGAATCTGAGGGCTGAATCTTCTAAGAGCTGGATCTTCGGCGGCGTGTACAGCCCCTCGTTCCTGCCGGGCTTTTCGGTCGAGGCCAACCACTACAGCATCAAGGTCAAGGGTGCGATCCAGCCCGTCGACGCTGCGTTCACGCTGACGAACTGCGTTGAGAACAACGATCCGGTCTCTTGCGCCTTAGTGACCCGCGTCGGCGGAGTTCTGACGCAGGTTTCGGGCATTCTCGGCAACATTGCCGGAATCAGAACCAAAGGCTGGGACCTCAACGTCGCTTATCGCGGTCGGAAGACGAGCATCGGCAAGTTCGGGGTGACCTGGAACAACACGTTCCTCAAGAACTATGACGTGCTCGTTCCAATCACCGGCGGCGTGCAGGTCATCAGCCGCGAGGGTACGGAGCAGGGCAGCCCCTCACAGGGTTTCCCGAAGTGGAAGTCGATCGGCATTCTCGATTGGGATCTCGCCAATTTCGGCGCGAGCCTGACGGGCCGCTACGTTTCCAAGCTTCGTGAAGCTGGCGGCAACGTCATGCATGAGAAGTTCTACACGGACCTCCAGCTGCGCTGGGCGCCGACGTTCCTCCGGCGGCAGTTCAGCTTCGCGGTCGGTGCGAACAACCTGCTCAACACGAGGGCGCCGGGCTGCGTCACCTGCGACCTCAACAACTTCGACCCGACGATGTACGACATCCCGGGCCGTTATTATTACATCCGCGCCGGCGTGAAGCTGTAAGCGCGAAGCCCATCGGGCGAGGGGACAGGGCGGTTCGGCAGGTCCGGGCCGCCCTTCTTCTTTTGCCACGGACGCCTCCGGCGTCCGATCTCGCGCCATCGGCATGCCCCCGGAATGCCGCGCACTTCGATCCTTGAACCTTTCGGGTTTCACGCCGATGTAGGCCGGACCATCAATTTATCAGGATCCGTCTCCCGTGATTGACCATCAGGACATTGTTTCGCAGCTCGTTCCCATCGTCATCGAGCAGTCCAACCGGGGCGAGCGCAGTTTCGACATCTATTCCCGGCTGCTCCGCGAACGGATCGTCTTCATCACAGGGCCGATCGAGGACCATATGGCCTCGCTCGTCACGGCCCAGCTGCTCTTCCTCGAGTCCGAGAACCCGAAGAAGGACATCTTCATGTACATCAACTCGCCCGGCGGAGTGGTCACCGCGGGCCTCGCGATCCACGACACGATGCAATACATCCGGCCGAAGATCAGCACGGTGTGCATCGGCCAGGCAGCGTCGATGGGCAGCTTCCTGCTGGCGGCGGGCGAGCCGGGAATGCGGGTCGCGCTTACCAACAGCCGGATCATGGTTCACCAGCCCTCGGGCGGCGCCCAGGGCATGGCTTCGGACATCGAAATCCAGGCGCGCGAGATCCTGCGGATGCGCCAGCGTTTGAACGAGCTTTACGCGCAGTACACCGGCCAGAAGATCGAGGAGATCGAGAAGGCGATGGACCGCGACAAGTTCCTCGAGGCGGACGAGGCCAAGACCTTCGGCCTGATCGACGAGGTATTCGACAAGCGGCCCGATCCCGGCGAGGACGCCGGCACCGGCGCCGGGGACGTCACTCCGGCCTAGCGCTTCGTCATCCCGGCTCAAGGCCGGGACGACGGTTGAATTTGTCCCAACGCTATGTCCGCTTTCGACCCAAAGCAGACATAAGCCTCAGATCGCTTTTAATCGTGGGTCGTTCCACCGCGACCGGTGTACCTCGAGAGCATTCAGGAGCGTCCGCACCTTGATCGACAGAAGACGTGTGGTGGGAAACACCGCCTGAATCGGCACCTCGGGCGAAGCAAATCCATCCAGCACCTCGACCAAGCGGCCCTCAGCGATCGCAGACGAAACGTGATACCTGAAGACGGCCGCTATGCCGCCGCCGCGGATCGCATGTTCGATGGCTCCTTCGCCGCTGTTGGTCGAAAAGCGCGAGCTAAGGGGAACGCGAATATTTCCACGCTCCGGATGGTCGAATCGCCATTCACGATTCGGTCCCAGCGTATCGAAGGCGATCAGCGAATGCGAAGCGAGATGATCCGGTTCGGTCGGGACTCCTCGACTGGCAAGATACTTCGGACTGGCGACCAAAACGCGTCGCGTCGCGCCGATGCGCCGCGCTATTAACGCGGAGTCCGAGAGATGCCCGATGCGCACGGCTACGTCGACGCCTTCTTCAACCAAATTCACGTAACGGTCGGTGAGATTGAGTTCGACTTGCAGATCAGGATTTTCTTCCAGGAGATCCGAAACCAGCGGAGCGACATGAATCCGGCCGAAGAGTAAAGGGGCTGAAATAGTGAGCCGACCGCGCGGCAACCCGCGTTCCTCCTGAGCGGCCAGTTCCGCTTCCTCCACGTCCGCGAGAATTCTCCGTGAGCGTTCAAGGAAGCGCTCTCCGGCATCTGTCAACTTGATCGAGCGTGTCGTCCGCTGAAGCAGCACGACGCCAAGGTCCACCTCTAGGCCCGCGATCAAACGCGTGACTACCGACGCGGCTACACCCATCCGACGGGCGGCTGGAGCGAAGCCGTTTGCGTCACACACGGCCGCGAATGCGCGCATTTCTCGCAGGCGGTCGGCCATGATTCTTTATTGCTTACCCGGCAACAGTAAGTTGCAAATCGTAAGGATTATCGCTGCACGAGGCAAATATTAAATGTGGATGCCAATCCAGACAAAAGGATCACCAATGTCCAGAATTCAACCTATCGATCCCGACCAGGCGCCGGCTTCCGTACGCTCCGTCCTAGATGCTGTTCGGGCAAGTCTTGGCGCGGTTCCGAATCTCTTCCGGGTGGCTGCAGCCTCGCCGGCAGCGCTGGATGCGCTGGTCGGCTCGATTGGCGCCCTTTCAAAAGGCGCGCTCAGCGCGCCGGAGCGCGAGGCAATTGCTCTGGCGGTCGCGGAGGCAAACGGCTGTGACTATTGCCTCTCTGCGCATGCCGCGCTCGGCGCCGGTGCGGGGTTGTCCCAGACGGACATTGAAGACGCGAGGTTCGGTCGGGCCACCGACACGAAGGTCAATGCGATGCTGAGCTTCTCGCGAGCCCTCGTCACCAATCGCGGCCGTGTAGCCAATTCAGATGTTGAACGGTTGCGCAGCGCCGGTGTGACCGAAGGCGAGATCGTGGAAATTGTGGCCAATGTCGCTCTCAACATCTTCACGAATTATCTCAACCAGACGGCCGACACAGAAATCGACTTTCCAGTCGTGAGAGCGGGCGCGCCGGTCGCTGCCTGACCTCGCCGCCGATGCTGCCAATCCCGACACATTCCAATTCCTCGGAAGGATGAATCATGAGTCTCCATGGTAAAGTCGTCGTGATCAGTGGGGCTGGCACGGGCATTGGGGCGCATGCGGCCGGGGCTCTGAGAGCGTCCGGGTCCAGCGTCGTTCTCAACGGGAGGCGGGCCGACAAGCTTGAACAGGTCGCGTCGAATATCGATCCGACCGGCAAGAATGTCGCATGCGTAGCCGGGGATATCGGCGACGCTAAGATCAGTTCCCAGGTCGTGAAGACCGCGATCGAGCGGTTCGGCGGCATCGACGTGCTGTTCAACAACGCTGGCATCTTCGAGCCGAAGCCGTTCTTGCAGGTCTCCCAGGCGGACCTGCGTGGA
>Ga0207706_10004305_pt1 | contig 13380 bp, 10 predicted proteins | sample KBSC53metaG_FD_184318 | JGI IMG/M metagenome (GOLD analysis project Ga0207706, IMG submission 184318) | Corn rhizosphere microbial communities from Kellogg Biological Station, Michigan, USA - KBS C5-3 metaG (SPAdes) (version 2) | ecosystem: Host-associated > Plants > Roots > Rhizosphere > Soil ... | reverse complement strand
CCCCGGCTCCTTGAGGTAGAACGCCACGGCCAGCACGGCCACCACCAGCAGCCGCCAGCGCATCTGCCACAGGGTGAGGGTGATCACGGCCGCTTCCCCCGGCGGCCGCGCGCGCCCTGCACGCTGCCGCGGTAGCGCTCCTCGAGCGTGGGCTGCACGGGCAAGACGGCGCGCACCACCACGCCCCGGGCCACCAGCTCGGCCAGCCGCCGGCTCAGGTCCTCCGCGTCGGCGGGCTCCACCAGGAACCGCAGCGGCGCGCCGTGCTCGGGCACCGCGCCGGGAAAGCAGGCGCGCACCGCGCCGGCGGCGTCGGGAGTCGATTCCACCTCCAGGCGGTACGCGGGAAAGGCGTGCGCCCCGGCGCGCAGGTCGATCACCTCGCGCACCGCGCCGCTCTCCAGCACGGCCACGCGCTCGGCCATGCGCTCCAGCTCGCTCAGGTCGTGGCTGGCGACCAGGGCCACGCGGTCGGCGCGGGCCGCGCGCCACTCGGCCACGATCCCGCGCAGCTCGGCCACCCACTCGGGGTCCAGCCCGTTGGTGGGCTCGTCCAGGATCATCACCGCGCGGTCGCCCAGCAGCGCCTGCGCGATCGCCAGCCGCTGCTGCATCCCCTTCGACAGCGTGCCCACCCGCCGCTGCCGCAACTCGTTCAGCCCCACCCGCGTGAGCGCCGCCTCCACCGCGGGGCCCGGCTCTTCCAGCTCGGCCAGCGAGGCGTAGAAGCGCATGGCGTACTCCACCGTCCACGAGCGGGGGATGGCGGGCGTTTCGGGCACGTAGGCCACGCCGTGGCGCTGGGCGTAGGCGCGCGGGGCCATCCCGCCCACCGTCACCCTGCCGCGCGAGGGGTGCAGGTAGCCCAGCAACAGGCGGATCAGCGTGCTCTTTCCCGCGCCGTTGGGGCCCACGACGCCCAGCACCGTGCCGGGCGGCACGTTCAGCGACACCCCGGTGAGCGCGGGCACCACGCGGTTGCGCGCGCGCGCCAGCCATCCGCCGTACGACTTTTCGACCTGGTCCAGGTGGATCATGGGCGGGAGGGTACGCGCGGCCGGTGCGGGGCGCAAGTGAGCGGCGCCCGGCCTCATCCGGCCCTCATCCCCCCGGGCCCCCTCCCGAACCGCAGGAGAGGGGGGAGAACGGCGGGACGGCGGATCGTCGACCTCCAGACCGATCCCGCTCGGCGTCGTTCGAGGCGGCTCGCACGCTTCGTGCGCGGGTGCGCCGGCCATGAGCACGCATCCGGATCAGAGGGTGGAACGGCGCGCGGAGCCACGCCACGGGCCGGAGCCGGCGAAGAGGGCCATGTTCGGGCTCTTCCGCTGGGTGGGCGACCACGTGAAGGGGTTCTACGGCGCCGTCGGCGCGCTGCTGATCGTGGGCGTCGGCGTGATCGTGGCGTGCGTGGCGGTGTTCGCCGCGCTGGCCGACGAGGTGATGGAGGGCGACACGCTGCCGGTGGACAACGCGGTGCTGCTGTGGATGAACCGCCACGCCAGCCCGCCGCTCACCGGCCTGGCGCTCGACGTGACCGCGCTGGGGGCGGGGACGGTGGTGTGGCTGCTGGTGATCGTGGCCAGCGTATTCCTGTGGGTGAGCCGGCACCGCTACTCGGTGCTGCTGCTTTGGGTGTCGATCATCGGCTCGGGGCTGATCAACGCCACCATGAAGCTGTTCTTCGACCGCCCCCGCCCGCACCTGTTCCCCTGGCGGGTTCCGTACGCGGGGCTCTCCAGCTTCCCGTCCGGCCACTCGATGACCAGCATGGTGTGCTACGCCACGCTGGCCTACCTCATCACCCGCCTGGTCGATTCGCGCTTCCTGCGGCGCTTCACCGTGGGCCTGGCGGCGGTGATCGTGGTGCTGATCGGCCTCAGCCGGATGTACCTGGGCGTGCACTACCCCACCGACGTGCTGGCGGGGTTCATCATGGGCCTGGCCTGGGCGTCGTTCTGCGCGCTGATGATCGAGGCGATCCGCTACTTCCGCCACCGCGAGCCGATGGTGGCCGTCCACGAGCAGGACCTGGAAGCCACCGTGGCCGACGGCCCGGCGGACACGGGCGAGCCGGCCGATGCCGCGGCGGACGATTAGGGGTCGGCCTATCACCCGGTCCGACGAGGTCCACCCGCGCGGATGCGAGTAGACTCGCGGCTACAGCGGCACACAGTCCCCGCCTGCGCGGACTTCGCCGGTGATCGGCACCCCGCACGTCGCCCGGATCCCGCGCGTTGTCGCCCCGACGTACCGCCGCTACCTTCGTGCGCCCAAACGGACCTCATCTATTCGGAGTGCGTGCCGTCGTAGCGGCGAGTACACTCGCAAACTCGCCACGGAGTTCGCCCGCGAATCTGGGCATCGACGCGAATTCAGGACAGGACGAGATGACGGGAGAGAACCCGGTGCTGGCGCACACGCGGGTGGCGGCGGCGGGGCGGGAGCCGGAGCGCTGGCTGCTGGTGCTGCACGGGATCTACGGCGCGGGGCGCAACTGGGGCTCCATCGCGCGGCGGCTCACCGACGCGCGGCCCGAGTGGGGGGCGGTGCTGGTGGACCTGCGCATGCACGGCCAGAGCCGCACCGGCTTCAGCGGCCCGCACACCATCGCCGCCAGCGCCGCCGACGTCGACCGGCTGGTCGATCATCTCGACCTGCACGCGGCCGCGGTGCTGGGGCACTCGTTCGGCGGCAAGGTGGCGCTCACCTACGCGCTGCACCACGGGCAGGAGCTGCGCCAGGCGTGGGTGATCGACAGCACCTTCGCCGTGCGCGAGCCCGAGGGGAGCGCGTGGGAGATGATCGAGGCCGTGCGCCGCCTGCCGCCCGACTTCGGCTCGCGCGCCGAGGCGGTGGAGGGGCTGGTGGCGCAGGGCTACGCCGAGGGGGTGGCGCAGTGGATGGCCATCAACCTCGAGCCGGCCGACGGCCGCTACCGCTGGCGCATCGACTTCGCGGCGATGGAGGAGATGCTGCGCGACTTCTTCCGCACCGACCTGTGGCCCGTGGTGGAATCGCCCCCCGCGGACGTGGAACTGCACTTCGTGAAGGCGACGAAGTCCGACACGCTCGATCCCGCGTCCGCCTCGCGCGTGGAGGCCGCCGGGCGCGCCAACGGCCGCGTGCACCTGCACCTGCTGGAGGGCGGCCACTGGCTCAACACCGACAACCCCGACGGCGTGCTGGACCTGCTCGTGCGCAACCTGCCGTAGGCGAGCCGTGGGACAGCAAAGGCGGAGATGAGATGCATCTCCGCCTCCGCATTCGTAATCGGGATCCAAACGCACGTTCTCCCACCTAATCCGCCGCGGCACCTTGGTTTTCGAGTGACCGCAGCCGCTCCAGTCTATGAAATACTCTCCGAGTGCCGGTTGCCTGATCGAAAACTTCACGCGTCGTAATTGTAGCGATACACGGCTCTTCGTAGTGAAACTGCCGCAGTTGATCAAGCACACCGGGACCGAGCCGCCCAGAATACACTTCCCCATCATCGGTCTTGAACTCGAACACGGCGCGGTTCTTCAATGCTCCATCCAGGGTGCCGCGGTACGACTTGATCGATTCTGCCTCCGTCACGCGAGACAGCCGGTCTTGAAGCTTTCTTGCCTGCGTGGCACTGATGGACGCCTTGCGAACAGTACTCCCTGTTGGCCACTCGATCCTCATGTCAGCGCCGCTTTGTGCGAGATGCTGCAGTAATTCCATGTATCGAGTCCGTGCGCGTGCATTTAGCGGCTCCATGATGTCGAGAAGGTCCTCCGTACCTTCTACGTCGCGGACGAGATCGAGCAAGGCAGCAATACTGTGGCCGAGGGAGGTGGGATCCTCAAACAGTGAAGGCTCTTCTTCCTGTGTTTCCAAGGCAACTCCAAACGAGCCGGCGAATGCTGCAGATACCCTCAGGCCTGCTTTGTTCTGGATTCGCTTGGGCAGGCTCGCTATCCGCGTTTTCAGCCCACTTGCACTCGCGACCATCGCTTCCACCACTCGCTGCAAGAGCGTCAGGGCCTCACCCAGAAACGTCGCGTCGACCGTGTGGTTCCGGACCGGGCGACCGTCGAAGACTACAGCCAGCTCGTGACGCGTCGCGCGCTCGTGTCCGAGCGAATCGAGTTCAGCGCTCAACCGCGCATATCGATCGCGCAGAGAAGCGAGTGAGATCTCGGCCGCCGGATCGGGCCCATACTCCTCCGTGATCCGCTCCTCCTCGGAGATCATCCCGCGGAGCGCACCGAGTTCGCGTTGGTAATCCGCGGCGGATAGCAGTCTGCTCATCGTGGCCGCCGATCAGATGACGAGGAAAACCGCTTTGGGACGACCGCTCCGGTCGAACCCGTAGACACGCGTCCAGTAGTTCCAATCGCGTGCCGTTGATCCAAAACGATAATTACTGAGCGGGTACAGCGGGAGTGGATACACGTCGCACTTATACGCCGGCTTTGTCTCCGAAGTTCGGGTCAATCGGCCGAGTTCAGCGCGCGAGACGGTATTCAGCAGCGCAACGTCTCCGGCATCGAAGACGATACAGAGGTCTACGTCAGCCGGATCAGCTTTCGTCGTGGTGAAACTACCCCCGACCAACGTCGCATACCGAATCCCGACGTGTTCCAGATCCGCACGATGATTCATCCAGCCATCCCAAACGAACTGCCGGGTTTTCGATCGAGGGAAATCCCGCACGAATCGGTCATGGAGTGTCGGAAGATCGGCCCGGATCAACGGAGTGGGAGTTGGATCTCCAGACTTTGCGAAGAGGTCTCCGACCGGAACATTCCCGAACTTGTCGAATTTTGGGATCGCCATCGATCAGGTCGATCTTTCCTTTCCGTCCGGCACGTCGGGAGGATTGGCTGTGCTACTCGGTCGTGATCTGCGCCTCGTCCGTCGTGCCGGCGGCCAGGTCCACGGCCACCAGGCGGTCGCGGCCGGCGTTCTTGGCGCGGTAGAGGGCCTTGTCGGCGGCGTCCACCAGCGCCTCGGGGTCCACCAGTTCGGCGCCCACGGCCACGCCCAGGCTGGCGGTGACGCGCACCGTGCGCCCGCCGCCCGCCGGCACCGACAGGTCGCGCAGGTGGCGGCGGAAGCGCTCGGCGAAGGCCAGCGCGCCCTGCAGCCCCGAGTCGTACAGCAGCACCGCGAACTCCTCGCCGCCGAAGCGCGCGGGAAGGTCGATGTTGCGGGCGGTGGAGCGCAGCAGGCGGCCCACGCGCGCCAGCACCTCGTCGCCGGTGCGGTGGCCGTAGGCGTCGTTCACCTGCTTGAAGAAGTCCAGGTCGATCAGCACCAGCGCCAGCTGTCCGCCAGAGCGGCGCACCCGCTCGGTCTCGCGGCGCAGCGAATCTTCCAGCACGTGCCGGCGCGACAGGCCGGTGAGCGGGTCCACCAGCGCGGTGACCTCGGTGAGCGCCCACTTGCCCGCGGTGGCGATCCCCACCGAGACCACGAACACCAGGAAGCCGGCCCAGAACAGCGACGGCACCCCGGGGAAGATGGGGAGGTGCGCCACGGGCACGAAGTCGTACTCGCTGGCCAGGTCGTACACGAAGGTGGCGGCGAAGGCGGTGGTGCCCAACACCAGCAGCCACGCGTGCGGCCGGTGGCGCGACGCCGCGCGGATCGCGCGCAGCACGATGGCCAGCATCCCCAGCGCCAGCGCCACGTCGGTCCAGCGGTTGAAGCGCGCCAGGGTGCCCAGCGGCAGCACCGCCGCCACCCCCGCCGCGGCCAGGAACGCCGCGATCGCCAGCTTTTCGCGCAGCCGGATGCGCAGGTCGAACAGCGCGTACACCAGCGCCACGAAGAAGGGGCCGCACAGCAGCAGCGCCACCTCGCCGGTGCGGTACGGGCTGGCGAACGGCACCAGCACCCCCGACACGGCGCTGCTGTACGTGGCCCCGTAGGTGGAGATCGCCAGCGACACCGCGGCGAACCACAGGTTCTCGCGCGCGGCGCGGCGGCGCAGCCAGAACACCAGGTGATAGACGCCGATGGCCAGGAAGAAGGCCACCAGCGTGCCGATCACCATGTCACGCGGGCTGCGCTTCTCGGCCATGCGGTCGTAGCGCCCCACCTTCACCGAGCCCATCAGCCCGCCGTACGCGTAGTCGTTGTACACGCGCACGGCCAGCAGGTGGGTGCCGTCGGTTGAACGCGCCAGCGCCGAGGCGGGCACCAGGAAGAGCGAGGGGTCGATCCCCTCCACGAAGCGCGGGGGGAAGGCGCCGCGCCCGCCGATCTTCACCCCGTTCCAGAACACCTCGTAGGCATCGCCCACGGTGCCGAACAGCACGCCCACCGGCGCGTCGTCGTGCGAGGGCGCCAGGGTGACGCGGCGGCGGTACCAGCCGTAGCCGTCGTAGCCGGGAAAGCTCTGCTCCCACTCGCCGGGCACGGACACGGCGCCCCACGCGCGGTCGTCGTACGCGGGCCGGGCCCACGCCGGCGAGTCGCCGCGCTCGAAGCGCCAGAGGCCGTTCAGCGTTTCCACGCCATCGGCCGCCGCACGCTGGGCGTGCGCCGGGATCGCGAAGAGCGCGAGCGAAAGGACGAGCAGGGTCAGGCGACGGATCACGGGACGGCGCGCCGCGCGCGAAGGAAACGAGGAGGGATGAAGAAATGCAACTGCATGATATCCCAGCGCTTGCGCAACGTCAAGGAATGCATCGGCTTTGCAGATGCTCTTCCCCTTGCGCCAGCACTTCGTCCAATGCGACGAAACGGCAACCGCGATGGCTCTCACGGAGGAACGGAGAAACGGAAACTACTCGCCCTGCCGCAAGAACCGTCGGTCGATCCCGCTTCCGCCGTGACGGCGATTGCGGCGCCGTTCTTCTGTTTCCTCCGTCCCTCCGTTCCTCCGTGAGACCCCCAAGGCGGACCCGGCCCGGGCACGGCGACAGGGGTTCCGAAGAGCGAAACCGGGGCGCCCCGTCGCGGAGCGCCCCGGCCTCACCTCCTCCGGCTGGAGACGAGGGATCAGCGGACCTTGTTGCCGTCCGCGTCCCACACCTCCACCGTGCCCAGGTTCAGCGCGCGGATCGGCGCCTCGATCCTGGACAGGTCGCCGGCGACCACCACGGTGACCGCGTCGGGCCTGACCTTGCTCCCGCCGACGCGGGTGATGTCGGCCGGGGTCACGGCGGCCACGCGCTCGCGGAAGGTGGTCCAGAAGTCCATCGGCAGGCCGTACAGCAGCGCGGTCTCCATGTTCCCCGCCAGCCCCTGCACCGTCTGCACGGAGTTGGGGAAGCTGCCCACCACGTTGTTGAGCGTGCTGGTGAGCTCTGCCGCCGGCACCGGCTCGGTGGCGATGCGGCGGTACTCGCGCACCGCCTCGGCCACGGCGCTGTCGGTGGCGTTGGTGCGCACCGAGCTGGTGATGGCGAACGGCCCCACCCCCGCGCGCGGGTTGAAGAAGGTGAACGCGCCGTACGTCCACCCGTGGCGCTCGCGCAGGTTCATGTTGGCGCGCGCCTTGAACCCGCCGCCCAGCACCTCGCTCAGCGCCCGCATGGCGAAGTAGTCGGGGTCGCCCCACCCCACCGAGGCCTGCCCCACCCACACCCCCGACTGCACCGACCCCGGCCGGTCGACCAGGATCACCCGCGTGCCGTTGGCCGCCCGCACCGGGTTGCTCACCGCGGGAAGATTCACCGCCGCGCCCGTCCAGCCGCCGAACGCGCGCTGCGCCAGCTGCCGCGCCTCGGCCGCGTTCACGTCACCCACCAGCAGCAGGATGGCGTTGCGCGGCGAGTACATCTGGTGGTGCCACCCCGTCACGTCCTGCAGGGTGAGGCCCTCCAGCGTGGCCCGCGTGCCCGACGGCTGCCGCGAGTACGGGGCGCTCGGCTCGAAGATGGCGCGGGCGAAGGCGTCGTTCGACAGCCCCTCCACGGTGGCCTGGTTCTGCGCCCAGTTGGCGATCTGCTGGGTGCGGACGCGCGTGAACTCGTTCTCGGGGAAGGTGGGCTGCATCACCGTCTTGGCCGCCAGCTCCAGCGCCTCGCCCAGCACCGGCTTGAGCGCGGTGACCTGGGCGCTGGCGTTGGCCCACCCGGCGCCGGTCTGGAACTGCGCGCCCAGCCGCTCCATCCGCTGGGCGATCTGCGAGCCCGTCATCCCCGCGGCCCCTTCGCGCAGCAGGAGGGCGGTGAGCTGGGCCAGGCCGTTCTTCTCGGCGGGCTCGTACAGCGAGCCTGCCTTGACGATGATGCGCGCGTTCACGATGGGAAGCGCGGGCTGGTTCACCACCACCACGCGCAGCCCGTTGTCCAGGGTGAACTCCTGGGGCGTGGGCACGCGGAAGGGGCGCAGCGCGCCGGGCGCGGGCGGCGTGGTGCCGTGCCCCGGCTGGGCCGCGGCCGGAAGGGCGGCGGCGCCCGCCAGGGCCGCCGCGAGCGCGAGCGTGTTCAGGCGGTTCATGGCCGTGCGGGGGTCTGGGGTTGGGCGGCGGGCGCGCGGTTGGGCACGTACACCAGGATCACGCGGTTGTCGGGCACCAGGCGCTCGCGCGCCAGCGCCTGCACGTCGGGGAGCGTCACGCGGTCGAAAGCGGCGAGGCGCGTGTTCACCCAGTTGGGGTCGCGGTAGAAGGTGTACCCCTGCGCCAGCATGTCGGCGCGGCCGCCGAAGCCGCCGGTGCGCTGCAGGCCGTTGATCAGGTTGAAGCGGGCCTGCGCGCGGGCGCGGTCCAGCTCCTCGGTAGTGAGCGCGCCCATGGCATTGCCCACCTCGCGCAGCACCGCGGCCTCCAGCGAGTCGGCGTTGGAGCCGGGCTTGCCGGTGGCGTTCACCACCAGGATGTCGGCGCCGTCCACCAGGCCGAAGTTGAACACGCCCACGTTGGTGGCCACGCCCGCGCGGCGCACCAGCGCCTCGTACAGCGGGCCCGAGCGGCCGCTGAGCATGGCGGAGAGCATCTGCACCGTCTCGGCGCGGCGGTCCCTGGCGCTCGGCACGCGGAAGCCCACGTAGACCGCGGGGACGGGGGCGTTGGCGTCGGGCACCACCTCGCGCTGCGGGCGGCCGATCACCGTGGGAAGGCTCATCTCGCGCAGCGGGGGCGCGGCGCCGGCCCGCGGGATCCAGCCGAAGTGCTTGCGCACCAGCGCCTTGGCCTGGTCCACGTCGATGTCGCCGGCCACCACCAGCACGGCGTTGTTGGGGGCGTAGTAGGTGCGGAAGAAGTTCTTCACGTCATCCACGCTCGCGGCCGACAGGTCTTCCATGCTCCCGATCACCGAGTGGTGATAGGGGTGGCTCTCGGGGTAGATGTAGGCCAGCATCTTCTCCAGCCAGGTGCCGTACGGCTGGTTGTCCACCCCCTGGCGCCGCTCGTTCTTCACCACCTCGCGCTGGTTGTCGAGCTTTTCCCTGGTCAGCACGTCGGTGAGGGTGCCCATGCGGTCGGCCTCGAGCCACAGGGCCAGCTCCAGCTGGTTGCTGGGAAGCTGCTCGAAGTAGTTGGTGCGGTCCCAGCTGGTGGTGCCGTTGATGTCGCTGCCCGCGCGGGCGCCCGCGCCCTCCAGCAGGGCGAAGTGCTGGCCGTCGGGCACGTTGCGGCTCCCCTTGAACATCATGTGCTCGAACAGGTGGGCGAAGCCGGTGTGCCCGGGCTGCTCCATCTTGCTCCCCACGTTGTACCAGATGTCCACCGCCGCCACCGGGGTGGACCGGTCCACGTGGTACAGCACCTTCAGCCCGTTGGGGAGGGTTTCCTCGGTGTAGGTGATGCGCGTAGCCTGCGAGCCCGCGGGCTGCCGGGCCGCCTGCGCCGCCAGCGCGCCGGGAAGCAGCGCCGCCAGCACCAGTGCGTGGTGGAGTGGTCTCATACGGTTCTCGGGATGGTGGCAGGGTGTGCCAGGGTGCGGACGGGAGCCGCGACGCCCACGATAGGCACGGTTCGCGACGAAAGCAACCTGTGGGAACATCTGGTGCGGAGGCGCGGGGGTGCGGAGGTACGGGGGTGCGGGACAAAATGGGACGTGCGGTCGCGTCGGTTCGGCGCCCGTACAGGCCCTGCTGGGGTCACACGGAGAAGACCGGAGGGACGGAGATCCGCGCCACGCTTCCACTCCTCCTCGGTGTCCTTGCATCGTGCGGGGACGCTGCGGGAGACGTCGCCGCCGCGGCGTGGATGCATCCGTCCCGGATCCGGGCGCAAGACCGCCAGATCATCCGGGGGAGGACCGGATCGAGGCGGCGTCAGAACGGCGGCGGCGCGTTCGTTCGTCAGCGGGCCGGTGCCGCGCGTTCCCTCGCCGGAAGGATCTCCCATGTCCCGCTCCCTTCGATCGGCGTTCCCGCTCGCCGCGTGGCTCGTGGCGGCGCTGGCGGCGTGCGGCTCCGATCCGTCCGGCTCCGGCGGCGGCGAAACGGACCCGCCGCCGGTGGAGATGGGGGATGGGTGGGCGGTGTCCACGCCCGCGGCCGAGGGGATGGACGCGGCGCGGCTGCACGCGCTGGGCGAACGGATCGGGGGCGGCGGATACGGGCAGGTCACCAGCGTGCTGGTGGCGCGGCACGGGCGGCTGGTGTGGGAGCGCTACGCGGGCGGATGGGCGGCGGAGCGGGCGCACACGCTGCAGTCCGTCAGCAAGAGCGTCACCTCGCTCCTGGCCGGCATCGCCGCGGGCGAGGGGCGGCTCTCCGTCGATTCTCCCGTCGCCGGCTTCTTCCCCGACTATCAGCCGATCCAGAACCTGGACGCGCGCAAGGCGGCGATGCGCGTGGAAGACCTGCTCACCATGCGCACCGGGCTGGACTGGAGCGAGGCCGTGTACGAGGGGTCGCCGCTGCAGCAGCTGAACAACAGCACGGGCGACTGGGTGCGGATGGTGGTGGACTGGCCGATGCGCGAGCAGCCCGGCACCCGGTGGGAGTACGTGAGCGGCGGGGTGATCGTGCTGGGCGGCATCATCGGCCGCGCGGAGGGGGAGCGGGTGGACAGCTTCGCCGCCGAGCGCCTGTTCGAGCCGCTGGGGATGCGCGGCTACCAGTGGTACCGCAACCCCTCCACCGGCTTTCCGCACACCGGCGGCGGCCTGCTGCTGCGCCCGCGCGATGCCCTCAAGATCGGCCAGCTGGTGTTGGACGCCGGGCGCTGGAACGGCCGGCAGATCGTCCCCGCGGCGTGGATCGAAGCGTCCACCCGGCGGATCGTGTCGTTCCCCCGCTCGCTGGGCCGCCACCGGGTGGACTACGGCTGGCTCTGGTGGATCGGCTCGCTGGACGACCCCATGAACCCGCGCCCCGAGCCGGGCGACGTCATCGTCGCGTCCGGCTCGGGCGGCCAGTGGATCTTCATCGTCCCCCGGTACGGCCTGGTGATGATCGCCACCGGCGGCAACCAGGACGACCGCTGGTCCGCCGCCTTCGACTTCCTCTACACCGACGTCCTCCCCGCCGTCCGCTGACCGATCGACTGCGGATCCACAAAGATACACGGAAGACACATAGACACGGAGACCCACGGCTTTCTGCGTGTCCTCCGTGTCTCCGTGCCCTCTGTGTGACCATGCGCGATCCCCTGCCCGGGCTCGTCCTTTGGGAATCGGACGACGATCGCCTCGCTCACGCACGAAAAGCCGCGTTCCGTAAAGATCACCGGAACGCGGCCATGTACCCCGCACCTCCGCACCTCCGCACCTCCGCACCTCCGCACCTCCGCACCTCCGCACCCGAAAGCGTCAGGGCGCCGGCGGTGGCGCGGGCGCGGCCGGTGCCGCGGGCGCGCCGGCATCGCCGAAGTCCACCGTCGGAGCCTGCTCGGAGCCGGCGGGGGCCTGGTACGGCGTCTTGCGCTGGGCGCCGGTCACCTTGGCGGTGATGGCCTGCGGGAACTGGCGGATGTAGGTGTTGTAGTTCCGCACCGACTCGTTGTAGTCGCGCCGCGCCACGGCGATGCGGTTCTCGCTCTCGGCCAGCTGGTCCTGCAGCCCCTGGAAGTTCTGCGTGGCCTTGAGGTTCGGATACGCCTCCACCGCGATGTTGATGTAGGTGCCGATCGCCCGGTTCTGCGCGGCCTCGGCCTGCTGCAACTGGCCCACGTCCCTGCTCTCCACCGCCGCGCGCGTCTGCTGCGTGGCCTGGTTCAGCTGCTGCTCGGCCTGGGTGAGCTGCCCGGCCCGCGCCCGCGCCACGTCGGTATAGGTGCCGCGCTCGAAGGCGGCGGCGCCCTTCACCGTGGCCACCATGTTGGGGATCAGCTTGTTGCGGGCCTCCAGCTCCACGCCGATGTTCGACTTGGACTGCTCGGCCTGCTCGTCGAGCTCCTGGATGCGGTTGTAGCCGCACCCCGCCAGCGCCAGCGCGATCCCCGCCACCCCCGCCATCCTGGTATACCGCATCGCTCAATCCTCCGCACTGAGTGGTTGGGTGCCCCTGTGGGCGGGCACCTCCAGGCTCCCCGTCACACCGGGCGCTCGAAACGGTCCACGTACTCCACCACCCGGGCCACCGCTTCCATGTACCCCGTCACCACGGCCGAGTCCGGCCGCACGTCCAGCTTCGCCCCGCCGCTCCGGGCCCGCTGGATCTCCAGCAGCGGCGCGGGGTCGAACCCCACCCGCTGTGCCGTCTGGGCCAGCACCCGCTCGGGGTCGCGCACGCCGGCCTCGCCGCCCAGCCGCAGCACGGTGCGGAAGAAGACCAGGAAGGTGCTGAGCGACTTGAGCAGCACCGGCTGGAACGCGGCCGCGTCGCCCGAGTCGGTCAGATAGCGGGTGCGCAGGCGGATCCAGGCGCCCTTCAGCTCGCGCTCCAGCTGCAGGCGCAGGTCCTCGGGGCGGATCTCCATCCCGGCGAAGGGATCGCCGCCGTGCAGCACCCGGTGCGCGTCGCGGATGTCGGCCAGCTCCATCGGGAACACGTCGGCGCTGCCGCGGAACTCGGCCTCGCTCATCAGCAGCGGCGGGGGGTTGTTCTCCGCCGCCCAGGCGCGCGCCAGCGCCGACCCCCGCCGCAGCGTGGGCGGATCGGTGGACGACAGCAGCACCAGCAGGTTCAGGTCCGACTGTCCCTCGCGGTACTCGCCGCGCGCGGCGCTTCCGTACAGCACCACGCTCCGCAGCGCCTCGCCGTACGCTCCGGCAAGGTCGCGCGCGTACGCCTGTGCCCGCTCCATCTCCCGCCCCATGGCCGCTCCCCCGCTCACGCGTTCGCCCTCCCGACCGGCGTGAAACCCCGTCTGATCCACCGCATCGTCATCGCTTCCTCACCGGTCCGATCCAGCTCGGCGGAGCCGGGTCCCGCCGGCACTCGGCGCCCACGGCTCGGCACTCCGCACCCAGCACTCCGCACTCCGTCGATCACCAGCTGCCTCCCGAGCCGCCGCCGCTGAAACCCCCTCCGCCCCCGAATCCGCCGAACCCCCCGCCA
>Ga0207706_10004304_pt1 | contig 13381 bp, 13 predicted proteins | sample KBSC53metaG_FD_184318 | JGI IMG/M metagenome (GOLD analysis project Ga0207706, IMG submission 184318) | Corn rhizosphere microbial communities from Kellogg Biological Station, Michigan, USA - KBS C5-3 metaG (SPAdes) (version 2) | ecosystem: Host-associated > Plants > Roots > Rhizosphere > Soil ... | reverse complement strand
GCTGGCCGACGGCACGGTCGCCCGCGCCGGCGGCCACGTGATCAAGAACGTGGCGGGCTACGACCTGGCCAAGGTCGTGCACGGCTCCTACGGCACGCTCGCCGTGGTGGCCGAGGTGGTGCTGCGGCTGCACCCCGTGCCCAAGGCCGCGGTCACGGTGCAGCTGCCGTGCTCGCTGGCCGAGGCGGCGGAGGTGGCGGCCCGCGTACTGGGTGGCCCCACCGAGCCCGCTGCGCTGGAGTGGACCAGCGACGACCTGCTCCTGCTGCGGATCGAAGGCACCGCCGCCGCGCTGGAAGCGCGCACGGCCCGCGTGCGCGAGCTGCTCGGGGCGGGCGAGCCGGGCGGCGGCGACCCGTGGGTCCGGCACGCCGCCCTCACCCGGGGCGACCCGTCCGCCGCCGTGGTGCGGATCGGCGTGCGGCCTTCGAGGCTGCCCGCGCTGCTCGCCTCGCTGCCCGTGATGGCGGCCACTGCGGGGCTGGGCACCGGCGTCGCGACGGTCACGGTGCCCGCGGGCGCCGTCGCCGACGTCCACGCGCGCGTGCACGCCGCGGGCGGCACCTCCGTGCTGCGCGCCCGTCCGGCCGGGGCACACCTGCCCGCCTGGGGGCCGCCGCCCTCGGCGGTCGGCGTGCTGCGCGCCGTCAAACACGCCTTCGACCCCGACGACCGCCTCGGACCCGGCCGCTTCGACCCCTGGATGTGACCCTGTGCCCGGTGCCTTCGACACCCACCGCCCACCCTCCCGCGAGCTGCTCGACGACTGCGTGCACTGCGGGTTCTGCCTGCCCACGTGCCCGACCTACCAGCTGTGGGGCGAGGAGATGGACTCCCCGCGCGGGCGGATCTACCTGATGAGCCTGGCGGAGCGGGGCGAGATCGGGCTGGAAGGCCCGTTCGCCACGCACATCGACCGCTGTCTCGGCTGCATGGCGTGCGTCACGGCGTGCCCGTCGGGCGTGCAGTACGACCGGCTGCTGGAAGCCACCCGTCCGCAGGTGGAGCGCGCGGTCGAGCGCGACAAGGACGACAAGCTGTTCCGCGACGCCATCTTCGCGCTGTTCCCGTACAAGCGGCGGCTGCGCGCGGCCGCCGTGCCCGGCGGCCTCTACCAGGCGCTGCGGAAGATCCCGGCGATCCGGGCGCTCGCCGAGCGGCTGCCGGGCAGGCTCGCGGCGATGGAGTCGCTGTTGCCGCCGGTCTCCGTGCGCGACGCGTTCGCCCGCCTGCCCGTGCACACCCCCGCGGTCGGCACCCGGCGCGGACGGGTCGCGCTGCTCACCGGCTGCGTGCAGGACGTGTTCTTCCACCGCGTCAACGCGGCCACCGTGCGGGTGCTCGCCGCCGAGGGCTGGGACGTGCTCGTGCCCCGCGACCAGCAGTGCTGCGGCGCGCTGGAGTTCCACTCCGGCCGCGAAGAACCCGCGCTGGCCCGGGCCCGGCGCGAGATCGGCGTCTACTCCGACCTGGACGTGGACTACGTCGTCACCAACGTGGCGGGCTGCGGCTCGTCGATGAAGGAGTACGGCCACCTGCTCGACGACGACGCGGAGTGGGCGGAACGGGCGAAGGCGTTCAGCGCGCGGGTGCGCGACGTGCACGAGGTGCTGGCCGAGGGCGAGCCCCGCGCCACCCGCCACCCGGTACGCGCCCGCGTCGCCTACCACGACGCCTGCCACCTCGGGCACGCCCAGAAGGTGCGGGCGCAACCCCGCGCCGTGCTGCGCTCCATCCCGGGTGTCGAGCTCCTCGACCTCCCGGAAGCGGAGCTGTGCTGCGGTTCGGCGGGCATCTACAACATGGTCGCGCCCGAGGCCGCGGGCGAGCTCGGCGCGCGGAAGGCCGAGAACATCGCGGCGACCCGGCCGGACATCGTCGTCACCGCCAACCCGGGCTGCCTGCTGCAGATCGGCAAGCACCTCGGCGTCGACGTGCCGCTGCTGCACCCGGTGCAGCTGCTCGACGCGAGCATCCGCGGGGTGCCGGTACCCCGCACCTAGTGCGGCGCCCACGAACGTTCGCCGGGTCCTCGCGCGCCCAGGCGACGCCTCGCGGCGTTGCCTGGGCGTGCGAATACGCCCGGGCGCCCTGCGAGACGCCGCCTGGATCCCGCGATCACCTCCGGCCCGTCCGTGGCCACCGCACTACCAGCGTTTGCCGGATCTTGTGACCGCGCGCACACTGCCCGGCATGTCGGGGATGTCGCTTGCCGCATACCAACAGCAGCCGGACGCGATCGGTGGGTCGCTCGGTCTGTCCGCACTGGTCTCGCTGCTGCCGCTGGCCGTCGTTCTGGTGCTGCTCGGCGGGTTCAAGGTGCGCGCCCAGTGGGCCGCGCTGGCCGGGCTCGTGACCGCGTTGCTGGTCGCGATCCTGGGCTTCGCCATGCCCGTGGGCATGGCGATCATGGCCGGGCTGCACGGGGCGTTCTACGGCCTCTTCCCGATCATGTGGATCGTCGTCAACGCGTTGTGGATCTTCAACATGACGGTCGCGACCGGCCACTTCGACATCCTGCGCCGCAGCTTCGGCGCGTTCTCGGCCGACCAGCGCACCCAGGCGATCCTCATCGCGTTCTGCTTCGGCGCGCTCCTGGAGGCGCTCGCGGGCTTGGGCGCGCCGGTGGCGATCACGTCGGTGATGCTCGTCGCGCTGGGCTTCGCGCCGATGCGCGCGGCGATCCTGGCGCTCGTGGCCAACACCGCGCCCGTCGCGTTCGGGGCGATGGCGGTGCCGATCATCACGCTGGCGCAGGTGACCGCCCTGCCGCTGAACCAGGTGGCGTCGATGGTCGGACGGCAGACGCCGCTGCTCGCGGTGTTCGTCCCGCTCGTGCTGGTGTTCATCGTGGACGGGAAGCGGGGGCTGCGTGAGGCGTGGGCGCCCGCGCTGGGCTGCGGCGTGGTGTTCGCGCTGGCCCAGTTCGCCACGTCGAACTACCTCTCCGTGCCGCTCACCGACATCGTCGCGGCGCTGCTGGGCGCCGCGGCCGTGATCGTGCTGGCCCGCGTGCGGCCCCACGCGGTGTGGGCCAAGCGCGAGCCCGCGATCGCGGCGGGCGGGGGGCCCGGCACCGCGGCCCGGCCCGACTCGCCCGCCGACGTGCGGCTGGCCTACGCCCCGTACCTGATCATCATCCTCGTCTTCGCGATCGTGCAGCTGCCCTTCGTCAAGCCGTTCGCCGACAGCCTCAAGCTGGCCTTCCGCTGGCCGTTCCTCGACGTGGTGGGCACCAACGGCAAGCCGCACTCCACCACGATGTACTCGCTCACCTGGCTGTCCACCGCGGGCACCCTGCTGCTGATCTCCGGCCTCATCGTGGCCCTCGTGCTCAAAGTCGGCGTGGGCCGGGCGGTGGCGGCCTACGGCAAGACGCTCTACGAGCTGCGGTGGGCGATCCTCACCGTGGCCGCGGTGCTGGGCCTGGCGTACGTCATGAACGCCTCGGCGCAGACCACGGCGATCGGGCTGACGATCGCGAGCGTGGGCGGCGCGCTGGCGTTCTTCTCCCCGGTGATCGGCTGGCTGGGCGTCGCCGTCACCGGGTCGGACACCTCGTCGAACGCGCTGTTCGGCTCGTTGCAGGTCACCGCGGCGAACGCGGTCGGGCTGCCACCGGAGCTGCTGGCGGCCGCGAACTCGTCCGGCGGCGTGCTCGGCAAGATGCTGTCGCCGCAGAACCTGACCATCGCGGCCGCGGCGGTGCGACTGGAGGGCGAGGAGGGCACCATCCTGCGCAAGGTGCTCGGCTGGAGCCTGGGCCTGCTGCTGTTCCTGGCGATCATCATCGCGCTGCAGGCCACGCCGGTGCTGGGCTGGATGCTCGTCTAGCGTCAGCCGAAGTGGGTCCAGCCGGGGTCGCCGTCGTACGGCCTGCCCTCGACGAGCACGGCGGCGTCCCCGGCCCGCACCTCCCCGATGGGCGTGAAGCCCGGCGGGAGCGCGGCGTCGGCGGGGAACGTCGCCACCAGTGCGTGGTCCTCGCCGCCGGTGAGCAGGAACGACACCGGGTCGACGCCCAGCGCGGCGCCGACCTCCAGCAGCTTCTGCGGCACGCCCGGGCGGCGCACGTCGATCACCACGCCGGACGCCGCCGCGATGTGCGTGAGGTCGGCGAGCAGGCCGTCCGAGACGTCGATCATGGCCGTGGCGCCCGCCACCGCGGCCGCCGGTCCCGCCGCGTACGGCGGCTCCGGCACCCGGTGCGCCGCCACCACCGCACCGGGCGACCGGAAGCCCCGCTGCAGCACCGCGAGCCCCGCGGCCGCCCACCCGAGCCTGCCTGCGAGCGCCACCACGTCGCCCGGCCGCGCCCCGGACCGGGTGACCGGTGCCCGCCCCTCGAGCGACCCGAGCGCGGTGATCGCGAGGGTGAGCGTGGCCGACGTCACGACGTCGCCGCCGACCAGGCCCGCACCGACCACCGCCGCTTCGGCCCAGAGGCCGTCGGCCAGCCCGGCGACGGTCTCGACGGGCGTCTCGGCCGGGGCCGCCAGCCCGACGAGCAGGGCCGTCGGCACCGCGCCCATCGCGGCGACGTCGGCCAGGTTGGCCGCCGCGGCCTTGCGCCCCACCTGCTCGGGAGTGGACCAGTCCAGCCGGAAGTGCACGCCCGCGACGAGCACGTCGGTGGTCGCCACCACGCGCCCGTCCGGCGTCGCGACCACGGCGGCGTCGTCGCCCGGCCCGAGGACCGTGCTCGCGGGCTGGACGCGGCCCCGGGTGAGCTCCGCGATGAGCCCGAACTCGCCGAGCCCCGCGATCGTGGGTCGATCATCCGGCAACGGGTCCTCCTCGGGTACGTTCGGCCTCCGACGATCTCACGTCCAACTTCAGCTCGAGAGGGGCACGCCGTGGTGCAGGCCTACATCCTGGTGCAGACCGAGGTCGGCAAGGCCGCCGCCGTGGCCGCCGAGATCGCAGGCATCACGGGGGTGATCTCCGCCGAGGACGTCACCGGGCCCTACGACGTGATCGTGCGGGCGGAGGCGGAGGACGTCGACCGGCTGGGCCAGCTCGTCGTCGCGCGGGTACAGGGCGTCGGCGGGATCACCCGCACGCTCACGTGCCCGGTCGTGCACCTGGGTTGAGCCGCGTGCGCCGTCCGCAGGCGTCGGTCGCCATCGCCGTCACGCTGCCGCTCCTGCTCGTCGTCGTGGTGGCGGCGATCGGGATCGCGGCCCGGCTGCGGGGGCCCGACGTGCCGTCGCCCGACACCGGGCCGCTGGCCGTCGCGACCGTCGATGCGCCCGGCGCGGAGTCGCCGTCGTGCGCGACCCTGCTCGCGGGCCTCGACGGCGACCTGCCCGCGGGCACCGCCACGCTCCCCCACCGTCCGCTCGCCGAGCCCGCGCCCGCGGGGGTGCGCGCCTGGGCGGCCGATCCGGTACCCGTCGTGCTGCGGTGCGGGCTGCCCCGGCCCGCCGAGCTGACGCCCACGTCCGCGCTCCTCGAGGTCAACGGCGTGCGCTGGCTGACGCTCACCGACGGCGCGCTCGTCACCTCCATCGCGGTGGACCGGCCCGTCTACGTGGCGTTCACCGCGCCGGTCGGCGTCGGCAGCGGCCCCCTCCAGGTGGTGTCGGACGCGGTGCGCACAACCCTTCCCGCGCAACCCGTCGCGGTGCGCTGAGCGGAGCTTGCGGAGCGATCCTCGGCCCGTGACGGGTCTCACTCTGAGACGACCCTTCGTTCCGTCGGTAGAGGCACCTACATTCCTGAACCATGGTTGGCCTGTCCGGCGCGAGCGAGGACTACCTCAAGGCGATCTACCACATCGCCCACCGGGGTGAGGCGGTCACCACCGGGCTGCTGGCGGCCGAGCTGGGCGTCGCGTCGCCCTCGGTCACCGCCATGATCAAGCGACTCCAGGACGGCGAGTTCGTCGACCGCGCGGGCAGGCGCGAGCTGCGCCTCACCGAGTCGGGCGAGCTGGCCGCGCTGCGCGTCGTACGGCGCCACCGGCTGCTGGAGACGTTCCTCAACCAGATGCTCGGCATGCCGTGGCACGAGGTGCACTCCGAAGCCGAGCTGCTGGAGCACGTGCTCTCCGACCGGCTCGAGGAGCGCATCGACGCCGCGCTCGGCCACCCGACCCACGACCCGCACGGCGATCCCATCCCGCCACGGCACGGCCCGCACGACGAGCGGTGGGGCGTCGGATTGGACGCCGTGCCGCCCGGTGCGTTTTTCCGGGTGCGACGGGTATCCGATCGAGACAGCGCAGCGCTGCGCCACCTCGGCGAGCTCGGGGTGCGGCCCGGGGTCGTCCTGGCCGTCGAGCGGCAAGACCCGTTCGGCGGGCCGCTGTGGGTGCGCATCGACGACCGGTCCTGCGCACTCGGCACCCCACTGACACGGCTCATTCACGGAGATGTGTTGAACGAGGAGAAAACATGACGGCGACCGACCCGTCCCCGCCGACGATCAGCGAGATCCGGCAGCGGGGCGGTGTGCGGGGAACGCTCACGTTCCTCGGCCCGGCCTTCGTCGCCGCCATCGCTTACGTCGACCCCGGCAACTTCGCCACCAACTTCTCCGCAGGCGCCAACTACGGGTTCCTGCTGCTGTGGGTGATCGTCGCGGCGAACCTCATCGCGATGCTCATCCAGACCCTCACCGCCAAGCTCGGCATGGCCACCGGCCGCGACCTGCCCGAGATGTGCCGCGACACCTTCCCGCGCCCGGTGTCGCGGTTCATGTGGGTGCAGGCCGAGCTGGTGGCCATCGCCACCGACCTCGCCGAGGTGATCGGCGGTGCGATCGCGCTGAACCTGCTCTTCGGCATCCCGCTGTTCACCGGCGGCGTGATCACGGGGGTCGTGGCGTTCGCGCTGCTCGCCCTCCAGCGCCGCGGCTACCGCCCGTTCGAGCTGGCCATCGCCGGGCTGCTCGGCGTCATCGTGCTCGGGTTCCTCTCGACCGTGCTGCGGATCGACGTGCCCGCGGGCCCGCTCGCCGAAGGCCTCATCCCCCGCTTCGACGGCACCGAGAGCCTCCTGCTGGCCAGCGGCATCCTCGGCGCCACGGTGATGCCGCACGTCATCTACCTGCACTCGGCGCTGACGAAGCGGCGCATCCCGCCGCGCACGAAGGAGGAACGGCGCTTCCTGCTGCGCCGCCAGCAGATCGACGTCGTGCTCGGCATGGGGATCGCGGGGCTCGTGAACGCCTCGATGCTGATCATCGCCGCCACCCTGTTCTTCGGCTCGGACGTGCCGGACACCGACACGCTCGAAGGCGTGCACGCAGGCCTGGGCCGGGTGCTCGACCAGCCCGCGGCGTTCGCGTTCGCCCTCGCGCTGCTGGCGTCGGGCTTCGCGTCCTCCGGCGTGGGCACCTACGCGGGGCAGATCGTGATGCAGGGCTTCATCCAGCGCAGCATCCCGCTGTTCCTGCGCCGCGCGCTCACCCTCGCGCCCGCGCTCGTGGTGCTCGGCATCGGTGTCAACCCGACCGAGGCGCTGGTGCTCTCCCAGGTGGTGCTGTCGTTCGGCATCCCGTTCGCGCTGGTACCGCTGGTGCTGCTCACCCGCCGCCGCGACCTCATGGCGGAGATGGTGAACCGGCGCACCACCACGGCCGTCGCCGCGGTGATCGCCGCCCTGATCATCGCGCTGAACGGCTTCCTGATCTGGCAGACGATCACCGGGGCCTAGTCGACGGTGACGTCGAGGGAGGCGGTGCCCGCGAAGTCGGGCGGGGTGCCCAGCGGGCTCGTCAGCAGGTAGTGCCCGGCGGTGACGGTCGCGGTGCCGTAGGCGGGCCCGGGGCCGGTCGGCTGCGCGGCGCCGACGACCTCGGCGATCTCGTCGAAATCGGCGCGACCCGCGTCGACGTCGGCGGCGGTGGCCTTCTGGCCGTCCTTGACCCTGGCCAGCAGCACCACGAACGCGGACGGGTCGCCGGTGCTGTCGAACTTGATCGACACCGGGCCGGGGCGCAGGCCAGCCGGGACGGGTCCGAGCTTGCCGCCGGAGCTGGTCAGGTCGAGGGTCTGGAAGCCGCAGCTGTCGTGCACCCAGGCGTCGATGGCGGTGGTGGCGGCGGTCGTCTTCGCGTCGCCGACGTCGATGCGCTGACCCCGGCGGGCCTGGTCGAGCACGCCGCCGAGCGCGGCGACGCTGTCGTTCAGCGTGGCGGGGGCGTTGTCGCGCAGCGTCGCGTACGGCGCTGCCATGGTCGCCCCCCAGGCCTGCATCTCGGCGGGGGCCGGAGCGGGTGCGTCCGGGTCGGCGCCCGGCGGGATCGTCGCGTTGAGGGCGACGACGGCCGTGCAGGCCGCCGCGGCGTCCCTGGCGGGCGCGGCCGGCGCGGCGGACGGGGCGGCGGGCGCCGCGGAGCAGGAGACGGCGAGCGCGGCGGGCACCGCCGCGGCCAGGAGGAGGAGCTGTCGAGGAATCATGAGGGGAAGTCTCGTGATCGGGCGGGCGCGGCACATCGTGGCGGCCACGGCACCTCGCCCCGTGCCCGCCGCGGCGCGACCTCCGGGGAAGCACGGATGACGCCCGCCCGCACCGGCCCTAGCGTGTGCGCCATGGCCTGGCCGAGGACGTTCGCCGTCCTGATCTGCGGGGGAGCCGCGCTGACGCTGGCGGCGTCCGCGGCGTTCCTGGTGCGGTTCCGCGACCTCGATCCACTGGAGCTCGTCGTGGTCGGCCTCGTGCTGCTCCCCGCGATCGCGCTCGGGCTGCTGATCGCGGTGCGCCGCCCGCACGCCCGCATCGCGCCGGTGCTGTGCTTGACCGGCGCCGTGCCGCTGGTGATCGGGTTCGGCGACGTCTACGGCGCGGCCGTGGCCGCCCACCCCGGCGTCCTGCCCGTCTCGGGCGTGCTCGCGGGCCTGTCGTCCGGCGGCTGGATGCTGCTGTACGTGCCCGCGGCGTTCGTGCTGCTGCTCTTCCCGGACGGCCGGCTGCCCGGCCCCCGCTGGCGGGTCGTCGCGATCGGCCTGCTCGTCGTCCCCGTGGCGTTCGCGGCGCTCGGCATGTTCGATCCCGACGGCTTCGACGCGCCCTACCAGGACGTCCCGCCGCCCTTCGGGCCCGCGCCCGACTGGCTCGTGCCGGTCGCGTTCGCGCTGCTGCCGGTGTTCATGGCGCTGCTCGTGGCGGCCGCGGCGGCGATGATCGTGCGCTACCGGCGCGCCACCGACCCGGTGCTGCGGGCCCAGCTGCGCTGGTTCGCGCTGGCGGCGGCGTTCCTGCCGCTCACCCTGCTGCTGTGCTGGACGTCCTACGTGCTCCTCGGTGACGCCGACCTGGTGGTGTTCGGCCTCGCGCTCACCCTGCTGGCGCTGCCGACGGCCACCGCGATCGCCCTGCTGCGCCACGACCTGTACGACGTCGACCGCGCCGTGAGCGCCGCCGTGACGTACGGACTGGTCTCGACCGCGTTGCTGGCCGTCTTCACCACGGTGACCGTCGTCGCGGGCGCGCTGCTCGGCCGGGACTCGGCGGTGGTCGCGGCCATCGCGACCGGCGTGTCGGCCGTGGCGCTGGCCCCGTTGCGCATCCGGCTGCAGCGGCGGGTGGACGCCCGGCTCTACCCGCTGCGGCAGGCCGTCCGCGCGGAGCTGGCCCGGCTGCGCGACCGCATCGACGACGGCCGCGCCCGGCCCGAGGACCTGGAGGACACCCTGCGCCGCGCCCTGCGCGACCCCGGCCTGCGGGTGGGGTACGTGCTGCCGGGCAGGCCCGGACTGGTCGACCTGGCCTCGGCCCCGCTGCCGGTCGGCGACGGGCGGCAGGTGCCGGTGCACGTCGGCGACACCCCGGTCGGGATGCTCCTGCCGGTGCGCCCCGACGCGTCCCGGGAGCTGCTGCGGGAGATCGCCTCGGACGTCGGGCTGATCGTCGAGCTGATCCGCTCGCGACTGGAGCTCACCGAGGCGCTGCGCGAGGTGGCCGACAGCCGCGCGCGGATCCTGCACGCGGGCTACCGGGAGCGCCGACGGCTGGAGCGCGACCTGCACGACGGCGCGCAGCAGCGGCTCGTCTCGCTCGGCATGGCGGTCCGGCTCGCGCAGCGCCACCTCGGCGACCCCGGATTCGACGTGAACGGCTTGCTCGACCAGGCCGTCGCCGAGCTCAGCACGGCGGTCGCCGAGCTGCGCGCCATCGCCAGGGGCCTGCGCCCGCTCGACCTCGACTCCGGGCTCGGCCCCGCCATCCGCTCGCTCACCACGGGGCTGCCGATACCGGTGGTGCTCGAGCTGAGTGAGGAGGAGGTGCCCGACGACGTCGCCACCACCGCCTACTACGTCGCCAGCGAGGCGCTGGCCAACGTCATCAAGCACGCGGACGCCGAGACCGTGGCGGTGTCGGTGGCACGCCAGGGCGGGCACGTCCACGTCCGCATCAGCGACGACGGGCGCGGCGGCGCGCAGCCCCGTCCCGGTTCGGGCCTCGCCGGGCTGGTCGACCGGGTCGCGGCCGCGGGCGGGCGGCTTTCCGTGGAGTCGGGGCACGGCACCCGGGTCGAGGCGGTGCTGCCGTGCGCACGGTGATCGCCGAGGACTCCGTCCTGTTCCGCGAGGGTCTGGCGCGGCTCCTCGCCGACGCGGGCCACCAGATCGTCGCCGCGGTGGGTGACGCCGAAGCGCTCACGGCCGCCGTGCACAAGACCCGGCCCGACCTCGCCGTCGTCGACATCCACATGCCGCCGCACCGCGGCGCCGACGGCGCGAACGCCGCCCGCGACCTCCGCGCCGACCACCCCGACCTGGGGATCATGCTTCTGTCCCAACACATCGAGACCCGCGCGACGCTCGACCTGATCGCCTCGGGCGGGTTCGGCTACCTGCTCAAGGACCGCGTGTTCGACGTGGACGAGTTCCTCGATGCGTTGCGCCGGGTCGCGGGGGGTGGCTCGGCGCTCGACCCCGAGGTCGTCACGCAGCTGATCGGGCACCAGCGGCGGGCCGACCCGCTGGCCAAGCTCACGGCCCGGGAGCGGGAGGTGCTGGCGCTCATGGCCGAGGGCCGCACCAACCGCGGGGTGGCGCGGCGGCTGTTCCTCACCGAGCGCACGGTCGAGACGCACGTCGCGGGGATCATGACCAAGCTCGGCCTCGCGACCGGCGAGGAGGACCACCGCCGCGTGCTCGCCGTGATCACCTACCTGGGGGCGCGGGCCTAACGCAGGCCCGTGCCGCGGACGAGGGCCGTCTCGACCAGGGTGGTGAGCAGGCTCGGGTAGTCGACACCGGTGACCGCCCACGCCCGGGGGTACATCGAGATCGGCGTGAAGCCGGGCATCGTGTTGACCTCGTTCACCGTGATCGCGTCGTCCGGGCCGACGAAGAAGTCCACGCGGGCGAGGCCCTGCCCGTCGAGCGCCCGGAACGCGGCCACCGCCATGTCGCGCAGCTCGGCGGCCACGTCGTCGTCGAGCTTGGCGGGCACGTCGAACTCGCACACGTCGTCGAGGTACTTGGCGTCGAAGTCGTAGAACGCGGCTTCGCCGACGATGCGGATCTCGGCCGGGAGCGAGGACACCACGGTGCCGTCGGGCCGCTCCAGCACGGCGCACTCGATCTCGCGGCCGACGATGGCCGCCTCGACCAACACCTTCGGGTCGTGCTGTCGGGCGGTGGCGACGGCGGCGTCGAGGTCGCCCCACGCCGTGACCCGCGTGATGCCGAGCGAGGATCCCGCCCGGGCGGGCTTGACGAAGACGGGGAGGCCGAGCCGCTCGCGTTCGGCCTCGGTCAGCGTCGCCGTGCCGGGCCGCAGCACCACGTGGTCGCCCACCGGCAGGCCGTCGGCGGCGAGCAGCTTCTTGGTGAACTCCTTGTCCATGCCCGCCGCGCTGGCCAGCACGCCCGCGCCGACGTAGGGCACGCCCGCGAGCTCGAGGAGCCCCTGGATCGTGCCGTCCTCGCCGTAGGGGCCGTGGAGCACGGGGAACACGACGTCGACGCCCGCGAACACCTCGCCCGCGCGCCCGGGCTCCAGCACGAGCAGGCCGCCGCGCGTCGGGTCGCCGGGCAGCGCCAGCGCGGGGCGCGAGCCGTCGACCGAGGGCAGGGCGCGGTCGTCGATGGCCAGCTCGCGGGGGTCGTCGGCGCCCACCACCCAGGCCCCGTCGCGGGTGATGCCGACCGGGACGACGTCGAACCGCTCCCGGTCGAGGTTCGCCAGCACGCTCCCGGCGGAGACGCACGAGATCGCGTGCTCGCCGCTGCGCCCGCCGAAGACCACCGCGACCCGCACCCGTCCCGCCATGGTCTGCGAGGGTAGGGGATCCCGGCGCCCGGTCACGCACCGGTCACGCCGGGCCGGAGCGCATGCGCCCCGACGCGGACGGCACGACGAGCTCCCGGAGCGCGCCCGCCAGGAGATCGCGCTGGTCGTCGTCGAGGTCGGCGAGCAGCTCGCGGTCGAGGCGGGCGGCCACCTCGCCGACGGCCCGGAGCAGGCGGCGGCCCTCGTCGGTGATCTCCAGGCGGGCGGCGTGGCCGTGCCCGACCAGCACGCGCCGCACGGCGCCGCGCTCCTCCAGCGACCGGACCGTCGCGTGCATGCTCTGGGTGGTGATGCGCGCGCGCCGGGCGAGATCCGAATAGGACAGGTCGGGCCGGTGGGAGAGGTGGCCGAGCGCGCTGAGGTGCCGCAGCGTGAGCCCGAGCGCGGCCAGCTCGTCGTCGACGCGGCGCTGCAGGAACCGGCCCGCCCCGACGAGCATGAGGACGACGGACGACGCCATCAACGGCACACCCTCACCAGCCACCGCACCATCCTCACGCCCCGGTCCCACCGCCGCACACCCCATGCATCAGGATGGCTTACAGTCAGACTGATAGATGAGGAGGCGCGATGACCGCAGTGCTGCTGGCCGTGCACGTCCTCGCGGCCATCGTGTTCATCGGACCGGTGACCGTGGCGGCGAGCCTGTTCCCGCGTTACGCGCGGCAGGGCGAGGTGGGGGTGGCCCGCGTGCTCCACCGCATCAGCCGGGTCTACGCCGTGCTGGGGGTGGCGGTGCCGGTGTTCGGCATCGCGACCGCCGCGCAGATGGGCGTGCTCGGGGACGCCTGGCTGCTCGTGTCGCTCGCCTTGACACTGGTCGCCGCGCTGCTGCTCGCCGTGGAGGTGCTACCGGGCCAGACGCGGGCGCTGGCCGCCCTCACCGGCGACGCCGCAGCTGTGGTGCCGTCGCGCCTGGCCATGAGCACCGGGGTGTTCGCGCTGATCTGGGCGGTCGTCGTGGTGTTGATGATCGTGCGCCCCGGGTCGACGACGGGGGTGGGCGTGTGATCACGGGCCTGCGCGTGGCGGCCGTGGTCGAGGCGGCCACGCTGATCGCGCTGCTGCTGAACCTCGTGACCGTGCACTGGCGTCCGGTCACCGCGCTCGGCGGCCCGCTGCACGGCACC
>Ga0207706_10004303_pt1 | contig 13383 bp, 12 predicted proteins | sample KBSC53metaG_FD_184318 | JGI IMG/M metagenome (GOLD analysis project Ga0207706, IMG submission 184318) | Corn rhizosphere microbial communities from Kellogg Biological Station, Michigan, USA - KBS C5-3 metaG (SPAdes) (version 2) | ecosystem: Host-associated > Plants > Roots > Rhizosphere > Soil ... | reverse complement strand
GTCCATCGATGAACTCACCTGGTCTTAGTATCTCGGCGTCGGGACCTGGGCGCGATCTGGCTTGGTTCAATACTGAAGCGGGGAGCTGTTAGCAGGTCAGCTTTATAGCGGGGAGTCGTCACTACTGGCGCTGAAGTGTGAGCCGTGAGCTCCGAGCTCGCTCTTGGCTCCTCGCTGATGGTTACGTGTGGCAGGAAGCTCCGAGCTATTCAGCTGACAAAGCTATCGGCTCTCCGCTTCAGTTCTGTGATTGCCAGTCGAAGTCGCCGCGAGCTCTACGCCGAGAAAGCGTTAGAGCGTCCCCACATTGACCCACTTAACAACCTTCGGCGCCTCGTACGACTCGAATCGATCCAACAGCGCCGCGGCGTCACTCTCGACGATCACCATCGAGCGGTGCACATCGCGCACAAATTTCTCTTCGACAGCGCGATCTAGAAACTCGAGCAAAGGATCGAAGTAGCCTGCGATGTTGAGCAGGCCACATGGCTTGTCGTGTACTCCGAGCTGGGCCCAGGTCCAGATCTCGAAAAATTCCTCGAGCGTTCCGATTCCGCCGGGCAGCGCCACGAATCCGTCCGACAGCTCCGCCATCAGTGCCTTCCGCTCGTGCATGGAGCCGACGATCCTCAGATCCGAGAGCGCGCGGTAGGCTACTTCGCGTTCGACCAGCATCTTGGGAATAACGCCGATGATGTCACCGAGGTCGTCGAGGACAGCCTCGGCGAGCGCGGCCATGAGCCCGACACTCGAACCTCCGTAAACCACGCCGATCCCGCGCTGACACAGCAGCCGGCCAAGAGCGCGGGCGCCTTCGACATACTCGGGCCGCGCGCCCGGGTTGGAGCCGCAGAAAACCGCCAGTCTGCGAATCCGGGTCATGCGCGTGGTTTCATTGCGGCCATCATGCTGACACCCATTCCGGCCAGCGATTGGCCTCCGTCACACACGACGATCGCGCCAGTGATGAACTTTGCCGCGTCGCTCGAGAGAAAAAGCGCCACGTCCGCAATTTCGTCTTTCGTCGCAAAGCGCTTCAAAGGGATTCCCCGCGTCAGCTGATTCCGGATCTCCGGAGTCGGCGCCAGCCGTCGCATCCCCTCGGTATCGTCCACGGCGCCCGGAGCAATGGAATTCACGCGCACGCCTTCCGAGCCCCACTCGATTGCCAGGCATTTCGTCAGCATGTCTACACCCGCTTTAGCCGCGCACACATGCGCCTGCATCGGCATCGGAGTGAAAGCCTGCATTGCCGAGATGTTGATGATGGAAGCGCCGGGTCGCCGCAGATGCTCGAATACCGCGCGGCACGTATTGAACGTGCCCAGGAGATCGATGTCGACCACCGACTTGAAACCGTTCGCCGACATCCCCAGCGCGGGTGCGGGGAAATTGCCGGCCGCGCCGCAGACGACTAGATCGATCTCACCGTGAGTGTCACGCGCGGATTTGATGGCTGCCGCCAGCGCGTCGTAGTCACGCACGTCGGCGGGGTGGCCGGACGCGCTGCCGCTGTTTTTCCGGATTTCGTCCGCTGCGGCATCCAGCTTCTCTTTCGTTCTTCCGATGAGCGCAACGCGCGCGCCGCTTGCCGCGAAACGCCGGGCAATAGCCAGATTGATCCCGCTGCCGCCGCCTGTAACGAGCGCGGTTTTACCTGCCAGCAAACTTGTCGCAAAAACCTCCGCCATTCGCTCTCCGTCGAGACATCGTTTCGATCGCGATGAATCGCAAACCTACCCATGGTGTGTATGCGCTGATAGTGGTAATTCTCAACCCCAATTGCACGGAGGACACGTGAAGAAAACGTTCGTGATTGTTGCAGCGATCTCCATTGCCGGCTGTACTACGGCAATCGCCAGCGGTGGAAGCGACTCGGGCGCTACCGAGAGCTCGCTAAAGCAGGCCGATCGCGATTTCGCAGTTGCCACCCACGCGCGCGGGATCGATGGCTGGATGTCGTTCTACGCGCCTGACGCGATTCGCATCCGCTATCTCGACAACATGGTCAAGGGATACGACGAGGTGAGAAAATTCGATCTCCCCAACATCTCCGACACCACCGTTACTCTCAACTGGGAGCCGACGGACGCGTACGTGTTTCGAGGCGGGACAATAGGCTCAACAACGGGCAGATACTGGATTGTCAGTCGTCGCACCGCTGATGCGGGCAAGGAACTCGGTCGGGGACGGTACGTCACGATGTGGCGTCGTGAGAACGCTCGCTGGCTGGTGATCATGGACACGGGCTATCCACAACCCGCTCAAGCGAAATAACAAAAAAACCCCGTACCTTTTTAGGGGTACGGGGCTGGCTACTGGTGGCCCACCCGTCCTACAAGCTCGACCAGTAGCGCGTCTTGAAAGCCGGAGGGGGTAGTTTCCGGGCTTCAGACTCTTAGACGGTCCCTACGCAAAAAGGGTTTATAAGATTCGCACGTATACAAAGTAAAAATTTGTGCGACCGTCCAGACACATTCTCCCACGGTTCACAGCAGGGAGCGACTAGACCAACGGCTAGCTCGCTTGGTCCTGAATCAGACGCTACGGCGCTTGCGAGTAGTGCCGAGTGTTAGATCGCCCGTCGACGAAAAGAGCTGCTCGACCGCCGCACCGAACAACGCCGCCACAGTATCTCTGCTGAGAGATAATTTCGTCGATCCACCGCTCGGCGTTTCTCTGATCAGCCCTGCCGACCGCAGCGCCTGCACATGATGGGTGATCGTCGGCTTGGAAACCTTCAGGCTGCGCGCGAGATCCGCCGAGCTGGTTGGCGTGCGCGCAAGTATCGAGGCGATTGCGTAGCGCGTGGTGTCACCGAGTGCGCGAAAAACTGATTCAGCATCTATCCTTTCGCTGCGCTTCGGCGCGGCTGCGCTCCGCGCTCGCGTCTGATTCGCCAGGCTGACGTCGGAGAGAACGGGGAAATAAAGCGTGAACTCTCCCGCGCCGCCCTCGTATTTCGCCCACCAGCGCCGGGTGTTGAACGCAGAGGGCACGATATAGCAGCGATTGATTTGCGCGTACGGGATCGCGGTTCCCGATTTCGAGCGCACCTGGCCGACGGCGTCGTCAAAACCCACTGGCAGGTTGAGCTCTCGCGCGAGCTGCGATGCCGAGCTGTCGTCCCGCAGCTCGCGCATGCGGAGCGATTCATCGTGTAAGGCCGGCTCAAGCGCAGTCCAGTCACCAGAGAATCCGTTTTGCCAGAATCTCTGGAGCACTGCGACCAGCTCATCGCGATAAAGCTCCGGGTTTGAGAGCAGCGCGGACATCGCGCGCGAAGCAACGGAGTTCCCTGTGGCGGGTCCGAGGCCGAAATGGGTTAGCAGCTCCACACCAGTTAGTGACTTGTCGCCCAGCACCTGCTTCAGCGTTTTCTCGCGCGCCACCAGAGCGTCGACCGTGTCACTGTCGTGGAAAATCCCGGCGAGCACGTTGCGCTGCAGAACCGCGGCGGGCAATTCACGGAGACTCGACAGCATTGCGTCGAACGTGAGCGCGCCGGAAACGCTTTGCAGCGCATCGGCCAACAACGGCCAGAATATCGGAAGCGGCGCGACACGACTCGCCAACTGCCTGAAGTCGTCGGGAAGGCGGCCGACAGCTCTCTCCTTCCACGTCTCGAGGGGCGTCGTTTCGCTGGTAACCGCGTACAGCGCATAGAAAACATCGAATCGCGGAGTGACCGCGAACTCGATGCGGAGGTGTCCAGTGCGGGAGGCCATGTTAGCTAGCAAGCTAACATGCTTTCAATTATTTCGCGGCCGGCGGATCGCGAAAATGCCGTTGGTGGCGTCGATTCGAACTATGCCTGTGTTCCAGACGTCGCCACCCAGGACTCCGTCGAGCGAAGCAAGCACTTGATAGACCGGCGCGCGCACAAAAGCCCCGCGAAAAATGATCGGGAATCCGCGCACGTACACGCGCAGGTCGGGCATCACGGGCGCCCGCATCGAGATCTCACCGCCCAGACCGCCGACACGCCGGTTCTCGATCCGTGCCGGCGAGATCTGAAGTTTGTCGAGCAGGGTCTCGGTCACGAACGTCAGCTGTGCGCCGGTATCCAATCCGAAGTGGAGTGGCTGGCCATCATCGGTGTCGATCCGGATCACCGGCAGGCCGATCCAGAACATGTTCCGATTGCTCTCCCGCCTGGACCTCGAGGGATTGCGGAGAACGAGCATTCCCTCCGAGTAGTCGAGCTCCAGGTCGAGCTGACGGATGATATCGAAGCCAATGATGCCATCGATCTTCACCAGCGGAAAACGGCCGACTGTCTGTGGCTCCGGCATTCGCATCATCGTTTCCTCGACGATCATCGCCGGCGCGTTGTCCACTGTCAGTGGGCCGAGTGTCAGCTTGGGAATGAGTGCCGGTTGGGCGCTCACTCGGCCAGTGCTGGTCACAATCTCCAGGGTGTCGGATACGATTGGATGGATGCTCAGCTCCGAGGCCACATCGGAAGCAAGCATCGTCAGGCTCGAGCCGGTGTCGAGCCAGAAGTTGTAGACCTTGTTGTGAATCTTTACCGGGACGAGCGGAGTACCGACTTCAGATACCGTCATCTGCAATCGACCGGCCGAGGAACCGAAGGTGAAAATCTTCGGCGGCACATCCTTGAACGCATTCGCCCATAGCTCGATACTCGCCCTGTCGTGCACCTCGGGCGCGGTCGTCTTTTCATCCTTGAGTGTGGCGAGCGTCTGCCATTTTTCCTGGTATTGCAGCGTCGCGGTGTAGACGACGCGCGAACCGGCGCGAATGATCGAGTCGGTAGCACTCGTCCTTAGCCTGCCGAAACGTTCTTCAGCCTTCTCGATGTCGCCTGACATGAGGTTGCCCAGCGCCTCCGCAAACTCCGCCTCCGCAGGGTTATGCGCAGCACCGATCGCGTCCGCCGGATGGAGCTCGGCGAGCGCCTCCCAGTAATTGACATGGCGGGCAGGTCGTGGTGTGCGGGGCCCGTGCGCGCAGCCATCGACCGTGACAAGACAGACGACGCCCGCAGCTGCGGCCAGATAAAGCTGGCGAGCTCTTATCGTCCTGGTTCGTGAGCGTCCGGGCAAGTTCAGGACTTTACTCCTTCGGAGTTGATACCAAGTGGCGCGGGCGGTGCGTAATGGAGACCGCCGGCTATGCGAGCACAAAGTAGGATGGTGCACAACCATATTCCACAGAGATTGATCCCAGCCCCCGTCCGGATCGGTATCGCGGGGTGGTCCATTCGGCGTGAGCATGGCAATCGATTCGCCGATGTTGGGAGCCATCTCCAGCGGTACGCGACGGTGTTCAACTGCGTCGAGATCAACTCCTGCTTCTACCGGCCCCACCGCCGGTCCACCTACGAACGATGGGCAGCGTCGGTTCCGGGCGATTTTCGCTTCGCTGTCAAGCTGCCAAAGGTCATTACCCACCAGCAGCGGCTTGTTGACGCGGATGCCGATCTGGAACGGTTTCTCGAGGAGACCTCGGGTTTGGGATCGAAGCGCGGACCGGTCCTGGTACAGCTCCCGCCGAGTTTTGCGTTCGACCCAATCGTAGCCGCGTCCTTTTTCTCCCGATTGCGCGAACGATTCGATGGTGATGTCGTGTTCGAGCCAAGGCACGAGACCTGGTTTACGACCGTTGTTGATTCCTTGCTCGTATCGCATCGCGTTTCACGTGTAGCAGCCGATCCGGCTCGCGTACCGGAGGCTGCCGAGCCGGGCGGACATGAAGGCACGGTCTATTACAGACTTCATGGCTCGCCGCGCATCTACTACTCAGCGTACCCGCGCGAAATGCTTGTCAGCATGGCCTCCACTCTCGAGCAAAGAGCGGCGAGCGGAGCACACATATGGTGCATTTTCGACAACACCGCACTCGGCTTCGCGACGAGTGATGCTCTTTCAGTAAAGGCGCTGATCGAAAGAGAAGAAACCGTTGACAGTACGGCACCGTAACAACAAACTGTGTCGCTCGTAGCCAGCCAACTGTCAACCAGGAGCAGTTCATGAAATCACTGACCACCATTGTGGGCGTCGTGGGATCAGTGGCAATCGCGGGACTCGCAATCACCGCGTTCAGCAACAAGCCATCAGGTGAAACAAATGCGTCTATTACCGCCAGCAAGGCCAACGTCGTTCGCGTAAGCGGTGAAGATTTCAAGTTCGATGCGCCGGATAGTCTCCCGCCCGGACTCACCGAGTTCCGGTTCATGAACAAGGGGCCATCGATTCACCATATGTCCCTGCTCAAGCTCGAGGAGGGCAAGACGATTCAGGATCTCACTGCCGCGCTGAGTGATCCGAACGCGGGAACGCCGAAGTGGGTCAAGGAAGTGGGCGGGCCCAATGCGCCTGATCCCGGCAAAGAAGCAAACGCGACGTTGATGCTCCACCCCGGCAATTACGCCCTGATCTGCTTCGTTGACATCGGCGGTCCGCCGCATTTCACCAAGGGAATGATCCGGCCGCTGCATGTATACTCGGCCAACCATGACAGTGACGCGAAGCCGAAGGCCGATCTCACCCTCACGCTCTTCGATTACAACTTCAAGGAATCAACGCCGATCAAAGCAGGCACTCGTACGCTGGAAGTGCACAACGGCGGACCGCAGATTCACGAAGTAGAAATGATCAAGCTCGCGCCGGGCAAAACCGTCGACGACTTCTTCAAGTGGTTCGACAAGATGGAAGGCCCGCCTCCAGGCAGCGCTATCGGCGGTATCTCCAGTCTCGAATCGGGAATGACGGAGTACTTCACCGCCGACTTCACGCCGGGCAACTACGTTTTCCTGTGCTTCGTCGGTGATGAAAAGGATCACAAGCCGCACTTCGCGCACGGAATGGTGAAGACCTTCTCGGTCGAGTAGCACTCCAGAAGAAGACAACTGAACGGCAGAAAGCTTTAAGACTGAAAGTCTCAAGCTTTAAGCAACTGCGCATAGACCTGCCTCATCGGAGTTACAAGGCGAGAACGCGCCAGCCTGTGGCTCGAACGACGCTTAGAGGGGTCCCGACGTAGTGAGCTTATGACTTGAAACTTTGAGTCTTAGAGCTTTCTGCCGTTCAGTTGCAGTTCGCTTTTCCTTAACCGCCGCCCGCCGAGAGAGTTGCAGCGCTCTGATTTCCGTTCCGATCCACAGCGGACACCGCGATCTCATCGGGTGTGCTCATCGTCGTGCGGGGAATGGAGAAGAATCGCTGGAAGCCGGGCACGACGTCGCTCGTCCACGTCGAACCAGTTCGCGCCTGTATCACCCACAGCCAGATCGGTTCCGTTCCCTGCGGCTGCAGACTGACTGTGACTGCCCCTGATCCCGCATCGCGACCCACACGGACAACTGGTGCTGGCGGAGGGACACTATCCAGCCATGTGGAGGCGGGAACGATCGCTTCCTCGAGATATGGGCCGGCGACAAGTTTCGCCGGGAGATTGTCGTGTCCATACAAGAAGCTGCGCACACTGAAGTAAACGTTCCCCGTCGCGCCAGGCTGTGCGCGCGTAGCCGATATCTGATCGAGCAGTTCCTGCGCGGGCCAGCCGGTTGGAGTTCCGTCCACTTTGTCCAGATAATTTCCCGGCCAGATGTGCCGGCCTTTCGCGTTCTGCCCCACCCACCACTTCAACAGAACCGGGAAACTCAGCTCCGGCCGATCGATCGGCCAATAAAGCTGCGGCGTGAAATAGTCTCCCCACCCGTTCAACACCCATTTCCTCGAGTCTCCATATAGCTCGGCGTACGAGTCGAAATGGTTGGAGCTGGTCTCGGGTGGATAGCCAGGGCGCCACACACCGAATGGGCTGATTCCGAATTTCACCCACGGCTTGGCGGCTTTGATCTGGACATACACCTCGTGGATCAGACTGTCTACGTTCGCCCGGCGCCAGTCGTCGCGCGACATAGTCCCACCCGAACGCTGGTACTTTCGCCAGCTGGTCGCGTCGGGAAAATCGATCACCCGCCCGCGCTTGTCCTTTTCCTTGTAGGGATAGAAGTAGTCGTCGATGTGAACGCCATCGATGTCGTAGCGGCGCACGACATCGAGCACAACCTGGATCGTGCGGTCACGAACCTCGGGCTCACCCGGATCCATCCACAGCATGCTGCCGTAGCGTTTGACGAGCTCGGGATGTGTGCGGCTGATGTGGTTTGCCGATGCCGGCCCTTTCCCCGATGGATGCCTCGCGCGATAGGGATTGAACCACGCGTGCAGCTCCAGCCCGCGTCGGTGTGCCTCGTTCACGGCGAACTCGAGTGGATCGTAGTAGGGGTTCGGCGCCTGGCCCATGCGACCCGAGAGGTATTCCGACCACGGCTCATACGGCGAAGCGTAAAGCGCGTCGGCAGCAGGACGCACTTGAAGAATCACGGCATTGAGATGAAGGGCAACGGTCCGGTCCAGAATGCCAATGAGCTCGTCTTTCTGCTCCTGCGTTGACAGCCCCTTCTGCGAAGGCCAGTCGATGTTCTGCACCGATGCCACCCACACGCCCCTGAATTCACGGCGGATCGGCGGGGGCGGCGTAAGGGGTTCTCCGGAGCTTACCTGCGACTGTCCACACGCACTGTCGAATCCGGCGAGCACGGAAAGTGAAAGAAACGCGAGCAGCAACCTGTTTTTCGGCATAGAACAACAATGTAAATGGGATACGTGTGAAACGGCTGCTGTTCGCGACGGTGATTCTCCTTGTCTCGTGCAAGCCACCCACTCCCGCCGAGCAGATGGATGCAATCCTGTCATGGGTCGGCTCGGCCATCGTGCTGGGCAACGGCTGGCTGCGCCATACGACTCCTGATACCTACACGCGCCAGACTCTTACGCTCTCGCACGACCAGCTCCGGCAAATCGGCGCCGAGCTTCTGAAATCTCCACCGGCGACGATCGACAGCACGGAACTCGACGGCGCGCTTACCAGAAGCGGAACCCACCTCGCGCGCATGGCCCAGCTGGTCGAGGCCAGGAACTCACCCGGGTTCAACCAGGTGCTCGATTCGCTGGAGCTGGATCAGAAAGCACTGAAGCAGCTTTCCGACAAAATCGAGTCCTCCCAATGAAAAAGATCCTCCAGCTTTCGCTCGGCATCATTACCAGCGTCGGAGGCTTTCTCGAGATCGGATCCGTGACGACGGCCGCCCAGGCTGGAGCACAATTCGGCTACAAGCTGCTGTGGGCGATCCTGCTGGGTACGCTCTGTCTCATTTTCCTCATCGAGATGTCGGGTCGGCTGGCGGCGGTGAGCAAGCACACAATCGTCGATGCAATACGCGAACGTTTTGGATTCCCCTTCTTTTTCTTTGTCCTCCTTGGCACTGTGCTCGTCGCCTTCATGGTGCTGGTGGCCGAGCTCGGAGGAATTGGTTTCGCGCTCCAGATTCTGACGGGAATTCGATTTCCCTGGTGGGCGCTCCCCGTCTCGTTCGTTGTCTGGCTTCTGATGTGGAAGGGAACGTTCAGTCTGATCGAAAACGGTGCGTCGCTGCTCGGCCTGGTGACGGTGTCCTTCGTAGTCGCCGCACTCCGACTCAATCCCGACTGGACGAGTGCGGCATCGGGGCTGCTTCCAACCCTTCCCGACGATGACAAATCCAAGTACTGGTTTCTCGCCGTCAGCATTCTCGGCGCGTCGATATCGCCTTACTTGATGTTCTTCTATTCGTCCGGAGCGATCGAGGATAAATGGGATCGCACCTACCTCCCGATCAACCGCGTCATCGCTGCATTCGGGATGACCTTCGGAGGATTCCTCTCGATGGCGGTGCTGATCGTCGCCGCGCTGGCGCTCAGACCGAAAGGAATCCAGGTGGAGACATTCCAGCAGGCGGCGCTGATGATGACGACGGCGCTCCCGAAATGGGGATTTTATCTTTTCGCGTTGTCGATGCTATTTGCCTGCTTTGGCGCTGCTTTGGAGATCTCTCTGGCCATCTCCTACTTCTTTTCGCAGGGCTTCGGCTGGAATTGGAGCGAAGACGTCGAGCCGTCGAGCGATGCGCGTTTCGCCTTCGTCTACACTCTCATCATTGGTTTCGCCGCCGTGCCGCTCATGTTCGGCGTCGATCCGATCAAAATTACAATGATGTCGATGGCGCTCACGAGTGCGACCCTTCCGCTCGCAATCGTGCCCTTTCTTTTTCTAATGAACGATCCGATCTACCTCGGCAAACACCGCAATGGATGGATCAGCAATACCGTCGTCGGCGTAGTGATACTGATCTCATTCGTGCTGGCTGTGGTTTCGATTCCCCTCGAGATCATGGGAGGCTGACGTGCATCTCGTGCGTGACGTCCTCGACAAAAAGCTGATGGACCGCGAGGACTGCCCGATGGGCAGAGTCGGCGGCCTGGTAATGCATGTTGGAGAGTCGGGTCCGCCACGTGTCACGCACATCCTGGTCGGCGGCCCCACTCTGTGGATGCGGATTCATCCCGCTCTCGGGCGGCTGTCTAGTGCTTTGGGGCAAATGTGGGGGCCGCGGCGAAAGGAGCCGGCAAAGATTCCGTGGTCGCGCGTCGAGACGGTGGGGCGTGAAGTCAAGCTGGATGTGGAGGGGAAGGACACAGGCGCGCTCGATTGGGAGATCTGGGTCGCTCGTCACATCATCGAGCACATTCCTGGCGGCGGATCCGAGGAGGAGGAATAGATGGAAGTGAACGTCGAGCTCCTGATCGGGAAGAAAGTTCACGACGCTGATGGCAATAAAGTCGGTCGCATCGAAGAGTTTCGGGTTACCGAGACTGACAAGGCATGCACTCTCGACGCCTACCTGATCGGTGCGTCCGCTTTAATCCAGCGGCTGTCGGCATGGACACTGGTCAGGCCGATCTCGCGCGCGCTGCGGAGCCGCAATGTCTACTCGGTATACGAGGTGCCATGGCAGGACATGGATCTGACCGATCCGGATCGGCCGAAGCTGCGGATTGCCAAGGCAGATTTGCGGCGCGCCAGGTGAAGAGAAACCCATTATGAGTATAGCGACGATCAATCCGGCGACTGGCGAGACCATGCGCGTCTTCGATGCCTTCGATCCGGATCGTCTCAATCAATCTCTCGATCGTGCGGCCGCCGCGTTCGAGCAGCATCGCCGTACCTCGTTTGCCGCTCGCGCCGAATGCATGCGAAAGGCAAGTGGAATTCTCAAGGCAGAGTGTCGCGAGCTGGGTCGCGTGATGACCCTCGAGATGGGGAAGCCGATCAAGGCTGCGATAGCGGAAGCGGAGAAGTGCGCGACGGCGTGCGACTACTACGCTGAGAATGCGCAGCGCTTCCTCGCCGATCAGCAGGTGCCGATGGAAGGCGGCAAGAGCTGGGTCGCGTTCCAGCCGCTGGGCGTGGTGCTCGCCATCATGCCGTGGAACTTTCCGTTCTGGCAGGTTTTTCGTTTCGCTGCGCCCGCGCTAATGGCCGGCAACGTCGGCATCCTCAAGCACGCCTCGAATGTCCCGCAATGCGCCCTCGCCATCGAGGACATTTTCAGACGCGCCGGTTTCACGCCTGACGCCTTTCAGACTCTGCTCACGGGATCGGAAGTCGTCGCTGACATCATTGCCGACCCTCGCGTAGCCGCGGTTACGCTCACTGGCAGCGAAGGCGCGGGCCGGTCCGTAGCCGGCGCCGCCGGTAAGAATCTCAAGAAGTCAGTCGTCGAACTCGGGGGCAGCGATCCCTTCATTGTGATGCCGAGTGCCGACATCGATAGCGCAGCGTCGACTGCGGTGACGGCGAGGATGATCAATAATGGCCAGTCGTGCATTGCCGCCAAGAGATTCATCATCCACGAGAAGGTTTACGACACGTTCCTCACCAGGTTCGTTCGTGGAGTCGAATCCGTTCGCGTCGGCGATCCCATGGACGAGAGAACCGAGCTTGGCCCACTCGCCACCAGTGCGATTCGTGATGAGCTCGATCAGCAAGTCCAAGCATCAGTGGCAGCCGGAGCAAAAGTGCGTACCGGCGGCAAGAAGCTCGACGGCAAAGGCTTCTTCTATGCGCCAACGGTGCTCGTCGACATACCACCCGGTGCTCCGGCCGCCAGCGACGAGCTCTTTGGCCCTGTCGCGTCGGTCTTCAAGGCGAAAGACGTCGACCATGCCATCTCTATCGCGAACGGAACATCATTTGGACTTGGCGCTTCAGCCTGGACACAAAATGACGCCGAGCGTGATCGATTTATCGCCGAGGTGGAGTCGGGGATGGTTTTTGTGAATGGAATGGTTGCTTCGGATAGTCGTCTGCCCTTTGGCGGCGTAAAAAATTCTGGCTTCGGGCGCGAGCTGGGAGAATTCGGCATCCGCGAGTTCGTCAACATCAAAAGCATTCGCGTCATCGAAACGCAACAGCAGAAAAAGGCAGCGACAGAGTAGTCAGATATCCATCACGAGCCGGATATCTGGATCCAGCTGATTCGGGGCGTCCGCTCGTGTCAGCCATGACACCATGAAGAAGACCAGAAACGACATCACCATCGCCACAGCGGAAGCAGTAACGCCCGCCGGAAATCTGAACACCTTCCAATAGGCCAAAGTCTCGAGCGCGACGGTCACTATCAATCCGGTAGCAATCGACGCCAGCGCGCCGGCTCGTGTCGCGCCCTCCCAGTTCAGGCCGACTGCCAGAGCGGGGACTAGTGTCGACGCGAACAGCCCCCAGCCGAAGATCCCGAGGAACGCAACCATGGCTCCGGATTTCTGAGCCGTGATCGCTGCCGCTACCGCAATCAGCACCGTCATCACCCGCCCCCATCGCAGCTCGTTGCCGACACTTCTGCCCAATGCTATCGGCAGGTCGTGGGTTACTATCGCCGCTCCGATGTTGAGAAAGGAATTTGCCGCGCTCATGGTGGCCGCGGCGACTCCGGAGAATACGAGCGCTGCCAGCACGATCGGTGTGGCAGTGAGGAGCAGCGTCGGAGTCGCCTGGTCGGGACTCGATAGCGGCGCCAGTCTTCCACCGAGCACGAAAGACTTCACGCCCAACCCGACGCTGAAGTAGAGCAGGAGCACCAGCACCAGTCCGAGCGTTTTCAGCAGCGGATACCATTTGAGCTGTAGCGGATCCCTCAGCATGTAGTACTTGTGCACCGCTTGGGGCTGGCCGAGGGACCCCATCGAGAAGACGAAGAAGAAGGAGAGCGCTGCGAGTGGAGTGAGCTTTCCCCATGGACCGAGAATCGTCGGGTCGTGGGCGAGGATCGTGCGCGAGATCTCACCAAGCCCACCGCCATAGCCGAGGACGAAGAGGAACACCAGGACTGAAGCTATCGCCATCAGCATTCCCTGAAAGACATCGTTGTAGATACCGGCGAGTATTCCACCTGACGCCGAGTAGGCGAGCGTGATCCCCATCCCGATCCAGATGCCCCAGCCGAGACCGACGCCGAAGATCGCGTTGATCACG
>Ga0207706_10004302_pt1 | contig 13383 bp, 18 predicted proteins | sample KBSC53metaG_FD_184318 | JGI IMG/M metagenome (GOLD analysis project Ga0207706, IMG submission 184318) | Corn rhizosphere microbial communities from Kellogg Biological Station, Michigan, USA - KBS C5-3 metaG (SPAdes) (version 2) | ecosystem: Host-associated > Plants > Roots > Rhizosphere > Soil ... | reverse complement strand
CTCAAGCCGGGCGACGTGCTGACCGGCGTCGAAGGCAAGCCCGTCACGGATTACTCGAGCACGTTGAACCTGATTTCCGCGTTAAAGCCGGGCAACGCGGCGACGCTCAAGGTCATGCGCGACAAAAAGGAATTCGACGTCAAGGTCGGCGTTGGGCTCCGGCCCAAGCCTCGCCGCGACGCAGGCAACAAGCAGCCCGGCTAAACCGGCGGCTGGCCGCCGTCGCTTTTCTCAGGGACATTTTCCGTCGCCGCCGTGTCGTCATCGGCAACGGCTGGTTTTCCCATCATGCTGGCGAAAACTATCCCGAGCTCGTAGAGCACCCATAGCGGCACCGCGAGCATCAGCTGCGATATCACGTCGGGCGGCGTAAATACCGCACCGATTACGAACGCGCCGACGATCACGTACGGCCGGATCTCGCGCAGCTTGGCGACCGACACCACGTTCATGCGCACTAACAGGACCACCGCAACCGGCACTTCGAACGTGACGCCAAACGCGATGAACATCGTCAGCGCGAAACTCAGGTATTTTTCGATGTCCGTCATCCACGCAACGCCCTCGGGCGCAATCTGCGCCATGAACTTGAACACGACCGGAAACACGAGAAAGTAAGCGAACGCCATGCCGGCGATGAACAGGACCGTGCTCGTGAAGATGAGCGGCAGCACCAGCCGTTTTTCGTGCGTGTAGAGTCCCGGTGCGACGAATGCCCAGATTTGAAACAACACGTAAGGGAGCGCGATCACGAACGCGACCAGCAGGGCGACTTTCATCGGGACCAGGAAAACACCCACGACATCGGTCGCAATCATCTGGCCGCCCTGCGGCAGCACCGCGAGCAGCGGCTGCGCGAGCAACGTGTACAGATCCTTGGCCCATGGAAACAGGCATAAAAACACGATCAACACGGCAAGAATTGCGCGCAGCAGCCGGTCGCGCAGCTCGACCAGATGCGAAATGAAAGTGTCCTGGGTTGTCATCGGCGCCACCACGCCCGCGCGCGCGACGTCTGCATCAGGCTTGCTTGCGCGCCGGCGGTGATTGCTCGGAGCCCAGGTCGAGCTGGCCCTGCACGCTCGGCGCGGTTGGCGGCGTTTCGGCCGCGGGTGGCGCCGCCGCATGGGCAACCGGTATTTCGGCGGCCGGAGTTTCGGCGGCCGGCTGCATGGCCTGCGCCGCCGTTTGCGCGATGCTGTTCAACTCGGATTCGGTGGAGGTTATTTCCTTGTTGACCGTCTGCTCGATTGCATGCGCGGCGTCCTGCACGGTCGCCTGCAGTTTGCGCAGCTCGTCGAGCTCCATTTCGCGGCTGATGTCGGCCTTCACGTCGTTGACATAGCGCTGCATGCGGCCGAACAGATGACCCAGCGTGCGCGCCACTTTCGGCAGCCGCTCGGGCCCGATCACGATCAGCGCAACGACCGCGATCACGACGATTTCGGAAAATCCTATGTCAAACATTTAATCGAGTGCTCTGATTGAACGGTGTCATTTTTCAGCGCGTCTGTGATGTGGAATCACGCGAAGTCGGTCGCGCTGGTGCAGCAGTAGCCGGGATGAGCCGAGAATTTGCGCGGCGACGCACGCGCGGGCGGTGTGGCGTTATGCGTGTCCGCTGCCGTTTACACTTTCGACTGGGGCTCTTTTTTCGCCTGCCCTTCGATCGTCTGACCCGCGGCCGGATGAATCTCGGCCTGCGCGGCGGCCGCTTTGTCGTCTTCGGATTTCATGCCGTCCTTGAAGCCTTTTACCGCACCGCCCAAGTCGGTGCCCAGGTTGCGCAGTTTCTTGGTGCCGAAAATCAGCACCACGACAACCAACACGATCAACCAGTGCCAAATGCTCAATGAGCCCATGTTTCCACTCCTCTAAACTTGTGTGCGCTGCTTAAGCGCAGCGCCTGTAATCTGCCGCAACTGCCGGCGCTGCGCTTACTTGCGCGACGCTTTTTCGTCCACGCCGGAGATGCCTTCGCGCCGGCGCAATTCCGACAGCACGTCGTCGCTGGTCAGGCCGTGCCACGCCAGCAGCACCAGGCAGTGAAACCATAAATCGGCGGTTTCGCGCACGAGATGCAGTTTATCACCGTCCTTCGCCGCCAGCAGTGTTTCCGCCGCTTCCTCGGCGACTTTCTTGAGGATCGCGTCGTGCCCTTTGTCGAAAAGACCGGCCACGTAGGAACTCGCCGCATCCGCGCCTTTGCGCTCGGCTATCGTGGCGGACAAACGCCGCAATATCGTGGTGTCGATCATTTTTTGTAAATTTCCTGTGGATCTTTCAGCACGGGGTCCGTCGCCACCCACTCGCCGTTTACGAGCTTCTGATAAAAACAGCTGTACCGGCCCGTATGGCAGGCGACCCCGCCGGCCTGCTCGACTTCGACCAGTATCACATCCTCATCGCAATCGAGCCTGATGCCCAGCACTTTCTGCACGTGGCCGGACTCTTCGCCCTTGTGCCAGATCTTCTTGCGCGAACGCGACCAGTAGTGCACCTCGCCGGTTTGCACCGTGCGCTTCAACGCTTCACGGTTCATCCATGCGAGCGTTAGCACGCGGCCGCTGGATGCTTCTTGCGCGACCGCCGGCACGAGCCCGTCCTGCGCCCAGTTTATCTTGTTCAGCCAGTTGTCAGACATGTCGAGTGTGCGCCATGCGGCGATGATATATCGCGCAGCGCCAGGCCGCGATTTTACCCTGTTCCGCCGCCCAACCTGACTTCGACGCCGCGCGCGGCCATCAGCGCTTTGGCTTGCCCGACCGTGAATTCGCCGTAGTGAAAAATACTGGCGGCGAGCACTGCGCTCGCATGGCCCTCCACAATCCCGTCGACCAGATGCTCGAGTGTACCGACGCCACCGCTCGCAATCACCGGGATAGTGAGCGCGTCGGCGAATGCGCGCGTGAGCTCGAGATCGAAACCGAGCCGCGTGCCATCGCGGTCCATGCTCGTTAGCAGGATTTCGCCGGCGCCGAGCCCCTGCATTTTGCGCCCCCACTCGAGCGCATCGATGCCGGTGGCATTACGGCCGCCGTGGGTATAGACCTCCCAACGCGCCGGCCCGCCACCCGCCACCCGCTTTGCATCGACCGCGACCACGATGCACTGCGACCCGTAGTGGCTGCTCGCGTCGGCGACGAGCTGCGGATCCTGCACCGCCGCCGTGTTGATGCTGACTTTGTCGGCGCCCGCGTTCAAAAGACGCCGCACGTCCTCGACTTTGCGCACGCCGCCGCCGACCGTTAGCGGGATGAAAACCTGGGTCGCGACCGCTTCGACGATGTGCAGGATCAGGTCGCGATTGTCGCTGCTCGCGGTGATATCGAGAAAAGTGATTTCGTCGGCGCCCTGCTTGTTGTAGCGCGCCGCCACTTCGACGGGATCGCCGGCGTCGCGCAGGCCGACGAAATTGATGCCTTTAACGACGCGCCCGGCATTGACGTCCAGGCATGGAATGATGCGTTTGGCCAGCATGGGAAGGGAGGCCGGGCAGGACCGCGACATCGACTACGTCGCAGTTCGGCTGCTCACTCCTTTTTGATGGACAGCTTGTCGGCGAGCTTTTGCGCGGCGGCGAAGTCGAGCGTACCCTGGTAAACCGCGCGCCCGGTAATCGCACCGGTGATGCCTTCCGACTCGACCTTGCACAGCGCTTTCACGTCCTCGAGGTCGGTGATGCCGCCGCTCGCGATCACCGGCACGGACAGCTGGCGCGCGAGCTCGACCGTCGCCTCGATGTTGACGCCCGTCAGCATGCCATCGCGGCCGATGTCGGTGTAGATAATCGCTTCGCTGCCGTAGTCCTCGAATTTTTTCGCGAGGTCGATCACGTCGTGCCCGGTCATTTTCGACCAGCCGTCGACCGCCACCTTGCCATTCTTGGCGTCGAGCGCAACCATCACGTGGCCCGTGAATGCTGTGCACGCGTCGTGCAGGAAGCCCGGCGTCTTGACTGCGGCGGTGCCGATGATCACGAAACTGATGCCGCTGTCGATGTAGCGCTCAATGGTATCGAGATCGCGGATGCCGCCGCCCAACTGCACGGGAATGCGGTCGCCGACGGCGGCGAGGATCGCCTTGATCGCGGCTTCGTTCTTCGGTTTGCCCGCGGCCGCGCCGTTCAAATCGACCACGTGCAGCCGGCGCGCACCCTGCTTCACCCATTGCGCGGCCATGGCGCCCGGGTCTTCGGAAAAGATGGTGGCGTCTTCCATTACGCCCTGCTTCAGGCGTACGCACTTGCCGTCCTTCAGATCGATCGCCGGGATTATCAGCATGCTGCGTGATGACGGGTTACGAGCGGTCCAGGAATGCGGAGGCCAAGTCCTGCCAGAGGAAGGAAGGAAGCACGAAAGCGCGGCGGGCGGTGATCAAAGGCGTCGGGAATCGCGGTTAAAAATCATCATACTATAGGCCATGGCAATTCGCCTAGCCCGTCAACTGGCCGAGGCCAGCTGGCGCGGGCGTGCCAGCCACGACGCGGGCTGCCACTGCACGAAGTTCGTCAACAGCTGCACGCCGTCGGCGCCGCTTTTTTCCGGGTGAAACTGCACGGCAAAGACATTATCGCGAGCGACGGCGCACGTAAACGGTTGCGGATAGTCGCTGCTGCCGGCGATCAGCGACGGTTCGGGCGTGTCGACGTAATAACTGTGCACGAAATAAAAATAAGCCTGGTCGGCCACGCCGCGCCACAACGGATGTGCGGCGGCCTGGCGCACGCGGTTCCAGCCCATGTGCGGCACCTTCACGCGCTCGCCGGCGGGGGTGACCATCGCATCGGCGAAGCGGCGTACGCGCCCGGGCATTACGCCCAGGCAGGCGACGTCGCCCTCTTCGCTGGCACCGAACAACATTTGCAGCCCGATGCAGATGCCGAGGAAAGGCTTGGTGTGCGCAGCCTCGAGCACCGCCGCGCGCAGGCCGTGGGCATCGAGTTCGCGCATGCAGTCGGGCATCGCACCCTGGCCCGGAAACACCACGCGCGCTGCCCGCGCGACTATCGCGGGATCGCCAGTCACCGTCACTTCCAGCGTCGGCGCGACCTGACGCAAGCGCGTCGACACCGAATGCAGATTGCCCATCCCGTAATCGATTACGGCGATATCAGTCATAGACGATGAAGAAAGGAATGCCTGATGAGGCTAAAGGCTGCCCTTGGTCGACGGCACGCCCTTCACACGCGGGTCGAGCTCGACCGCCATGCGCAACGCGCGCCCGAACGCCTTGAACGCGGTCTCCGCCTGGTGGTGCGCGTTCTCGCCTTTAAGATTATCGACGTGTAGCGTCACGAGCGCGTGATTGGTGAAGCCCTGAAAGAACTCATGCACGAGGTCGACGTCGAATTCGCCAATGCGCGCGCGCACAAAATCAATCTTGAGGCTGAGACCCGGCCGGCCCGAGAGGTCGACCACGACGCGCGACAATGCTTCGTCGAGCGGGACGTAGGCGTGGCCGTAGCGGCGCACGCCCGTCTTGGCGCCGACCGCCTGCGCGAACGCCTGTCCAAGCGTGATGCCGATGTCCTCGACCGTGTGGTGCGCGTCGATATGCAGATCGCCCTTCGCCTCGATTTCGAGATCGAAGACGCCGTGACGCGCGACCTGATCAAGCATGTGATCGAGAAACGGCACGCCGGTCGCGAGCTTGGACAGCCCGCTGCCGTCGATATTCAACGCCACGCTGATCTGCGTTTCGTTGGTGTTGCGCGTGACCTTCGCCTGGCGTGCCATGATATGCGCGAACCTTGAATAACTATTTGTTTAGACTAGTATAAACGATTTCGCGCAACGCATCGACCAAACCCGCGCACTGCTCATCTGTGCCCACCGTGATGCGCATGAACGGCGCGATCCGCGGCGGCTCGCGAAAGTGGCGCACGACGATGCCGCGTTCGCGCAGTTTCGCCGCGATATCCGCGCCGTCGCGGCCCGGAAAGCGCGCGAAAATAAAATTCGCGGCCGACGGCAGCACTTCGAAGCCGAGTTCCTGCATGTTCGCGACGAGAGTCGTCTTCGCAGCAACGACTTTCTGGCACATCGCCGTAAAGTACGCCGCATCCTCCATCGCCGCGGTCGCGCCGGCTTGCGCAAAGCGATCCAGCGGATACGAATTGAAGCTGTCCTTCACGCGATTGAGCGCCTCGATGAGGTCGGGGTGCCCGGTGGCATAACCGACGCGCAATCCCGCCAGCGCGTGCGACTTGGACAGCGTGTGCGTCACCAGCAGTTGCGGATACTGCGCGAGCAGCGGCACGCAAGACACGCCGCCGAAATCGACATAGGCCTCGTCGATCACCACGACCGACGCCGTATTCGCCTTGAGTAGACGCTCGATTTCCGCCACCGGCACCAGCCGGCCCGTGGGCGCGTTCGGATTCGGGAAAATGATCCCGCCATTGGGCCGCGCGTAATCGCCGACGTCGATCTGGAACTCGGCATTGAGCGGCACCTGTACGTACTCAATCTCGTACAGCCGGCAATACACCGGATAAAAACTGTATGTGATGTCCGGAAACAGCACCGGCGCATCGTGTTTCAGCAGCGCGTTGAATACGTGCGCGAGCACCTCGTCCGAACCGTTGCCGACGAACACTTGCCCGGCCGCGAGACCGTGGCGCGCGGCGATCGCCGTGCGCAGCTTGTCGCTGCACGGATCGGGATACAGGCGCAGGGAATCTCCGACTTCCGCGCGCAATGCGGCGAGCACCTGGCGGCTCGGGCCGTAAGGGCTTTCATTGGTATTGAGTTTCACCAGGTTGTGCAATTTCGGCTGCTCGCCCGGGACGTAGGGCGTCAGGCCGTGCACGACCTTGCTCCAATAGCGGCTCATCGACTCTTCATCCGCCGTTTACTTCATCCGGTACTCGGCCGCGCGCGCGTGCGCGTCCAGGCCCTCGCCGCGCGCGAGCTCCATGGCGATCGGGCCGAGCCTGGCCGCGCCTTTTTTCGACACCGAGATGACGCTCGAGCGCTTCTGAAAATCGTAGACGCCCAGCGGCGACGAGAAGCGCGCGGTGCGCGAAGTCGGCAGCACGTGGTTTGGCCCGGCGCAATAATCGCCCAGTGCTTCGGACGTAAAAGGACCGAGAAAAATCGCGCCCGCATTGCGGATTTTGGGCAGCAGCGCGTCGGGATTCGCGACGGACAACTCCAGATGCTCAGGCGCGATCTGGTTAACGATCGCGCAGGCCTCTTCGAGATCGCGCACTTCGATCAGCGCGCCGCGCTTCTCCAGCGCGGCCTTGATCACCGCCTGCCGGGGCATGCCGGGCAGCTGGCGCTCGATGCTCGCCGCGACTTCCTCGAGGTAGTGGGCGCCCGGCGCCAGCAGAATCGCCTGCGCGAGCTCGTCGTGCTCGGCCTGCGAGAACAGGTCCATCGCGATCCAGTCCGGTTCGGTGCTGCCGTCGCACACGATCAGGATTTCCGAGGGTCCTGCCACCATGTCGATGCCGACTATGCCGAATACGCGGCGCTTGGCGGCGGCGACATAGGCATTGCCGGGCCCGACTATCTTGTCGACCTGCGGCACGGTCGCGGTGCCATACGCGAGCGCGCCGATCGCCTGCGCCCCGCCGATGCCGAAGACGCGGTCGACGCCGGCGAGCGCGGCGGCAGCCAGCACCAGCGCATTCTTTTCGCCGCCCGGCGTGGGAACCACCATGATGATTTCGCGCACGCCGGCGACTTTCGCCGGCAGCGCATTCATCAGCACCGACGACGGATAGGCGGCTTTGCCGCCCGGCACGTAAATGCCGACCCGGTCGAGCGCGCTGACCTGCTGGCCCAGACGCGTGCCGTCCTCGTCGGTATAGCTCCACGACTGCGCGACCTGCTTTTCGTGATAGGTGCGCACGCGCGCCGCGGCTTGTTCGAGCGCGTTGCGTTGCGCCGGATTCAGCGCAGCGAGCGCGCGCTGCGTTTCGTCCCGCGTGAATTCGAGCTGCGCAACCGACGTTGCCTGCAGGCGGTCGAAACGCCGCGTGTATTCGAGCACCGCGGCATCGCCGCGCTGCCTGACATCGGCGAGTATGCCGGCGACCGTCGCGTCGATGGCCGGATCCTGCGCGCCTTCGAAGGCGAGCAACGCCGCAAGCTGCGCGGCGAATTGCGGATCGCTCGACTTTAGTCGCTTGAGCGCAGTCATTTGACCGCCCGCGTCAGCAGGTCGAGCAGCGGCTGGATTTGCGCGCGCTTCAACTTGTACGCGGCCTGGTTGACGATCAGGCGCGCACTCACCTCGGCGATCGCTTCCACCGCGACGAGATTGTTGGCCTTCAGCGTGTGTCCCGTGCTCACGAGGTCGACGATCGCATCGGCGAGGCCGGTCAGGGGCGCGAGTTCCATCGAGCCATACAGCTTGATCAGATCGACGTGCACGCCTTTGGCGGCGAAATGCTCGCGCGCTGTCTGCAGATATTTGGTCGCCACCCGCAGGCGCGCGCCCGAGCGCACAGTTTGCTCGTACGGAAAATCCTTGCGCACGGCCACCATCAGACGGCAGCGCGCAATCTTGAGATCGAGCGGTTGATAGAGCCCGTTGCTGCCATATTCAGCGAGTATGTCGCCGCCGGCGACGCCCAGGTCCGCGGCGCCGTATTGCACGTAGGTCGGCACGTCGGTGGCGCGCACAATGATGAGCCGCACGTCGGCGTGCGACGTTGGAATGATCAGTTTGCGCGACGCTTCAGGGTCTTCGGACGCGACGATACCGGCCGCCTTGAGCAAAGGCAGAGTTTCGTCGAGGATGCGTCCCTTCGATAAGGCGATGCTTAGCATGGCGGCATATGCAGGTAAGATTTTGAATTTTACCGCAAATGCTTGACGCAGCGAGCCGCGGCACGAGTGGCGATGGCACTGCGAATGGCATGCGCGGAAGCGATCGGGCCACTGCGCCGGCGCAGCGCTGATCGATTTACCGTACGCGGCTGATGCGCGCGCCCAGACGCGAGAGCTTTTCTTCGATCGACTCGTACCCGCGGTCGAGATGGTAGACGCGTTCGACCGCCGTTTCGCCGCGCGCGACCAACCCGGCGATCACCAGGCTAGCCGACGCGCGCAAGTCGGTCGCCATGACGGTCGCGCCATCGAGTTGCCCGACACCCTTCACCACCGCGGTATTGCCTTCGACCTCGATTTGCGCGCCGAGCCGGCGCAATTCCTGCACGTGCATGAAGCGATTTTCGAAGATCGTTTCGGTAATCAGCGCAGTGCCCTCGGCCACAGTATTGAGCGCCATGAATTGCGCCTGCATGTCGGTTGGGAATGCGGGATATGGCGCCGTGCGCAGGTTCACCGCGCGCAACCCACCCGCCATGCCCAGGCTGATCGAGTCCTCGTTCTTTTCGATGTGCGCGCCCGCTTCACGCAGTTTCTCGAGCACCGCATCGAGTATGTTCGCGCGCGTGTCGCGCAGGCGCACCTCGCCGCCGGTTGCCGCGGCCGCCGCCAGGAACGTGCCGGTCTCGATCCGGTCCGGCATTACGCGATAGCTCGCTGCTTTGAGGCGCGTCACGCCGGTGATCCTGATCACGTCGCTGCCGGCGCCTTTTATCTTGGCGCCCATCGCCTTCAGGCATTCGGCGAGATCGACGACTTCCGGCTCGCGCGCCGCGTTTTCGATGGTCGTCTCGCCGTCGGCGAGAGTCGCCGCCATCATGATGTTTTCGGTGCCGGTGACCGTCACCAGATCCATGATGATGCGCGCCCCCTTGAGGCGCGGCGCGCTCGCCTGCATATAGCCGTGCTCGATTACGATCGTCGCGCCCATCGCCTGCAGCGCCTTCAGATGTTGATCGACGGGCCGCAGTCCGATCGCGCAACCGCCGGGCAGCGACACGCGCGCCTTGCCGCAGCGTGCGAGCAGAGGCCCGAGCACCAGCACTGACGCCCGCATCGTCTTTACGAGCTCGTAGGGCGCCGCCGGATTGTCGAGCGCCTGCGCGTTCAATTCGATGCCGAGCTTGTCGTCGACCGAGACGGCGATGCCCATTTGCGCGAGCAGCCCCAACATGGTCGTGACGTCGCGCAAATGCGGCACGTTCGAAATGCGCAATGGCTCGTCGCTCAGGATCGCCGCGCACAGGATCGGCAGCGCCGCGTTCTTGGCGCCGGAAATCCGCACTTCACCCTTGAGCGCGACCCCGCCCTCGATGACCAGTTTATCCATGCGGCGGACCGGCGCTGATCAGCGCTTGGCCCAGTCGGCGGGCGTATGCGTCTGCATCGACAGCGCGTGGATTTCCTCGCGCATGCGATCGCCCAGCGCGCGATAGACAATCTGGTGCTGCTGCACCTTGTTCTTGCCGTTGAACGCAGCGCTCACGATTACGGCTTCGAAGTGGTGGCCGTCGCCGGCCACGCTGACGAATTCGCATTCGAGCCCCTGCTCGATATAGGCTTTTACCTGCTCGGGATTTACCATGGGTTCAGTCCTCAGTGCCGCAGTTTATACCCGGTTTCGACCAGCCAACGGCGTAAAGCATCAGCGCCATGGCCCTAGACGGGGCGTTCGCTTGAATCGCGGGAATCATGCGGGCTACGGGCGAAACTGCCGGCGCGGGCGCCGCGCCCTGCGTTCAGGCGTCCGGCGCAACCAGCTCCGCGACGCCGTACAGTGCCGCGAGGCTACTCATGCTGTCCGGCAGATTGCGAAACGAGACATGCACATTCTTGTCGCGGGCAGCGCGCCGCCACTCGAATAAAACGCTCAACGCAGTGGAGTCGACCTCGGTCACCGCGGCGAGATCGATCACCATATCGCCGTTCAACTGCTGCTTGCCTTCCTCGCACAGGGCCACTGCGTTGGCTATCGTCACCGGGCCGGACAGGCGCAGCTCGTTGCCCGCGCGCTCGATCATTTCTTGCTGACCTGCTGGGCGAGCGCTTTGTTTTTCGCCGACAAGGCGGCGATCAAGCCGTCGACGCCGCCTTTCTGGATTTCGGAGGCGAATGTGCTGCGGTAATTTTGCACGAGGCTCACCCCCGCGATGACCACGTCGTAAACCTTCCACGCGCCATCGACCTTCTCCATGCTGTAGTTGATGTCGATCGGATCGGCGCCGGTCTTCTGTTTGATCAGCGAGCGGACCACGACGTCAGTGTCCCCGGACGCCATCTTGAACGGCCGATACTCGATGACCTGGTCGCGATACTGGGTGAACGCGCTCGTATAAGTGTTCACGAGCAGCGTGCGAAATTCGTTGGTCAGGCTTTGTTGTTGCGCGGCGGACGCCTGGCGCCAGGGCGCGCCGACTGCCAGCCGCGTCATGCGCGAAAAATTGAAATGCGGCACGATTTTGGCTTCCACCAGATCGAGCACTTTTTTCGTGTTGCCGGCCTGGATGTCCTTATCGGCCCGCAGCACTGCGATCACTTCGTCAGTGACCCGCTTGGCAAGCGCATCGGGTGCCGTCTCCTGCGCCTGGGCCGTCCACACGGCCAGCATCGGTACCGCGAACAGCGCGATGGCGAGTATCCGTTTCATCGTCAACTTGATCATTACACTCCCTTTCGTGTCACTTCCACGATTGTTATTTGCTGGCGCTGCCGCCTTCGGCCGCTTTGCTGTACATGAACTGGCTGATCAGCTTCTCGAGCACGACCGCCGATTGCGTCAGCTTGATGGTGTCGCCGTTCGCGAGCACTGCATCGTCGGCGCCGCCTTCGAGGCCGACGTACTGCTCGCCTAGCAGCCCGGCGGTCAGGATGGACGCCGAGCTGTCCTTCGGAAACTTGAAATGCTTTTCGATGTTCATGGTCACCTTGGCCATGAATTTGTCGTTATCGAAGGTAATGTCGGAAACGCGGCCGACGACCACCCCGGCGCTTTTTACCGCCGCGCGCGGCTTGAGTCCCCCGATATTGGTGAACGGCGCCGACAACTGATAGGTCTCGGTGCCGCCAAAACTGCCCATGTTGCCGACCTTGAGGGCGAGTATGGTCAGCGCCAGAAATCCCGCGACAACGAACAGGCCGACCCACAGGTCGAGTGTCGAGCGTTCCATTAAGCCCCCCGAAACATAAATGCAGTTAGTATGAAGTCCAGTCCCAGTATCGCAAGTGAGGAAGTCACGACGGTGCGCGTCGTCGCGCCCGAGACGCCTTCCGCGGTCGGCGGCGCGTCATAGCCTTCGAACAACGCAATCCAGGTTACCGCAATACCAAAAACGACGCTCTTGATCACTCCGTTGACGATGTCCTCGCGAAAATCCACCGCACTTTGCATTTGCGACCAGAACGAGCCTTCGTCGACGCCGATGACCACCACGCCGACCAGGTAGCCGCCGTAGACGCCCATGGCGCTGAACATCGCAGCCAGCAGCGGCATCGAAATCACGCCCGCCCAGAACCGCGGCGCCACGACGCGCGCGATCGGATCGACCGCCATCATTTCCATCGCCGACAACTGCTCGGTCGCCTTCATCAGGCCGATCTCGGCGGTCATCGCGGAGCCGGCGCGGCTCGCGAAGAGCAGCGCCGACATCACGGGGCCGAGCTCGCGCACCAGCGACAGCGCAACCAGCACGCCCAGCGCTGATTCGGAGCCGTATGTCTTCAGCGTCTGGTAACCCTGGTAGCCGAGCACCATGCCGACGAACAGTCCCGAGATCAGGATGATGATCATCGACAGCACGCCGGTGAAATACAGCTCGCGGATGATCAGCCGCACGCGCAGGAAGCTCGTTCCCGAGTTGAGCAGGGTCAACGCGAAAAAGCGCGATGCATAGCCCAGGCGCAACAGGCTGTCGGTCACGTGGTGGCCGACGTTGCGCACGCTGATGATGGAAGTGCGGTTAAACAAGCTCGAGCTCTTCGCTGAAATTTTTGCTCGGATACTGATAGGCGACCGGCCCGTCGGCCTCGCCCCATACAAACTGATGCACGAGCGGATCTTTCGATGCGCGCATTTCGGCCGGCGTGCCGTGTGCGACCATAATGCCTTCCGACAGGTAATACACGTAATCGACTATATCGAGCGCTTCCTGCACGTCGTGCGTGACGACGATCGAGGTCGAGCCCAGCGCGTCGTTCAACTTGCGCACGAGGTTGCGAATCACGCCCAGCGATATCGGATCGAGCCCGGTGAACGGCTCGTCATACATGATGAGCATGGGATCGAGCGCGGTGACGCGCGCCAGCGCCACCCGCCGCGCCATGCCGCCGGAGAGCTCGGCGGGCATCAGCCGCTGCGCCCCGCGCAGTCCCACGGCATGCAGCTTCATCATCACAAGGTCATGGATCATGGCTTCCGGCAAATCCGTGTGCTCGCGCATCTGAAACGCGACGTTGTCGAATACCGAAAGGTCAGTAAACAACGCGCCGAACTGAAACAGCATGCCCATACGCCGCCGCATGCGGTAGAGCCCCTCGCGGT
>Ga0207706_10004293_pt1 | contig 13391 bp, 16 predicted proteins | sample KBSC53metaG_FD_184318 | JGI IMG/M metagenome (GOLD analysis project Ga0207706, IMG submission 184318) | Corn rhizosphere microbial communities from Kellogg Biological Station, Michigan, USA - KBS C5-3 metaG (SPAdes) (version 2) | ecosystem: Host-associated > Plants > Roots > Rhizosphere > Soil ... | reverse complement strand
ACCAATGCCACGGCGACCAGGCCGCAGAGGCCGATGGCGAAGCGCAGGGCCTGGCGCGACATCCAGGGGTCGGCATTCCCATCGGCCGCCGAATAGAGCATGGCGAAGGCGAGGCCGCCGATTGCGCCAAACTGCGTGTCGGAAAGGTGCAGGTCGGCCTTGATCGGCTGGGCGAGGATCCCGAGGATCTGCCGATCGAGGAAGTTGAAGATGTAGGCGAGCAACAGCAGCGTAAGAATTATCGCGCCACTTCGCGGCGGCCGGGCAGCAGCATCAGTCACGCCAATTCCCCCAACTGATCGACAAGGCGGTCGACATCCTCCTCGTCCTGATAAACGCCGAAGCCGATCCGAAGCACATCCCCGCGGACGTCCGTGATGCAGTTGCGCGCCTTCAGGTCGGAATACCACTGCTGGGCGTTCGCGCCGCGAAAGGCGAGAAATCGCGCATGAGGTCCGCTCACCCGCGGGTTGAGCAGTTCCGCCCCCGAGAGCGCTGTCCGGTCGAGCTTGTTGACGAGCCTCGCCTGAAGATTGGCGCAATGTGCGGAGATTCGCTCGGTCGTAAGCCCATTTTCGGCAAGCATCCGGCGCACGGCGGTAAAGCGATAGAGAGCCGACGGATCGAAGGTCGCGCCGAGGAATCGGCTGGCATCCTTGGCATAGCCAACGCTCCCGGGCGGCAAGCTTAAATCCTCGAACTCGGCGAACCAGCCGGTGATCCGGGGGCGCGGTCCATATCCAGCCGGGGCATGCATGAAAGCGCAGCCTTCGCCCGCCATCGCATATTTGTAGCCGCCGCCGAGGTAGAAGGCGCTCGCTGCGGCGGTTTCGCCGAACGGGCGGTCGACCGCCATGAATGCGTGATAGCCGTCGATGACTACCCACGGCCCGTCCGGCCGGCCGAGTGCCGCCAGCTCCTCGACCCGATCAAAGATGCGCCCGCTGCCGAACAAGACCTGGCTCGCCAGGATGAAATCGTGCCTGCCGGAATTCGCTCGCTCAAGAAACCGGTCTGAGAAGGTTTCGAACGGCTCGGCGGCGACGCGCTCGACTTCCGCGGCGCCCGCTTCCTCCCACCTGGCGAATTGCCGCCGCGCGCTGTGGAACTCGCCGTCCGTCGTCAGCACCCGAATCGGCCACGTCGACGAGACTGCGGCGAAGAGGCTGACTATAAGTTGATGAGTGTTCGGCGCGAACACGACTGCATCTCGCTCTCCCGTGCCGAGCTCAGCGGCCACCTCGGCCTGGGCCGCCGGCCAGACCTGGTCCATGACCTTGTCCCACTTGCGGTCGGCAAGGCTCGCGGCGTCGTTCCAGGCTGCCACCTGCCCTTCAAAGCTTGCGTCGGGCCACAGGTGATGGCTGTGCGCGGCGAAGTGCAACCGCTCAGGATCGGCACCGAGGCTTCGGCTGAACAGGCTTTTGAAGCTCAAAGAGCGGTCCTCAGCGCCCAAAGCTCCGGGAAAACGCGCTTTTCGAGCGTGCCGCGAAGATAGGGCGCACCGGCGGAGCCTCCCGTTCCCTGCTTGTTGCCGATGATCCGCTCGACGGTCAGCACATGCTTGTGCCGCCACATCGCAAGAGCATCGTCGATGTCGACGAGCTTCTCGGCCAGCTCGTAGAGGTCGAACCAACGATCCGCGTCGCGATAAATCTTCAGCCAGGCACCCGCGATCGCATCTACCGAGCGGTCGCCAAGGTCGAAGCCAGCCCGCTCGAGAGCCGCATGCGAGGCCTCCTTAAGGCTGGGCTCGGAAAGCGCTGCCTGCAGAGCCGCCCGCTCCCTGCTGCCCTTATCGTAATGATTGACGAAACTGGGATCCTTTAGTCCCAGGCGAAACTCGATCTCTCGAAACTGCTCGGACTGGAACCCCGAAGATGTCCCGAGGACATCGCGGAACTTGAGATAATCGACGGGGGTCAAGGTCGACAACACGTCCCACGACAAGGTCATGACCGCCTGAATCCGGCTGATCCGCGACATTGCCTTATAGGCTTCCGCGAAGCGATCAGCTTGCACGAGGTCGACGGCCAACCGCAGCTCGTGGAGAAGCTCCTTCATCCACAGTTCTTTGGTCTGGTGGATGACGATGAACAGCATCTCGTCGTGTAGGTCCGACAGGGGCTGTTGCGCCGAGAGGAGCTGGTCGAGCTTCAGATAGTCGGCATAGGTCATGCCGGCGGGCGTCGCGGTCATGCGCGACGGCTTAGGCGAAACTACTGCGGTGCGGAAGTTCCGCGCTATTGGCCCGGATTTTGCGATCCGGGGAGGCCTGGCGCGCCAACCGTTCCGATATTGCCGAACAGCTCCTCGAAGAAGCTGCGCTTGCGCCCGAGAGTCGGGGTCTTCCGTCCAGTCGGGTTCAGGTTCATCACGAGCTCACGCCCCGTCCGCTGCACCGAGGCTACATTGCCCTTCTGGTCGAAGTGCACGACGAGCACGGTCTGTTTGGTGACGCGCGGATTGCGGAAGGCGAGCTGGTTGACGTCGCGCGATACATAATACCAGTCGTTGGGCGAGAACTGGCCGGTGAACGTGGGCCGGCCGAGCAGCTTTTCGACCGAATCCTTGTTGTCCACGCCAGCCTGAATGCCGCTGGCGAGCTGCGGGTCGAGGACCACGCCCTTGTGCGTGCGCATCTGGGCGCAGCCGGCGAGCAGCACTGCCGCCGCGATGGTCGCAATCTTCAAACCGCCAAGCTTCATTGGAAAACCTTCAAAGGGATTGCCGCCTTGCCTGCGGCTTCGCCGACCTCATATGCGGGAGGCGAGGAGCGACGCAAGCTAATGCTCCGCAACGAACCGCACTCAGGCCGTGAAGGACGCTATGCTGGGTTTCCTGTTCCGGGGATTAACGGCCGAAGGATCGAGCGGCGCAGCCCTGTTCGGCGCACTGACGGCGGAGGCGCGGAAACCGCACTGGTATGTCGAGGGCAAGGTGCCCGACACACTGGACGGCCGTTTTGCGGTCCTCGCGACCCTCGTCGCCCTGGCGCTCGTCCGTCTCGAGCGAGAGAGCGCGGGGGGCGATCTAGCTTCCGTTGCGCTAACGGAGCGATTCATCGAGGTGATGGAAAGCGAGCATCGCGAACTTGGGCTTGGCGATCCGACACTCGGCAAGACCGTTCGCAAGCTCGTCGGAATGCTCGCGCGGCGGACCGAACTGTGGCGGCACGCGTCGCCTGATAGCGAGCAGTGGGCGGACGCGACTCGCGAAAGCCTCTACAGGCACGACGTCGGCGATCGGGCCTTGGAGCAATCTGGAGCGGCTTTGAGAGAATATTCAGCCCGCCTCGACGAAGCTGCGCTTGGCGAGCTGGAGAAAGGGGTAATCCCATGAGCGACACTTTCGCCCATCATATCCGGCTGGATGCCATCCGCGATGGAGAGCGGATCGACCTCGTCGCCGATGAGGCTGAGCGCAGCGCGATCGCCAGGCGACTCGGCCTGTCGTCGATCGGCCGGCTCGAAGCCCATGCCTGCCTCGATCGCGACGGCGAGAATGTTCGGACCACGGGACGGCTGGTAGCAGCGCTCGATCAAAGCTGCGTCGTCACGGGCGATCCAGTCGCGGCCCATGTCGATGAGCCGTTCGAGATATTGTTCGTCCCTGAACCGCCACCGAGCGGCGGACACGACGAAGAGATCGGGCTCGGCGAGAGTGACTGCGACACGGTTTTCCACGACGGCGCCGCGATCGACCTTGGGGGCGCGATCGCCGATACGCTCGCGCTCAGCCTCGATCCCTATCCGCGCAGCGCGGCGGCGGATGCCGCGCTAAAGGAGGCGGGAATCATGACCGAGGAACAGGCAAGCCCGTTCGCCGTGCTCGCGAAGCTGCGGAAGGCGGGCGAGACCTAGAAGGGAACGTCGTCGTCGAGGTCGGTGTCGAACGCCGCCGGCTGCGGGCGCGATTGGGTGCGCTGCGGCGCACCGCCGCCGAAATCGTCACCGCCACTGAAGTCCTCGTTGAAGGCGCCACGCCCACCACTGCCGCCACCCTCACGGCTGTCGAGCAGCACTAGCTCGCCGCGGAAGCGCTGGAGGACGATCTCGGTCGTGTATTTATCGTTGCCGGACTGGTCTTGCCATTTGCGCGTCTGGATCTGGCCCTCGAGATACACCTTCGAGCCCTTGCGGAGATAGCTCTTGGCGACGCGGCCGAGATTCTCGTTGAAAATCACGACATTGTGCCACTCGGTCCGCTCCTGCCGGTTGCCGTCGCGGTCCTTCCACTGCTCCGACGTGGCGATGCGCATGTTGACCACTTCGCCGCCATTGTTGAGCGAGCGGGCCTCGGGGTCCGCGCCCAGATTGCCGACCAGGATCACCTTGTTCACGCCCGCCATGGCTGACTCTCCTCTTCTTGAGGTCCGCTATAAACCGAGCGCGACCGCCGTCCAGTAGGTTGCGCCCGCAGCGACATAAGCGAGCACGAACAAATAGCTCACCATGAATAGCGGCCACTTCCAGCCATTTGTTTCGCGCCGCGTGACGGCGATGGTCGAGATGCACTGCGGGGCGAAGACGAACCAGGCGAGGAAGGCCAGCGCGGTTGCCAGCGACCAGCGGCGCTGTAGCTTGTCCTCGAGCCTGCTTGCGCCGGCCTGATCGTCGGCCGAGTCGATCGAATAGACGGTGGCAATCGCGCTAACCGCAACTTCGCGCGCCGCCATGGCCGGCAGCAGGGCCATGCTGATGTCCTGGTTGAAGCCGATCGGCTTCACGATCGTCTCGATGCCGCGACCGATCTTGCCGGCGATCGACACGTCGCTCTGTTTCTGGCCGGGAGCGGCGTGCGGCACACTGGCCAGTGCCCAGAGGATGATCGTCGTGCCGAGGATGATGGTGCCAGCGCGTTTAAGGAAAATCTGGGCGCGGGTGAGGATACCGATCGCGACGTCCTTGAGCAGCGGCCACTGATATTTCGGGAGCTCCATCATGAAGCCACCGCCACTGCCCTTGAGCACGCCGCGTCGGAGCACGAAAGCGGCGAGGAGGGCGCCGAAAATGCCGGTGACATAGAGGCCGAACATCACGACGCCTTGCAGGCCGATTCCCCAGGCGAGGCGCGTGTTCGGGATGAAGGCCGCGATGATCAAGGTATAGACCGGGAGACGGGCCGAGCAGGTCATCAAGGGAGCGACCAGAATGGTCGTCAATCGATCCTTCGGATCGTCGATCGTGCGGGTCGCCATGATCCCGGGCACCGCGCAGGCGAAGCTCGACAGCAAGGGAATGAAAGCCCGCCCGGAGAGGCCGACTCCGTGCATCAGCCTGTCCATCAGGAAGGCGGCGCGGACCATATAGCCCGTGCCTTCCAGCAGCAGGATGAAGAAGAAGAGGATCAGGATCTGCGGCAAGAAGGTGATGACGGCGCCGACGCCTGCGATCGCACCGTCGACCACCATCGATCGAAGCAGGCCGGGCGGGAGGGCGGCCGAAGCCTGCCCGGACAGCCAGCCGACGCCATCCTCGATCCACGAGACGGGAGTCTGGCTCCAGGCGAATACCGCCTGAAACATTACGAACATGATCGCGGCGAGAATAACGGGACCGAGCACCGGGTGAAGCAACACTGCGTCGAGCCGGTGCGTCCAGCGGCGCACCGGCGTCTCGCTGATCACAGCAGCGGTCGCGATCTCGCGAGCGCGGCGCTGGAGGTGGATGAGGTCGCTCTTCACGCGCTCAGGGACGCCACAAAACGGCGCGGAGAGCATGTCATCGATGGCCTGCTGCAAGTCGGGGATCCCACGGCGCCGGACTGCCACGGTTTCAACGACCGGCACGCCGAGTTGCCGCTCAAGACTCTTCGCATCAAGTTCGAGCCCATCACGGCTCGCGAGGTCGACCATGTTCAGCGCGACGATGGTGGGGAGGCCGAGCTCAAGCAGCTGCAAGCAGAACCGAAGGTGATTATCGAGGTTCGACGCGTCGACGACGATCACAAGTGCATCCGGCTGCCGCTCGCCCTTCTGTTTCCCAAGGAGTACATCGCGGGTGACGGCTTCGTCGGGGCTGGCCGGCTCGAGACTATAGGCGCCTGGCAGGTCGACCAGCTCGATCGGGCGTCCGTCGGCAAGCATCAGCCGGCCCGAATGGCGCTCCACCGTGACACCGGGATAATTGCCCACCTTCTGCCGCGCGCCCGTGAGCGCGTTGAAAAGCGCGCTCTTGCCAGCATTGGGACTGCCGGCGACAGCGACGAGCGGAAGGGGGTTCACTGGTTGAGCAGAGTGACGCTGATCGCGCCCGCGTGTCGGCGCCGGATCGCTACCGTCATCCGGCCCACGCGAATCGCGATCGGATCGCGTCCAAATGGGCCGAGGTGCAGCGGCTCGACCGTCACGCCTTCGTCAAAGCCGAAATTCCTCAGGCGGCACGCCTCCGACTCTTCGAGCGCCGTCCAGTCGATCGACAAGACGCGCGCCTTGGTCCCGACCGCCAGGAGGTCCAGACTCGTCACGTCATGTTTGAAGGGCGCGTTCATTGTTGCGACTGATTATCATTACCGGTCGCTGCTGTGAAGCGCCTGCTAGCGCGGCGGGTAGCGAAGCCTGCCCAGGAAGCGGGACAGGCTGAGATGCTCCGAGGATCCACGCCACTCCGCCTTGAACTTCTCGAACCGCATGACGTCATCGATTCGCCGGTCGAGAAAGGCGGCGGTGTCCCTCCAACCTTCGCTCTGATCGTCGAGCCAGAACAGCAAGGTTGACGCATAGACCGCGCCAAGCGTCATCCGCTTGGTATAATGGTTGAAATCGGTGCTCGTATCGCCCGCAATCCGCCACATTAGGTCCGCCGTGCGCCACGAAATCCGGAGCGCGAGCGGGACGTTCTGGGGCATCGCAAGGATCGCGAGACCGCGCCGCACGGCCTCCCGCGCGGGACCCATGATCTCGAGCCGGTGCCAGACGAGCTGGCGAATCTTCTCGCGGATCTTCAGTTTCTCCAGCCGCTTGGGCGTGAACCAGGTCTCCAGACCGCGATCGACCTCCTGGATGTAGATATCGATCATACCCGCCTGCGTTTTGGGCATCGCAAGACGCGCCTGAACAGGGTCGAGACCGAGTTGACCTGCGGCACTATCAACCGCCGCCTTTGTCCAGCCATCGAACACGGCATTCTCGCCGACGGCCAGGGCGAGCCGCCGACGCATGCGTTCGAGGGGGCTTGGAGATTCCATGCGCGTCAACTGAGCGCCTCCGCCTCCGTACGCAACCCCCGTTCAGGAAGGCGCACCAGGACGAGTGCCGCGCCGATAGCGATGGCGCCAATCCAGTCGAGGGGCGTCAAGATCTCGCCATAGGCGGCCCACCCCACGAACGCGGATATTGCCGGCTGGGTCAGAAGGACGAGTCCCACAATCAACGGTGGGACATAGGCAATGCCGTATACGAGCAGTCCCTGTCCGATCACCTGGCTCCCGAGAGCGAGCAGGAGAACGTAGGTCCAGTCAGGCGGAATGACCTGTTCGCCGAAAACCAGCGAGATTGGGAGTAACATCGCCGCCCCGAATGCGCTCGAAAGGAAAAGCAGCGGCATCGGCTTCAGCGATCCGCGTCCGTGCTGCACCGCGATGAGATAGCCGGTGTAAAGCAGCCCAGCGAACAGGGCGAGGAGGTCGCCGGTGAAGTTCCGGGAACTGAGCTCGAAGCTGCTGCACATCAGCAGTGCGGCCCCTATTCCGGCCAATGACAAAGCGGCGGCTTGCGTTCGCGATGGCAAGCGCCTCGCGAGCCACAGGCCCCAGGCAGCGAAGGCGAAGCTCGACACATTGCCGAACAAGGTGGCGTTGCCGAGTTTCGTCATGTGGATACCGATATGCCAAGCCGCGAGGTCGGCGGCGAAGAAGAAAGCGGCGGCTGCGACCAGGAGCGCCAATGGTCGGGCCGGCCAGTGCACCGGTTGCCGGGTCAAAGCGGCGATGACGAAAAGAAAAGGGAGAGCGAGAGCCAGCCTCCACACGCCCGCCGCTACGGGCCCGACGCCGGACAGCCGGACCAACCATGGTCCGAAGGCAAGCGCGCAGCTGCCGACCAGGACAGCAGGAAAGGCAAAAGGATGATCGGGACTGCCGCTCATGGCCGCCGCTTAGAAGGTTGGTCGAGCGCGAGAAAGCTGGAAGCCTCGAACTGTCCAATAAGGTGGACTTATCGGTTCAGCAGCAAATGCCCGTTGAAGCGTCGCTTCGTGAAATTATCTTTTGCAGCGCTGTGAAGCCGAAAGGATTCTGATGACCCGTTTGTTCGATCCCCTGCAGCTTGGCTCGCTGGAGCTTCCGAACAGGATCGCGATGGCACCGCTGACCCGGGCCCGCGCCGGCCGCGAGGGCATTCCGACCGAACTGATGGCGGCTTATTATGCACAACGGGCGAGCGCGGGCCTCATCATCTCGGAAGCGACCGGTATCAGCCGCGAAGGCCTTGGCTGGCCGAACGCCCCGGGGTTGTGGAACGACGCGCAGGTCGAAGGTTGGAAGAAGGTGACGGGCGCCGTCCACCACCACGGAGGCCGCATCGTTGCGCAGCTCTGGCACATGGGACGCCTGGTCCACCCCAACGTCAGCGGCATGGATCCCGTCTCCTCTTCGGCACAGACGGCGCCCGATTATGCTCATACCTACGAAGGAAAGAAGCCTTATGTGGAGCCGCGCGCAGCGACGGACCACGACATTGAGCGGATCGTAGCAGACTATGCGCGGGCCGCGCGCAACGCGGTCGATGCAGGCTTCGACGGGGTCCAGATCCACGGCGCCAACGGCTACCTCGTCGACCAATTCCTGCGGGACGGCGCGAACTTCCGGACCGACGAATATGGCGGATCGATCAACGATCGCTTGCGCTTCATGACCGACATTCTCGAGGCCGCCGGTGCGGAGATCGGCATGGACCGAGTCGGCATCCGCTTCTCCCCGAACGTCTATGTCCAGGGAGTCGAGGACGGCGATCCGTTCGCCTTGTTCGGGGCCGTGGCGAAGCGGCTCGAAGAGCTGAATGTGCCTTGGATCGAGCTAAGGGAGCCGCGCCTACAGACCGCGGCGGGAGCGATCCCGACTGCTCCTGTCAGCCCGGTCGTGCGAGCGCATTATTCAGGCAAGATGCTGATCAACAGCGATTATGACTGGACGGACGCGAGGGAAAGCGTCGCTTCCGGAGTGGCCGACGGCGTCAGTATCGGCCGGCTTTTCATCGCCAATCCCGATCTCGTGCGGCGGCTCGCCATCGGCGCGGTGCTCAATGAAGGCGATGCCTCCACCTTCTATTCGGGCGGTGCGCAGGGCTATGTCGATTATACCACGCTCGACGAAGCGAAAGCGGCCTAGGGCGCGTACTGCTCGCGAAGGTCGAACAAGGCGAGAGCGGCCTTCGCGGCCGCGCCGCCCTTGTCGAGTTGTGCAGGATCGCAGCGAACCAGTGCCTGCGCCTCACTTTCTACGGTGAGGATGCCGTTGCCGATGGCATAGCCCTCCTCCGTCAGGCGCATGATCCCGCGGGCGCTTTCGTTGGAGACGACCTCGAAATGATAGGTCTCGCCCCGGATCACGACTCCAAGGCCCACGAAGGCGCAAAAGCGACCGCTACGAGCCGCCAGCGCAATCGCGCCCGGAATTTCGAGCGCGCCAGGGACCGTCAATGTTTCATGCTTGTGGCCGGCAGCTTCGATCGCCTTGCGGGCGCCGTCGAGCAACATGTCGTTGAGATGCGGGTAGAAGCGCGCTTCGACGAGGAGAATGGTCGCCATCAGTGCTGCACCTCGATCGGTCGCTCTTCGACGATCGCGAGGCCGTAACCGGACAGCCCGACCGGTGAATGATGCGCATTCGACAGCAGGATCATGTCGTGGATGCCGAGCGCCGCGAGAATCTGCGCGCCGGTTCCGTACCCTCTTACCGCATCGCCGCCATCGACCGGCTTCCCCGCGCGCAGATCGATCGAACGCGACAGCGATCCGGCCGCCGCCGCATGCAGCGCGACCACGACGCCCGAGCCCTCTTTCTCAATCATCCGCATGGCCGCCTGGAGCACGCCCGAGCGCGGGGAGGATTCGCCGATCACGTCAGCGAACAGGTCCAAGCTGTGCATTCGCACCAACACGGGCTTCGTGGGATCGATCGCCCCGTGGACGAGCGCCAGCTGTTCTTCGCCATTGGCCTTGTCGCGAAAGACCTGCGCCTGCCACGATATGCCGCTGTCCGCCGTGAACGGCGCAATCGCAACGCGCTCGACCAGATGGTCCTTCTTCAGCCGATACGCGATGAGGTCCCGGATCGTCCCGATCTTGAGCTCATGCGCCCGCGCGAAATCCATAAGGTCGTCGAGGCGTGCCATCGACCCGTCCTCCCGCATGATCTCGCAGATAACTCCGCTCGGGTTGACCCCGGCCAGGCGAGAAACATCGACGGCGGCTTCGGTGTGGCCCGCGCGGACGAGCACGCCGCCTGGCTTCGCGATCAGCGGAAAGACGTGGCCGGGCGAAACGATCGCGTCCGGGCCATAAGTTGCATCTATGGCCACGGCGATTGTGCGTGCGCGGTCGGCGGCGCTGATGCCGGTAGTAATTCCCTCCTGAGCCTCAATCGAAACGGTGAAGGCCGTCTCATTGCGGCTGCGGTTGGTGCGGGTCATGGGCTCCAGCCCGAGCTGGTCCGCGCGATCCTTCGTCAGCGCCAGGCAGATGAGGCCACGGCCATGTCGCGCCATGAAATTGATCGCCTCGGGCGTCGCCATTTGCGCAGGGATGATGAGGTCGCCTTCATTCTCGCGATCCTCGTCGTCGACCAGGATGAACATCCGGCCGTTGCGAGCCTCGTTGATGATCTCCTCCGGGCCGACGAGCACGTCTGTTGACCCGCGCTGAATCAGTTTTTCGAGGCGACCGAGCGTGTCCGCGGTCGGATTCCAGTCGGGCTGGCCGAGCCTTCGGAGACTGTTGGGATGGAGGCCCGCTGCGCGGGCAAGACCGGCGCGGCTGACTTCGCCTGTGTCGATAATCGCGTTCAGGCGCTCGATGAGGGTGGTGCTCATGCACGCCCTATATCACATTCAAATGTGATAAAAAGGGGAATCAAATCTGTTCCTAATGTGCGCGAGCGGCCATCATCCGGTCGAGATAACGAGCGAGCACGTCCACCTCGACATTCAGCTGTTTGCCCGCGGAAACGTCGCCGAGCGTCGTGCGATTCGCCGTGTGCGGGATGATATTGACGGCAAAATGCGTCGCATCGCCATCATCGCGGACCTCGTTCACCGTCAATGAAACGCCGTCGATCGTGATTGAGCCCTTGCAGGCGATCATCGGAGCGAGCACTTTCGGGACGCTGACTCCGATGCGCGTTGAATCGCCCTCGGGGCAGGTGCCGACAACTTCTGCGACCGCATCGACATGGCCGGTGACGATATGGCCGCCTAGCTCGTCGCCAAGTCGGAGCGCCCGCTCGAGGTTGAGCTTCGCACCCTCGACCCAGCGGTCGGCGGCCGTCTTTGAGATCGTTTCGGCGGATATGTCGACGGCAAACCAGTCCTGGCCCTTGTCGACAACCGTTAGACAGACACCCGAACATGAGATGGAGGCGCCGAGATCGACGCTGTCGAGGTCGTAACGGGTTTCGATGACCAGCCTGAGGTCGCCGCGTTGCTCCGCGGTTCGGACAGTGCCGACGTCGGTGACGATCCCGGTGAACATGCGGGCCGCTTAGTCCCGCCGCTCGCGCTCGTAAACTTCGAGGCGGTCGACACCGAGGCGCTGCTCGTCGACCAGGCGCCAGCGGTCGTGAGCGTCGCCGATAGCATCGAGACCGACGTAGCCGAAGCTGGACTTGCCCTCGCCCACGATGATCGGCGCGCGATAGATCAGGATGCGGTCGACCAGATCTTCGCTGAGAAACGCCGTCGCGGTTGCCGATCCGCCCTCGACCAGGAGGTCGTTGACGTCATGAAGTCGATGCACATCCTGCGGATTTCCAATCACTTCCCAGCCATCGACGGCTTCCCCCCTCGTCAGCAAGGCGCGCCGGGGCGACGCCTGCTCGAGGCCGGGCAGCCGCACGTCAAGTCTCGGCTGGTCGGCAAGATAGGTGCCCCTGCCGACGAGGATCATGTCGCTGCGTGCTCGTTCGAGGTGAACGTGACGGCGCGCGTCGTCGCCAGTGATCCATTTCGATTCGCCTGAGGGAAGCGCAATCTTCCCGTCGATCGACAGCGCGAGCTTCAGCGTGATCCGTGGCCGTCCCAGTCGAAGCCGCGTCAGCCAGCCGGCAAGCGAGCGCTTCGCTGCATCTCGGCCGACACCGATCGTGACTTCGATCCCTGCTCGGCGCAGCCGCTGCATGCCCTTCCCCGACGTCCGTGGATCGGGGTCCTTGAGAGCGACGACGATCCGTTCCGGCTTCGCCGCCAGCAAGAGGTCGGTGCATGCGGGCCCGCGCATGCTTTGGTGAGCACAGGGTTCCAGCGTCACATAGACCGTGGAGTGGTTCGCACGCTTGCCCGCCTGCGCGACTGCTATCGCTTCGGCGTGCGGCCTTCCGCTAGCGGCAGTCGCCCCTTTCCCAATAATCCGGCCACTCGCCGACACGATCACGCAACCCACATTGGGATTGGGCGCGCTGCGGCCCCGGGCTTCCTCGCCGAGCCTCAACGCCTCATCCATGAAGCGCCGGTCGTGCGAGGCTACATCCCGAATCGTTTCTCGAGCTTCTGGAATTGCCGTCGCTTTTCTTTTTCCCACGCCGCTCGTTCCGCCATCTCCTTCTTCTGGTCGGCGATGATGTCGGCGTCGGTGCGGTTCTTCGAATAGAGCTCGACGTAGGTTATCTGAGGCGGTGGCTTCATGCCGGTCTTGGCATCGACGAGGAACTCGATGACGATGACCGCGGTCACGAGGAAGGCGAGCGCTCCTCCGATCACCTGCTCGCGGCTCCGCTGGCGCATGAAGGCCACGAGATCGCGGAACGCCGCGCGTGGGCTGGAGGGCGAGGGAAACCAGGACATGATCAAGAGATAGGGAAGACGGGCCGCAATCGCCAGCGTCAAGCGAACGCGGCCCGTTCCGGGGGACAAGCTTAGCCTTCGAGCATGAAGCGCAGGGTGATCGTGAGCGACGAGGCGACGGCACGCCCGTCGTCCGTCGCCGGCGTATAATGCCAGCGGGCCATCAAATGGCGCCGCGCGGCCTCGACAAATTCGCGATCGGCACGGCCGACCGGCTCGACATCCACCACTCGCCCCCGCTCGTCGATCGAGAGTCTCAAGGTGAGCGTCGCTTCTTCCTCGCGGAGCAGCTTCGAGGCGGGATACGGCGGCTTTAGCTGGGACGGGGGGGTCAGGAGCGCGGGACCTCGGTGAACCGGCGTGACGACCTGCTTCGGGATCTCGGGGGTGACCACCC
>Ga0207706_10004292_pt1 | contig 13400 bp, 5 predicted proteins | sample KBSC53metaG_FD_184318 | JGI IMG/M metagenome (GOLD analysis project Ga0207706, IMG submission 184318) | Corn rhizosphere microbial communities from Kellogg Biological Station, Michigan, USA - KBS C5-3 metaG (SPAdes) (version 2) | ecosystem: Host-associated > Plants > Roots > Rhizosphere > Soil ... | reverse complement strand
CCGCCACACGTTCCTGCGGCGGGCGTCGCAAGATGCTCAGCGCCTGATCAATTCCCGTGTAGAGCTCGATATTGGCAGGATCCGCGCGCAGACCTTCCTGAAACACGCTCAAAGCCTTTTCGGGGTCGTCCTCTTCATGTAGTAGGGCGCGCCCCAGACTGGCATGCAGGACCGGAATCTGCGGATTCAGCATACGGGCCTGCTCCCACTCAGAAAGAGCTTCTCTTGATAGACCTCTTGAAAAGTAAAGGATCCCAAGCAAATAACGTGCAGTCGCATCCTGCGAATTGAGACGAACGGCGGCCCGCAAAACATCTAGATCTTCTGGGCGGTTGGGAAATACATAGTTCGTTGCAAGATGCGCGGCGGCATTGAAATCCCTTGAGGAGACTTGGCCGAGTTTCTCGCGACAATATTCGCGATAGTAGGCGACCATTGGATGTTGACCTGGAGCGAGCATTCCCGGTTCAGTTTCACCGGGTGCCGCTGGGGGATAATTGCGCGATAAAACGTCAAATGCCCGAGAATACATGCCGAGACGCATGTATTCAGATGCGACATTCAATACACGTTCAGCGTCATCGCCAAGGTGTTGCAGATCAGGCTTGCCGACTAGCTCCAGCAGAAAATAACGCTGCGGGAATCGCGCCAGCCATTCGTCAGCAAGGCTCTGAGCCTCTTCCTTCTGTCCTTCAGCTTCCAGGACTGCAGACAACTCTTCTGCAGCGCGCGGATCATCCGGAGCAGAGCGAGCTGCCGATCGCAGATACGTTTCTGCCTGCTGCAAATTGTCCGCGCGGGCTGAAAGTTCGGCCAAACGGACTCCCGCTGCCGCACGGAAAGCCGGCAGTCGCTCGGCAGCTTCATAGGATTCGCGCGCCTCGCGATTCTGCCCCAGACCTTCGTATGCAATGCCGAGGTAATAGGAAACTTCGGCATCGGTCGTATCTCGAGCCGCTACTGGCTCCAGAAAGGCTTTTGCTTCTTCGTAGCGCAACAAGCTCGCGCATAGGCACCCTGCCGCATTGCGTAATTGCATGCTTTCTGAGAATCGGGCAAGGGCATCGCGATACGTTTTAAGGGCTGTCAGGATCGCACCGTTGAGCTCTTCTTCGTTTCCCAGTTGGAGCCAGTCATCTTCCGTGCGATGCTCTCGGTCCGGGATATTGAAGGAAGGCTGTGGGCCGGTTCGTATTAGTTCCGCCGGCGTCCAATCGTATTGACCCTCGGTCTGCCGCAGGAGCAGAGACCCTTTTCTGTCGCGGAGCTCGAATGTGTATTGCTGTTGGTCCTCGGCTTTTTCGAGTCGATGCGACCAAGTCTGCTGCGGACTGAGGTCAGTCTTCTGTTGAAAGACCTCATGATCCCCGGCCAGAATTCGAAGCGTGGCTTGGGGAACTGCATGGTTCAGGTTCAGTCCGGTAACAAGCGCATGTTGCTGCCGATCGAGATGGACGACCCCGGTTAGATTGGCCCTGGAAATTCCGCCAATATCACGCACCGGCATCCAAAACTCAGAGAACCTGATGGTCTGTCGCGGTTCGAGAAAAGCATAGGTTTCCTGATTTCGGAAAAGCCCTGCTTGCACTTCGACGTACGCGCTGTTGTTGTCGGACAGAGCCGTCCGCCAATCCAATCCATCCGGATCGGTACCCCATGACCAGATCTTCTTCGCAGGAAGTTGCGCGTACTCGGCGTAATGGACAACACCAGTGTTGGTGTGCGGGTTCCAAACGCCCATAAAAGGCTCGCGGCTGCCATGCACGAATAGAGACACTGGGCCACTCGTCTGATTCTTCACAATGCTCAGGTCGACGCCGTCCTTCTCGATCGGCCAGGGTTCGACATCTCGAAATCCGTGGCTCGCCGTGAATCGCATCGGATACTGAATTCGCGAGTCATCCCAAACTTGCACGCCCGCATTGTTCCACCAGTAGAAGCGATGCCGAACGTCGCTGCGATTGTTGAGGGTGACTCTCTCCTCGAGAACGGTGGAATGCGGCTGGAGCACGAGTTCCACCGACCACTGCATTCCGTACACGCGGTCAATATTGCCGACCTGAACGAATGCGCTACCGTCGTCCTTTTGCCCGAAAGCAAAATCGACAGGAGAAAGACTCACCCAGTTATGGGAAACCGGAAAATTGAACTCGATGCCAAACGCCGCCCAGGCGCCACGATACGATATAGCAGCCTTTTTAATGGAGGGATTGGCGTAAAACATGGGCTGGCCGCTGACCTTATCGATGCAGGTATAAACATGGCCGCCGAGGTCAGGCAGCACCGAGCACTTCAAGTACTCATTCTCCAAAAAGAGAGCGCGCCAGGCATGATCGGTTCGTTGGTTGGTCAAATTTGTGCGAAGCGTATAGGGATAATTAAATCGGTCGTTCGCATATTGATCAAACGGTGGATTGGGATCGGGCGCTGCTTCTTCATAGGTAGGTAGTGTCAGAGTGCCTTGCCACACCCGGACTTGAGCAGTTGCCTGGCATAAAGGAAGAAACAGGAAAGCAGAGAGTAATTTTAAGCGCATCATCTTGGCTAGTGTGCTTGAAACGCACCTCGCCATTATCTACGCCCAACAACCGGGGTGTCAGATTTATTCAGGGGAAGAAGGATATTTGAACGATCCATTTTCGCCCCATCGGCGTCGAATCGCAGGCTGGCGCTCGAAAGACCGTTAACCGAAGCTGTTTCGCTCCCGAAGGATATGTGCAGAGCGTGCGCGACCTTGTAAGGTTTAGTTATCTTTCTTGAACGGCTGTGGTTAGTTTGCAACCCGTTTCAGAAACAGGAAAGTTCATGCGAAACAGATCCGAACGGTTCTCCAGCCGAATCCGGGCACTTCACTTCAGCCTGGCCGCGGTGTTGTTTTTGCTTTGCCTCGCCTCATCTCTCAGGGCACAGGAGACGGAGCCCAACATGCCCATGCGAGCGCACTCTGAAGACGGCGCCGAATTTCGCTGGCTCCGCAAAGAAGTATTGGATTCACGCCTGCTCGATAATATGGAGGACCTTTCCTCATGGTCGTTCGCAGGCGGTGGCGAGATGACGCTAACCACAGATCGCGCCAAAGACGGAAAGTATGCTCTGCGGATCCGTTCAACCACAAATGTGGCACGAGCCGGCGGTGATGAAGAGTGGGAAGACCTGGTGGCCACGCGGAAGTTCGCAAATGAGGACTGGTCTCGGTTCAACCGCATATCTCTCTGGGTATATCCGGACGTGGTCGGCGCTCCTGCTATCTCCTGCACACTGGTGCTTCATAATGAAGGCAAGCACAAACTGCCCGACAGCTATAACGAGGGCCGCCACGAATCCATCATTCTCAAGAATCATGAATGGAACCAGATCGTGTGGGAGATCGCCCCTCTCGCACGCGACCGTGTCACGGCCGTCGATTTCGCTTACAGCCTTCCCAAAAAGCTTCCCGAGCCCGGCGACCGTACGGCTCTCGATCTCGATCGGCTCGAGTTACAGACCGTAGTGCCCGATCACGTCGAAGGCTGGGACGTCGCCGGCGGCAAAATCGCCTTCAGCCATAGCGGGTACATGGTCGGTACGCAGAAATCAGCCATAGCGAGCGATCTATCGGCCCGTGACTTTTCACTCGTCGATCAACAAACAGGTCAGGTGGTTTTCACAAAGCCGGTCGAAGAATCAAGCACCCCGCTCGGTAAGTATCAGACTCTGGACTTTTCTGAGTTCCGTCATCCAGGCACCTACGCGATCAAAGCCGGAAACACTCTGACTCGTCCGTTCCGAATCGGCGATGACGCATGGCGCAGCAGTATCTGGAAAGCAGTCAACTTCATGTACAGCGAGCGCTGTGGAACGGAAATTCGAGGCATCCACAACCGTTGTCATCAGGACATCTACACCACACATGGGGACCAGCGAATCGTGGTCAATGGCGGATATCACGACGCCGGCGATCTGAGCGCCACCGGACATACGCCCGCGATGGCGTATGCGTTGCTATCTCTGGCCGAATCGCTCAGACAGCAGGGCGAAGATTCCGTCCTGACCGCTCGCTTGCTGGAAGAAGCTCGGTGGGGTTTGAATTGGGTTCTAAAAACCCGCTTTGGCGATGGCTATCGCAGTACCGGACAGCTCGTGAGCTATTGGACTGACGGAGTCATGGGAACGGCGGATGATCGCTTCGGAACGGCCGTCAATGATCCAGAATGGAATTTTCGGGTGACCACAGTCGAAGCTTTAGCGGCACGCGTTTTCAAGGACAGCGACCCGGAGCTGGCAACCCGCAGCCTGGCTACCGCGGAAGCAGACTGGAAGTATGCGGTGGAAGGCCTGAAGACTGCGGCGCCACTTCCCGAAGTGTACGGCGCATCCGACGAATTGGAGAGGATTTCGTTTGGAGTCGTGGCATCGGTCGAACTCTACAAGGCAACCGGGGAGCAACGATACGCCGATGAGGCCGTGGCTCTGGGCGATCAAGTTCTGGCGTCGCAGGAACGCAAACTGCAGCCGTGGAGCATTCCGTTAACCGGATATTTCTATACCAGTCCCAAACGGGAGAACCTGTTTCACCGTTTTCATGTCGGTCAAGAACAGGAGCCGATCATAGCTCTGGTCCGGCTGTGTGAAGCATTGCCGAACCACGACAAATGGATGAAGTGGTACTCGGCAGTTGTCCTGCACTCTCAGTATTATCTAAAGGCCGCGGCAGCCGTCGATGAGCCTTACGGTGTGTTGCCCGCAGCAGTCTATCGCGACAGTGAAGTCCGCCTTATTCCTGAATCCAAAAATTGGACTCCGCTGCGTGCCGCCGATCGTGATGCTTACGTTCAGGAAGTCCACAAAGGGATTCCGCTCGGCGGCGAATACTATCTGCGCAGATTCCCGGTCTGGTTTGATTTTCGAGGCAATTCCAGCGTTCTGTTATCGCAAGCCAAGGCGCTGTCAGCCGCCGGACGGCTGCGAGGTGATCTGGACGCTGAAGATCTGGCTCAGAAACAGGCGCAATGGTTGGTCGGTCGCAATCCTTTCTCGGCCAGCCTGATGTACGGCGAGGGATATGACTGGACGCCGCTCTACAGCGTGCGTTCCGGTCAAATGGTGGGCGCGCTTCCCGTCGGAATCGAAACCAGGGGCATGGAGGACGCACCCTATTGGCCAACACAAATCTGTTGGACCTATAAAGAAGTCTGGACGCAGCCGGTCGGGCAGTGGATATGGTTGATGCAAGATATCGCGGTGCCTGCCACCGTAAGAGGAATAGTTGCCCCGTCTAACCATCAACAGGTGGAGTTCCGTGAACAAGGGAGCGGCCAGGTAGTGATGACAATACCGAGTCCGGTTGACGGCGCCTTCAGCCTCCACTTGCCGGAAGGCCGCTATGATGTTCGGCAAGGCTCAGCCCATACCAACCTCACGGTCCTGCCTGGTGGATACGACTCGATTGATCTACGCCCGGAACACTTCCTCGATTTCAAAGTCTCCTTTCAGGATCTCGGCCAGAACGAAATCCTGGTGCGAGTGTCTGCTGAAGGGTCTGGTCCGCACGTGTTTTCGATTCGAAGCGATAATCTCGCCGTGCGAGAGCAAACTGCCCTGAAATTTGATCTAACGGCCGGCAAGGTTCAACAGGCCGTCTGGCACGCTCACGTTCTTTCCGCGTCTACGCCATGGGTCGCTGTCGTAATCCCTGATGATGCGATGGTTGAACGCCGCGAGGTCACAGGAACGGTAACGCTTCACTGAGCGAGGGAGACCGCTACGCAGGAAAGAGGTGGGATATTATTTTGAAGCACCGGATTGCTGAAACATCGCGGGAGACGAACCATCTGGCCCATTCCCTCCTCATGCGCTTCTTAGCCATCATACTTGCCCTCATTCTTGTCGCCACGGTCGCGGTAACTCCTGCTTCGTTGGAATCGAATGTCGCGGCACAAACATCGGGCACTTCGGGGACCATCCGGTTCGAGGACATTGCTGCAAAAGCAGGCTTGCGCTTTACGACTCAAAACTCCCCGACTGCAAACAAGAATCAGATAGAAACCATGGTTGCCGGAGTCGCGCTGATCGACTACGACGGAGATGGCTGGCTGGATATCTATCTGGTGAACGGCGCGGCCATACCTTCGCTACAAAAAGAATCTCCGGCATATTGGAATCGTCTTTATCGAAATAATCACGACGGTACATTTACCGATGTCACCGAGCGTGCCGGGGTCGCGGGCGCGGGCTACGGAATGGGCGTTGCCGTAGGTGACTTTGACAACGACGGGAAACCTGACATATTTCTCGCGAACGTCACCGGCAACCAGTTATTTCACAACAACGGGGATGGCACATTCACAAACGTTACCGTCAAAGCCGGGCTGAGCGGTGCCGAGATGAATGGCAAGAAAATGTGGTCCGTCGGGGCGGGTTGGTTCGACTACAACAACGATGGCTTGTTGGATCTGTTCGTCGTGAATTACTGCGGTTGGGAGGTAAACAAAGATCCGGTATGCCTGCTGAAGGACGGTGTGCGGGCCTATTGTCATCCCAAGAATTACACGTCACTTCATAACACCCTGTACCGCAATAATGGCGACGGAACCTTTACCGACGTCTCGCAGGAGACGGGGATCGCGACGCACATGGGCAAGGGCATGAGTGTCTCCTTTGCAGACTACGACGGCGACGGATTTCTAGATGCCTTTGTGGCGAACGATACTACTCCGGCTTTTCTCTTCCATAACCTTCACGGCAAGAAGTTCGAAGAAGTTGGGGCGATGGCGGGCGTGGCCTACTCTCCGGAGGGGTTCACTCTTTCAGGGATGGGATCCGATTTTCTAGATGTAAACAATGACGGGCTGCCTGATATCTGGTACACGGCTGTAGAGCACGAGAGGTTTCCCCTCCTTGTCAACGCCGGGGGCGGAGTTTTCGATGATGACACTCACACGAGCGGACTGCAATCGACCAACGAGATGTCGGGCTGGGGCAATGGCATTTTCGATTTCGACAATGACGGCTGGAAAGATCTCTTTGTAGCACGGGCCAACGTTCTCGATAACGTCAGCGAGTTAACCCCGAGTCGAAAATATCCGGAGCCTAATTCACTGTTCCGTAACCTGGGCAAAGGGAAGTTTACTGATGTAGGCGGCACAGCTGGACCCGATTTCCAACTTGCAGCCCCTCACCGCGGAGTTGCATTTGGTGATCTATTCAATGATGGGCGGATCGATGCAGTGGTGACAGTGCTCAACGGACCGGTCAAGCTCCTTCGCAACATTTCCAATACTGGGAACCATTGGATCCTTTTGAAACTTGTAGGGACCAAAAGCAATCGCATGGGAATCGGAGCACAGATTCATATTACGAGTGAAGATGGACGGCAGCAGTGGAACGAAGTGACAACAGCGGTAGGCTACGCGTCCTCAAGCGACCATCGGGTTCACTTTGGTCTAGCTGGTAACCAGCGGGTCAAAGACATCGATATTCGCTGGCCAAGCGGGATCCGTCAGGTGCTGCACGATGTTGTGGCTGACCAGATTCTCACAATCGAGGAACCTCAGCACTAGCATGGGTGGTCGTCCACCGGATCGGCGACCAGCAGCTGTAACATTGTCGCTGACGCGGATGTATACCCAGACTCAGATTATCCAGATTTGACTTTGGGTTAGGATGGTTTGTTTTCCCAACTGTTTTCCGGAGTAAGTGCAGATGAAAGGTAATCGTGCAGGTGTGAATGTTAGAACGGCGAGTGAACTGTCCTTGACGCGGCGTGAGGCGCTGCAAGGATTGGCGAGCGTGGCCGCGGCGGCGATGCTGCCTTTGGGTGCGGCAGCAGAGAAGGCCAGGAAGGGCGCAGCTGCCGCGGGGGGGAGCGCGTGGCCCGCAGAGGCGGAGATAAAGGCTGTCGCAGAGAGGCTCAGGATATTTACCCAGGACTGGCGGTTCTATCGCGGCGACACGACAGGTGCGGACGCGGCCGGGTTCGACGACTCGGCATGGCGTCTGCTCGATGTCCCGCATGACTGGAGCATCGAGGACTTGCCCGGTGGGGGAGATGACGCGAAGGATGACGGCAGAGGCGCGATCTGGAGCGAGGGTACGAATCCTTTGCGCACGGGACCGTTCGATGCAAACGCCAGCGAGGGTCAGATCGCAACTGGCTGGACCGTGGGCGGTGTGGGCTGGTATCGCAAAACGTTCGACAAGCCTGAGATCCCAATGGGAGGGAAGGCGGAACTGCGCTTTGAGGGCGTGTACATGAATTGCGACGTGTGGATGAACGGGACCCGCCTTGGGAATCATCCCTACGGCTACACGCCGTTCTCGTTTGATGTGACGCCACATCTCAAGGACGGCAAGAACACAGTTGCGGTACGGGTGAACAATTCCGGGCGCAACAGCCGATGGTATTCGGGCTCCGGCATCTTCCGCAAAGTCTGGCTCAGCGTGGCGGGCGAACTGCGCATTCCCCAGTTCGGCGTGAGCGTGACAACGCCTCAGGTAGCGAAAGACACGGCGCTTGTGAAGGTCGATGTGACCCTCGAGAATCTTGGTGCCGCGAACCGTCAAACCAATGTGAAAGTGCGCCTGATCGATAGCGCGGGCGCTGTGGCGGGCGAGGCACAGACGCCGCTGGCCGTGGCTGCAGGCGCGAAGTCAACGGCAACGAGCGCCGTAAAGCTGGCCAGTCCCAGGCTGTGGTCGCCGGCCGATCCACAACTGTATCGCGCCGAAGTAGTGATCGAAGCCGACAAAAGAGTTGTGGATTTCACGACACTGCATGTTGGTGTACGCAAAGTGGAAGTCGACGCGGCGGGTGGATTGCGTATCAATGGCGAGCCACTGAAGCTGCAGGGTGGATGCGTGCACCACGACAACGGCATTCTAGGGGCGGCATGCATTCCGCGCGCGGAGGAACGGCGCGTGGAGACGCTGAAGGCGAGCGGGTACAACGCGATCCGCACGAGCCACAATCCACCGTCGCGGGATTTTTTGGATGCCTGTGATCGGCTGGGCATGGTGGTGATCGACGAGGCATTCGACTGTTGGGAGAATGGGAACAAGAATCCGCAGGACTATCACCTGTACTTCAAGGACTGGTGGCAGAGGGATCTGGAGGCGATGATTCTGAGGGACCGCAACCATCCCTCGGTAGTGTTCTGGAGCATTGGCAACGAGATCAACGAGCGGGCGGAGCCTCAAGGGGTGGAGATTGGCAAGGCGCTGCAGGCGGCGGCGCACAAGCTGGACCCGACGCGGCCGGTGACGGCAGCGATCTGTCACCCGTGGGATCACGCGGGAAAGAAGTGGGAGGATATGCAGCCCGCATTCACCTATTTGGATGTGGCCGGCTACAACTATCAGTGGCAAGAGTACGAGAATGACCACGCCAAGTATGCCGAACGCGTGATGATGGGGACGGAATCGTTTCCGAACGAGGCCTACCAGAACTGGGCGGCTGTTGAGAAGAACAGCTACGTGATCGGCGACTTCGTGTGGACGGCTGTCGATTACCTGGGCGAGTCGGGGATTGGGCACTCGAGCGTGAGAATGGGATCGGGCGCCGATTACTTTTCGCCGCCGTACCCATGGTTCAACGCGTATTGCGGCGATATCGACCTGATCGGGAGCAAGAAGCCGCAATCCTACTTCCGTGACGTGGTGTGGCATAGGAGCAAGGTCGAGATGGCGGTGCAGCGGCCGGTGCCGGACCGCTACACGGAGCACATCAGCAAATGGGGCTGGAGCGATGAGTTGCGCAGCTGGACGTGGCCGGGCTTTGAAGAGAAGCCGATGAAGGTGCGCGTCTACACGCGCGGCGACAAGGTGGCTCTGTTGTTGAACGGCAAGGAAGTGGGATCGAAGGCACTCACGGAGAAGGACGCGCTGATGGCGGAGTTCACCGTGCCGTACAGTGCGGGCGAACTGAAGGCTGTTGCGTACCAGCGGGACAAGGAGATGGGCACCATCACGTTCACGACGGTCGGCAAGGCGCACAAGCTAAAGCTGACGCCGGATCGAGCGAAGCTGAAGGCCAGCCGCGACGACTTAAGCTATGTGATTGTACAGGTCGCGGATGAGATGGGTCGCCTGGTGCCCGATGCTGTGGTGCCAGTATCTTTTTCGGTGACGGGCGCGTGCGAGATTGCCGCTGTGGGGAATGCAAATCCGAAGGATGTGGCCAGTTTCCGGCAGCCACGACGGGATACATTCCACGGAGAGTGCGTAGTCGTGGTGCGGCCCACAGGGAAAGCCGGTTCCCTCGACGTGAAGGCAGAGGCTCCGGGGTTGGAGAGCGCTTCGGTGGCGCTGGAGGTTGCCGGGTAGTGCGCACGCGGCCATCGACTCTGATTTCAGCCCTGCAACTCCTGGAAAGGGGGGAGAGCGGCATATCGCAACTCACAGAGTCGCCACGAGCTCAGTTCCCTTGACCCAATCGGAAATCCGAAATGCTCTGGTGGGTGAGAATAACGTCCTCGAAGAGCACGGACGTTCCTTCGCCGAGCGGAGACTGGGTGCTGATCCCCATCCAGATCGTTTCGGGGTAATCATTTTTGAAAAGACGAATCAACTGCCAACTCTTCTTATCGAGCGAGTAGTAGAACCCAACGGTCTTTGTGTCCGAAGAGATCTTCATGTAGACGCTCTTCGCGGTGATGACATCGTGGTTGTTGTCGTCGGAGGTCCCGGTGGTGCGAACGCTTACCATCCTGTGCTTACCGCGTTCATCCATTTCCATCGCCATCTTCAGCCAGAGATCATCCTTCACCCAGATGTAGAGCGTCCCTGCGTCATACGTCTTCAGAAACGTCGGTGTAATCTTTGCCATGAGCGTGAACGGCTTCTTGTTGTCCACCTCGGTCAGCAGGACCGGCGCACTGTTGTTGGACAGCTTTCCGTCCGGGTCACGGAAATTGTCCCGCTTCGCTTCACTCGCAAGCGTGAGCTTTCCTTCGCTGACCTTGGTATGGTCGGCAGCTCCGTTGAGTGAACGAGTGAAGGTGATTTCAGGCAAGGTGATGTTGCAGGCCTTATCCCCAAGTTCTTGAGCAGTTGCTTGAAGGGGCACACAAAGTGCGAGAAGCGACAGCGAGCAGAGCATTATCTTCATGGTTCTTCCTTTCCTGACAACGCCGGGAATTGGCCCGTCCGAAATTCAGCGATAAAGGTTAACTGAGCACGAGCAGAAAGTATAGCCCTTACCTGGAATCTCGTCAGGGTCCTATGACGTTCTACTTTGGGAGTGTTACTCGAAGTCATCCGCACTCACCGCCATCGGCGAAGTCCGTCGGACTCTCGACCAGATCCTGGCGCGTGGCCGCAACATCGAGCACATGCTGACCGACCAGTGGAGCGTTCTCAACGATGCCCACAGAAAAATCCATGCTGTTACAGAAAACGGCCTGCTACCCCTCCCACAAACTAAACAGCCGGATCCGATCGATCCGACTGTTCTAAACGGTGTCGGTTGGGGAACGCCTGCGCAACAGAAGGCCACCACGGTTCTCGACTTCAATGCGATCCAAGGATGACTGACGTGTTAGTGAGAAGTGATTCAAGGAAAGCAGCTTAACGCTGAAGGTATGCAATTGAGGGCGTTACGATCGTTCTGAATTGAAGCCAATCGGTAATTCCGCCCTCGTCATGCGGTAACTCCGCTTTCAGTATCTGTGTAATAGGCACAACGCCTAAACTATCTGGCTTCAACTTCAGATGCGACATAAGCTTGCGGATAACTTTCCTGCGAAAGACCTAGAGCACTCACTGAAGAGACATGCCCTCTTTTCTGCATTGCTGACGACTCGCTGGAAGACGCGGAGTCCCTATGCGAAAGACTGCGAAAGTTGTGGCCATCCTTGCTCTTCTGATTGGTTGTGCCGTGCTTCTCACGGGTATTGCCAACGCACAAACATCAAACGTCTGGTCTAGTGCCGGACAGATGGTTCAACCCCGAACCGGAGCCGCTGCAGTCGTTCTCTCGGACGGCAAGATTTTGATTGCCGGCGGCACTGACGGCAACGGAATCCCACTGGCCTCTACTGAGGTGTTCGACCCAGCGACTGGGCAATTCTCAGAAGGCGCAACGATGACCGTTCCAAGAGCCAGCCACGCCGCGATCGTGCTGGCTAGCGGCGATGTGCTTGTGACTGGCGGTTTGACCAGCGGTGGTGGATATAGCGATACAGCAGAGATCTTCAATGCGCAAACACAGTCGTGGACTCTTCTTGAGACTTCCCTTGGAAGTGGCCTTGCAGGACACGCGATGGCAAGTTTGCCCGATGGAAATGTCGTGATCGTTGGAGGCGAGAGCACAACCGGTCCAGTGCTGACGTTGGTGCTGTTCAAGACTTCCGATAACTCAATAAGTCCAATAGGTTCGTTGATGACAGGTCGAACGAACGCCGTGGCGGCTGCAACGCCCGATGGTCGGGTCCTCATTGCAGGCGGCACCGATATCAACGGTGCAGTTCTGAGTTCAACAGAAATATTTGTATACAACGCAGACACGATGAGCGGCACAGTCTCGGCTGGTCCCAACATGACGTTCCCACGCACCAATGCTACGGCAACCACAACTTATGATGGCGTTGCTGTGATCGGCGGAAGCAACGGATCTGTAGATATTGGATCCGCAGAGATCTTCAGCCAATGGACCAATGCATTCCGTGTTGTGAGCGGAGCAACTCCGAGAAGTAGTCATATTGCAGCGTTCCTTCCAAAGAATGGAAGTATTCTTGCGATCGGCGGAACAGGCGGTACCGCAGTTGATCTTCTGCAACCGTGGGTCAACAACCTTGCCGGAGCATTCATGGGGGGCACTCCCTCAGTCTCGGACCACAATGGTGGTATTGCTGCGCCAGGGAATTTGGGTAACTTGCTTGTGGCCGGCGGCACTGGTGCGTCGCTGATCCCGATAGTCTCGACAGGAGGACATCGTTCCCGATCGAAACCGTTCATTGCCTTCCTTCAGCGATGCGATCACCTGGCTCGGCGTGAGGCGATCGCGTTCTTCCTTCGTCAACGCACCGGCTGTCTTGGTCCCAACCTGCGCGCTCGAGGACGCCGCAGAAGAGACAACGCACGCGCCGAAGGTGGTGGCGAGAAAACGTCGACGGCCGAACAACGGATGCGCTGGAGCGTATTTCATGAAATCGGCACCGGCACAACGCGTGCCGCGCCGCTGGCAACGAGGCCGACCAGCCCCAGTGCGTGGAATGCGGTAGTCGGTCTCAATATGCGGTCAGGCTCTCAACTTCTAGTGCGGAGCAAACTGTGAGGCGAACGGAGGCTTACGCCAAACGAAAGAATTTCGTCGCACGTCACGCGTCCGCTCGACAAATGGCCAGATTGTCCGGATTTACCGCCAGTATCCTTGGAAGCGATCTTGCCTTGGTGTCCGCAGCCATGACGACAAGACCAAGCCTCAG
>Ga0207706_10004289_pt1 | contig 13403 bp, 14 predicted proteins | sample KBSC53metaG_FD_184318 | JGI IMG/M metagenome (GOLD analysis project Ga0207706, IMG submission 184318) | Corn rhizosphere microbial communities from Kellogg Biological Station, Michigan, USA - KBS C5-3 metaG (SPAdes) (version 2) | ecosystem: Host-associated > Plants > Roots > Rhizosphere > Soil ... | reverse complement strand
GTTTTTTGAAAGCGGTTCAGCAGAGGGTCTTGATTATATTATTGGCGTTTATGCGCCGCAGCATATACGCTTACAACGCGTGTTGCAACGGGATAATGTTACACGCGAAGATGTGCTTACACGAATGAGCAAACAAATAAATGAAGAAATGAAAATGCGTCTTTGTGATTTTGTGATTATAAATGATGAACAAACTTTGGTAATTCCGCAGGTTCTAAAATTGCATGAAAAATTTCTAAAGCTTGCAAAAGAAATATGAAGAACAGTTGGCAATATCTTACGGGAATCCTTATTCTTTTTTTGTTGGTGATTTTGTCGATGATCTTTTATTTTATTCCAAAAGCTGCCAGCGTTATTTTGCCTTTCAAATGGGATCATATTCCTTTGGCTCAAACCCGAACTGCAGTTTTGCAATATCTTGGAAAGCCCGCCAATACTGCGTTTCCCAATGACACATGGAAATCAGAACGCGACAATGGGGAATATGTTTTAAACATTCATTACAAAACAAACGCCGACACAATTGCAGATAGCTATACACTTGATTTTATTTATAAGCTTGGTTTCTTTACCAAAAAATATCGTCTTAAATCAGAGAGTGCGAAGTAGAAAAATTTTTATGAACCCGTACTGAGTGAGCCGATGGTGAGCGGAGCCGAACTACATTGGTACTATGAATCTTCCCTTGCGTTGCACTTCTATTCAACTCAGGCTTGCTTTGCGCTCTTTGCACTTGCTCAGCGTTCTTTGCGTGCTTAATTTGGACGCAGAGATCGCTAAGAAGACGCAAAGCACACGGAGTTGAATTAACCGAAATATGAGCGCTGCCCTATAGAGGGATTCTTGTACGTTCTTATCGCTATTCAGCAGTTATATCAGACAACTTAATCACTTTATCATCTTATAACACCATCTTTTCAATTTGCCTTCAAAATCAAATGGCGTAGTTGCTTTAGTAATATCTTTTATTGATGATGCATGTATCTTATCTGTTTCCAAAATAAATTTTGTATAGTTCGTGCTGAAATAAATAATTCCGTTCTGTGTAGTTGCGTCTAAAACTTTATTCAGCAATTCCACATGATCACGCTGAATGTCGAGGAAATCTTTCATTCGTTTGCTGTTGCTGAATGTAGGCGGGTCCATTATTACCATATCGAAACTGTCTGGTTTTAATGTTTGCAGGTACTGCTTTACATCTGCATGAACAAAATGAAATTTGTTTTTGTCTTTAAAACGATTGATAATAAAATTATCTTCTGCCCATTGCAAATAAGTTTTTGAAAGATCAACAGAAGTTACAGAAGAAGTGTCGCCTGCCGCTGCATAAACCGAAAAAGAACCTGTATAACAAAATAAATTCAATACGCGTTTGTTCTTTGATTCTTCTCTTACCATTTGTCTTGTAATACGGTGATCGAGAAACAATCCTGTATCCAAATAATCAGTAAGGTTTATAAGAAACTTCAAACCATTTTCTTCAACAGTAAAAAATTCTTTCTCTTCATCCAGTTTTTGATATTGTCCCAGCCTTCCCTGTTTTTTTTTTCGTTGACGTGAATAAATTTTTTCAGTGGGAACCGATAAAATATCGCTGACGACCTCTTCGCACTGTTGAAGCCATTCGTCATGCTCTTCTTCTGTCATTCCGTGACGACGAAGATATTCTGCCAGGTAAATTTTGTCCTCGTACAATTCAAGGCAGAAAGGAAATTCAGGAAGATCGTGATCATAAATTCTGTAACAGGAAACATTTTGATGTTTCGCAATTTTGCTTTTGTGTTTGTACACTTTCAGCAAACGGTTTTGAAACATTTCAAATTTACTTGCATGCTGCGTCATCAGAAATATTGTTTTACCATAAGAAACACAAACAACACAACACCTACAGTGGTAATGAACCAGGAAAGAAAATATTTGCGCATGTAGTTTTCAGGAATTGCATTTATGATCATATTTTTTCTTGCAATCGAGAAAGTAACAATGCGCAGCAATAAAATAGCGCCGAAAAAAATAATGGAAATTGATTTATACTGTGCGCTGTAATTGCTCATCAGTAAATAAAAGATCAGCACCATTGCAAAAGTGATAAACAAACTAATTTGCGATACCTGCATAATATTTTTTGAAAGCACTTTTGTTTTGTCTTCATCAGATAAATTTCTGAAAGCACTCATTTGAATAAATCTTCCGATAAAAATTGTTGCAAGTAAAACGATGAACGATATATCCATTCAGTTGATTTTTTGCTTCGCAAATATGATGTTTATTATTTAAATGTTCGGATATGATATAAGCTACGAGCCGCGAGCTATGAGCTACCAGAAGGTTTTGCAAGGGCTTGAAATTTGCAGCTCATGCTATTCTTCAGTACAAGAGTGCGACGCAACAGAAGCTACATACATTCATAACTGTTGGGCACAAAATAAAAATTATCTTCTTAAGAATTTTTCACCCATGCGATAATGCGTAAAGGACCGCCGCTTCCGTTTTTTATTTTCATGGGCAGCGCAACAATGTATGCGCCTTTTACCGGAAGCAAATTTATGTTGGCAATATTTTCAAAGCCGGGAATGGAAGCACCCAACAAGATTTGATGTGTTTTGAAATCTTTTGACTGTCCATAATCGATGCTGGGCGTATCGATGCCGACAGCTTTTATTTTATGCTGCACAAGCCACTGCGCTGTTGCAGGATCGATACCCGGAAAATGCAACTTTGGAATTGCCTGCGCCCCTTTTTCTGCAGTGCCAAAATATTTTTCCACATCAGGATAAAATTGACCATACCCTGTTTTGAACAATACAATCGTATTCTCTTTTATCTTTCCGTTTTTTGTTTCCCAATCGTTGATGTCATTTACTGAAATGAGATAATCACGATCATTCAGCGCTTTCGCTGAAACATCGACCACCACTGCATCTCCGGTAAGTTTATGTAAAGGCACTTTGTCTGCGCTTAATCCGCCTTGAGAAAAATGCACAGGTGCATCAAGATGTGTTCCGCCATGTTCCGGCGCACTGAATGCGTACGTTGAATAATAAAAACCTCCGGGAGAAATTCCTTCAAAAATCGTATCAAGTTTAAAGCCTGTCGGATTGTTTGGCCAGTATAAAGTTTGCGGAGAAAAATCATAACTGAGATCGATCCATTTCCCTTTTGCAAGCACATCAGAAATATTCTGTGCATTTGTTGAAATTGTTGCAAAGCAAAAAATAAAACAAAGAAGCGTGGTGGGTTTCATGTGCGGTGATTTTTAAAAAAAAGTTACAACAAAGAATGCACATGATGATTTCTGATTTTGTGATTGTGTGATTTCGTGATTTAAAAATGGACATCCAATCAATCTAAAAACATCAAAATCAGAAATCACAAAATATCTTGAACTGCTACAAATTCAAATACACTTTGCCATTTGTTTCTGAAACGTTGTAAGTATTGATTTTTTCTTTTGCAGGTCCCGCTTTTACTGCTCCTGTGTTTACATCAAACTGTGAACCATGCCAGGGACATTGAACAGTTTCGCAGATCATCGCGCCCCCTGCAAGCGAGCCGCCTTTATGCGTGCAGTGATCATCAAATGCAACATATCCTTTTTCCGTTCTTGCAATCACAATGCGTTTATCATTTACATGAATGAGTTTCATTTGATCTGTTTTTAATTCATCTGCAGAAGCAACTTCAATTTGTCCTTTTGTTTCATCTTTTTCTTCCTCTTTCCATTTTCCGGCGTTTGCATAACGAGGATCAACACCGATTTGATTTCTGTAAACAAGTGTGCCTCCAAGCCAGCCTGCTATTGCTAAAAGAATGATGCCGATTAATTCAAGAACAAGAATGACATATGGATTAATATTGTTGCCTTTCAAAATCCATGCAATGAGAAATAAAACGAGATTGGTGATATTAAGCAAAGCGTGTTTTGTTGCACGCTTTTTAGCAGAACTATTTGGCGGCACTGTTTTGAAATAATCAACAGCGCCGGGAATTGCGGCAAGCAATGCACCAATAATGCCGCACACCTGCATATAATAAGCGACTCCATACAAAGACTCATTATTGTAAATAACACCAAGAATATCGAAGATGAATGTTCCTACAAAAAATGCAATGGGAAAAGCTACCAGTATTGGATGAATGGGATGACTTTTTATGTTCGCTCTGCTTCTCATGGTTTAGTTGCTTTTATTTTTATTATGCAAAAATGTTACCTGAAATTAAATACGTTTTGTTGCTTTACACAAAACAATTTATTTTCTTTCTGTAAATGATAAGTTTCAAGGTTATGTCAAAATCATCAGTACAATTTACAACAGTGATACAGCAGTTTGGCGAGCAGGGCGAAAAAACAGGATGGACACATATTATTATTCCTGCGGAAATTGCTCAACAATTAATACCTGGCAATAAAAAAAGTTTTCGTGTAAAAGGTTTTTTGGATGATTATAAAATTGAGCAAGTTGCTTTGCTTCCAATGGGTGGCGGCGATTTTGTGATGGCATTGAACGCAACCATGAGAAAAGGTATTAAGAAGAAAAAGGGAGCTATGCTGAATGTAAAGCTGCAGGTTGATACAAAACCTATAAAACCTCCCACTGATTTTATTGAATGTTTGAAAGATGAACCAAAAGCCTTCGAATTTTTTTATTCTTTACCAAAAGGTCATCAGAATTATTTTGGCAAATGGATCGATAGTGCTAAGACAGAACAAACAAAAACAAAACGTATTGCACAAGCTGTAAATGCATTGTCAAAAAAATACGGCTTTTCTGAAATGATGAGAAGTTTGAAGAATGACAGGAAAGACCTTATGCAATAGTTATTTCTTCTCCGATGTGAGATTGCTTGTTTTTATCTGCTTCTCACTAGTAATGATGATTGCAGCCGAACCATTTTGTTCAGTTATCTTTCCTGAAACACACGCACGATGATCGGGCAATTGCTTTTGCGGATCATAAGAAAATTTCTTTCTTACTTCTTTTGAAAACACAAGCTGAATCTTTTCATTTGAGACACTATCGATAATATATAGAACTATTGGTGCGTCTTCAGAAACATGTTGCACATTTCTGCCTTGCACAATATTGCAAATTGTTACTCTGCCTTTTAAAGTGACCGATGTTTGTTGTGCGTTGGTTTGGGAAAACAAATAATGATTGAATAAAAAGATCATGATGAGAACACAAGAAAAAGGTTTGATGAATTTCATAGCTTAATTGTTTGTAAATGTTTATTCAAATTTGTTGCCAGCTGTTGAATCTCTGTTCATCTTCCGTTGTGTCACTCACTTCAACGTTCGGAACTTTTATCGGCGATCGCAAGTCGTAAGTCGAAAATCGCAAGAACTTGAACAAACTTGCGACTTGCGATTCGCGACTTGCAAAAAGTATAAGCAAGTGATTACACAACAGCAATGTTGTATTTTTAATTATGCAACAACTTATAGAATTCACCAATAAAGGTCTTTGTTGTCCGCAGGGCAAATTTTATATCGATCCGTGGCAGCCTGTTGACAAAGCACTGATCACACATGCACACAGCGATCATGCAAAAGCATGTAATAAATATTATCTCTCGCATTCTCTTACAAAACCTTTACTGCAAGCACGTTTGGGCGATAACAATTATCAAACAGTTGAATGGAATGAGCCGCTTTATATAAATGGTGTGAAAGTTTCTTTTCATCCTGCCGGGCACATTATCGGCTCATCGCAAATACGGCTTGAGTACAATGATGAAGTATGGGTTGTGAGCGGCGATTATAAAACAGAGAATGATGGAATAAGCGGCGCATTTGAATCGGTGCAATGCAATGTGTTCATTACAGAATCTACTTTTGGTTTGCCCATTTACAAATGGAAACCGCAAGCGGCGTTGTATAACTCCGTACTTGAATGGATACAAAAAAATAAAGAGAAAAATTTTTCGAGTGTATTGATCGCATACAGTTTGGGCAAAGCCCAAAGATTGTTAACAGCAATTGCACCGTTGCAAGAAACAGTGTTGTTGCACGGCGCTGTTTGGAACATGCACCAGGCTTTGGTTTCTGCAGGTATAGCATTACCGCCGGTTGAAAGAGTTACACCTGAAACACCGAAAGAAAGATTAAGAAACAGTATTGTTATCGCGCCACCAAGTGCCGAGAGTTCTCCCTGGATGAAAAAATTTGAACCTTATGAAGTAGGCGTTTGCAGTGGCTGGATGCAGGTACGCGGCAATATGCGAAGACGCAATGCAGATGCGGGTTTTGCATTAAGTGATCATGCAGATTGGGATGGTTTGCTCACTGCTGTAAAAGAAACAGGTGCAGAAAAAGTTTTTGTAACACATGGATTTCAATCTGCATTCAGCAGGTATTTAAATGAACAAGGCATCGAAAGTGCAGAAGTAAAAACGGAATACGGAACAGAAGATGAAGAAGGTCAAATTGAAAATGAGACAATTTAAAAATTTGAAAATGGAATTTTCATTTTCCAGGTGTTCATTTTCAAATCTTCAAATTTTCAAATCATCACATTTATGATTGAGTTTGCAGAATTGGTACATGTATTAGGAACATCAACAAAAACAAACGACAAGTTAGATGCATTGTCACAATACTTTTTATCTGCATCTGATAAAGATAAAGTTTGGGTGATCGCATTGTTCAGCGGCAGAAGACCGCGAAGAATTGCAAGCGGTTCTTTGCTTGCACAATGGTGTTGTGAAATTTCCAATTTGCCTTTCTGGCTTTTTGAAGAAAGTTATCATACGGTTGGTGATCTTGCAGAAGCAATTGCGTTGTTGTTGCCGCAAAACAATGAAACAAACTTATTACCACACAGTTTGTCTTATTATCTCGAACAAATAACCGCACTTGAAAAAGCAGATGAAGCAACAAGAAAAAAATTTATTGTTGATTGCTGGATGCAGATGAATACAGAAGAAAGATTTGTGTTCAATAAATTGCTTACAGGAGGTTTTCGCATTGGCGTTTCACAAAAATCAATGGTGAATGCGCTGGCAAGAACTGTTAATACCGATCCTTCAATCATTGCGCATCGCATAAGCGGCAACTGGCACGCATCTACAACAGATTTTATCGAACTTATCACGGAACATTCTCTCAATATTGATTTTTCAAAGCCTTATCCTTTTTATCTCGCTTATGCCCTGGATGATGAACCACAAACTTTAGGTGAACCTCATGAATGGCAGGCAGAATGGAAGTGGGACGGCATTCGCGGGCAGATCATCAAACGCAATGATGAATTGTTCGTGTGGAGCAGAGGTGAAGAATTGATAACAGAAAAATTTCCGGAGTATCAAATATTGCAAACTTGTTTGCCAAATGGAACGGTGCTCGACGGTGAGATACTTTCCTTTGAAAAAAATAACGATGAAAACTCAAAAATAAACGGAGGTGTGGTGTTGCCATTTGCATTATTGCAAACACGCATAGGCAGAAAAAATGTTTCGAGGAAACAATTGCAGGAAGCACCTGTTGCTTTTTTTGCTTATGATATTCTTGAATTGAATGGTGAAGATATTCGCAACAAAACTTTACAAGAGCGAAGAATTGAATTGGAAAAAATTGTAGAGCATGTAAAAAATAATTCGCTGCAATTATCTCCTGTTATTGATTTTGATTCATGGGAAGCGCTTGCAAAAATTCGTGAAAGATCAAGAGATATCAATGCAGAAGGCATTATGTTGAAAAGAAAATCTTCTACATACCAGGTTGGTCGAAAAGTTGGAGATTGGTGGAAATGGAAGATCGATCCGCTTACAATTGATGCCGTGATGGTGTATGCGCAAAAAGGCAGTGGCAGACGAAGTAATCTTTACACCGATTATACTTTCGCCGTAAAAAATGGCGATGAGCTTGTGACATTTGCGAAAGCATATTCAGGTTTAACGGACAAGGAATTTGCGCAGGTTGATGCGTTTGTAAAAAGAAATTCTATTGAAAAATTTGGCCCGGTAAGAACAGTGAAACCGGAACTTGTTTTTGAAATTGCATTTGAAGGCATTGCTTCAAGCAATCGTCATAAAAGTGGCGTAGCGCTTAGGTTTCCACGCATTCATCGTTGGAGAAAAGATAAAATAGTTGATGAAATAAATACACTTGATGATCTGAAGAAAATGCTGGAAATGTATGGAAAGTAAATATTTTTTATATAGCAAACTGCATCACTGCTATCAGCTTTTGTTGTGTCACTCACTTCGCCGTTCAGAACGTTGTTCAGCAAAGCTTCGAGCCGCGAGTTATAGCTTACAAAAGACTGTTTCGAAGCTCGCAGTTCAAAGCTTTACTGCAGTACAAGAGTGCGACGCAACAGAAGCTTCATGCGTGCACAACAGTCGGGTACAAAAAAATAAACGGTAAAATTTGAAAACTCATACAATATTTTCGGAATTAACTTTACACTCTTTGAAATTCACTCTAACTTGCGTGCCGTTTTAATTTTTAATTAATGCCCTGTTTATGGATCTGTCAAAATTTGATAAAAATTCGGCCGCTAACCCTAATAATAACATTTTCGGTCTGCCTTTTACCGAAGAAGAAGCGAAGGTTGTTGTGTTACCTGTGCCGTGGGAAGTGACTGTAAGTTTTAACGCCGGCACAGCGCGCAGTGCCGAACACATTTTTAAAGCAAGTTTGCAGGTAGATATTTTTGACCTCTATATGCCTGATGGCTGGCGTTGCGGATTTTTTATGCGTGAGCCGGACAAGAAGATACTGATGAAGAGTGATTACCTGCGCAAGGAAGCGGAGTTGTTTATAGATTATATTTCAAAGGGTGCTGCAGTGGATGACAATAAATTTATGTGCAAAAGCCTGAAAGAAATTAATGCGGGCAGCGAGATGATGAATAATTGGGTTTATGAACAAACAAAAGATCTGTTGCTTCAAAATAAACTCGTCGGAATTTTAGGCGGCGATCACAGCACAGCTTTTGGTTATTACAAAGCACTTGCTGAAAAATATAATTCGTACGGGATTCTTCAGATAGATGCGCATTGTGATCTGCGAAAAGAGTATGAATATTTTACCTATTCTCATGCATCGATCATGCATAACGCTTTAGAAAAAATTCCGCAGATAGAAAAGCTCGTGCAAGTAGGGATCAGAGACTTGTGTGAAGAAGAATGGGATTATATTTCGAAGAGCAATGGGCGGATAGTTACTTATTATGATGAGAAAATAAGGCAAAGACAATTTGAAGGACAAAATTGGAATTCTATCGTAAATACAATCGTTGATAATTTACCTCAGCAGGTGCATATTAGTTTTGATATCGATGGTTTAGTTCCTTCGCTTTGTCCCAACACAGGAACACCGGTGCCCGGCGGATTGGAGTGGGAACAAGTAATTTATTTGATAAAGAAAGTGATCGAAAGCGGAAGAAAACTTATTGGTTTTGATCTTGTAGAAGTGGGTGTTGGAGATAGTGCAATAGATAGTAATGTTGGTGCAAGATTGCTATGGAAGCTATGTAACTTTTTAATAAAAAGTAATAAGGGATGAGGAAAGAATTTGATTTTGTGGTTTCTTTACAAAGACCTGATTTTAGAAAATATGATACGATAAGTTTTCTTCTTTTGATAACTTCTGTTTCTGTCTTTCTCTTTTTTTTATTCGTTGATGAAGAGCATTTATGGTTGTATGTTGTTTCAATTTTAGTGATCGTTGGGCAGATGATCTATAATTTTTATGAAAGAAAAAAAGGGCAATATCGCGATCATCGCATTTCATTTGTAGTTTCCTGCATTACTTTCTTTTTTATTCCTTCAAAAAATTTTGTTGTTATCATAATTGCAATCCTTTACGGATTATTGGCTTTGCTTGAAAAGCAAATTAAATTTCCTGAAGAAATAGGATTTAACAAAACAGGAATTATCATAAACGCTTTTTTTAAAAAACATTATGAATGGAGTTTTATCAATAATGTGATCTTGAAAGACGGATTGCTTACAATAGATTATAAGAATAATAAAATTTTCCAAAAAGAGCTCGAAGAAGAAATAGCGCCTGTTTTAGAAAAAGAATTTAACGAATTTTGCCGCTTGCAACGCGAGGCAAGTGAATCAAAGGTTGCAGTGAATTAATGTTATGAATCATTCTCCATATCTTTTATATTCCGACGGTAAAGGAAATATTTTTGAAGATCATACATTGTATGCGGTTGGACGTGCAGGCTGGGATGCATTTCCTGTTTCTGAAGATGAATGGATAGAATTACCACAAGGTGGTAATCTTTATGAGCTACCCAATCGAAAAGCAATCGGCATCGATGTCCGCACGGGCAAAATGCGTTTGTGTAATAAAGGCTGGGCCGTTGCTGCGTTTATTCCTCCGGCACATACAGGTTTATATTTAGCCGCTTATGAAACTGAGCCAAATGCTCCAACGCTTCCCTTGTTTTGTTATACTGCTGCGGGTTGGTACAACAATAAATTTTATGTTCCCGCTGTTCGCATCGAAAATGATATACGACAAGAATGTGCAGGATATGATGACAATAAGATAAAGCAAGGTGTTCATCATCTTTTACAGTCTTATCCTCACAATCGGCTTGTAAAACATTTGATGGAAAATTGTTGTCTCACTTATCATTGTCCTGCCGCAAGAAATTTTTCATTACATCGCTGGGAATGCCCTGTTCCTTCTTCACCTGCATGTAATGCAAATTGTATTGGCTGCATCTCTTTTCAACCCCAGGAAGAAAGTATAATATCAACACAAGACAGGCTTACATTTAAACCCACTGCAGAAGAGATCGCTGAATTTACTGTTCCGCATTTAATGAGCGCACCTTATCCGATCATAAGTTTTGGACAAGGTTGTGAAGGAGAACCCTTGTTGATGTGGGAAACAATTCGTGAAGCTATCATTGAAATACGCAAACACACAAATCTCGGCAGTATCAACATCAACACAAACGGTTCAAAACCGGATGCTGTAAAAGCCTTATGTGAAGCGGGTTTGAATAGTATTCGCGTCAGCACCAACTCTGCAAGAAAAAATATTTACACCGCTTATTACAGACCGAATAATTACCAGTTTGAAGAAATTGTTGAAAGTCTTAAAGTGGTTAGAAGTTATGGTGGTTGGGCAAGCATCAATTATTTTGTTTTTCCGGGCATGACGGATAGTGTGGAAGAATATGAAGCCTTGCGCAACCTGATAAAAGAAACAGATCTTTCCATGATACAATGGCGCAACTTTAATATCGATCCTGATTGGTATCTTGGAAAAATTGGTGTAACAGAAACAGGCGAAATGCTTGGGGTAAAACAATTGATGGAATTAATTCATGAAGAATTTCCTCACGTAGAATTTGGTTATTATAATCCACCCATAGAGCGCATCAATGGAAACTTTGAAAAAGATTTTGCTCATTATTAATACTTCATTTTTTAAAAATCATTAACGATTTTATTTACAAATTTTGTAAGGCAAAAAAAATATTTCCGTACTTAATCACTGCGCTTAATGATTTTGATTTGATATTTATTCGCAAGATTAATTCAGATTAATGCAAATTGTTAAACTCATTTGCAGTATGAATAGGTGAACGGAAATGTTAATTAACTTGTACACTCAAACCTACAATCGTTATTTGCGTATATGAAGGCTCAAACAAAAACTTTGAATATGACTACCTGGTTAGGCGGTGTTTTCGCAAGTATTTTATCGCTTACTTCATGCGCAGAAAAAAGTCAAACTATGAGTATTGCAGAAGAAAAAACTACAGCCAATGCTGTTTTCAGTGATCCCAATTACGATACTGCTTATTTTGGCACGGGTTGTTTTTGGTGCACTGAAGCTATCTTTCAACGATTGAAAGGAGTTGTAAAAGTTACAAGTGGCTACAGCGGCGGCACTGTTCCTAATCCTACATATGAAGAAGTTTGCACCGGCACAACAGGTCATGCCGAAGCATGCCAGGTTGTTTACAATCCTTCCGTTATTTCATACGACGAACTGCTCGAAGTTTTTTGGAAAACGCATGATCCCACAACATTAAACAGGCAAGGCAATGATGTGGGCACTCAATATCGCAGCGTGATATTTTATATGAACCCCTCACAAAAAGAAAAAGCTGAACATTATAAAGCAGCACTCGATAAAAGTGGCGCTTTCAATAACCCGATTGTAACGGCGATTGAGCCCTACAGGAATTTTTATTCCGCAGAAAATTATCACCAGGATTATTTTGATCAAAATGGAGGACAGCCATATTGCAGATTTGTAATTGCCCCGAAGGTTGAAAAGTTTCAAAAAGTATTTCACGACAAGTTGAAAAATCCTTAGTATATAAAATAGAAAAAGTTTATATAGCATAAAAGGTAACTGAGTTTTTCTGTTACCTTTTATCTTTTTATTGATTAAAATTTTTTTGAGCCCGGCTGAAGTACATCCATTGAACATCGTTGCGTCGCACTCTTCAACGCCTTTATCTTTATTGAACAAATAAAGATTCAGTGTCGCAACTATTTATTCAATCCTTCTCGTTTAATAATTCTGCCTCATACTTTTTCAACTACCACCGCTGTACCATACACTAATACTTCTGTAACACCGGACATTACTTCATTGGCATCATACCACATATTGATCACTGCATTTGCATCTTGCTCTCCATACGCAGGGAAACATTATGATTACAACTTTGCTCACAAAATCCTTCCGTGCCTTGTGTGATTTTTTTTTGTTCAAGAATGTTCTGAACGTACAAAGTTTTGTGCCTGTCTTTCGTTCTTTATGGCATCGGGTCGTGTTACTTGTACGTCCCTTTTTATTGCAACTTCTATGCGATAGGGGTCAAAAAAATAGTATACCTTTATCTACTTAAAATTATCCACTATGGAACCTAAAATAGTTGAACCGCTTGTAAATGAAAATGCGCCTCTGCAAAGTCTTGATGAATGGGAAGATGATCTGCTGCAACGCTATCCCGATCCTGAGACAATTGCAAAAGACAAAACAACAGAAGAGTACAGAAATTACGATAATCCTCAAAGAGATACTGTACGTGAGTTTTACAGGCTGAACCACAAGTATCAAACATATTCTTTTGTTCAGGAAAAAAAGAAGGAGTTTCTAAAGTTTGATAAAAAGAAAATGCCGGTATGGTCAGCATTTGATTTTTTGAATCAGCTGGTTGATGATTCTGATCCCGATACAGATCTTGATCAGTTTCAACATTTGCTGCAAACTTCAGAAGCAATTCGTGCAGATGGTCATCCTGATTGGATGGTGCTCACCGGTTTGATGCACGATATGGGTAAAGTGCTTTGTTTATTTGGTGAGCCGCAATGGGCTGTTGTGGGAGATACATTTCCTGTGGGGTGCAAATACTCAGACAAAGTAATTTTTGCAGATTATTTTGCAGACAATCGTGATATAAACAATC